>Ga0209643_1002194_pt1 | contig 13644 bp, 12 predicted proteins | sample AutmiccBRH37_all_FD_187383 | JGI IMG/M metagenome (GOLD analysis project Ga0209643, IMG submission 187383) | Deep subsurface microbial communities from Mt. Terri, Switzerland - Autotrophic microbial communities BRH/37_all (SPAdes) (version 2) | ecosystem: Environmental > Aquatic > Deep... | reverse complement strand
CTCCGGGATATCATTTCCGCCTTGGAGACGGGGGCCAAAAGTGTTCTGGGGGTGGCAGCCGCCTGCGCCACAGCCGGCATTGTTATTGGCGTAATCACCCTAACCGGGTTGGGGGTGAAGCTCAGTTCGATACTGATAGACCTGTCCGGGGGAAATCTTTTAATACTGCTTGTTTTAACAATGCTGGCCTCCATCATCCTGGGTATGGGTCTGCCTACAGCCGCCTGTTATGTGCTTTTAGCAGCCCTGGTGGCGCCTGCTCTGGTGGATTCAGGTGTGTCGGTTATAGGGGCACACCTGTTCATACTTTATTTTGGCTGTATTTCTGCCATTACCCCTCCGGTGGCCCTGGCGGCATACGCCGGGGCGGGTGTAGCCGGGGCAGACCCCAACAAGGTTGGGGTTACCGCGTGCAGGATTGGCATTGTGGCCTTTATTATCCCTTACATGTTTATTTACGGGCCGGGATTATTGATGGAGGGCTCTGCGGTTGATATAGCAAGGGTTGTATTTACTTCCAGTGTTGGCTGTGTCGTTCTGGCAGCCGGTATTCAGGGACAATTCATCCGCCGTTGCAATTGGGCCGAAAGAATGGTTCTGCTTGCTGCTGCTCTGACCCTTATTGATACCGGAACAATGACCGATATCGCAGGTTTATCTATGGTGGGGGTGATAGGGGCTATTCAGATTATTTCCGCCAGAAAGGCAGGGTTTTATCCCCAAAATGCCGAGGGTAAAACTGTTGAACAGAAATAACCCTCGCTAATGGAGATGATGGTAAAGACAATTGGCAGAAGGGGTGATGCTTTAAGCCTGCTGCCCTGTGACAAAAGAATAGAATATAAAATTTATTATGGAAGGTGAATCAGCATGCAAAAAAGATTTGTCAAGTGGAGTTCTATTGTGTTTATTGCAGCCCTAATCACAGCAGTAGCCCTGACCGGCTGTTCCAAACCCGGTGGCGATGCTCAGCCCTCCAAAAACGGTCAGTCTTCAGGCAATGTATTCCTTTCAATCGGCGGCAACCCTGTGGGGCTTGCATGGTACCAGATGGCGGTTGGCATATCCGAGGTATTGAATAAGAATATGTCCGGCACCAAGGCTACAGCCGAAGCCACGGCGGGAGCTGTGGAAAATGTCCGCAGGATAAACGGCAATGAGATGGAGATAGGATTTACCATTCCAAGCGTTGCCAGTGATTCTCACAAGGCCCAGGGCGACTTCCAGGGCAAAAAGAGCAATATAATGGCACTTATGTCCAATCAGATGGCTTACCTTCAGGTTCTTGCCATTAAGGAAAGCAACATCAAAACCCTTGCCGATTTAAAAGGAAAAAGGGTGGGTATGGCCCCTCCCGGCAGCGCCAGCCACCTGGACGCTAAAATGATTATGGATGCCAACAGTATTACGGATAAAGATATCAAACCTTTCTATGTAAGCGCCACCGAGGCTGTGGAAATGATGAAAGATGGTCAGCTTGACGCCGTGATTCAAACCGGGGCCATCAAGCTGGCGCCCTTTATGGACCTGGCCAACACTCGGGCCATAAACGCAGTGTCCGTTGATGACAGCACATTTAAAAAGATATCCGAGAAATACCCTTATATGGTGAAAGCCAGCCTTCCGGCCAATAATTACAAGGGCATGGACAAAAATGTGGATACCATTGGCTATAGACATATACTGGTGGTTAAAAAAGATCTCAGCGAGGATGTTGTTTACAACATAACCAAAACCATGTATGAAAATCTTGAGTACCTGCGTTCGGTGCACAACGGGTTTAAAGAAGTAAACGAAAAAACAATACTGGACAGCCTGCCGATACCGCTGCATCCGGGCGCAGCCAGGTACTACAAGGAAAAGGGAATACCCGGACTTGATGAATTCATGGCCAAAACAAAATAAAACAAATGAAATGAGAAGCCTGCCTGTAGGTTAGGCCGGCTTTTCATTTCAATAATAACAGCATCGGGAGTAAGGTTTATGTCACAAATAAAGATTATAAATGTGGCTTTCAGACGTTGTGTGGGATGCCGCCTTTGCGAGCAATGGTGCAGTTACTCTCACGATGGCAAGGCAAATCCGGCCATGGCACGAATAAAGGTGCTGAGGGACCTGGAATCCTCCGGGGATATTCCCATGGTCTGCCATCAGTGCGCAACTCCGCTATGTTTAAATAAATGTCCCGCCGGGGCATTATACCGGGACAATAAAACCGGGGCCATTCGCCTGGATCGCGGGGCTTGCCTGGGCTGTGGCCTGTGCGTGGAGGCATGCCCCCACGGGGGTGTGGGGGTTGATTCCGGGGGCTACCCTCTTATCTGCGATCTTTGTGACGGGAAACCCCAGTGCGTTACCCACTGTCCGGTAGGCGCGTTAAGCTTTCTAAGAAGGGATCTTGTCGATCGGGTTGTAAAAGCCGATGTGGCCAGGAAGTCGGGAGGTGAGGGATATTGACGGCGGAAGGTTTAACCGGAAGGTTGCTGCGGGTGGATCTAAGCACAGGAAAAATTGCGGTTGAGGCTATTCCGGAAGATGTAGCGCGCAGTTTTCTTGGAGGCCGGGGCCTCGGCGCTTATTATTTTGACCGGGAAATAAAACCAGGTATTGACCCGCTGGGGCTGCAAAACAAACTGATCTTTTCCTGCGGTCCCCTGCTGGGGACAATGGTGCCCGGGGGCAACAAGGTCTGCGTGACATTCAAATCCCCTCTCACCGGCACATATTCATACTCTCTTTGTGGCGGCCACTGGGGGCCGGAATTAAAAACGGCGGGTTATGACGCTCTGGTGGTGGAAGGGGTGTCCAAATATCCGGTATATCTTTTTATCGACGATGAAAGTGTGAGCATTTGTCCCGCGGATCATATTTGGGGGCAGTTGATCCCGGAGACCGACAGCGCGTTGAGGGGTGAGATTGGTGATCCCTTTGTGAAAGTGGCCTGCATTGGGCCCGCCGGAGAAAGGCTGAACAGGATGGCCTGCATTACAGCAGATTGTTACCGTGAGTTCGGGCGGGGCGGAGCAGGGGCTGTGATGGGGGCGAAAAAATTAAAGGCCTTGGTGATTAGGGGCAGCAGAGGGGTAATTGTCAAGGAGCCTGGAAAAATAGCTTCAATATCCGAGAAAATGGTTAAGGATCTAAAAAGGCATGTTACCGTACAGGCTCGCCATAGTTATGGAACTCCCGAGATGGTTGAAGAAATCAATTATCTCGGTTTTTGGTCCACCCGGAATTTTTCGACCGGGCAGTTTAATGATGCCGGTAAGCTTTCCGGAAAGGCCATGAAAAAGGAGATAGTTCAGGGAGATTCCTCCTGCTTTTCGTGCCCGGTAGCTTGCGGCAAGCGTTCCGCAATAAATTCTGCAAGTTACGGCAGGGTTGAACTGGAGGGGCCTGAATTTGAAACAATAGGCCTGCTGGGGGCAAACTGCGGGGTAAGCCAGTGGGAGTACATTGTTCAGGCGGCAAAAATTTGTGACAGCTATGGTATGGACACAATGTCCAGCGGCGCAGTCGTAGCAATGATCATGGAGGCCTTTGAGAAAGGCCGTATTTCTGAGGAACAATTGGACGGGCTGAGGCCACGCTTCGGAGACGGAAGTGTCATGGTGGAGCTTTTGCAAAGAATTGGGGACCGCAAGGGTATCGGCGACCTGCTGGCCGAAGGCCTTCAGGCATCTGCCGGACAGCTTGGCATTTCAGACCTGGCTATGCATGTTAAAGGGCTTCCTCTGGCCACATATGATCCCAGGGGCTGCAAGGGGATGGCCCTTACTTACGGCACTTCGCCCAAGGGCGCTCACCATATGGTTTCCCCCACCATGGGGCTTGAGCTTGCCGGAAACAGATTTTCGGTGGAGGGCAAGGGCCTGCTGGTGCGCAAAACACAGCAACACATGGCTTTGGTGGACTCTCTTTCACTTTGCTCCAGCATGCGTTTTGTGCTAAACCTTGAAGGTCAGTTGCAGATCCTGGAGGCGGCCACCGGTTTGGTGCTGTCAGAAGAGGAGGCGTTGCGTATAGGCGACCGCATAATAAACCTGGAGCGTATGTGCAATGTCCGTATGGGCTTTGACCGGAGGCACGATGTTTTGCCGCGCCGATTTTTAGAGGAACCGCTGCCGGAGGGGCTTTCCGGAGGTCAGGTGGTTGAGATGGATGATCTGCTTAATGATTATTATTCGGTTATGGGCTGGGATGAAAGGGGAATTCCCACTCCGGAAAAACTTAAAACCCTTGACCTTGCTACTTAAAGACCTCCAGTCTCGGGTTCCTGTGCTGCATAATATATTAAAGCCGATGGCTAAAAATGCCACCGGCTTTCCTTTTGGTGGGCACAGTAGGATTCGAACCTACGACTTCACGGATGTGAACCGTGCGTTCTCCCGCTGAACTATGCGCCCATTTTTGAAATTTTACAAAGTTAATTTTATCACACCAGACATGTATAGTCAATAAAAGGGGGTCAGCCCTTGGCTTAGGATAAAAAAAAGCATGCAGGTCTGGTTTTCCTATAAGGATCCTCTGTCCAATGTCAAGGGCTGACCCCCACATATTTAATTTACCAAATCATTAAGGTATGCCGTCAGGGATAAGCCGGTAATTACGAGGAAGTAGCTGTACCATAACTTCCAATTAGTATAAATAATGCCGCCAGCTTGATACATAATGGATTCAACCATTAAAAATATAAATGAAATATATATTGTAAAGAGTATTCTCTTAGACCATGGCCGGGGTAGCCAATTAAGGTAAAGCATGGTGGTTAAAAAGATATCCGGAATGTGAAGAAAAGGAAGAAAGCCTCCAATCATGTATAAATTGCTTTTATAATGATAAAGATTGAACAAATGGCCCGAAGTATCAGCCACAAGCATAATTCCAGTCCCTATAAGGCCGCCCTTCCAGAGCCGGTGAAAATTATGACCGGCTGTTAATAGGAAAACAAGAAGGGCGGCAATACCTTTTACAAGAAATGGCATAATTTACTTCCTCCCAGAGCATGGATAGGATTTATCCCCTTTTAGACACAGGCGCTCCTATGATAGCAATTTTCATTTATATACCCCCAAGCGTGTACGATGTATTGTTTAGAGTATTGTTGCCCAAAGAAAGAAAATTATCTAAAAAGCTATAAAACAGTGACAACAAGGAAAAACGCGTTCTTTAGCAGAGCTTGGCAGGATTATAGGGGAATGAAGTTGAGGTAAATTGTTGTGCTAATCTAATTGAAAAAACCATCGGTAATACATGTTTGAAATAAAAAACGTAATAAAAATTGTTATCCAAGTCCAGTACCATTTCCAATTTATGTACTTAATCAGATTGGTGTACTTTTCAAGAATAAATTCAAAAATGGTTATTCCGGAAGTATATAAAACAAAATGAATAAGTTGATATGCAATGCTTTTTTCGAAAGGGTAAAATAAGTTAAAGAAAACGCAAATAGCTGGGTACGCAAAATATTCAAAGGTAAAACTGGATTTGGTTGCATTTTTAAAGAGTCTCACAGGATACTTAATTAAGTTTCGTTCTGCAACCATAAGTCCAAATATCCATGTGACAAATTGTTTGAAGAGAAATATTATATTAGCATCACGAATTTTATCTTTTGGAACTAATAATATGAGCAGAAATATTAGAAGTATCCACGTACTAAACAGAATAATGCGTTCTTTAGACATTTTATGTTCTCCTTAATTTATATAACTTTAATATTTCCCATAAAAAAAATATTATTTGGCGCTGGCGCTATAGGTGATTAAGCAATAATACAATAACCAGTATTGCCGTAGTTGATGCTTCCAAATTACCGGCAGCCCTCATATTGTTACAATTGGTTCGGGTGTAAATTGTACTCACTAATAAAGGTTTTTATTTATATTAAGAAAGAGATAAAAAGCAGGCAGCTGAATGAATTTTGCAAAACCTTAAAGCAGGAAGTTCACCAGTAAAGTCGAATATCCATTATCAGTGTTTTACTTTTTTCGACATGTCCCGATATTATTATCAGGGAGATTTTTATATTGAAACGTCGTCATCAGGAAAAAAAAGGAAGCCACGAGCGTTGGCTGATCACATATGCCGACATGATTACTCTGCTGCTTATTTTTTTTATTGTAATGTACACCTTGAGCATTGTTGATGCGAAAAAGTTTCAGGCACTTTCCACCTCGCTGACCAAGGCCATGGGGTCGGGAAGTATGATGTTGGACAGCCCGGGGCCGTCGGTGGTGCCCGGACAGGCCGGTGTCGAAACCCCCTTGCAGGCTATTGAGAATACCCAATTGGAAATTATAAAAAAGGAACTGGAAAATTATATAAAGGAAGCCAACCTCCAGGCTAACGTATCGGTTTCCCTGGAAGAGCGGGGAGTTGTCCTTTCTTTTCAGGATGAGGTGCTTTTTAGGCTGGGGCAGGCTGACCTTACTCCCAAGGCCAGAGAAATTATTCGCAAGGTGGGTCCCATACTGGTGAAGGTGCCAAATTACCTCAGGGTCGAGGGACACACCGATAATCTGCCGATAAATACCTATCAATTCCCTTCCAACTGGGAATTATCGGCGGCAAGATCAAGTAATGTTTTGCAGGAGCTTGTCAAGAATTTTGATATATATCCCCAGAGATTATCCGCTGTGGCATATGGAGAATACAGACCACTGGTTAAAAATGATTCTGACGCTCACAGGCAGCTAAACCGTCGTGTAAATATAGTAATTCTTCGCAGTAAATTTGGCCTGGCCGAACCTGGAACAATGACGGTTATTGAGTAAGAGCGCCATAACGGTGGAGTCATCATGGGCGGAAAGGATGTTAGTTTTATTATATGGATCTAACACTGATATTTGGATTAATTCTGGCGATTTTCTCCCTTGCTGGCGGATTCATTATGGATGGAGGCCATATAGGAGCATTACTTAGTATTACTGCCGCTATTATTGTCTTCGGCGGTACCATTGGCGCCACTGTAATCGCATTCAGTATAAGTGAGATAAAGAACATCCCCAATTTGTTTAAAATAGCCCTTTTCCCCAAACAGCAGGAGCCCGCCCAGGTCATCGATCTGATTGTCAGCCTTGCCGACGAGGCCCGCCGTGAGGGGTTGCTTTATCTGGAAAACAGGTTGGGAGAGATAGATGACCAGTTTCTACGAAAGGGTGTTCAGCTTGTTGTGGATGGAACCGATCCCGAACTGGTTCGCAGCATAATGGAAGTGGAGTTATTTGCCATTGAGGAGAGGCATCATGTAGGCAGCTCAATTTTTGAAACGGCCGGTGGCTATGCTCCCACCATGGGTATCATTGGCACCGTTATGGGTTTAATCCATGTGCTGGGAAACATGAGCGACCCCAACTCTCTGGGGCCTGCCATTGCAGTTGCTTTTATGGCCACCCTGTATGGGGTGGGCAGCGCCAATGTGCTGTGGCTACCCCTGGGAGCTAAGCTGGCTAACCTGAGTAAAAAGGAATCAACACTACGGCTGTTGATGATAGAGGGGATTGTTTCACTGCAGGCAGGATATAACCCAATATTAATCAGGGAAAGGTTATCAGCTTTCCTTAATCCCGACCTTCGCGCCCGGGACAAAAGGGAAGCGGAGGAATAAGTTCGTAAAACACCCATATAAGGGAGTGTGATAAAATCATGTATGATTCAAAAGGTGGACATTCAGAGGAGCAGATTGTGGTTTTCAGTTTGCATGACCAGGTGTACGGTGTAAACATTGCTTCAGTTCTGGAAATAATCAGAACAGAGTCTGTCACCAAACTGCCGGGAACACCGGTTTTTATTGAGGGTATCATAAACCTTAGGGGCAGGGTTATTCCAGTTATGGATCTTTGCCTGCGGTTCGGTTTGCCTCCTTCACAGATTTCTGACTCTACAAGGGTCATAATAGTGGAGGCCGGGGGGGTAACCATGGGGATGATAGTTAATTCTGTTTCAGAGGTTTTGCGTATACAAGCGTCCAATTTGGAACCTATACCCGCCCTGATATCAGGTTCAAACAATCAAGCACTTAGGGGTGTAGCCCTGGTGGACGAGAAGATGGTTGTTTTGCTTGACCTGGGCAAATTGCTTTATGATGAGGAAAAGAACAGGCTGAGGGAATTTGAGAGTAATTGAATTTAATGTTTTTTAAAGAGGTGGTGCCGCGGGTGTTTAGCGATGTTGAAATGATGGTCTTCCTGGAGGAGTTGGAGGAAAAAATCCAATCTATCAACGAAAATGTACTTTTACTGGAAAGAGATGGAGGAAGCCGGGAAGTAATTCAGGAAATTTTTCGTGCCGCCCATACTATAAAGGGTTCCTCCGGTGTTATGGGTTATGAAAAGATGGCCAAGCTTACCCATGAGATTGAAAACCTGTTTGACAGACTCAGGCAGGGAACCATGGAGGTTACAACACATTTGATTGATGTGCTGTTTGAGGCACTGGACACATTAAAAATGCTTAAGGACGAAATAACCGGGGATGGCCGGGAGGTAGCGGTTGACGACATCACCTCGAAAATCAGGGCCTGTCAGGTAAAATGCTCCGGGGAAGAGACTGTAAGCAAGGAAAAGTTTGAAAATACCATTATGGATCAGATCGGTGATGGGCCAGGTCAAATGGATGATGTGATCATGAACATGGTTCGGGAGGCCGAGGTAAGGGGTTATCAGGTGTTCTGGCTGAAAGTTACAGTTGATACAGGCTGCCAGATGAAGAATGTAAGGGCCTATCTGGTTTTTGAGACTTTGCAGCAAATAGGTGAGATAATTAGAAGCGAGCCCTCAGCCGAAGATCTTCAGGAAGGAAGGTATGATCAGTCTTTCTCAATGGTTTATATTACAAAGGAAGACATGGGGCATATTAAGAATCTGGTCATGTCAATCGCCGAGATAGATTCCGTTGAAATTCAGCAACTGGATTCCGGTGAGGATACCGGGTATACAGAGGTCGTGGATGAAGATGAACATGTTGAAGAGGTTAAGAAGGATGACACGCTAAAAATCGCCGGAACTGAAAAAAATACCATAAAAACTGTACGGGTGGATGTTCAGAAGTTGGATAATCTGATGAATCTGGTTAGTGAGTTGGTCATTGACCGGACCAGGCTGGACCGTTTTGTAGATATATTTGAGAATAAGGTTGGATCCGAAGAATTGGTGGAGGACATCGTGGAGATATCAAACCATTTGGGTCAGATAACCACAGATCTCCAGGATGAAATAATGAAGGCCCGGATGCTGCCTGTGGCCACGGTATTCAACCGCCTTCCAAGAATGGTAAGGGATATAGCCCAGAAATTATCCAAAGAGATTGATTTTATTATTGAGGGCAAGGAAACCGAGCTTGACAGGAATGTTATCGAGATTATAGGCGACCCGCTGATACACCTTATCAGAAATGCCATAGATCACGGTATTGAGGGTCCAGAGGAGCGGGAGAGGGCTGGTAAGCCCAGGAAGGGCAGAGTATTCCTGAAGGCATCCTACGTGGAAAGTCATATTGTCATAACACTCTCAGATGACGGAAAAGGTATTGATCCCAAAAAACTAAAGGATTTAGCCATAAAAAACGGCCTTATAAAACAGGATGCCCTGTCCAGAATGAGCGATAGGGATGCACTGGATTTAATTTTCATACCCGGCTTTTCAACCGCGGGAGTGATTAATGACGTATCCGGACGGGGAGTGGGGATGGACATAGTCAGAAGCCAGATTGAGCAGATTAACGGTACTCTGGAGTTCGAATCCAAGCTTGGATCCGGGACAATGTTCCGAATAAAGCTGCCCCTGACCCTTGTTATTGTCAGAGCCCTGATGGTGGGCATGGCTGACCAGATATTCGCCTTCCCGCTTTCCAATGTAATGGAGACACTGGCCATAAAGGGCACCGAAATCAAAATTATTCGCCACAGTGAGGTTATTGTGGTTAGAGGTCGGGTGTTGCCACTGGTTCGACTGTCCAGACTTTTTAAGACAAAAAATGAAGATAATAAAGAAAAGCTGTACGTTGTTGTTCTTGGGTCCGGAGACAGGCGTATCGGGGTTGTCGTGGAAAAACTCATTGGAGAGCAGGAGATCGTTATCAAGTCCCTGGGTAACTATCTGGGACAAATGACTGGCCTTTCCGGTGCAACTATCCTGGGAGACGGCAGGGTGGCCCTTATTATTGACGCTAAGGGAATTATAAAAGACACCGGCAAAGAGGAAATATCCTATGCCAATTAGAGTACTGGTGGTAGACGACTCTTCTTTAATGAGGCGTTTAATAGTAAGATTCCTGGAAGAAGACATAAATATAAAGGTGATAGATACTGCCCAAAATGGTGAGGAGGCACTAAAGAAAGTTCAAAGCCTAAGGCCGGATGTAGTCACTTTGGATGTGGAAATGCCTGTATTGGACGGGCTTTCCACTTTAGGAAGGCTGATGCGCCTATCCCCTCTGCCGGTTGTGATGCTGAGCGCGCATACCACCGAGGGAGCCAGGGCCACCATGCAGGCTTTGGCCCTGGGAGCTTTGGATTTTGTGGCCAAGCCCACAAAACCTGGTGAAATGGTTGCCATGGTGGCCGACCTCAAATACAAAATCAAGGCTGCCGCCCAGGCTTCACTAAGGAAGATTCCGGCTTACACATCCCAGTCGGCTACCGGGCAAAAAAAACAGGATACAAGACCGGAGGCTAAAACAGCTAAGGCTCCTATCCCAATACCCGTGGCCCGGTCATCATCAGGGGGCAAAATTGAAGTGGTGGTAATAGGGTCGTCCACAGGGGGTCCTGCCGCCCTGCAGCAGATTGTTCCCCTCTTACCCGAGAATCTTGCCGTGGGTCTGGTTATTGTTCAACATATACCTGTGGGTTTTTCCGGGCCTTTGGCCGAACACCTGGACCGCAAATCCAAGTTGAAGGTCAAACATGCCGAGCAGGGCGACAGGATTACACCTGGACAGGTGCTGGTTTCCCCTGCGGGATATGATCTCTTTTTTAAAGGCAAGCCAGGTTCACTGACGGTTTTCCTTGATCCCGGAAGAATGCCCGTACACCCCGGTGGCTTCAGGCCGTCTGTCGATGTGGTTATGAAATCGGCGGCTGAAACATTGGGAAGCCATGCCATGGGTGTTCTGCTTACAGGGATGGGCAAGGACGGCGCTCAGGGAATGGTGGCCATCAGAAAGGGCAACGGGCACACCGTGGCGGAGGCCGAGAGTACCTGTGTTGTCTATGGCATGCCCCGGGCTGCCATAGAGATGGGTGGAGCCGAAAGAATCCTACCGCTGAACGAAATTGCCGGAGAAATTATCAGGGTAGTGTAAAAAAAATTAAAGTTTTAAAAATAGATGACGATATAAACTGTAAGAAATAGTGCGTAAGCAGGGTGATGACGGTGAAAATCAGTAATTATGGCAGTATTCCGGATATTACAAAGGCATATGCCTCCCAGAGAAAAGACCGTCCGTCCACCAAACAGGACTGTCCAGTCACCGGTGGAGAGGATACCCTGGAACTTTCAGTACAAGCCAGGGAAATACAGGACATAAAGGCTGCACTAAAAGATGTGAGTGAGATCCGGGACGAAAAGGTTGAAAGGGTAAAAAAAGAGATCAGAGAAGGCACCTACCAGATGGACATCAGGAAAATAGCTGAGGGCTTAATTAAAGAAAGGCTCCTTGATAAACAGACATAAAGGGGAGTGAGTAATGGAGTCTTTATTCCTGGACCTGAAAAAAACTCTGGAATTACAGATGTTAACAATGAAACAGCTATTGGACACAGCCCGGGATCATAACCGGGCTTTACGTCAATTAGATATAAATTTATTAAACTCCTCACTAATAAAAGAAGAGGAGTTTGCCGCAATTCTGTCAAGGCAGGATCAGGCAAGAAAAATTACTACCTCAGACCTGGCCAAAGAGTTAGGCTTTAATGCTGATGCCAGCCTGATTCAGTTCATAGACATGGCACCCTCCACCGGCATTAAAGAAAATCTGACCACAATCAGGGAAAGCATTAAGGATACAGCTCTTGAGTTGGAAGAAATAAATACTCTAAATGAAGGGCTGACAAAACAAGCCCTGCGGGTAAATGAATTAATGCTGAGAATATTTACCAAAAGTGGCAAGCAATCTTATTCACCCGCCGGCAAGAAATTGGATCAAGCCCCCAAGCTCTCAATGCTGGACAGGAAGGTATAAGATTACCAGCAGGTAGCCGATGTAGTTGGTAATAGGTAATAGGTAGTAGGTAATGGGTATAGCCTATAACCAATAACTAACAACTTATGACCTATTACCTATAACCATAACTTTTAATAAAGGTGGTGACTTACCAATGCCAGGGACTTTTTTCGGACTTGAAATAGGCAGAAGGGGACTGCAGACTCACCAGAGGGCACTGGATGTCACCGGCCATAACCTTGCAAATGCCAGCACCGAGGGCTATACCCGGCAGGAGGCGGTGTTCACCCAGACCGACCCTTACACCTATCCGGATTTAAACAGCTCCGCTTCGCCCGGCCAGTTGGGCACCGGGATAAACACCAGCATGATCAGGCGTATCCGCGATGAGTACCTGGATCCCCAACTTCGCCGGGCTAATACCGATCGGTACTACTGGGAGGATCAGATTAATTCTATGAAAAAGGTGGAGGCCAGCTTTTCCGAACCAGCGTCAAAGGGTATTGAGGACCAGTTGGTTGAGTTCTTCAAGGGTTGGCAGAATTTGAACAACAACCCCCAGGACCCCGGCGTCAAGGCCTCGGTAAAGGAAATGGGGGTGCAGTTGGCTGCACTGATGAACTATACCTATAATCAGTTGACCGATGTACAGGAAAGTCTTATGGAGCCGGGAACACTTCCGGTCGTGAGTAGCGGCCAGCTAAAGGATAGCGTAGGCAGAATCAACGATCTTTTCAGACAGGTGCAAAACCTCACCGGGGAAATAATGAAAATCTACCGGATTGGCCACCAGCCCAACGACCTGTTGGACAAAAGAGACCTGCTGCTTGACGAGCTGTCCAAGTTCGGCCCCCTGACAGTCACCCACCGTACCGACAACGGCATGCCCACAGGGGAAATAAACATGACTTTTTTTGGGGTCGCAATAGCAACGGTGCCCAGGCAGGATACCAACTTCTCCCTGATCATAAATGATACCGAGGGGCCGGAATACGGCAACCTGGTACTTCAAGAAACTAATTTGGGTAAGGTTATGGACCTTTCAGCCCAGTGCGACAGCACCTCTACCGGAGGTTCCCTGCTGGGGCTGGAAAAGACCAGGCAGGAGATATTAAACTATAAAGATACATTGAACGAAATAGCCGTCACCCTAAAGGACAAGATACTGGGCAAGAATACCTCCCCGCCCCCGGCATCTACAGTTGATTTCTTTTTAGGCTCCCTGGTTGACGGGGACTTCGATGTTAATGGGGCCATCATAAGTGACCCCAGTATAATAGAAGGAACCAAGGCCTCCTTGATAGCCGCCATTCGCAACGAAGTAATAAGCCCTGCAAAGAATTACACCCTACAGGAGAGCTACCAGCTGCTTATTACCGACGTGGGCAACAGGGCCAAGGGAACCGATGACATGGCAGCCATACAGCAGGCCATACAGGAGCAGATGGATAACCTCAGAGAATCGGTTCGTGGTGTCTC
>Ga0209643_1002187_pt1 | contig 13703 bp, 14 predicted proteins | sample AutmiccBRH37_all_FD_187383 | JGI IMG/M metagenome (GOLD analysis project Ga0209643, IMG submission 187383) | Deep subsurface microbial communities from Mt. Terri, Switzerland - Autotrophic microbial communities BRH/37_all (SPAdes) (version 2) | ecosystem: Environmental > Aquatic > Deep... | reverse complement strand
AGAGCGATAACCACACAAGCCCCGATCGCTCCCATGATCCAGACATTATTCACCGCCGCCTTGAGGAGGCGGCGCGCCGCCGTCCAAATTGCCACCCACATTTTTCTGCCTCGCTGATCTGATTTGTGCCACCCACGTCGCAATGCGTTCGCCGCTCGCCGCGCCCATGAGGAGGCCCGTGGTCAGCGTCACAAGCTCGACGCCAGACCGCATGCTCTCGAGCGCGACACTCTCTGAGAGGTGTGGATTTCCAGAGCGCAGCACCATCCAAAACCCGAGCGCGAGCACGCTCATCGCGACGTTGCGTCGCCAGGGCGACCACCTCGGAACGTCGGTGAGCTGTGCGTAGGCCGTCATGTGGTCACCGGATAAATGCCCCACGGCAATTGAAAATGAGGCCCGTCGACCGGGCGTTTCCAGTCGCCGCCCCATTCGATCGGGAGCGAGATCGCGCGCGCGGTCGCCTTGATATGGTCCGCCAGGATGCGGTAATTCGCGAATGTCCAATCGACCTCGGAGCCGATGAGGATCGCGACGTCGACCGCGTGTCCGGTGAGGTGGCGCGAGTTCATCGTCGTCGAGGCGCCGCTCTGGACGAGCTCTCGCTGCTCGGCGAGGGTGCGCAGGCCGGACGTGATCTTGAACGTCAGGGGCGGCGCGTGCGCGGCCTCGAAGATGACGCGGCGCAAGTCGGGATGAACCTGCGCGAGACGGGCGAGAGACCTTTTGTCGAACTCCATCGTGATCCCTCCTATAGAACACGCACCGCAAAGCGCGTGTATTGGTTTTTCATGCGCGTCTCGCCGGCGCCCGCGGCGTTCAATTCGCCGCGGTTGTCGAGGGTGCCGTCCGCTGCCGTTTGCGGACTGGTGAGCAGCGTCTGTCGCGACTGGCCGGACGCACCATTGTCGCCGACACGGTTGCCGGTCCTTGTCCGCCCGGAGTAGCCGTAAGGCCATGCGGTGAATCGCGCGCCGAATATGCCAAACCCACCATCGGTCCCCATGAACGGGGATTCGTGCTGATGCCGGCGCATGCTATCGCCCTGCACCGAGCCGACAAGATTGCCGGTGTTTCCACCCGGCGCCTGCTGCTCACGGGAAGATTTGTCTGGATCTCGCCCAGCTTCGAAGTCGACTCCGCGCATGACATACCCGCGCCGATCGGGCAGGCAGAAATACAAATTCGACTCAGCCTGCTCCGTGGTCGTCCCGGCGCCGTGCACCACTCCCATGCGCGAGAAGCAAACGGGATAGACCGAGCGCAAAAGCGCCGCACCTTCGGACCACTGGAACGTGCCTTCGCCGTCCAGCGGGTCCGGCAGCGCGGCGCATGGATAACTGATCTCTCCACCGATGGGAATCGCGCCCTTGGCAACGAGGCTGTTATTCACCATCACCACATTTCCGTTGAGATTGGCAAACGCTGCCTGGCCCAGCCCGAGCGCCCAGATCGCGCGCTCGTCAACAATGTCGGTGGTGAGGATGCTGGTCTGCCCGGCGATCAAAACCACCTGCGCGATGGGGAGCTTGCCGGTCGGGATGTCAGGCGGAGATGGTGAGGCCGACGCCGCGCCGGCGACAACCTCGAGAATTCCGGTCGCGATGTCGACGACCACGCGGTCAATACGTGCATTCGATCCAGGCGCGATGAACACGGGCGTCGTCTGCTCTCCGATCGGCGAGAGCGTCGGAGGCCGAAACACGAAGCCGGCACCGAGAATGATGCGCATATTCGCCGGCGACGACGCGCGCGGCTTGAACGGAGTGTTCAGCCGGCCCTGACTGAGAATGGTCAGCGCCTGGCGCAACTGCGTGTTGTCCGCCTTGTTGAGCACGAGGCCCGCCGCGGCGATCACGTTCACCACCTCGGTCTGCACCGCATTCAGCCAGTCGGCCGTGACGGCCGTCGCCAGCTGCGCGGTGGCTGGATTACCCTCGGTAAACAGGCCGCTCACATTCCCAGAGCCATCGATCTTATGCATAGCGGTCAGCTCCCATAGGCAAATTCGAGGACGGTGTGCGACGGCTTGCGGTGAGAGATCGCGCACTCCAGGACGTCATTTCCCCATTCGCGCACGCGGTCCCCAGCCACCGACCGCCCGGCGCGAAAGAGGCGAATCGATTGCTCGGGAGCGTTGACGCGCCAGGTGTGCAGCGCCGGGTAGGTGATCGTGATCTCGTAGCCGAGACGGGCGGCGAGCGCGACATAGAACGCTTCATTCTGGCCGTTCTCGCTGGTGAGTTGGGCGACGACTGCGTCGCGTCGCGCTTGCAGCGTTTGGGGTGCGGTGATGCAGGGATCCGGAAGGCCAACCATCGCCTCCCACTCCGCAATGAGTTCAATCGTCGAGCGCGGATCCATTTCGCGCAAAAGGTCCTCGGCGCGACCGTGAACGCGCGCCAATTCCTCGGAAACCGCCTGCAGGACCCGGTAAAGCCACGTCCCGGGTTCACGCGGCCACGCGGCGCCTGTCGGTAGCAGAGTGAACAGCTGGCGCAGATAGGAAAACCCCAGATCTGAAAGCGGCGGCGGCGCGAGCTTGGGGGGTGGGAGGGGATCAGGCAGCACCGACGGCACGCCGGCCGGACCGAAATACCCGGCGCCAAAATAGCGAACGCCAAAATAGTGATGCCCAAACATGTCACGTCAGGTCCCGCGTTACAGCCGTGCGGTTGCCGTCCGAATCCACCGTCGCGGAAAGTCTGTCCTTGGTGTCAGCGAGATCGCGATATACAGGACTGGTGCCGTCAAGCCCCGATGCCTTGCCACCGAGCGCGGCGTTCGCAAGGCGTACCGATTCACGCAAGGTCACGGAACCCTCAACGGCCTCGTCGAGGACGGCGTCGGCGATATCTGCAAGCACGAGCGTGTCGGTAATGGCCTTGATGGACGCAATCTCAGTGTCGAGATATCCGGCGATCGTGACCTCGCGCGCCGCCGCGTCGGTCACCTCCTTGATGGTTGTGCCGGAAAGATTGAGGGCGGTCGTCGGAGATCCGACATTCGCCAGGTCAATGCCCGCCTCGCCTGTGGCCGACACGTCGAGTGTGCGGCCGGCAGTGGTCGGCCGCAGCGCGGAGCGGTTGGCAATCGAGAAATGCGCGAGCACGGCGTTGACGGTCTGTCCATCGATCACGGCGCCGGAAAGGACCACCGCAAAATCAGAACCGGCAGAATAAAACGTGCCGTCGGCACTGGTGTCGATGGCGCAGGAATGAATGCCGGTAAGGCTGTCGAAGTCCTCGGTGCCTGACACACCCGTTGTCGTCTGGGTGGCGCCGTTGTCCTTGTAGACGGAAATCGTGCCGTCGGTGGCACGCGTGATCGACTGACCGGAAAGTCCGGCCGTCTCCCACAGGAAGCGCAGCACCTGACCTGGGACGATATCGCCGAGATATTTCATGATCGGTTACTCCTATGCGGCCAGACGAATGCCGCCCGGACGAATGAGACCACCGCGAACGCGCGGCAGGCGAAGGCCAGAGGGGGTCGCGGCGAGCCCCGCACCGGATACAGTGAGATTTGCGGCGGTGATCGGGTCCCACGGTGTGGAGATGAGATCGGGCGCCCAGATCAAATTCGCGCGGGCGATTTTGAGCGGGCTCTCGCCGGCAGCGAGTGCCACCTTTTCGGGCGAGGATAGCGTCGTGTTCCAAACGCCGACGCCCCAAATAACGTGGTTTTGGCCGTTGAACACGGCCCCTGCCGATCCGAAGAAGCATCCGACACTCGTTTGAAGAGATGTCATGGTGGGAACGCGCGAGGTTGTCTCCGGTGAGCCGGCCGATCCGTCCAACGCCGCCGTCCGGCTGGTCGTCGTTGCAAATTCGGTCAGGCAGTGATGCGGGTTCTCGTCCGAAATTGTGCCGGCTGTCGCCGCGCTCGACGAGCCTCCTGCGGCGGCGACAGCCGTGACCACACCCGCGCTTGACACAAATCCGAAATAATAATCGCCAAATCCGGCGCCGACCCGAGCAAGGCACACGCCGCCGTGACTTTTTCCGTCGGTGTGGTTCTTGAGTTGTACCCACCACGAAAAGGTTAGCGGAAGCGCGGACGCAATCCCGCTGGAAATTGAAATACGATTGTCGCCGCTGTCGGGAAAGTCATATGCCATCTGTCAGGTCCACGTGATTTCACCGAATGTGGAAATGTCGCCCGGATCGTTCTCGACGTCGGCCGCCGGAGCCGACATGACATAGTCATTTTCGCCGGTCGCCAGCGAGATTGCCTCCCGGATATGAGAAAGCAGGATCGTCCCGCCCGGCTCGGCCTCGCGGCGAATCAGATCGCGTAACTGCGCCTCGATCGCCGCGCGTACAGCCGTCGTGTCCGGTGCCGGCGCAATCTCAAAATCGAGCGCGACCTCGACAGGCGCGGAAACCGTGACGGTCGCGGTGACGGGTTTATAATAGTCGATCAGCGCCTGAACCTCGGCCACCTTGCCACTGTCGGGGATGATGCTGTCGGGGTCGTCGTCCACCACGAAGCGAACACCTACCGTGCCGGGACCGTCCTCGAGCGGGTAGACCCACACGCGCGTGACTCCTGCAATCTCTCTCGCCCAGCGCTCGTAATCATGATCTGCGCCCCCGAGCGGCGGCTTGCGCGTGCGCAGAAGCAAACGCTCCCGAAGGCGATCGTCCGTCTCGGGATCTTCTCCGTCGACGATACCACCTGCCGCAACCTCGGCACCGGGGTTGACCCCGGCGATCGGCGAAATGAAATTAAGCGCGGTGCCAACATCTGCGTTTCCGTCATCGCCAGCGGTGCGGGCGATCACGGCCGCGGTCGCCGTGCCGGACGAAATCGTCACTTCCTCGGTCGTTTCATATTGCAGCTCGTCGGCGCGCTGCACGACAGAGCCGGCGGGGATCACCGCAGTGTCGGTGCCGGTGATCGTTATATTTCCTGTCGCGAATGTTGCCGCGAGTCGGGTCAGCCCATAGAGCGATGCGTGGCGGACGAGATACTCGCCGTCGGCCTGATCTGGGAAAAGCTGCCTGGACACCCACTGAATGTACCCGTAGAGGCCATGGGTTGCGCCGGCGAGCACGCGCGCGAACACATAGAGCGCGGAGCGGCGCAGGACCGCGCCGGCGAGCGCCAGGCGAGACACGAAGTCCTGCTGCACGCGTTCGACGATTTGCGCTAAAGTGGGTCGTTGAAATGCCACCAGATGCTCTCCCTGATGGTCTCAACCATATAAACCGGGCACGGCCCGCGTAATCGCCGGGGACGATGGAATGAACGGCGCAGGAGTCCGGATCGAATGGGATAGTCGTGAACTGACGACGGCCCTTGACAGGCTGACACAAAGACAGCTGCCGTTTGCGATCGCCGTCGCACTCACGCGCACCGGACAGGTCATCAAGAATGCGGAAATCTCCGAAATGCGCCGCGTCTTCGACCGGCCGACACCCTTCACGCTGAATTCGCTGATGCTGCGACCGGCGACAAAGCAGCGTCAATATGCCGAGGTCTGGTTCAAGGACTTTGCACCCAAGGGAACGCCAGCCGCGAAATACCTTCTCCCGCAGGTGCGTGGTGGAAGCCGCAGCAACAAGCGATTTGAGGGCGCGTTGAGACATGGTGGCGTGCTGGGACGGGACGAGTACGCGATCCCCGCGCGCGGCGCACCGAAGGACAGCTACGGCAACGTGCGGCGCGGGCTTTATCAGCGGATCCTTTCAGACCTCGGGTCTTCGCGAGACGCGTCTCAAAACAGCAAGGGCTCCGGGAAATTCTTTGTCGGAACGATCGGTCGGGTGCGCGGCATTTTTCAGCCCGGCACCAGCAGAAACCTGAAGATGATGTTCATCTTCACACGCGCTCCGGCATACCAGAGCCGGTTTGCATTCTTCGAGGTCGCCGCGCGCGTCCAGTCTCAGACTTACGCACGCGAATTCACCAGGGCCATGGATCTCGCTCTCGCGACCGCGCGTTAGGTTCCGGGCTCTCCAAGCTTCGCTGCCCATTCTGGCGTGAAAACCGCCGCGCCCGCGCTGCCCTGCATGATCGAGAAATGGGCGTTTCCGAGTCCTGAGTTGGAGGTGTCGTCGCACCATAGCCATTGCGGGATCACGCTCTCGCGCGCGGCCTGAAACACGTCAGCGGCGTACTGCAGCCGCTCCGCAAGGCTGGGTGCGAACCGTGCGGCGCCGGTCTCGCCACAATAGATCTGCACTGCCTGCGCGTTCGCCCACGCCCGGAATTCCTGATACTGCGCGCGGATTTGCGTCAGCCCAAACCCGGACGTCGGATAATGGATGCCGGTCGGCCGCGAGCCGTCGGTGGAGGTCCCCTGATGCGTGAAGGCGAACGGGTCATACTGGTGATGGCCATAAGCAATTCTGTGCTCGCCCATGCGCGGATCGGTCAACGGCCCGGTGCGCAACCATCCCTTGTAATACGGCTCATACCCATTGGTGCCCTCGCGCCCGTTGCCCATCGCGCCGAGCCACAGATCCGGGTGCTGTGCACGAATGAGCCCCACCCAGATTTGCATCACGGTCTTCAGGTTTGCCTGACCCAGGCTGCTGAGTGCTTCGTTAAACATCTCAAGCACAAAAAGATCGGTTGACCACGCGCGCGACAACGCGATAGCCGAAATCTCGGCGAGCCGCGCGCCCATCGAATTGACGAGCGACGTGTTCGCTGCCGATGGGAACGACGCGAGCGGCGTGTTTGGCGCGATCGGCGTCGAGGTGAACGGGCAATACATCACACGGAAGCCCTTCGCCATCGCGCGCTCGATGAGATCGATATTCTGCGTGTCGGTTGCGAAGGTCGAATAGGGCGCCGGGCGCGCGAAACCGAACATGCGCATCGAGGACGCATGAGCGCGAAACCCCGCAAGCTCGGCGTCGTTCCACGAGCGGCTCAGATCGGAATTGAACCCATGGGATTCGAGGACGCCGGCCCAGAACGTTGACGGCGTCGGCGCGGGATCCGGGTCGCCCCCAGAATCGAGGCCGGTGCCATCGGGGACCGGCCAGTCGGCCGGCACAGCATCGGTCGCGATGTCGGGGCCACCATTACCGGCGTTCGTGCTGGCATAAGGACCCACATCGAACGTGTTGCTCGTTCCAAGGCCGCGAATTTCGAGTAGTGATGCATTGATCGAATCGGATCCGTTTTGCATCGTCCCGGTCACCGTGGTGGCGCCGGCCGTCGGGGCGGCCTTGGTCGCCCGCCAGACGCCATGCCCGAGCTGATTGTCAAAATTTCCGACGTCCTGATCGGCGAAAGGCGAGGCGTTCCCAGGCGTGACGGGATTCGTGTTCTGCGAATAAATCATCACCAGGGCGTCGAGCAGCGAATTCACGTGCAGCGTGGTGATCGGAATATTGATGGCGTTTGTCAGCACACCCTGAAGTCCGACATTCGCGCCGACCGGTGCCGCTTGATTCACGTCCTTGAACATGACTGCGGAAATCGACGCTGACTTCACCTTCTTGGCGCCGCTGACATAATTCGGCGTCGCAACGATGACCTTGGTGCCACTTGCCGGCGCGACCGCAACCCAGCGGGAGGTTCGGTCCCGGGTGGAATAGACGGCCTGATCCGCCGCCACGATGCGCGTCATCTCGACGCCATCGAACGTGACACCGGACAGATCTGCCACGACGTTCTCGGTATCCTTGAGGCTGATCGCAACCTCAAGCAAAGTGTTTGTGTAGCCGGACGGAATGTCGACGGTGAGGCTGTAAGTCGGTGCATTCGCCGTGACCGACGAGCCGAATTTATCGTAGACCTTGGACGGCGTGACGACGGCGTCGGTCAGCGTCACGGCCGTGAAATCAATCTGAAAGTCAGTCCCGGTGACCGTGAGTCGGGCGGCCGGAGTGCCCGGGGTCGACAGCACAATATCATCGGCCGTCTTGCCCAGCTCCGCCAGGACCTGATCCAGCCCCTTGATGTAGTCGTGATTGGGGTTCGACGCGTTGAATGACGCGATAACGTAGGGATCCATGGCGGCGGCGTGCTCTGTCGCGAAGCGATAGACCTTCGCACCAGACGGCAATATGGCGACTGGGATCGTCGGGTCGCGTTCAACCTCGTCGACAGGATGTGGATCGGTCGTTGGTGTAAATCCGAGCCCTCCAGATCCTGTCCCAAGTCCGGTCCAAATGTACCAGGCTCCAGCGCTGGTCAGGGCATAGACGTCACGCTGCGCGGAACTGTTCGATTGGAAATATTCGAGTTTCGCGGCCACAAACGGAAATGGAATCGATGTGCCATTTACCACGACGCGGAAATCGTCAGTGACCGGAGCACCAAGACGGAAATCGTCGCCGGATGCCGTCACAATGAACTCTGCGTCATCAGGGACGACCGTGCCGTCGTCGCTCTCGTCGATTTCTTCCGGTGGAGGCACATCGGGTGCCGTCGTCGCCAGAAGGACCTTGAACTTATAGACATAGGCGCCGGTTTCTTTGATGTAAAACTCGCCGGATGAGCGCCACCACCAGTCGCCGTTCGCGCCCTGGGCATTGTCGGGCGCAGTGTCGCTCACAATGCCCTTCGATCCGGGCGCCCCCTTGGCCGCGGCGATCAGAGATGAGAGTGCAACGCGGCGGGTGCCAATCGATGAATCGAGCAATACGCTCTCGGTCCCATCAAGGTCCGTATCGAGCGTCAGGTCCTTGACTCGCTTATTCGCCATCAGCTCGGATCTCCAAAAATAATCGTGTCGCCTTCGTCGGTCACGATTGTGTCGCCCTCGTCGGTCACGACCGAATAGCTCTCAGGCTCGATGTGATCGACGACGCCGCGCACTGTAGTTGCCGCCGCAAAACGCGCGTCCTCTGCCGCCCATGTCAGGTTAAATCGATATTCGACGATGTCCGTCTTGGGTCGGTAGATATCGACTGCGAACGCGAGCACGCCGCGATCGATCCATTCGGCTTCAACGTCGATGCGGTCGGTTACCCCATCCTCAATGAGATGTTCGAGCGCCTCGGCGGCATAGGCGACAGCGCGGCCGCGCGTTTCCTCGGTCTGCTTTTCACGCTCGAGCAACCACAGCTTGGATCCATATTTGTCCTGCGGCACGTCGTTGAAATCATCGCCCCACCACCCGCGGCGACCCGTCTGGCCGTCGGGAAGGCGGTCCGCAGAAGAGGCCCGCGCGTCGGAAAATAAGGCGCGCACGACTTCCGAGCGCAATCCATCATCGGTCTGCAGATCGTTGTTGAGGACCGACAGGTCGCCGCTTGTCCCGTTCCAGAAGCAGGCAATATCAGTCATCGACTCTCCTATGGGACCGGCGCGCCGGTGTTGCTCGGGCCACCCTGGACGCCGCTGTGCACGTGGCCCTTGCCGGATATTCCGTCGGCAATAACATCAACCGCGCCGGTCACCGTTCCATTGACCGTCAAATCGCCGGTCATCGTGACCAGTGGAACGTCCAGAACGACCTCAGTGCTCGCCTTAATCGCGATGTTGCCATTTCGCTTAAGGTGCACATAATCGCCTTGGTCGGTGTAAAGAGCCACCTCACCCGCCTCCAGCGCTTTCAGGCGATATCGTCGGTCGTCGACCGCGATCACGAGAGGATGTTCGCGCTGACCTCCTGGAAAGACGACCACCGCCTCTGCGCCGGCGAGCGGAACCGATGTGAAGCCGTAATTTTGAAAGCGCTCGGCGCGGTCACGCACCTCACCTTTGAGAATCTCGACCTGCAGAAGCTGCATCTTCGCGTCGTCATTCACCAGCCTGACGACGGCGCGGCTTACAATATTGACGATGAGGTGCCGCAGAGCACGAACGGGATCGGAGAGGCTCATCCAAAAATATCTCCAACCGACTGCGGATCGCTGCCTTTCGGGATAAACGGCTCAGGAGTGAACGCATCCGGGCGCGCGAGCGTAATCTCTGTAATCGATCCGCCCGCATCGTCGAGGGTGATGTGGGTACCAGAGATCAGCATATCGCTGTCGATACCGAGGAATGGCGAGCGGACCGGAACGAGCACATTGAGCGGCCACAAAGCACCACTTTCCTGCGTCCACCCCTGAACGACTACCGACGCGGTGCCGGCGCGCGCCGCGCGGACCGTCGCCTCCCAGTTTGCGCGCTCCTGCGCCTGCCCGAGCGTCATATTGCCTTCACCTCGAATAAGCAGCGCGCGCGCGGCGCGCACATTGGCGTCGCGCGCCACTGCCTGGACCTGCGCCACATCGGCGCCGAACGCTGAATCCGTGCCGGCCGACTGCGCGGCAACCACATAGCGTGCAAAGCGTTCGGCGGTGTCATAGGACCCGGATGCCGATTTTATATTTTTTCCCTCCACGAGGGCGGTGGTCGCGCGGCCGGCCGGGGTGCGCGTCACGATAAGGCCACCTCGCCCGTCGGACATGGTCAGGACGCCGCCAAGACGGCACGCACGCTCAATCACCTCGTAGACAGTCTCGCCGTGGTTGACGGCAAATTTTTCACGCGCAGATGGCACAGCGAAGCCTGGAGCGGTCTTGACGGATATCCCGAACGGCGCGGCGACCGCACTTACGATTTTGTCGACGCGCTGCGCGGCAAATTCCCAGGTGTCCAGGATCGCCGAACAGTCGACGAGGTCGGCGGCCTTGTCGCGCCCTGAAACCTCGAGCGTATGCTCCTCGGAACCGTAGGAAATCGACCTCTGGTCCACGTATCCGGTGATGACGATCTGTCCGTTTGCAGAGAGCGTGCACTCATCGCCCTCGACGATTTGCCACGGCTTCTCCTGTCCATTCCACCGGTCCGACACAGCAAGCGAGAACCCGCCTGCGAGCGAATCGATGCTGCGCTCGATCGAGACACTCTGCCACCCGCTGAAGACGCGCCCGTTTACTTTCAGCTCGACGTCAGGTGTCACGGCTCAGCACCTCGAGCGGAACACCGCCTGGCACAAACCCCGGATGGCGGATTCCATTGCGGCTGACAATGTCAGCTTCGCGGGACGAATCCTCGTAGAAATTATAAGCCAGCACCAGCGCGGGAACGGTAATGGTCGGCGTAAGCGTGATCAGGTGTGCGAGATCGTTGTCCTCGGCCGGAACGGCCTTGACGACCTGAGCGCGAAGATCCCGCAACGCCTCGAACGTCTCGTCGGGCGCCGTTTCGGATTCGACGTCGAGGACATCGGTGATGGCGGTGCGCATCGAAAGTGCGGCCTCGTAGCTATCGTAGGTACCGGTGGGCGCGAGCCGGGCGGCCTCGATGATGGCCAGTTGCCGCACGGTGGATGTCAGGGCATCCTGATTTCCGCTCTCCTGGGCACGGATTTCCGTCAGCGGAGCGGGCGCCGGTGTCGCCGGTTCGAACCGAGCGATTTTTACGTAAGCCGCCATCGCATCGTCGTCGTCAATCAAGCCCCTGACGCTCTCGAACATTCCCAAAACCCTGAGCACCAGTGTCGCCGGATCGCGTGAAATGCTGCCCGCGTTCGCCACAAGGTCCGTCGCGTCCTGGATGAGCCCGGCGGCGGCCGACGAGGTGCTCAGGATTGGTGAGAGCGTGTCGCGAATGAACGCACCATGTTCTCCGAGCAGCGAAGACAGGCTGTCGAGTGCAAATTGCGGCTGGGATGCCACCCGGTAAATGGTCGAAAATCCGTCCTTGATAGTCGATATGGCGCCATTGGCGCTGCGCAGAACCGCACTGGGCGCATCGAGCTTCGCGCGCGGTTCAAATGCGGCGGCTGCACTCTCGGTAAACACCATCGAGAAGCGTGCGACGCCACCCTCGTCGACCTCTTCGCTGTAGCTGTAATCACCGACGGCGACCTGCTTCTCGCCGATATAGGGATGAACGAGGGCGCCGGTGCCGGGCTTCTCGAGCGCGGTGACAAGTGCATCGCGCGCCGCGAAGTAGTCGGTGCCAAGCACATAGCCGTTGACGGTGAACCGGCGACCCTTGCGCCCCAGGTCCTCAACGTAAGCCTCGTCCCTGAGAGGGTATTCATGCGGAACGATTTTACGGCCGCCTGTCGCCTCGTGCGACTGCACGAAGAACGGCGTGCCGCGGAACGTCGCAGGTCTGAGCTGGTCGCGCCAGGTCATCTGGCGCTTTCCGGCATAACGCCGCCGCGCCGATGCACGCGCGTGCGCACACCGCGCCCACCGGTGCGCACCTCGGTCCCGGCAGGGCCGCTGACGCGGACATTGACGTCGAGCGATCCCCGGGACCCGTGTCCGCCTCCAGGCGGCCCAAGAAGGGATGACTGCGGAATGTTGAATGACCGGCGTTCGCCGTGGGCACCGCGCCCGCTCCCGATCTGGCGATCTTTTTTGAGGGACGACACTGCCCAGATCAAGCCGCCGACCGCGGCGGCGCCGCCGAGCAGAAGCAGGCCCAGCGGTGTGCCGACAAGAGCCGCGTTGACGGAGAGAAGAGCCCCACCAAGCTTGATCACCGACGCGACAAGCTTAACGCCCATGAGCCCCACAAGGGCCTTCGCGACGGTCTCGGCACCCCCCATTTTTTCAACCAGCACTCCGAACGCCACCACAATGGGACCGAGCACGCGCCACGCATCGCGGAACCCGCGATAGAGTTCTTGCGTGATCCGCCACGCTGTGCGCAGTCCTTCGACGATGCGCTTGCCCCACAGCTCGGCGATGCGATCGAGGCTGCCGTCCTCCTTCATCGCCTGGATCGTGTCGAGGATCCCCTGCAGCTTGCCTTTCAGGAGGTCAAACGGGCCGCTGTCCATGACCCTGAGCTTGAAGAACGTCCACTGATCCGAGATATTCGACATAAGCCCGGTCCAGCTTTTCATCATCCGCGCGCTCGAGCCCGCACTCTCGATGCCCATTTGTTCGATCAGGGCATTGATCGCGCTGAGCCCCAATTTGCCGGACTCCGACATTTCCTGCAGCTGCTTGATGGGTATTTTCTTCCCCATGCGCTCGGCCGCGCGCTGCAAAATCGCCCAAACAGGCACGCCGCGTTCGATCAGCGGCCGGACGTCCTGCGCCTGCAATTTCGTTTTACCGAACGCCTGTCCGAGCTGGAGCACGATACCCTGCAGCTGCTCGCCGGTGCCGCCGATCTTCGCGACCTGCTCAACGATCGATTTCAGCGAGCCGTTTGTCGGATCCATGCCGAAGCCGCGCATCGTTCGGAACGCCTGTGCGAGGTCATTCATCTCGAACGGAGTTTCAACCGTCATTTTCTTGAGGAACGCCATGCTCTTGGCGCCGGCCTCCGCGCTGCCTTCGATGGCCTCGAGGCTGAACTTCAGCCGCTCGAACTGGTCGGCCGTGTCGATGAACTGGCGCTTGAACAGGTACGCCGCGCCACCGCCCGCGATCGCGACCTTGGCGAACGTCCCCGCGAGTGAGGACACCTCGCGCTGCACACCCTGAACCGCGGAACCCACATTGCCGAACGAACGCGCCAGGCGCGGAACGCCGGCGTCGTTGGCCAGCGAGCGCATCGCGTTGTTCACGCGCACGAAAGGTGAATTGAGCCGAGAGACGGTCGCGTTGATGCGGCGCAGAGGACCGCTGACCCGGTCGATCGCGGTCAGGACGACGTGAAGCGGATAATTAGCGGGCACGGTTCACAAACTCCACACCACGATACCAGAACTCCAGCTCGTCGGCACCCATCGCCCAAAGCTCAGCTGCGCTGAACCCGTAGTGGGTTGCTACGATCCAGAAGGCTTCGCGCCAGTTGTCGGGCCAATTTGCAAAAAACTGTTGAGAATCTCC
>Ga0209643_1002186_pt1 | contig 13705 bp, 15 predicted proteins | sample AutmiccBRH37_all_FD_187383 | JGI IMG/M metagenome (GOLD analysis project Ga0209643, IMG submission 187383) | Deep subsurface microbial communities from Mt. Terri, Switzerland - Autotrophic microbial communities BRH/37_all (SPAdes) (version 2) | ecosystem: Environmental > Aquatic > Deep... | reverse complement strand
AGAATGGAAGAACTTTCAGAACTAAAAAAGATGAATGTGGAACCTTTCGCATACGAGTTCGATATAAATAATAATTCTGAATCAGTTAAAAAGAATTTTGAAGCATTAGAAGGAAAAGACGTAAGTGTAGCAGGGAGAATAATGACTATTAGAAGAATGGGGAAAGCATCGTTTGCAAATCTTCAAGATTCTAAAGGTAGAATTCAGATTTATTTGAAAAAAGATGAGATTGGAGAAGAGTATGATGTTTTCAAACTTCTCGATATTGGTGATATTATAGGTGTTGATGGATTTGTTTTCAAAACAAAAACCGGAGAGACGTCAGTTCACGTTAAGAAGCTTAAACTTCTCTCAAAATCGATTAGACCAATTCCAATAGCGAAAGAGATAGTAGATGAGAATGGTAACAAAACAATATTCGATCAATTTGCTGATAAAGAGTTACGATATAGACAGCGTTATGTGGATTTAATTGTAAATCCTGAAGTGAAAGAAGTATTTGTAAAGAGGAGCAGAATAATTACTGAAATAAGAAGTTATTTAGATAGTAACGGAATAGTGGAAGTTGAAACACCAATATTACAACCATTATATGGCGGAGCTGCAGCTCGTCCTTTTGTAACTCATCATAATGCATTGGATATAGAACTTTATTTAAGGATTGCGGATGAACTTTATCTTAAAAGATTGATAGTCGGTGGTTTTGAAGGTGTTTATGAGATATCGAAAGATTTTAGAAATGAAGGGATGGATAGAAGCCATAATCCTGAATTTACCATGCTGGAACTATACGTAGCTTATAAAGATTATAATTGGATGATGAAATTCGTCGAAGATATGTTTTATTCGATTGCAAATAAAGTATTCAAGGCAAGTACATTTACAATTGATGGAAAAGAGATTAATTTCACTCCTCCATGGAATAGAATTTCTATGACAGATGAAATCCTCAAAGAATCTGGAATTGATGTTCTTAAAGAGGATAAAGATGTTTTAATAAAATATCTGAAAAAGAATCATGTTTCTATTGCAGGGGGAGAATCTAAAGGCAAATTAATCGATATGATTTTTGAAATCACCGTACAGCCCAAAATTATTCAACCTACTTTCGTAATTGATTATCCTGTTGAATTATCTCCATTAGCAAAAAAGCATAGAGAGCGCGAAGGATTAGTTGAACGATTTGAGGGATTTGTTCTCGGGAGAGAAATCTGTAATGCCTTCTCTGAATTAAATGATCCGATTGATCAAAAGAATAGATTTGAAGACCAATCTAAAATGAGAGATGAAGGAGATGACGAAGCACATCAAATTGATGAAGATTTTGTTAGAGCATTAGAATATGGATTGCCCCCGACAGCAGGTCTAGGAGTTGGGATTGATCGTTTAGTTATGTTATTTACAAATCAACCTTCAATAAGAGATGTAATACTTTTTCCACAAATGAAACCGGAAGTTAAATAAAATGTTATTAGATGAATTAAATAAAGAGATAAAAATTCTTCCTTATAAAGGGATGAAACCAAAAATAAATGAATCGGTTTTTCTAGCTTCAGGTTGTAAAGTAATAGGTGATGTGGAGATTGGAGAAAATTCAAGTGTTTGGTATAATTCCGTTTTAAGGGGAGATGTTAATTATATAAAAATCGGGAAATTTAGTAATATCCAAGACTTAAGCATGTGCCACGTAACTAACGGTATCTACCCATTAAATATTGGCGATAATGTTACCGTTGGGCATAGTGTTACATTACATGGATGCACCGTTGAAGATAATTGTTTAATTGGAATGGGTGCTGTCATTTTAGATAATGCAATTGTAAGGAAAAATTCTTTAGTAGCGGCCGGATCAGTGGTTAAGCCAAATTTTGAAGTGCCATCGGGTAAACTTGTAGCCGGAATTCCGGCTAAAGTTGTAAGAGACCTAACAGAAGAGGAAATTCAAGATATTGCAGATTCTGCCATGCGATATTACAAATATTCTTTAGAAACAATAGAATCATTCAAGAATGAATAAGATAGATGTTTTCAATGAAACGGATTTCTTGATCAATAAAGAGAATATTACAGAAATTATTCGTATAATTACAAAAGAATTAAGTATTAAGAAATATCACTTTGCATGTAGTTTTGTTTCGCAAGAATCGATTTTGGCTATAAACAAAACGCATTTAAAGCACGACTATTATACAGATATTATTACCTTTAACTATGGTAATGAAAATGGTAAATTAGAAGCAGAGTTTTATATTTCACCTGAAGAGGCGAAAAACAATAGCAAAAGATTTAAAATTGAATTAAAATCTGAATTAATTAGATTAGTGATACACGGAATTTTGCATTGTATCGGATTCAATGATAAAACCAATAATGAAAAAAAAGAAATGAGAATGAAAGAGAACGAATTAATAAATATTATTCCAAGTCAAATAAAGGTTATTGCTTAATGACTACAAAAATTGTTGAAGCATTAGCGAAAATACTTGAAGGATTAAAAAATAATTCATCTTATGAAGATTTAAGCAAGAGTTTGATTAATAGTAAAGAATTTGATCAAAAGACTATTAGTATTGCTTTTAGTTTAGTTTTCGATAAGATATTAAGCAAGAAAAACAGTAAAATAAAGAAGAGCAAAAACAAGAAGGAACATACGAGAGTATTCACCGAAGAAGAAGTATATTTATTAGGTATTGAGAATGCAGATTACTTAATGCACTTAATAAATGTTGAATTAATAGATAACACAGATTTAGAAATGATACTAGATCAGATGAATATGTTTCCCGAACATCTATTTACCAAGAATGATATAAATTGGTTTATATTGTTATCACTGGTAAATTTCGATCAGGAGATGCTTCCCGGAAGTAGAGTTTTATTATTCACCTCTGATACTATAAACTGAAAAAGGATTGTAAATGGCTAAAAATTTGATTTTGGTGGAATCACCCTCCAAGGCAAAAACTATTAATAAATATCTAGGTAGGAATTATACAGTTGAAGCGACAGTAGGTCATTTAAGAAATTTACCAAAGACAAAACTTGGTATTGATACAGAAAATGGATTTAAGCCGACTTTATTAAATATCAGAGGAAAAGGGGATTTAATAAAGAGGATAAAGAGTTTATCTACAAAAGCAACCAATATATTCATAGCGACCGATCCTGACCGCGAAGGGGAAGCTATTGCCCAAGATATTTTAGATCTCATTGAATCTTCCACTGATGCTAATATTAAGAGAGTTCTTTTTAATGAAATTACGAAAAAGACTGTGAATGAGGCATTAAATAGTCCCATCGATATTGATAATAAGTTAGTTGCTTCTCAAAGAGCGCGAAGAGCAATGGATAGAATCATAGGTTACAAAATTAGTCCATTCCTTTGGAAATCGATTTTGGATTCTTATGAAGCACTATCAGCAGGTAGAGTTCAGTCAGTTGCTCTTAGATTAATATGCGAGAGAGAAGAAGAGATTTTAAGTTTTTTACCGATTGAATATTGGTCATTAGTCGGTAATTTTTCGACTGATGATAATAAAGAATTTTCAGCTAAGCTATTTGAGATAGACGGAAAGGCAATTCGAACTTCTCCTAAAGCAAATATGACAGAAGAAGAAAAAAACGAATTTTCAAAGAATTATTATTTAATAGATTCTGCTGAAATAGCTGCGAAATTATATGAAGACATCAAAGGAAAAGATAATTTTATCATTTCCGATATTAGTAAAAAAGAATCAAAGAGAAATCCATTCCCTCCATTTATTACAAGCACATTACAGGTAGAGGCATCGAGGAAATTGCGTTACAGACCAAGAAAGGCGATGCAATTAGCTCAAAATCTATATGAAGGAATTGATCTTGGAAGCGAAGGAACTACCGGTTTAATCACATATATGAGAACCGATTCGACTAGATTAAATGAAGATATAGTTTCAGATGCCCGCAATTATATTAAATTAAAATTCGGTGATAAATATCTTCCGGATTCACCAAAGAGATACGATTCTTCAAAAAAGAAAAATGTACAAGATGCGCATGAAGCCATACGACCGACTTCATTAAAATACACTCCTGAATTTGTGAAAGAATTTTTAACAGATGATCAGTATAAATTATATGAATTAATTTGGAAAAGATTTGTGGCTTCGCAGATGGAACCTGCACAGATTGAAACCACAACGGTATCTGTAAAAGCTGACGAATATATATTTAAAACATCAGGTTCTGCAATTAAGTTTGATGGATTTCTTGCTCTCTATGATGAAACATCCGAAGAGAAAGAAAGCAGCGAATCCAATGGGGCTATCGGCAATATACCATATGGTTTAGAGCCGCAGCAGAAATTATCTTTATTAGATTTAATAAAGAATCAACATTTCACAAAACCGCCTCCACGCTTTTCGGAAAGTTCATTAATAAAAGAATTAGAGAGTAATGGTATTGGGAGGCCTAGTACTTATGCCTCTATTATCAGTACGATTAATGATAGAAAATATATAGATCAAATAGAGAGAAAAATACATCCGACAAAGCTCGGCACAAAAGTAAATGCAATATTAGTTAAGAATTTTTCTCAATTATTCAATGTAACTTTTACTGCCAAGATGGAAGAGGAGCTGGATCAAATTGCTGAAGGCGAGAATACTTATGAAGATGTAATGAATGATTTCTACAATCCTTTTACAAGTCAATTAAAGGAAGTGGAAGAAAATATGGAAAAGATTATATGCGATAAATGCGGTGCAGAGATGGAATTTAAAGTAGGCAGATTCGGAAGATTTTTAGCATGCAGTAATTATCCTGAATGTAAAAATATTAGATCACTAAAAGAACAAAGTGGAAAAACAGAGCCGGAATTCACCGGTGAATTATGTCCGAAATGTAATTCTAAGACTGTTTATAGAGATAGCAAATATGGAAGATTTATTGGATGTGAGAAATATCCTGATTGCGATTTTACAAAAGTAATTTCTTCAGGAATAAAATGTCCTAAATGTTCTGAAGGAGATGTTGTAATAAAGAGAACTAAGAAACGAAAAATATTTTATGGCTGTTCGTTATACCCTAAATGTGAGTATGCAAGTTGGACGATGCCAAAAGCAGATGCCGAGCCGGAGGTAAAAAATGAAGTGGTGGATGATGACGATCAATATGTATGAAAATGATTTTAATAAATGAATTATCAGAACTCTTTTTCAATCAGATCGAAAATATTGAAAGACTTTCAGGAAATACTCTTGAGAGTTATAAAAGAGATATACATAAATTCATTGATTTTCTTTCTGATAAAAATATATTAAAAATAGATGAAATAAAGGAAAGGCATATACGTCTATTCTTAATGGAATTAAATAATTCGGAATTATCGCGTACATCGATATCAAGACATTTATCTACATTGAGGAAGTTTTTTCATTTTTGTATTATTAATGATTATATAGAAAATAGTCCTATTGAGAATATCTCCAATCCAAAATATAAAAGGAAACTTCCGGAGACGCTTTTAGTTGACTCTTATGAAGAAATTTTTAGATTTATAGATGGGAAATATGAGATTAAGGAAAGTAAAAGAGTAAAAGTAATTTTTGAACTTTTATATGGTTGTGCATTGCGAGTTACGGAACTTTGCATGTTGGATATTGGTAATATTGATATGATGAAGAAGTCAATTCGGGTATTAGGAAAAGGTTCAAAAACAAGGATAGTTCCTATTGGAGATAAATCTATATTAGTTATAAAAGATTATATAAAAGAATTCAATCCAACCGGGAGAATAAATCCATTTTTATATGATAAAAAAGAGGAGAGAACCAATCGTCAACAGATCTACCATTTAGTTAATAAGATTTTATCTAATGTTTCAGATATTAAGAAAAAAAGCCCTCATATTCTAAGGCATGCTGCTGCCACTCACATGTTGGATCGTGATGCGGATTTAATTGCTATAAAGGAATTATTGGGTCATGAGAATCTTTCAACTACTCAAATTTATACTCATGTTAGTATAGAAAAATTAAAAAAATCTTACAAAAAAGCTCATCCTAAATCATAAAGGAGTTATTATGAATATCCAAATCACTTCACGAAAGTTCAAAGCAAAAGATTCATTAAAAGATTATATCAACGAGAACGTAAAATCGTTTGAGAAATTTAATGATGATATTTTAGATGTAAATGTAGTTTTGAGCTTCACTCATCAAAAAGATAGTATTAAGAATGTAGAACTCAATCTTCATCTTCCCGGTAAAGTATTAGCAGTTTCTACTGAATCAGATGACTTTTTCAAAGCAATTAATGAAGCTTGCGACAAAATGGTAATTCAGTTAAAGAAAACTAAAACAAAGAAACTTGCTATTAAAAGATGATAAACATTACAGAAAAAAATATTACTCGTAAAGAAAATATTACAGTAGATTTTTTTTATAATATTGCTAAAGATTTGTTCAAATTAAAAATCCACAATAAGAAGGTGGGATTTGAACGGTTAATAAATGATCATAATGTTCATAGACCTGGACTTGCATTAGCCGGGTTTGTGGACCTATATACATATAACCGAGTACAGGTTTTTGGCAATACAGAAATGAGATATTTAAAGCAGTTGAAGAAGCCGCAGCTAAAAAAATCGTTGGAGAATATTTTTAAGTTTGAGATCCCTTGTTTAATTCTTACCGACAATAATAAACCACTTCCTGAAATGATAGAGATGGGGAATAAATATAAGATACCCATTTTCGGTTCGTCTTTCTCTACAACAAAGCTTGTATTTTTAGTAAGTGATCTTCTTGATGACCAATTTGCACCAAGACTTACAGTACATGGTTCTCTTGTCGATGTTTATGGAGTCGGACTTCTTTTTATCGGAAAATCGGGAGTGGGCAAAAGTGAAGTAGCCCTAGACCTTATTGAAAGGGGACATCGTCTTGTTGCCGATGATGTAGTTGTACTTACCAAGAAAGGTGAAGGAATCTTAATGGGTGCAGGTACTGAATTAGTGAAGCATTTTATGGAGATTAGAGGTGTCGGAATAATAGATATAAAAAGCACATTTGGAGTGAGAGCTATACGATTCCAAAAAAGATTAGAGATTATAGTAGAATTAGAAGTATGGGACGAAAAATCGGAATATACGCGCACCGGTTTGGTTGAGCAATATCAGTCGATTTTAGATGTGGATATACAATACGTAAAACTACCAATTCTACCCGGCAAAAATATCACGGTTATTTCTGAAGTGATAGCATTAAATTATTTACTAAAGCATTATGGGTTTGATGCTGCAAAAGTAATGCAAAATAGATTATTAGATCGTTTACAAAATAAAAATGGAGGAGACAATAGGTCGGTTAATTATTTTGAGCATGATTTTGAGTGATTTGTAAAAAAGATTACTTGACTGATGTATAAGCATTTATTATCTTCGCACCTTAGAATCCTATGAAAAAATATTATTATTTCTCAAAATCGAAACTGAAGTTCGTAGAGATACGTAATTTTTACAGAAAATTCGTATTTCTGGTACTATTCTTTTCAGTAATTGCTTCATTTTTCCTGTTTGGGTCATTTCTAGTTTTAAATGAAATGGTCAATCCGGAAATTGAAGTAAAATCGCTCAAAAAGAAAAACGAACAGCTTTTATCTAATTTTAAGCAATTGGCAGAAAGATATAAATCTCTTGATGAAAAAATAAATTCACTTAAGGAGACAGGAAAAGATCTAAGATTGGTAACAAATTTGGATCCTGTACCCTATGAAGATTTTGATTTCGGAAAGGGTGGTAACATAATATCAAGTTATGATTTTACAAAAGGGGAACAATTATCCGGATTTGTCAAGGATTTGAACAGTTATGTATCTGAAATTTCTACTAAAATAAAGACTGAAAGTAATAGCTATAAAGAGATAGAAACTTCTATAAAAACAAATGAAGCGATGTATGACAATCTGCCAGCGATAAGGCCTTCTGAAGGTATTCTTACAGATGGATTTGGAATGCGATTCCATCCTATACTTAAGATAACCAGGATGCATAATGGAGTGGATATAATTTGCGATATTGGTACGAAGGTTTATGCAACGGGAGGCGGCACAGTAGATTTTGCAGGAAGAAGAGGCGGTTACGGTCTCACTCTTGAGATTGATCATGGTTTTGGCTATAGAACAATATTTGGGCATCTTTCTGAGATTAAAGTAAAAGTAGGTCAAAAAGTTACTAGAGGCGATCTTGTTGCTTTATCGGGTAACTCCGGGAAATTAAGTACCGGTCCTCATTGTCATTATGAAGTGAGACACAATGGAATTCCTCTTAATCCGATGAATTTCATTTTTGAAGATGTTGATCTGTTTGAAATCGTAAAAAAATAAAATTAAGGGAGAGAAAATATATGATTTGGACCGTCGAACTTGCATCTTATCTAGATGACGCTCCTTGGCCAGCTACAAAAGAAGAACTGTACGATTATGCAGAAAGAATCGGTGCTCCTTTAGAAGTTCTTGAGAATCTACAAGAATTAGAAGATTCAGAAGAACCTTATGAATCGATTGAAGATATATGGCCCGACTATCCAAGTGATGAAGACTTTTTTTATAGTGATGATGACGAATATAGAAACTGATAATTTTTATGTCTGATTTTTTTAATAAGATTATTGGTCAAAAGAAATCAAAATTAGTTTTAACTAAATTGATAAATTCAAGGCGTGTTCCACACGCCTTTATTTTTTCCGGTTCAAAAGGAATCGGTAAATTTTTTACAGCAATTGAATTTGCAAAGCAAATCAACGCATCTGATCCTGCTACACAATCACAAATCAACACCTTATCCGAACCATTCATTAAATATGTATTTGCGCTCCCCAGAGGGAAAAGTGAATCCGGTGATGATGGACCTTTCGATAAATTAACCAAAAGCACTATCGAAGCGATTCAAAGCGAAATAAAAGAAAAGGTTAAGAACCCATATTATTTCCTAAAAATTGATAATGCCAATACAATAAAGATATCGAGCATTCGAGATATAATTCGCTTCTTGAATATCTATTATCAACCCGAAATAAAAAGATTTGTTATTATAGATGATGCTCATCTATTAAATGAGGAATCACAAAACTCATTATTAAAATCATTAGAAGAGCCTCCGGAAAATGTTTTCTTTGTACTTATAACCGATAAAATTGAGTATCTATTAAAAACTATTCACTCAAGATCTTTTGTAATTAATTTTGAAAATTTATTAGAAGATGAATTAGAAGAGGTATTAAAGAGTTATTTTGGAATTGATGGCGTATTAGCTTCAAAGGTTACTAAATTTAGTAATGGTTCAGTATATAAAGCAGCAAAGCTTTTGGAGATGGAATTTGAATCGCTTTCAGAAAAAGCGATAGATTTTGCTCGATTTTCAGTGATGAAAAAGTATTCTTCGGCATTGGCAATTATAAATGAAATTAATGATAAATATGGAACAAGCGGTATTAAGTTATTTATTGATCTAATAAACATGTGGTTTCTGGATACGATTAAAGAAAAATGTTCGGAGTTAAAAGATTTTTATTATATTGGAAAGGAGGAATCTATTTCTAAATTTAATAAAAGATTTCCTAAGACAAAGCAAGAAGATATTATAGAGAACTTGAATAAATACAGCAATTATTTTGATAGAAATCTTAACTTGAATATAATATCTCTTAGTCTTATATTTGAAATAGCTGCAATTGAGTTAGGAGATTAGTTGTGTTTAATATAGATTTAAGTTTTATAGCTGATAGCTGCGTTACAGATAATAACACTCAGGAGTATGAATTAAAATGTAATTCGTGCTATCAAGAGAATATTGTTTCATCATTAGAGTGCAAATATAACGGTGAGCATAACTGTGTTTTACCCATAACTAATTCAAATCAACCCGTACCCGAAGATAAAAGAAACATATTGGAAATAGCCGCTGATGGATTACTATCTTCATGTTTTGTCGAAATAGCAATGGAGAAAAAAGAATGCCTTCCGGGTGATTTAGTTGTTATTTCTGAAGATGATTTCCATGAAATAGCACAGGTTAAGCTTATAGGGCGTCTTGTAGCGCTTAAGAGACAACATTTTGGTCTATTTGAAGAGAAACTACCTATTCTCGTTAGAAAAGCCTCTGACGACGATTTACTAAAGATTGGACGAAATAAAATAGACGAAGAAAAAGCGGCTACTTTATTCAAAGAAGTTACAAAGCGAAGTAACTTAGAGATGAAATTGGTGGGGACTCATTACCAATTTGATAGGAAACGACTTTTCTTTTATTACACTGCAGATGGAAGAATCGATTTCAGGGAATTGGCAAAAGAATTGGCCTCGGTCTTTAAAACACGAATTGAATTAAGACAAATCGGTGTAAGAGATGAAGCTAAGAAAGTAGGCGGAGTCGGTACATGCGGAAGAGAATTTTGCTGTTCTTCGTTTCTTGGCAATTTCAAAAAAATCACAACACAACTGGCAAATGAACAGAATTTAGTTACATCAATGGGCAAACTAAGCGGTCCATGCGGAAAACTCAAATGCTGCTTATCATTTGAATTTGAAGAATCCAATTAAGAAAGGGGAGTCATGATCTCAAAAGTTGCCGTAATAGGTGCGGGAACAATGGGTAATGGAATTGCTCATGTTTTTGCTCAAAGTGGATTTATTGTCTATTTATGCGATTTAAATCCCGAGTTACTCAAAAAAGGGATTGAAACTATATCAAAGAATTTAGATCGCCAGATCAAAAAAGAAATTATTAAAGATTCAGATAAAAAAAACACTTTAGATAATATACATCCGCTCTCTAAAATAACCGAAATACCTGCTGACGTGGAGCTAGTAGTCGAAGCAATTTTTGAAAATAAGGATATTAAATTTAATTTATTTAGAGAACTAGAATCACATATTAATAAAGATGCTATATTTGCATCGAATACCTCCGCTATATCAATAACCGAATTAAGCGAAGTTTCCAGACCCGAGAAGTTCATAGGTATGCACTTTATGAATCCCGTACCGGTAATGAAACTAGTAGAGATAATCAGAGGTTATTCCACATCGGACTCTACCTATCAAACTATTAAGGGACTAACCGAAAGACTCGGCAAAGAGCCGGTAGAAGTCTATGATTATCCGGGATTTGTATCTAATCGTGTACTGATGCCGATGATAAATGAAGCTATATTCTGTTTATTTGAAGGAGTTGCTTCGGCAAAGGATATCGATTCGGTAATGAAGTTGGGAATGAATCAACCGATGGGACCGCTTGCTTTGGCGGATTTCATAGGATTAGATGTATGTCTGGCGATAATGGATGTTTTATATACAGGATTTGATGATAGCAAATATAGACCATGTCCGTTACTTAAAAAGATGGTAGCAGCGAAGAAATTAGGAAGAAAAACCGGCGAAGGTTTCTATAAATATTCTACATAATGTATATTATGTAAACTAGGGTTATTCTTTTTAGATGATTCCGGTAAACTTCAAATAGATGAATATAACGCCACCAATAAGCAGTAACCAATAGATTGGCGACTTCACTTTCCTTTTATGTGCTCGATTCCTGCTAAATCCTAATCTTTGTTTTCTTTTGAGTTCCGGGTCTTTTTCAGGATCATAAAATCTGGGTACATAATTGAACCCTTTTGGTTTTATCGTCTTAAAAAACATTTTAGTTATATACCTTAATTTTTTTCTTATTTATTGCTACGCCTAATTTAACACATTTATCTGAAAGAATTTCACCGTCAGCATGAATATATACAGGTTTATCCAGAATTAGTTCCAAATTTGTACCCGTATAAAATGATACTTCGGGAACTTTTTCAAGAGTATTAATTAAAGCTTTAGGTAGTTCTTTAAGCAAACGCAATTTAGAAACGGGCTTTATAATTGTAAAATCGAATAGATCATCATCAATTTGTGCTTTGGGAGTCAAAAAAAAGCCACCGCCGCTCGTTTTTCCGTTACCGACTGTAATTAGTATAGCATCTGAATTAAATTGCTCATTATCGATTTTCAGAAATGCATTAAAGGAATTCAAAGATTTCACCGCTTTAAGAACAGAAAGAATATAATTTAGAATTCCGGGCAGTACTTTTTGAGTATTATTTAAGTAAGCGACCTTTGCATCAAAACCGATTCCTAAGCTATTTATAAACTGAAATGTTCTAGGCTCATCCCTTCCTTGCTCCCATATTTTGACTTCTCCTGTATTAATCTCGGTAATTGACTCTAAATTAATACTACGAATTAATTTTTGAATATCATTCTTCAGATTTTTTGTGTAATTGAGATTTTTAGAAAAGTCATTTCCCGAGCCAACGGGAATGATTCCTAGAATTCTATTATCTAAAAGTTGCCAATTTTGGATAAAATTATTTAGAGTTCCATCTCCACCGATAATCAAAAAATTGTAGTCTTTATATCTATCATCTAAGAGCAGTTCCTTAGCATGTCCAAGATATTTTGAAGTTTCAATGACATGCTCTATCTTGTTATCCCGAAACAAGTTATCTACGAACTCTAAATCTCTAATTGAAGTACCGTTTCTAGCTTTCGGATTTATGAACAGGACGTATTTATTGGAGTTTTTCAATTTACAATTGCATCTATAATAGTTTTAGGATCAAAAAATTGAAGATCATCTATCCCCTCTCCAACACCTATAAAACGGATAGGGAGATTTTTATCGGAAACGATTTTAAATAATACACCACCTTTAGCCGTACCATCAAGTTTGGTAATTACTAATCCGCTTAGTTTTGTGAATTTTTCAAATTCAGTGGCTTGAACTATTGCATTTTGACCCGTATTTCCATCAAGGACGAGAAAAACTTCATGCGGAGCATCAGGGATAAGTTTTTGGGAGACTTTGAATATTTTTTGAAGCTCAAACATCAGATCATTTTTTGTATGCAGTCTTCCCGCCGTATCGATAAGGACAACATCATAATCGTTAGAAATTGCTTTAGAGATAGTATCAAAAACGACTGAAGATGGGTCTTTAGAGACACCGGAAACGATTTCGACTCCGGCTCTTTTTGCCCAAATGTCTAATTGTTCATTTGCAGCCGCTCTGAAGGTATCAGCAGATCCGATAATTACCTTCAAATTCTCATCTTTTAATATTTTTGCTAATTTGCCGACAGTCGTTGTTTTTCCTGCACCATTTATTCCTACTATTAAAAAGACATATGGTTTTTTGGATTTTACGTTACCTAAGAAATATTCGGCATTATGTTCTTTCGGGAAAATTGCCATTAATTCTTGTTTAAGAATCTCTTTTATATTTTCGATAGACCTATTTTTATCATTTTTTAGTTCAGAGCGGATTTTATCAATAATTTTAGAAGTTAAATCGTAACCGATATCGGACGAAATAAGGATTTCCTCTAATTCCTCGATAGTAGATTCATCAATAATAGCTTTGCCGGTAATAACTTCCGAAATCCTACCAATAATTTTATTATGAGTAGTTTGCAGCCCTTCTTTTATCTTTTTGAAATTAATTTTTTCTAAAAATCCCATTCTTTCCCCAATTAATATACTCCATACCTCTAATTCCATAGCCAATTACCGAAGCGATGCTAAGTACTATAGTGGTATAGTACATAAAAACAAACGGAAAAGAATTTTTTCCAACGCCAAGGACAATGATGATAATGAAAAGTCCAATTGTAAAAACGGTAATTTT
>Ga0209643_1002185_pt1 | contig 13707 bp, 12 predicted proteins | sample AutmiccBRH37_all_FD_187383 | JGI IMG/M metagenome (GOLD analysis project Ga0209643, IMG submission 187383) | Deep subsurface microbial communities from Mt. Terri, Switzerland - Autotrophic microbial communities BRH/37_all (SPAdes) (version 2) | ecosystem: Environmental > Aquatic > Deep... | reverse complement strand
GCTCTGAGGTCGTTTTCTACAAGTTTTCTAACCTCTAACCTCTGGCCTCCCACCTCCAAAATGGTCGGCATTCCGTTGGCGACCGAGTTTAGAGACAGTTGCAGCAGGAGGTAATGCAGGCCGGACTTAAATCGCTCCGCCTACCCATTAGCGACAATGCAGCGACCCTCAAGTGACCCCGGAGCGACCCCGGAAAAACTCTGGGCTTGCATAAAAATGCTTTGGCGATTTAGCGATTTAGCGATTTAGCACTTTAATACTTTAATATGGCATATACTTTCCTAAGCGACAAAAAAAAGCCGCCCTTCGGGCTGGCTGGAATTAAGAATTATTCTGGCACCTGGATCCTGAATTCTGTCTTCTACTTAAGCACTGCTATTTCCCTCTGCAAATCAGTATTCACCCAAATACCATCAAACCCCACCGGGTCTGCGTCGGCCACGGCCACATAAATCCATTTTCCCTTCACCTGGGTGACCACCCCGTCAAAACCGCTCTCTTCACTGTCACGGCGGATGAATACCCTTTTACCGTTTAAAAACTCCATCGGTCAAACACCTCACTTATGTGGAACCCTTCATTTTGCTCCGGATTAAAATTATCACAGCACCAATGAGGATAATGGCTATTACCCACATCAACAGCCTGGGGGCGTAGTAATGGTATCCCCAGGGGGTATGGTAGTAATTGGGCTGAAAGAAGGCCCTGGCTAAAAAGGGCATCGCCCAGTAGTTATTATGGTACTGGTACGGCGGCTGGGGGGGTGATCCGAATACGCCCACCGGCGGCCTGGAAGGGTATTTATCCATCCCGGAGGAAGCCAGGGTGTCCCTGTTCCAGCTGCCGGAGTAGGAACCGGCGCCCGTGCTGTAAGATCCTTTTCCGGTGGAAAATCCCTGCTTGCCGGTTCCGTAGTCGCTTGTCAGGGCGGGCGGGCTGTTCCGCCTGGGGGTGGAAAAACTCCCGGTATCGGTGCTATAGCCCTTTCCGTAAGACCCGGTACCCCCTCCCACAGTGCTTTCCGCCGAGGTTCCGGCGGCCTTTCCGGAAGACACCCGGCTGCCTGAGGTTACGGAACTGGAACTGCCGGATTTCGATACCGAAGGCGATGACTTGGGAGTGCTGGTATAGGAGCCCCCCGAGGATGAATGACCCTTTGCCCCCGAGGAAAAGCTGCTGCGGCCCCCACTGGAAAATCCCCCGCCCTTTGAGCCCCCACCCTTGGCCAGGACTGGCCCGGCCATGAGGGAGAGCATAAAAATTGTACAGGTAATCAATGAAAGAAATTTTTTAACCCGGGCCACCATCATCATTCCTTATTGGTTGCAGGTTGTGGGTTGATCCCCCGCCGCCTATTGCCTACAACCTGCGTGCTCCATTTCTATCCTTTTCCCAGCTCGGCCTTGAGCCTGGCCAGTTCATCGTCCACTGCAGCGCCCTGGGCATCCTTTTTCAACTTGTCAAACTCATCTTCCACCGAATTGGTTAACGAGAGACTGGTGGCCTTGGCTTCGGCCTCCAGGCGGTCCACCTTATCCTTCATACGGTCCAGATCTCCCAGGGCGCTGCTGCTGGAAATCTCTTTAACTGCTTCTCCCGCCTGTTTAAGCGCCTTGGCCCGGCGCTGCCGCATAACCAGGGAATCCTTTTCAGTCCTGGCCTTGTTTAATTTCTCTTCCAAAATCCTGTAATTGGCCCTCAGTTCCTCCACAGCCTTTTGCTGATCGGCCTGTTGAAGGCGCAGGTCTTCCAGTGTTTTTTCAGCCGTCTGCTTGCGGTCCAGGGCGATACGGGCAAGATCGTCCCGGTTCTGCTGGATTGCCACCTTGGCCTGGGCGATCCATGACTGGGCTTCCTTTTGGGCCGCTTCTATTTTCTGCCTCAGCAGAAGTTCATCGGCCACCGACCGGTTTACCTGGATATTAAATTCCTTCAGCTCCTCGGCAGCCCTTTCGATGTACAGATTGAGCATTTTTTCAGGGTCCTCGGCCTTGTTAATTAAATCACTGATATTGGCTTCCAGCAAATCCTTTAGTCTTTGAAACAAACCCATTCTTTATATCTCTCCTTGTTCATCATTTTTAAAATCATTTTCTGATTATGAAATACTGGCGCCGATTACATAACTGGAGGCAACTGAAAAAACCAGCGATATCAAGCCAACCGCCCTATTTCCAGAAGCTATTTCCTGATTAACCTTTAGTTTCGGGGTGAGCCATTCAAAAAGGAGATATATTATTACCATCATAGCCGCCCCCAAAACCCCCCAGAAAACAGTTTGGGAAGCGCTGGAATTACTGAGGATGGAAAACCTTATTATGTTTGCCACGCCGAAAATCTTGCCTCCCAGGGCGAGGGCCGCAGCCACGTTGCCCTGCGAAATCTCTTCCCAGTCGTTGTACCTGGTTACCCGGGTAAAGACAAAAACCGTAGCCATTATTATCGCCATGGAAATGAGAAAGCAGGTAAGAGTGGACTCCACCTGAACAATCAAGCCAATACCACCTCCATATTAAAATTTCAGTATTTGTTGCATACCGGATAATTCGACGAAACTGCAATTATTCCTTGATTTTTTTGCAGTAGAATCCGCATCCGTCCCTATAGCCTATATATTCCCAAAGACCCCGAATAATTCAAAAGCCCTGTGATTTTATAATCACAGGGCTTTTCTGGTGACCCCTACGGGATTCGAACCCGTGTAACCGCCGTGAAAGGGCGGTGTCTTAGACCGCTTGACCAAGGGGCCTTTTCGAAATTCGATATTCGAAATTCGAAGTTCGATGCTTGTTGGAATTGGCATTAGCCAATTCCTTCTATTTCGAACCTCCAACCTCTAACCTCGAACTTCGAGGACTGGTGAGCCATCGGCGGCTCGAACGCCGGACACCCTGATTAAAAGTCAGGTGCTCTACCGACTGAGCTAATGGCTCATGTTTTTTTAGTCAACGATAGTAATGATACACTATTTGTGATTTGGCTGTCAACCACTTAATAATGTAAATTTGATGAAAAAGGCAGAATCATTCCTTCCTGTCCCTGATCAGCCCATTTCTCCGGAGCGCCTCGTGGAGTTCCAGAAGGGGCCCGGAAATGTGCAGTATCTCCCGCTCCACCTCGGCCCAGTCTTGAACCCTTATGGCGCCAAGGAGGTGTCCCATGTGCTCACCGGCAATCATGGCCCAGTCGGTTACCGGCCGGCTGTCATCCCGTGATTCATCACCATGCTTGAGCCTGTTCAGACGGGCCTGAAGCAGAGTTTTTTGCAGAAATTCATACCCGGCACTCATTTAAGCACCCCTTAGTACAGCTTCTCCAGAACCATGGTCTCCTCCCTGCCGGGACCTACACCTATAAGGGCAATGGGCACCCCGGACAGATGGCTGATCCTGTTAAGGTAATTCCGGGCGTTAACCGGCAGCTCGTCAAAATTGCGGGCGCCGGTTATATCCCCGGTCCAGCCCGGCATTTCCTCGTAAACCGGCTTACACTCTGCCAGCACCCTCAAAGTGGCAGGGAACTCAGTAATGCTTTCACCCTTATAACTATAACCGGTGCAGATTTTTATAACTTCCAGTCCGGTCATAACGTCCAGCTTGGTTATGGCCAGATAATCCAGTCCGTTTATCCTGGCGGCATACCGGGCTATAACGGTGTCATACCAGCCGCACCTGCGGGGTCTGCCGGTGGTGGTTCCGAATTCGCAGCCCTTTTCCCTGAGGTAATCCCCGGTTCCGTCCATCAGCTCTGTTGGGAACGGCCCTTCACCCACCCTGGTGATATAAGCCTTGGCCACGCCCACAACCTTATTTATTTTGGTGGGACCCACCCCGGCCCCCAGGCAGGCAGCAGCCGCCACCGGGTTTGAGGACGTAACATAGGGATAAGTGCCATGGTCAATATCCAAAAGGGTGCCCTGGGCCCCCTCAAAGAGAATATTGCGGCCTTCCCGGATGGCGTCGTTTGTCAGCACAGACACATCGGCCACGAACCCGGACAGCCTTTGTCCGAATTTAAGATAGGTATTGTACACCTCGTCATAATCGAAACCCCCGGTGCCGTACACCCCGGAGAAAAGTTCGTTCTTCTCCCGAATGGAGGCCCTTAGCCTTTCGGCCAGACTTTCGGGGTCAACCAGGTCAGCCATCCTTATGCCTGTCCTGGATACCTTGTCGGTGTATGCAGGGCCTATGCCCCTGCCGGTGGTGCCTATCTTTCCGGCCCCCCGCCTCTCCTCGTCACAGGCGTCCACTTTACGGTGATACGGCATAATTACATGGGTTCTGGGACTTATTCTCAGGTTTTTAACGCTTATGCCCCTGCCCGCCAGTCCATCTATTTCCCTGATAAAAACTTCAGGATCCAATACCACACCGTTACCGATCAGGCATAGTTTTTCCGGATACAGAATGCCCGAAGGAATGAGGTGCAGCTTGAATTCCTTGCCGTCAGCCACCACTGTGTGCCCGGCGTTGTTGCCTCCCTGGTATCTTACCACCATTTGGGCATCCCCGGCCAGGAAATCAGTGACCTTACCCTTGCCCTCGTCGCCCCACTGTGCCCCGATTACCACTACGGTTGACATGTTTTTACCCTCCCCAGCCATTCTTTTTGAGCACTACCCCAGTCTATCGGTTATTTCCCTGGCCACCAGCACCCCGGCCGCCGACGCCTGGGCAAGCCCCCTGGTAACACCGGCCCCGTCACCGGTGGCAAAGAGGTTTTTCACCGGAGTTTCCAGGCAGGATGTCAAAGAAAGCCTGGATGAATAGAACTTTACCTCCACCCCGTACAGCAGCGTATACCGGGAATAAACCCCCGGGGCTATGGCATCCAGGGCTTTCAGCATTTCTACGATGGCCACCAGATGACGGTAAGGAAACACCAGGCTTAAGTCCCCCGGAGTGGCTTCAGCCAAGGTGGGCACGGTAAGGCACTTGTTCAGCCGGCTCACCGTTGTTCGCTGCCCCACCACCAGATCTCCCAAGCGCTGTACTATTACACCGCCCCCCAGAAGGTTGGCCAGGCTGGCCACGTATTTTCCGTAAGCTATAGGCTCCTTGAAGGGCTCGGTGAAGGTTTTGCTCACCAGCACAGCAAAGTTTGTATTTCCGGTCTTTTTGTAAGCGTGGCTATGGCCGTTAACGGTAACCAGCCCGTCATTGTTTTCCAGCACCACTTCCCCGTAGGGATTCATGCAAAATGTCCGAACCTTGTCGTCAAATGTTTTGGAGTAGTATATAAACTTGGCTTCATACAACACCCGGGTGAGGGGCTCCATAATTTCCGCCGGCAGCTCCACCCGGACCCCAATATCCACCGGATTAACCTCGGTCTTTATACCCAGATCCCCGGCCAACCCGGAAAGCCACTGGGACCCTTCCCTGCCGGGGGCCAGTATAACGTACCCTCCGTATATCTTTTCGCCTCCGGCCAGAGATATACCGCAAATAGCGCCATCCCCGGCCAGTACCCCTTCAACCCGGCTGTTGGTGCGCACCTCCACTCCGGCGGCAATAAGAAACTCCTTCATCTGGCGGAGTATTTCCTTGCACCGGCCGGTTCCAAGATGCCTTATGGGCACGGGTAAAAGTTTCAGCTCCGCATGGGTGGCCCTTTTTTCGAAATGCTGTATCTCCTCCTTGTGTTCCAGGCCAAAAACCGCAGGAGGGGCGCCGAACTCCAGGTAAATCTTATCCACATAGTCTATCATCCCGGACAGCGCAGTCTCTCCAATATACTGCTCCAGACTGCCGCCGATCTCTGTGGAAAGAGTCAGTTTACCGTCACTGAAAGCGCCGGCCCCTCCCCATCCGCAGACAATGGAACAGGGACTGCAATTGAGGCAGGCTATATTCTTTTCTTTAGAAGGACAGTTTCTTTTATCAATATCCCGTCCTTTTTCCACCATCAGTATTTTAATATTTTTTTTCTTTTTCGCCAGTTCAAGAGCGGCGAAGATTCCGGCTGGCCCGGCCCCCACTATTATTACATCATATTTATCCGGCAAGTTTATCCCCCCCATACCGTCCGCTTTAATAATAAAACAGCTATCCCAAGGGGTATCCGCAGCAAAGTCCATTCCACACAAAAAAACCTCAAATGGCCCGGTAAAGCGTGCCCTTTGAGCTTAAACATCTTTCCCATTGTACATATTGGCTTGTTACTGTCCGACCATATAAAGTTTAACAAAGAGTAAACACCGTGTCAATATAGCAAAGTCCGGGCGTTACCAACATATTATATATTGGCAGAGATCCCATTGCCGTTGGCGCTTTTATAGAAAATACCCGCTCTTAAACTCTATGGAGGAGGTGTAAAGAATGCAGGAGTACCGATTCTCTATTATTATACCTGTAAAAAACGAGGGACTCAACATCAAGGTTACTGTGGATTCAATAATGAGAACCAGCGGCGATATATCCTATGAAATAATCGTAGTGGATGACAATTCCAGTGACTGGTGCTGTTCCTTTTTAAAAAATGATCAGTATATACACCCCCATATCAGTCTACTTGCCACCAGGGGCCTGGGGGCTGCAAATGCCAGGAATGCCGGGGCCGATCAGGCTAGGGGGGAAATCTTTGTTTTCTGCGATGCCCATATTACCGTCTCACCGGACTGGTTGATTAAGATGGAAAAAGATTTTTCCCTCCGCACGGTGGACGGCCTGTCACCGGCCATAGCTTCCATGGCCGACCCCGGTGCGGTGGGCTACGGCCAGACCTGGAATGACCGGCTGGAGCCTAAATGGCTCCCAAAACCCTCGGACATGACGGCGACACCCCTTCTGCCGGGAGGCTGCCAGGCCTTCCGGAAATCAGCCTTTCGAAAGGTTGGCGGGTATGACCGGGGTTTTAAGGTTTGGGGACGGGAAGATGAGGAGCTTTCATTTAAGATGTGGCTTTTCGGCCACAGTCTTTTCGTGAACCCGGAAATAAAGATTCTCCACCTTTTCAGACCGGCCCACCCCTATCCCGTCAGCATGGACCACGTTAATTACAACTTCCTCCGTATGGCCTGCTCCCATTTAAGCGAGGGAAAGCTGTCCTCCGCCTTTTCCCTGATCAGTGGGGAACATAATTTTTCAAGCCTGCTGGCTTCCGTATGCCTCAGCGACGTATGGAACCAGCGCAGTGATTACCTGGCCAGGAGGCTGCATGACGATGAGTGGTATATGAAAAGATTCAACATACCCTTCTAAGCCTAAAGCTTCGTTATCCTGTTTCAGGGCTAATCATTCCAAAGTCCTTCCTTTCTCTGAAAGCGGGGATGCATTTCCCTGTATTTTTCCTCGCTGTACCCAATGAAAAAGTCTTTGGCGGCATTGTACCCCGCCTGGAAAAGAAGGTTCTTTCGATCACTGGAAATATTGAATTCCGTGGTCTTTACCCCCATGGTGGGAATGGCTATGGTTCTCTGGAAATTGGCATCCTGTATATGCCTTACATCATGGGCCTCCATCATGGTGCCCACCATTGCCGCCAGGAAGTCTACAATATTTTTGATGTTACGGGGCTCTTCCTGGCCGGGCTCCGCCAACTTGAATCCGAAGGTGGGCCACGGCGGGTCACAGGGACAGTCAAAAAGCCACACCGGGAAATTACTTAAAATACCTCCGTCAACTATATAGCTCTTACCGGACTTTCCGCCGGCCATAAAATCTATAGCCACCGGCTCGTAAAAGACCGGTATGCTCATGGACATTCTGACTGCCCGGGCCACGCTGAAACTATCAGGGTCACAACCGTAGTCCCTGATGTCCTGCGGCAAAACCATCAGCCTGCCCCGGGAAATATCACTGGCTATGACGTTTAGGCGGTACATGTACCTGGGATTGGTTTCCCCCGGTATTCTCAGGTCACCGAATGTGCGGACCCCGTTCTTTTGCAGAATGTCCTCCATAAATGTTTCTATAAATTTGCCCTCGTATATTCCCTTCTCCACCAGAAGGCTCAGCACCTTTCCTGGAACCAAAAACCTGTCTAAAAAACCCTCGTCTTTAATAAGAGAAAAATCAAGGCCGCCCATGATCTCCTTTATTTTGTCGGATGAATACCCACACGCCACCAGTGCCGCCACAATGGCCCCCGCCGATGTGCCGGCCACATTCTGCCACTGTATATTCATCTCCTTCTCTGCGTAGCACAGTGCCCCCACCAGTCCAATACCCTTTACCCCGCCGCCCTCAAAAACTGCGTCGGCCTTCAAAGCATATCCCCCCTTATCCGGTTCCAGCGGCCTTAACGATGCCGCCCGGGTGTTTCCTGTATTGGATAATTATATGATATGCTATAATAAATTACCATATAACAAAAAAGGGAACACCCCGTTTTTGGGATGTTTCCTTCATCGTTGTTGGCGGAGAGCCAGGGATTCGAACCCTGGAGACAGCTTTAGAACCGTCTACTCGCTTAGCAGGCGAGCGCCTTCGACCTACTCGGCCAGCTCTCCGTGTTGTTTGGCAGGTTCGGGCAGCAGTCCGGCCAACCTGTTTATTCACGCCAGGTCACAGACCTTGGGTGGTTTACCTGTGGCGGAGGGAGTGGGATTCGAACCCACGGAACCCGCAAGGGTTCAACGGTTTTCAAGACCGCCTCCTTCAACCGCTCGGACACCCCTCCATAAATTCGAGGTTCGACGTTCGAAATTCGAGGTTCGATTTTTGTTGGAATTGGCATGGGCCAATTCCCTCTATTCTAACTTCTAACTTCTAACTTCGAACTTCGAGGAATGCGGCAACTAAAAGTATAGCACAGCCCATATACCGTGTCAACAGGGCTATTTCTGCCATAAAACCGCTTTTTTCCCGCAGGGATTCTGTAAACTGCTCAGCCTATCCTTCCGGTTCCCATGTAGTTTGCCAGGGCACCGGGGATGGTTACGCTTCCGTCTGCCTGCTGGTAATTCTCCAGAATGGCGGCCACCGTCCGCCCCACCGCCAGGCCTGATCCGTTCAGGGTATGAACAAGTCTTGGCTTACCCTTTCCCTCTTTAAACCTTATGTTTGCCCTTCTGGCCTGGAAGTCTTCGAAGTTGCTGCAGGAGGATATTTCCTTGTAATCATTGTAGCTGGGCATCCATACCTCTATATCATAGGTCTTGGCCGAACTGAACCCCATGTCGCCGGTGCAAAGACAGACCACCCTATAGGGCAGCTCCAGCAGCTGCAAGGCCCTCTGGGCGTGCCAGGTCAGCTTCTCCAGCTCTTCATACGAGTCCTCGGGCCGGACAAACTTGACCAACTCCACCTTGTTAAACTGGTGCTGCCTGATCAACCCCCGGGTATCCCTGCCCGCAGATCCGGCCTCTGCCCGGAAGCAGGCGCTGTATGCGCAGTGAGATATGGGCAGCCTGTCCCCGTCCAGTATTTCACCGCTGTACATGTTTGTTACCGGCACTTCGGCCGTGGGTATCAGGTAGTAGTCGGTGCCTTCCACCTTGAACATGTCCTCGGCAAACTTTGGAAGTTGCCCGGTTCCCACCATGCTGCCGCTGTTCACCATGAACGGCGGAAATACTTCCACATAGCCGTGCTCCCTGGCATGAAGGTCCATGAAAAAGTTAAAAACCGCCCTTTCCAGGCGCGCCCCCAATCCTTTGTAAAAGGTAAACCTGGCCCCCGAAACCTTTCCTCCCCGCTCAAAATCCAGTATATCCAGGGCCTCGCCGGTTTCCCAGTGGGGCTTTGCAGTAAAATCAAATTTTCGGGGCTCACCGTACCTGTATACTTCCGCGTTGTCCGTAGAGTCCTTGCCCACGGGCACTGTTTCATGTGGAACATTGGGTATGGTCAGCACTATCTTCTGTAAATCTTCCTCGATAATTCTAATCTCATCGTCCAGCTCCTTGATGTTCTGGGATACCTGGCGCATCTCCAGAACTATTTCCGGAGCTTCTGAACCGCTCCTTTTCATACGGCCTATTTCCTCGGAAACCGTGTTTCTCCTGTTTTTGAGCTGCTCAACCACCACCAGCTTTTCCCGGCGTTTTTCCTCCAGCTTTAAAAAAGGACCCAAATCCAGATCCGACCCTCTTTTCTTCAGGGCCTCCCTTACCAACTCAGGGTTCCCCCGGAGCAGTTTGATATCAAGCATATCGATAACCTCCGCCACAAAACAAGCATTCCTTATTACTTTACCCAAATTTTGACACCAATACAACCCCTTTCAAGCAGGCCAGCCGGGGCGACAAAGCAGGACGAAGTTTTTTACGACCCCAGTAGGGCTTTAAAAAGCGAGTATTGCGCGAAGCACCGGCTGTCCGAAGCGGAGCGTATATGAACATACGTGAGCATTCGGACAGCCGGTGCGACAAAGCAGGACGAAGTTTTTTAAAGTCCGTGCCCGTAGCTAGAGTTTGATCATTTTTACGTCGATAACTCCATCAATAGCCGCAATAGCTTTCAGGGTTATATCCGGAACCTCTCCGTCCACCGAAAGGAGCATCACTGCCTTTCCTCCCACCTGCTTGCGACCTACCTGCATGGCCGCAATATTGATATTGTAGTCGCCTATGAGCGTCCCCACCGGCCCGATAATCCTTGGCCTGTCAAGGTGCGGAACATAAAGCATGTAGCCGTTGGGAACAGCGTCGACCCGGTAGCCGTCAATCATTACCATGCGGGGGTCATTATCGCCGAACAGTGTTCCTGAAAGTGTTTTTTCCTCCTTGTCGGAGTACACTTTTATTGTAATCAGGCTGGCATATCCCTCACTCTGTCCATCAACGGCCTGCAAAACCTGGATACCTCGGTTTTTGGCCAGTACTGGGGCGTTCACAAAGTTGACGGTCTCCTGTAAAATGGGATCCAGCAGACCCTTAACCGCCGCCGTTGTTATGGGCGCCACTTCCTGCTTGGTAAGATCCCCGCTATATATTACCTCCACTCTTTTTATGCGACCGGAAACCAGGTATGCCTGAAAGCGGCCCAGCTTTTCGGCCAGCCCCAGATAAGGTTTAACCACGGCCAGGGTCTTGGGGCTGATGGAGGGTATATTTACAGTGTTCTTTACCATGTTTCCGGTAAGCGCCGCCACCACCTCTTCAGACACGTCCACGGCCACATTGAGCTGGGCTTCCTCGGTGGAGGCCCCCAGGTGTGGGGTAGCGATGAAATTAGGCATCTGCAGCAGAGGGCTTTCAGTATTGGGCTCCTTTTCAAACACGTCTAAGGCCGCCCCTCCCACCCTGCCTTCCAGCATGGCCCTGTATAGGGAGTCCTCTTCGATAATACCTCCCCGGGCGCAGTTTATGATGCGCACACCGGGCTTCATCAGAGAGATGGTCTTTTCGTTGATCATGTGATAGGATTCCTTGGTTTTGGGCATGTGTACGGTGATGAAGTCAGATCTTCTGAACAGATCTTCCAGGCTCACCAGCTCAACGGCCATACTGGCGGCCTTTTCCTCGGTGATAAAGGGGTCGTAGGCCACCACTTCCATTTCCAGGGCCTGGGCCCTTTTGGCCACCGAAGACCCGATCCTTCCCAGTCCTACCACGCCCAGCACCTTTTCTCTCAGCTCAACACCCAGAAAGGCTTTTTTGTCCCACACACCGGCCTTCATTTTCATCACTGCCTGCGGTATATTGCGGGCCAAGGCCAACATCATGGCAATGGTATGCTCAGTGGCGGCAATGGTATTGCCGTCCGGGGCGTTAACCACCAGAACACCCTTACGGGTGGCCGCCTCCAGGTCAATGTTGTCCACACCTACACCAGCCCGGCCAACTACTTTCAGAAGCTCCGCCCTTTCAAAAATTCCGGCCGTCACCTTGGTGGCGCTTCTAACAATCATCCCGTCGTACTGCGGGATTATTTCAGCCAATTCATCCTCGCTCATCTTGCTTCCAATGACCACCTCAATTTCGGAATGCTGCCGCAGCGGGACCAGACCCTCCTCTGATACCCCGTCCATTACCAGTACTTTCATCTAATCATCCCCTTCCAGTAAAACTTGCTGTGCAGCCCTGACTCCACTGCCCAGCTCCACCGGGTGCCCTATGCGGGCCAGTGCCATCTCCAGGGCGCTGACGGCTATTATGACATCCATTTTGTCGGCAAAGCCCATGTGCGCTATTCTGAATATTTTACCCTTCAGTATACCCTGCCCGCCGGCGAAGGTTACCCCAAATTCTTTTTTTAATACCTTACGGATACTGTCTCCGTCTATTCCCTCTGGGCTCTCTATGGAGGTAATCACCGGAGAGGCGTATTCATCCCTGGCAAAGAGCTTTAATCCCAATGCCTTTGCAGCCGCACGGGTGGCCCTGGCCAAAAGCCTGTGCCTGACGTAGACATTTTCCATCCCCTCGGTCATCATCATATCAAGGGCGGCATCCAGGCCGGCGAAAAGGGACACTCCCGGAGTATAGGCAGTATTCCACTTCTCATAGGATTTTTTGGCTGCCGGCAGGCTGAAGTAAAACCTTGGGGAAGCGTTGCTCTCCACCGTCCTCCAAGCCTTAGGGCTTACCGCCACCATGGCCAGCCCCGGGGGGAGCATCATGGCCTTCTGGGAGGCGGTGACCAGTATATCAACATTCCACTCATCCATTTTAATTTCAATACCGCCCACACCGCTTACACCGTCCACCAAAAACAGGGCGGGGGTTTTTGCCACCAGGGATCCTATTCCGGCTATGTCATTTATGACCCCGGTGGAAGTTTCGTTCTGGGTGGCCAGCACCAGCTTATAGCTGTTTGCCGAAAGCTTTTCTTTAACTGCTTTCAGATCAACGCAATTGCCCCAGCCGAATTGCAGTTCCTCCACATCAGCCCCGTAAGCCCTGGCTATCTTGGCAAAGCGCTCACCAAAATTACCGGTTACCAGGGACAAAACCTTGTCTCCCGGCTCCACGGCGTTGGCCACAGCCGTTTCCATGCCGCCGGTTCCGGAGTGGGTCAGTACGAATATATCATTTTTTGTTTGAAAAACTATTCGCAGCCTTTCCACAATGCGCTTGTGCATATCTGCAAATTCATCGGTACGGTGCCCTATAATGGGCCGGGACATGGCCGCCATAACCGCCGGAGGCACCGGTGTGGGGCCGGGAATCATAAGATATTGTTTATCCTGAATCATAACTAACCATCTCCCTTTTGTATTAGCTTTAAAATTTTTGATGTTCAGGTACTTAATTTGGTTAGGACCAAAAAATTTGAAGCAGTCAGCTGTCAGCCATCAGCTTTCAGGAATACCCATAAAAATATTTTTAGAACTGACTGCTGACAGCTGATAGCTGATAGCTGACCGTCAATTCCTACCCTCACATAAATAAAAACCCCCCGTCCCCTGATAAATTACAGGGACGAGAGGTTAATTCTCCCGCGGTGCCACCCTTTTTGGAAGGATAAATCCTTCCCCCTCACCAGTGGTAACGGCACAACCGTGCCCGCATACTCTCGTTCTGCGGAACCCCCTTCGGGACGCCTTTCACCAGTATTTCTGCCGATTTACACCATCCACCGGCTCTCTTTGAGAAATTAACTGGCTACCTTTCCCATCATCGGGTTTGATATAAAACTTAACTAAAATAGTACTACATGTGGCAACCATTTGCAATAACTATATACACTCGTTAGTTTGACAGCATAATTGAAAAGTGCAAACCCTAATCTCCCTGTGGTATAAGGCTGCAAGGGGATTTTTTATTTTAGTTTTACGTCATATTTGTGTGGCATAATATGGCACAATATGTTATAA
>Ga0209643_1002184_pt1 | contig 13728 bp, 12 predicted proteins | sample AutmiccBRH37_all_FD_187383 | JGI IMG/M metagenome (GOLD analysis project Ga0209643, IMG submission 187383) | Deep subsurface microbial communities from Mt. Terri, Switzerland - Autotrophic microbial communities BRH/37_all (SPAdes) (version 2) | ecosystem: Environmental > Aquatic > Deep... | reverse complement strand
GGCCCAAGTCTAGGGAGGAAACGCCCAGGAAGGGCGGCGGTGTCGCTGCGGAAATCGCGAGCAATACCGCGCTGCACAAATAGTGACATTGCACTGCACACAAATCAACGGCTGAATTGAAAATGCCGGCCGCTTGCGGTGTTAAACTCCCCTAGGCCTCTGATTTCACTCATGAAAGAGGCGTGAAAATTGTGATGTCCGCGCGTGGCGTGGCCCGGACCCGCAACGCCAGCCCGCAGCCGTGCCTGCGAATCGGCCCGCGCCAGGCGGGACTCACCCCCCCCCACCAGGCTGTGCCAAAACGCCAGCGCCCGATCGCGTCGTCAGCCAACTTCGATCGACACGACGCGAAGCGAGGCCCGCCTCAGTTCGGTGTAATTGCGCGCGTTCCGAAGGTATTAGCCGCGTGGAAGATGTTGAAGGCCATGATCGATAACGCCGCTTCCGCCTTCACCGCCCTGAGCCCTCTCGTCAGGAACCTTCCGCCGCCTGACATTCGCTTAACCGTGCCGAAGGGATGCTCAACCGTGCATCGCCTGATCGTCATCAGGCTTGGGTTGGCGTGGATCCGGGCCTCCATGCGATTGAGGGCGCTTTGATCGACAAGCCGATGGATCGTGCGCCGGGCTCCCGGCGTGCATTTCGGCTTGAGGGCACAGGTTGTGCAGGCCGAGGTACGATAGCGGATCGCTCGATTACGAGTATGGATTCCGGACCGACGCAGTGTTTGCCCGGCGGGACAACGGATCGTGTCGCTGTCCTCGTCGTAGAGGAACTGGACCGGGCGAAAATGTTCGGAACTCATCGCGCCGCGCTTGATCGGTGCTGCGACCTCGATGTTCTCGCGTTCGCAGCGGGCGACTTCTTCGGCGTTTGAATAGCCGCCGTCAGTCAACACCTGGAGCTGATCTACCTCCAGCACGGCCTTAGTTGCGACCGACATCGGATGAAGAAGGTGGCTGTCGTTCGCTTCACTGTAGACGTCATGGTGGACGATCAGCCCACTCGCAACATCGACGACGCTTTGCAGATTGTACGAGGGAAGCTTCGGCGCGTGGGCATATCCCATCGGCTTGGCCTCCGGTTCGCCAAACACGAGTACCTTCTCATCCCGTCGCTCGAATTCCTGCTGTCGTCGGGCCAGCCGATCCTTCCGACGCGCGAGGGAGGCAATGGCGGTCTTGAAGCCTTCGCGGTGCAGAGGTTGATCTTCAAACCCTTGCGCGACGGTCTCGTCGATGATGTCCAGGCGGTCGAGATAATAGGCGATCTCCTTTTCGGTATGCGCGATGTCCCGTGCAAGCCGCTCCGCCCCGGCGATGTTCTTCGAACTGGCGACGGCTTGCATCTTGGTGCCGGCGAGCGCGACCGATTGGCCGCCCACTAAGTTTTGTTCGCGACAGAACAGGACGAACGCGGCGCTGGCCGCGACGATCGCGTCGGGATGGTCGTGCCGGAAGGCAGCAATGGTTCGATAATCCGGCGCGAGCTGGCGGATCAGCCACATCGCTTCAAGGTCGCGCTTAGAGGCGCGCTCCAGATGCCGCGATGATCGGACCTGATTGAGGTAACCCCAGATATAGAGGCGAAGCATATCGCCGGGATGATAGCCTGGCCGCCCGGTCGAGGCCGAAATGGCACGTGTGAAGCCAAGCTCGATCAGATCCAGGCTATCGACGAAAGCATCGACGACCCGGACTGGCGTGTCAGTACCGACATAGTCATCGACACAAGGAGGACGCAGATGGGCCTGATTTCGCGCTGTACCCTCAATGAAGCTCATAAACACCTTGGCGAAGCACATCACGATAGCTTTGATTCTGTACTTGTTTGTTCACGTGCAAAGGCCTCGTGCTGGATTTCGAGCACCTACGCCGAGGTGGGATCGCGGCACCTCTCTGACCTGCCAGACTTCCGCGAATGGTGGCGTGCCTGGCCGCTTTTGCCATACACCTTGATAAGCTCCCGTCCCGCAGGGCATGGTCGCGTCAGCTCCACACCACGAAGCGTTAGCAGGCGAACAGCTAATCCCGTCCCATCATGGCAATAGGCTGGAAACAGCCGAGGATGAGGCGCCTCGCGTCGAATGGTGGACGCCGGCCGTATCCATCCGCGGGTCGTCGTGCATCCGAGCCTCGGCGACTTGAAAGCTCTCCTTGTCCGCCCAGATCTGCCAGGTGAAGACGACCTTTTCTCCTTTCCGCGCGGCGACTGCCTTGCGGAAATCGGTCTGCTCGCCATCGGGGATGAAATCCTCCCAGCACTCGACGATCTCGACGCAGCCATATTCCTTGAAGAACGTCGCGCCGTACTCCGCCCAGCGACGATAGGCGTCCATACCGCCCTCCGGCACAGGGATAACGAGGCCGCAGACGTACATGCTCTCCTCCTCTTCTTCAGGGGCGAGCGCCGTCGCGACGTCGGCGAATGTCCCGATAGGCGGCCGTGATGAGCTCGCCGAGCCTGGCTTCGTCCGGCATCCGGCCCATCCGCAGCTTGACGTGGCGCATGCGCTTGCCAGCGCCTTCCAGCAGGCCGGCGGGATCGTCGAGGAAGGCGCCGAAGAAGAAGCCGATGTTGGCGTGCTCTGCATAGGCGTCGACATAAGCGAAGGCAGCATCCTCCACGCAGGCTGTCGGACGCCAGTCGTGGACCAGCTCGCGCACGTCCGGGCCGCACGCGCGCAACCGGTCGAACCAGGGCTCGACCAGACCACGAAGCGCGTCGCTATGGGCAAACCATGCGTCGATCTCCGGATCGCGCCGGCGGGCAGTCGGGAAACGGAAGAGGGAGTCCATTCTGCAAATTTGTCAGTCGGAACGGCGTATGACAAGGCTTCGACAAGGCGGTGTGCACCGTCGGCCAATTTATTATCGCGGTAGATCGATCGAATTGAGGTCCCGAACCGCCCACGTCCCTACGGAGTAGCCAAGCGCATACTTCTAATGGCCGACTATGGAGCTGAAGCAGCCAAAGTCATACGCCATAGATTGAATCAAATCGCTTGATGCGCTCGCTCGATTGGTGGGTTTTAGCACAGCCTGCCCCGCAAGGCACCATTAACCCTTGTCGGGGATGGTAGTCCCACCGCTCTTCCACGGCTCGGATCCGATGCGCTTCGCAAGGTTTAATATTTCGATCTTCGTGTGGGCGCTGCTTGCAGCGGGTTCCGCTCGCGGCGCGCCCGCAAGCTTCATCCCGGAGAGCTCCGGCGACCCGGCGTGGGGTGCGTGCCTTGCGCAGGCGCACGAGATCGAAATCGAACAGCATTTGCCCCAGATGATGCTGGCAGCCGTATCGACGGTCGAATCCGGCCGCGCGACGCCGAACGGCAAGGCGATGAGCCCGTGGCCCTGGACGATCTTCGCGGAGGGCCAAGGTCAGTTCTTCCGCACCAAAGCCGCGGCAATCGAGGCGGTGCGCGAACTGCGCGCCCGCGGCGTGCAGACCATCGACGTCGGCTGCATGCAGATCAACCTGCGGTATCACCCACGCGCCTTCACCAGTCTCGACGAGGCCTTCGATCCGCAGTCAAATGTGCGCTACGGCGCGCATTTCCTGCAAACGCTCAAGCGCACCCACGGTGCGTGGGACGCTGCCCTCGAGCACTATCACTCCTACGATCCGCTGCGCCGTGAAACCTACCGCGCGCGGATCTTTGCCGCCTGGCTCAAGGTCCAGCAGACCGATCAGGGCTTCTGGGTGGCGAGCGATGTGCCGCCGCGACTGCCCGGCGAAACGGGACGCGACGTTCAGCTTAGCGCCGCGGCGATTTCGACTCCGCTGTTCGCGACGCGCGAAAGTGCCCGCGCGTGGACCGGCGTGTCGCTGCTCGCAAAAGCATGGATGGGCCGTCCGCTCGCGCTGGCGGCGGCGGCGGCGATCGGAAATCCACGGGCCGAGGTCAAACGCGCGGTGCCCGAGGTCGTCATCGCGATCAATCTCAGCCCGCGGCCCGGCGAACTTTTCTCCCGCCAGCGGGCCGCGACGACCCGCGCGGATGTAGTAATGACCGTGGCGGAGCGCGCCCCGGCCCACGACACCGCGGGCCGATGATCGGCGCAGACCCTTTTAAACTGACATTTATCGTGCAAAAACAATAGCTTGGCAGAAATTAAGCGCGTGAAACGTCTACGCCGGCAGGTAACCGGCGGTGCCTCATTCAATTTCCGGGTTTTCCAGGGCGTGCGGCAATGGCCGCATTGCGTCGGCGCGCAGAATAGGGGATCAAGACTTGCGCGCGGTGTGCTTAGATCATTGCCCGCGCCCACGCCGCATATCGGCGTCGACGCCCGGAGGATGCCGACCTTGGCCACGATATGGGAAAAGCATTGCAGCGACTGACGCTCCCTCTCAAACGCCGGTCGCGACTCATGCGGCGCTTGCGCGGATCGATCGCCGCCTCGTCGATCGAGGCGGTGCCGGAGCCCCAGCCGGGCGACCCGGCGCCCATGCGGTACCGCACGATCTTCGTCTCCGACACCCATCTGGGCACGCGGGGCTGCAAGGCGGACCAGCTCGCGCAGTTTTTGCGGCGCCATACCTGCGATACGCTGTATCTCGTTGGCGACATTATCGATGGCTGGCGCCTCAAGCGCTCCTGGTACTGGCCGCTCCCTCATAATGACGTCGTTCAGGAAGTGCTGCGCAAGGCGCGCGAAGGTACGCGCGTGGTTTACATTCCCGGCAATCACGACGAGGGCTTGCGCGATTATATCGGCTTCAACTTCGGCGGCGTCGACATGGAGATGGACTGCATCCACGAGATGGCGGACGGCCGGCGCTTCCTGGTCATTCACGGGGATCAGTTCGACGGCGTGGTGAAGCACGCGAAGTGGCTCGCCTTGATGGGCGATTGGGCGTATACGGTCGCGCTCATCATCAGCGACGGGCTCAGCGCGATCCGCCGGCGGCTGGGGATGCCCTACTGGTCGCTCTCGGCCTATCTCAAGTACAAGGTGAAGAACGCCGTGGCAGCGATTGGCAGTTTTCAGCAAGCGGTCGTGCGCGAAGCGCGGCTTCGCAAGGCCGACGGCGTGATCTGCGGGCATATCCATCACGCCGAAATCAGCCTCGTCGAGGGCCTTTTGTATTGCAATGACGGGGACTGGGTGGAGAGCTGCACCTCGCTCGTCGAGGACGATCAGGGGGTGCTGTCCATCATCGAGTGGCGCGGGCAAGCAGCCACGCTCTTTCTCGAGCCCGCCAAAGCCGTGCAGGTCTGACATCCACCATGAGTGATCCCCAACTCTCCGCGGCCCCGCTCGCCGACGATATTCCCAACGAGCTGGTCGAGAACATCTACGAGCGTCCGCTGCGCATCCTGCTGGCAACGGATGCCTGGATGCCGCAGGTCAACGGCGTGGTGCGCACGCTCAACACCTTGCGCGAGGAGCTGATCCGCCTCGGACACACCGTCGAGGTGCTGGAACCGTCCCGGTTTCGTACCTTCCCGCTCCCCAGCTATCCCGAAATCCGCGTCGCACTGGGTGCGGGCGGGCGCACCAAATCGATCATCGACGCGTTCGGCCCGGACGCCATTCACATCGCGACCGAGGGGCCGATCGGCTGGGCCGCGCGCGCCTATTGCCTCTCGCGCAAACTGCCCTTCACCACGTCGTTCCACACCCGGTTTCCCGAATATCTTCACGCGCGCACCGGATTTCCGGTGGCCCTGAGCTACCACGTGATGCGCAATTTCCACTGGCCGGCGGCAGCCGTACTGGTCACCACCAACTCGCTCAAGCGCGAACTGGAGGGGCGCGGATTTCGCAATATCCGAATCTGGGTACGCGGCGTCGACACCGAGCTGTTCAAGCCGCTTCCGGCCGAGGAGCGTGACTGGCTCAATCTTCCCCGGCCGATCTTTTCCTATGTCGGGCGTGTCGCGGTCGAAAAGAACCTCGAGGCGTTTCTCGACCTCGACCTGCCGGGAACCAAGATGATCGTGGGGGACGGACCCCAGCTTGCCGCCCTCAAGGCCAAATACAAGGACGTCCATTTCGCCGGCGCGCGGCATGGCGCCGAACTCGCGCGGTATTACGCCGCCAGCGACTGCTTTGTCTTCCCGAGCCGCACCGACACCTACGGGCTGGTCGTCCTCGAGGCTCTGGCATGCGGCGTCCCGGTTGCCGCCTACCCGGTTCAGGGTCCGGCGGACATCATTGGCGATTCGCCGGTCGGCGCGATCGACGAAGACCTCAAGGCCGGCGCGCTGCGGGCGCTCCAATGCGACCCCAAGGTGTGCCGGACATTCGCGCTCGGCTTTTCCTGGGAAGCCTGCGCCCGCCAGTTCGTCTCCCATCTGGAGGCGCGCAACGTGTTCCGCCGCCGCCGGCGGCGCCGCGACCCGGGCTGATCTTCGCTCTTTAACCGTCATCCCCAGCGCGCGTGCTTGCACCGCGCGCGAAGAACGCTATTGTGCGCCGCAACAGACCCCGGACCGGGTTTTTTGGAGCTTTCATGACCCTGCGTAATATCGCGATCATCGCCCACGTCGACCATGGCAAGACCACGCTGGTCGACCAGATGCTCAAGCAATCGGGTACCTTCCGCGCCAACCAGCAGGTTGCCGAGCGCGCGATGGACTCAAACGATCTCGAGCGTGAACGCGGCATCACCATTCTCGCCAAGGCGACGAGCCTGATGTGGGTGAAGGATGATGTCGAGACCCGCATCAATATTGTCGATACCCCCGGCCATGCCGATTTCGGCGGCGAGGTGGAGCGCATCCTCTCGATGGTGGACGGCGTCGTTCTGCTCGTCGACGCGGCGGAAGGTCCGATGCCGCAGACCAAATTCGTGACCGGGAAGGCGCTTGCGCTCGGCCTGCGCCCGATCGTCATCGTCAACAAGATGGACCGCCCCGACGCGCGCGTCCACGAAGTGCACGAAGAGATTTTCGATCTTTTCGCCGCGCTCGGTGCCGACGACAAACAGCTCGACTTCCCGATGCTCTACGCCTCGGGGCGCGCCGGCTGGGCGAGCCGCGAGGAAACCACGAGCGGGAAAGACCTGACACCGCTCTTTGAACTGATTATCGAACACGTGCCCGCGCCAAAAGCCGAGGCCCGCATCGATGAACCGTTTTCAATGCTCACCACCATCATCGAGGCCGATCCGTTTCTCGGGCGTATCCTCACGGGGCGGATCGAAAGCGGGAAGCTGACGGCGGGGCGCACCGTAAAAGCGCTCTCGCGCACCGGCGAGTTGATCGAGCGCGGGCGGATATCAAAGATTCTCGCTTTCCGCGGCCTCACGCGCGTGACGCTCGATGAAGCGCTCGCAGGTGACATCGTCGCGATCGCCGGCCTGACCGAGGCCAGCGTCGCGGACACGATCTGCGACCCGGAAGTGGACGAGGCGATTCACGCAACGCCGATTGACCCCCCGACCCTCGCCGTCACCTTTCAGGTAAACGACTCGCCGCTCGCGGGACGCGAGGGCGACAAGGTGCAAAGCCGCGTCATCCGTGACCGCCTGCTGCGCGAAGCGGAAGGCAATGTCGCCATCAAGATTACAGAGAGCACGGAAGGCGACGCCTACGAAGTCGCCGGACGCGGCGAACTTCAGCTCGGCGTCCTGATCGAAACCATGCGCCGCGAAGGCTTCGAGATCGCGGTCTCGCGGCCTCGCGTGCTGTACAAGACCGACGAGGAAACCGGCGAAAAGCTGGAGCCGATCGAGGAGGTGCAGATCGATGTCGACGACGCCTTTACCGGCATCGTCATCGACACGCTCAACCAGCGTAAGGCCGAACTGCTCGACATGCGTCCCTCGGGCGGTGGCAAGACGCGCATGGTGATGCGTGTGCCCTCGCGCGGCCTGATCGGCTATCACGGCGCGTTTCTCACCGATACGCGCGGCACCGGAATCATGAACCGTTCGTTTGCGGGATTCGGGCCCTATCGCGGCAATATCGAAGGCCGGCGCAACGGCGTCCTGATCTCCACCGACTCCGGTGAAGCGGTTGCCTACGCGCTCAATTTTCTCGAAGAGCGCGGCGTGCTGTTCATCGATCCCGGCATGAAGGTCTATCAGGGGATGATCATCGGTGAAAATGCCCGGGCGGATGATCTCGACGTCAACCCGATGAAATCCAAGCAGTTGACCAACATCCGCACCACCTCGAAGGATGAGGCGATCCGCCTGACCCCGCCGCGCCGCATGACACTTGAGGACGCGATCGCGTATGTCGGCGACGACGAGCTGGTCGAGGTGACCCCCAAATCGATCCGCCTGCGCAAACGCGCGCTCGAACCCCATTTGCGCAAGCGTCGCGCGAAGGACAACGAATAGGATCCGTCAATGACCGCGGACATGGCCGGCGCGTATCTGGCGTTCGCACACAGTCTGGCCGATGCGGCGGCGCGCGAAACGCTTCCGCGCTTTCAGCGCGATATTACTATTGACGACAAAGGCGCCCAAGGGGATTTCGATCCTGTCACGGCGGCGGACCGCGCGGCGGAAGATGTGATCCGTGAGCGGATCAAGAAGACTTATCCCGATCACGGCATCAGGGGCGAGGAGCGCGGGCAGGAACATGGCGCGAGCGCGTACACGTGGGTTGTCGATCCGGTTGACGGCACGCGCGCCTTCATCTGCGGCATCCCGCTATGGACCACGCTGATCGCCCTCAATGACGGCAAGCAGCCCATTTTGGGCGTCATTGATCAGCCTTATCTGGGCGAGCGGTACTATGCCAGCGCCGATGGCGCTTTTCTCAAGGCGCGCGGCGCCCTGCGCCCGCTCGCGACGCGCCGGTCGGCAACGCTGAGCGACGCGATTTTTTCAACGACCTCGCCCGGCCTGTTTCACAGCGCGCGCGACAGGGCGCTCCACGATACGCTCGTGTCCGCAACACGCCTCGCGCGCTATGGATGCGATGCCTATGCCTACGCGCTGCTGGCGGCGGGAAAGATCGATCTCGTCGTCGAGCCCGGGTTGCAGGCGTGGGATGTTCAGGCGCTGCTCCCGATCATTCGCGGTGCCGGGGGGGCGGTCGCGCGCTTCGATGGCGGCGACCCGCAGGAAGGCGGCGATGTGATTGCCGCGGCCACCCCGTCGCTGCTCGCCGAGTGCCTGGCGCTGGTGGCTAAGGCGACGGGCTGAGCTGACGATCGACAAACGCGTCGAACGCGGACCAGAAAGCGGCGCGCACCGCATCGGTTTCCATCAGAATTTCATGTTTCGCGCCCGCGATTTTCAGATATTCGCCGTTCGCCAGCCGTTCCGCGGCACGCGCCTGCGCGGTGTTGTCCACGATCAATTCGGCGGACGCCGAAACAATGAGCGTCGGGGTCGTGATCGCTTCCAGGAACCCGGGCGCCATGCATTGATCGCACGCTTTCAACGCAGCATGCAGCCAGCCCCAGGTCGGACCGCCCAGCGCAATGGAGGGATGCGTACGCACAAGCGCCTGATTGCGCGCGAAACGCTGGCGATCATGTGTAAGCGGATTGCCCTCGAATGCCTCCTGCGCGGGATCCTGCGATGAGGCGTTCGGCACGAAGAGCGAGGGTGGCACCAGCCTCGATATCGCAGACACGGCCCGGCGGCCCCGCAGGCGAATGTCGATCATCGGTGCACTGAGCACCGCCGCCTGAAAATCGTTGCGCCACTCATGCAACGCCAGCAGCGCGACGTTGCCGCCCATCGAATGGGCCAGCAGCACCCACGGCCGTGGGCAATCGTCCTCCACTTCGTCCAGCACCGCGGCAAAGTCGTCGACGTAATCGGTGAAGGAGGCCACATGACCCTTGCGCGGGTCGCCAAGCTCGCGCGTCGACGCGCCCTGCCCGCGCCAGTCGAAGATGAGCACGCAAAAGCGGCGCTCCAGAAGCGCGGCGATGGTCTCGAAGTACTTTTCGAGCGGCTCGGTGCGGCCGGTGAGGATGATGACGGTGCCGCGCGGGGCGATACATCGCCACAGAGCCACGCGCAGCCGCACGCCGCGCGCTGTTGTCAGCCAGAACGCATCGGCGCCCTGCGGAGCGCGGTAACCCGGCGTCTGATAGATCCGCGCCGCCTCGTCGTCGGCCCGGGCCAGGCGTTCGTTTGCCACTCGTATAACTCCCCCGCCCCGCGTGTCAGCTGGCGTACACACGCATAGGTCGTCTAATGACCCCGTATATTCAAGCCGATTCCGGCCCTTGACGCCACCTCGGCACACTCCCACATGACGTTTGTCAGGTTGCCCTTGCGGGACCTGCAGTTGGACCGCCGGCACGGGGTTCCGCATTGTGAGAGCCCGTGCCGCCATATCGCTTCTTGGAGGATAAGACATGCGTGCATCGGATTTTGCCCCACTTTACCGCTCAACCGTTGGATTCGACCGGCTTTTCTCGCTGCTTGACGCGGCGACGAAGGGCGACGAGACGAGCCTGAGCTACCCCCCCTACAATATCGAGGTCGTTGCCGAGGACGCCTACCGCGTGACCATGGCGGTCGCCGGTTTCGCGCGCGAGGACCTCAACATCGAAGTTCGTGAGAACTCGCTGGTAATTTCCGGCACCAAGGCAGGTGACGGCGACACGCAGAAGCATTTTCTCCATCGCGGGATCGCCGGACGCAGCTTCGAGCGCCGCTTCGAGCTTGCCGACCACGTCAAGGTCGCCGGAGCAAACCTCGAAAACGGCCTTCTCCATGTCGATCTCGTCCGCGAGATCCCTGAAACGGCCAAGCCGCGCAAGGTCGAAATCGGCACGCCGCGCGCGATCACCGGCAAGGCTGCCTAACCTAGGACCGGCTGCAGAACATGGGGCGCGAGGCGAACTCGCGCCCTTTTTCGTGCGCAAAATGGCCCGAACGTAGGCGGATTATTGCGAAAGTCTTCGCCTCCCCGCCAGATTGTGTTAACAATCAACCTCTGCCGTAGCGCATAGCAAGGGGCCGGGACATGGCGAGCTGGCAAGGGAAATTTGCGTCTTACTATCTGCGCCGGTTTTACCGGCTCGAGGTACAGCCCGACACCATGATGCTCGCCCTGCGTCAGAAGGTCGACAAGCTCGCGGCGAAAATCAAATATCGCGGCAAGACGGAGGTCACCCCGGTCTCGATCGGCACCATGCGGGCGGAGTGGATCCGCCCTCAAAAGTGCGATCCGGCACGGGTGATCTTATACCTCCATGGCGGAGGCTATTGCATCGGTTCGATTGAGAGCCATCGCCAGCTTGTGATGCGCCTGTGCGAGGCGGCCGAGGCGCGCGGTCTGTTGATCGACTATCGTCTGGCACCGGAGCATCCGTTTCCGGCCGCGCTCGACGACGCCGTGACCGCCTACCGCTGGTTGCTGAGCCAGAACCAGTCCAATTCAGGGATCGTTCTTGCCGGCGACTCCGCCGGTGGCGGTCTTGCGATCGCGACCGCCATGGCGTTGCGTGACGGCGGCGCCCCGCTGCCGCGCGCGCTGGTCACGATGTCGCCGTGGACCGACATGGCGATGACCGGGTGGACCATGACGACCAATGCGCGCAAGGACCCGGTATTGAACTGGGAAACCATCCATATCCTCGCGCGCCACTACCTGAAGAACACCAATCCGACCAATCCCTTCGTGTCGCCGCTCTACGGCAACTTCAAAGGCCTGCCGCCCCTGCTCATCCATGTCGGCAGCAACGAGATTTTGCGCGACGACGCGACGCGTGCCGCCGAGAAGGCGGAACTCGCCGGCGTCGATGTTTCGTGCGAGGTGTGGGATGGCATGCCGCACGTGTTCCAGGGGCTGCCGTTTCTTCCCGAAAGCCAGGGATCGCTCGACCGCATCGGAAGCTTTATCCGCTCGCGTGTGCCGAGCGCGAATGTCGCGGTCAGCCGCGCTTTGCCGAACAAGCGCAATCCCTTGCTCTCGCGTCCCCGCGCGGCGGAGTAGCCCTCAGGCCGCCCGGGGCATTGCGCCGATCACACCCTCGACCTGCGCCGACATCAGCGCCGAATGGGCCACCTGAGTCCCCGTCATGAGTGTGCCGCGCAGATCGGTTCCGCCCAGCTTTGCACCGTTCAGCCACGCATGCGACAGATCGCCGTTCGACAGATCCGCCTGCCGCAGGTCGGCGTCATGAAGCGCCGCATAGCGCATGTTCGCGCCCGCCAGCCGCGTCGCCAGCAGCCGCCCGTCGTCGAGCTGGAGCGGCGAGAGATTGCATCTTGAGAGCTTTGCATGCGCCAGCTTCGCACCCGTCAGATCGACCCCGCGCAGGTCGCCGTCGCTCAGATCGGCGTGCCGCAGATCGGCGCCCGCGAGGCGCGCGCCCTGCAGCGCAATCCCCTGGCAATCGAGTCCCGTCATAACTGCCTGCGGTGCGATCAGTGCCGAAAGCCGCGTCGCGCGCAGGCTGGGCAGAATGCGCAAATCAGCGCGCTCGAGGGTCAGCGGTTCGCTCTCGCGCGCCTCGCTTTCCGCCCAGCGCGCATGCGCGGCGAGCGCCGCCGCAAGCCGTTCGCGCGTGAAGCCCACTGCGGGAAGCTCCGGAACGTCGCGCAACGCGCCCGACAACTCCGCGCCATCGAAAATCGTCAGCCCAAAGACGGTCTGGGTCAGGATCGCGTCCGTGAGGTCGGCATTGGTCAGATCCGCGCTGGTCAGCGAGGAATGTGAAAGATCCGCCCCCACCAGCCGCGCGCGCTGAAGGCTGGCGCGCGTCAGGTTGGCGCCGCGCAGGATCGCATCCGAAAGGTCGCAGACCAGCGACGCGTAGGGCTGGCCGCGCACGATATCGAGCGCGGCGGTGCTCAGCATCGCGTTGGGCAGGCCGAGCGGCCCCTGATCGTGCGACAGGAAGCGAAGATGCCCCATCCGGCCACGTTCGGCGATCACGCCCTCGCGCAGGTCGGCCTCGAAGAGATCGGCGCCGATCAGCGACGCTCCGTTCAACGATGCGCCGCGGAAATCGGCGCGCCTCAGGCTGGTGCCGGTGAGCAGCGCCCCGCGAAGGTCGGCACCGAAAAAGACCGCGCTGTCAAGCCGCGCACTGAAGAACGGCACCCCATGCAGGTTCGCGCCCGTGAAATCCGCGCCCGACAGGTCGCGCCCCGAAAAATCGAGGCCGCGTAGATCGGCATAGTGAAACGTCGCGCGCTGCCCGCCCAGACGCCCCGAATTGAGGACCTCGTGGCGCGCGATCTGCGCATCGACATCGCTCTGGGAGGGGCGGTGGAAGGCGATCTGACTCATCGCGACAGGCTACGCGACACGCATTTACACCTGGTTAAGCTTCAGTAATCCCACTTCCAGTTGATGCCCGCCGAGCTGCCCGCCTGCTCGCCCACCTCGGTGGTCGCGGTGATGTTGGGGGTCAGCTCGATCTCGAGCTGGAGCGCGCTGGAGCCCGTCTGCGCGCCCTGCTTGACCCCGACATACACATTGTCGGTGACGTATCGCCCCGCGCTCAGGCTGGCTGAATCCGTGATGCCTTTGGCGTTGTCGCCGGCGCCCGTCGACGTATCGATGGTCAGCACGTCGAGGCCGAGCGCGCGGCGGGCCTTGTCGACGACATCGAGCCCGCCGCCACCGAGCGAGTTCCCGCTCAGCGTGGCCACCGCCCGCGCGACGTCGAGAAGCTCGAGCGGAGTCAGCGATCCCGCCGGCTTGCCCAGCAGCAGAAGCGCCATCGCTTCATCCTGCGGCACTTTCGGGTCCGAGCTGATTTCGATCTTCGGCGCCGAGCTGCGGCCGGTCACCGCGAGTGTGATGGCGACGCCGTTGACGGTGCGCACGGCGGCGATGTCGAG
>Ga0209643_1002179_pt1 | contig 13763 bp, 13 predicted proteins | sample AutmiccBRH37_all_FD_187383 | JGI IMG/M metagenome (GOLD analysis project Ga0209643, IMG submission 187383) | Deep subsurface microbial communities from Mt. Terri, Switzerland - Autotrophic microbial communities BRH/37_all (SPAdes) (version 2) | ecosystem: Environmental > Aquatic > Deep... | reverse complement strand
GCCGACGGGGCCACCGGCTTTCAGCAATTTGCGGCGCTTGCAGCATAATTGCGTCCAGCAATCGCCCGTTCTCGGGTCAATAGATTTCTTGCGACAGAACCGTCCCGCGCCATGACCATCATCGAGACCGCTAAACTTAACGGCCTCGACCCGCTGGCATATCTCGCTGACATCCTCGACCGCATCCATGATCACAAGATCAACCGGCTGGATGAACTGCTGCCCTGGCATTGGGCACCACTGGTATCTGTGACGGACAGTCAAGCCGCATAACCTGCGGTATCAACGGGGCGCTTACCAAAAACCTAAGGAAAACCACAAAATACACCGCAAAAACAGAGGGGTGAGGGTTATTCAGGGCGAACGATTTAAGAGCAAGGCGAGATCAGTTCAGCCACCGCTTGCGGCGGCGATAGCTGCGCACGTCGCGGAACGATTTGCGCCCCTCATCCGACATGCCTAGGTAAAATTCCTTCACGTCCGGGTTTTCACGCAGGTCTTTTGCGGGGCCGTCCATCACCACGCGGCCCGATTCCAGGATATAGCCGTGATGCGCGAAACGCAGCGCCACATTGGTATTCTGCTCGGCCAGAAGAAAGGTATAGCCCTCCTTCTCGTTCAGCGATTTCACGATCCCGAAAATCTGCTCGACCAGTTGCGGCGCAAGCCCCATCGACGGCTCGTCCAGAAGGATAGTCTCGGGCCGAGCCATCAGCGCGCGGCCGATGGCGCACATCTGCTGCTCGCCGCCCGAGGCATAGCCCGCCTGGCTTTTGCGGCGCTCCTTGAGGCGCGGAAAATAATTATAAATCATGTCGAGGTTGGCATCTATCTCCGCACGCGAAGATCCGCGAGTATAGGCGCCCGTCAGCAGGTTCTCCTCAACCGTCAGGTGCTCGAAACAGTGGCGGCCTTCCATCACCTGAATGACGCCCTTTTGCACCAGATCTGAGGGCACCAGATGCTGCACTCGCTCTCCGCGATAGATGATCGACCCCTTGGTTACCTCCCCGCGTTCGGATTTCAGCAGGTTCGAGATTGCCTTGAGCGTCGTTGTCTTGCCCGCGCCATTACCGCCCAGCAAGGCGGTGATACCACCCTTGGGCACATTCAGGCTGACCCCCTTCAGCGCCAGGATCACATGGTTATAGATTACCTCAATATTGTTGACCTCAAGGATGATCTCGTCGGTGCGTACTGAGTCGGTCATGTCTCTCTCCGTAATAGTTTGCGTATCCACAGGCCGTCTTGGGTTGGATGGGGATGGCGGGCGCGCCGCTACATCCCCTTGTCATCACGCCACGATTAGTTGCAGCGCGGTTCGATCCCCGCCTCTGCGGCATAGGCCTCGGAATCTGCGGCAATCAAAGGATCGACTACTTCTGAATCCGGCGCTATGAAACCTGTCAACATGCTCCAGCTTTTCGTTTTCGCATTCCACTGGCGTACAGCAGCCAGACCTTGGCCTCCGTGATTAGAACACGTCACCTTGATTTCCGGCGCAAAATTAGCAAAGCCTAGACTCGCCATTTTTTCCTCAGTTATATGAAGCGCCTCCATGCCGTCACGAACCATTGGCCCTGTAACCTGGGACGTCCCGTGTATTTCTTGGGCCTTTTTCACGGCTTCTACTGCCAGCATTGCGGAATAGAGGCCGCGGTTGTAAAGAACGGTCCCCATTTGATCGCCGTTACCCGCGGCCAGATCCTTGTCGTATACATACGTCTTGAGATCTTTATAGATGTCAAAGTCTGACCCAGGGGCATGCATAGCCAGCGCCTTGTAACCGTCAGAGCTTTCGCCAGCAGGCAGAACATCGGATTCAGAACCAGACCACCAGACGCCAATCATATTTTCCAGCGGGAAACGCACGTTGGCAGCCTCCTGAATTGCAACTTGGTTCATGACGCCCCAGCCCCACAAAAGCACATAATCAGGCTTCTCACGTCGGATTTGCAACCATTGCGATTTCTGCTCTTGACCAGGATGATCAACGGCCAGAGTGCTAAAAACAAACCCGTGTTTTCTGGCTAGGTTTTCCAAGGTTGTAATTGGCTCTTTGCCGAACGAAGAGTTATGATAAACCAGCGCGATTTTTTTGCCTTCAATGTTGCCACCATTCTCCTGAAGCAGATATTTGATAGCAATGCTCGCACCTGCCCAATAATTTGTTGGATAGTTAAATATCCATTTAAACACCTTTCCATTAGCGACTGAAGTGCGGCCATGACCTATTGAATGAATTGGGATTTCATCCACGCCAGCTTTTGGAATCAACTGATAATTCAGACCGGTTGACACGGGCTGGTAGAGAATTGCATTCTCCTTGGTTGCCTCATAGCATTCGACACCCTTTTCGGTACTATATCCAGTTTCACATTCCGGCATGTCGATCTTTACGCCACCGACACCGCCATCACGTTCGTTGATCAGCGTAAAGTAGTCGGAATAGCCATCCGCGATAGGTATTCCATTTGGAGAATAGGGCCCGGTTCGAAAACTTAAGAGTGGGATGGTCAGTTCAGCCAGGGCCGGTGATCCGGCCAACAGTGCTGATAAAAGACAAGTTATTAGTTTCGTTTTCATCGGTTTATTCCTCCCTTGGTGTTGTCCGACGTCTTGTCTTGAACGGGTATGTCTCCACGTCCAATCTCGTTAGGCGGGTTTCGACCCACCGTTGTCCCTTCTTCAATGCGGAAAGGGCCAAAGTCTCAGTTTCTCCTTGGCGACGCGCCAGAGTTGCGCAAGCCCGTGCGGTTCGGCGATCAGAAAGATGATGATCAGCGCGCCGACGATCATGAATTCCAGATGCGCCGCCAGGTCGGTGGGCCAGCCCAGCCCCCCCACCAACGTGTTCTTCAGGAGCACCGGCAAGAGCACCAGAAACGCCGCCCCGGCAAAGCTGCCAAAGATCGAGCCAAGCCCGCCGATGATCACCATGAAGAGCACGAGGAAGGATTTGTTGATCCCGAACACCTCGCCCACCTCGACCGCGCCCAGATAGACCGCAAAGAAGAGCGCGCCCGAAATGCCCACGAAAAACGAACTTACCGCAAAGGCGCTCAGCTTGGCCTTGAGCGGGTTCACCCCGATGATCTCGGCGGCGATATCCATGTCGCGGATGGCCATCCATTTGCGCCCCGCCATGCCGCGCGTCAGGTTTCGCGCGATGATCGCACAGGCCACGACGATGACGAGGCAGAACAGATAGGCCGCCCAGGGGGACGTTTGCGCGCCGGTGATCGGCACGCCCAGGATGGTCCGCTCCGGCGCGCTGATCTGGCCCGAGGCAGAGTAGTTGTAGAACCACGGCACCCGGTTGAAGAGCCACACCAGAAAGAACTGCGCCGCCAGCGTCGCCACCGCGAGATAGAACCCCTTGATGCGCAAGGACGGCAGGCCAAAGAGCACACCCACCCCGGCGGTTATCCCACCGGCCAGAATGACATGGATGAGTATGCTGATCTCCGGAAACGCGGTCATCAGCTTGTAGACCGCATAGGCCCCCACCGCCATGAAACCACCAGTCCCCAGCGAGACCTGCCCGCAATAGCCCACGAGGATGTTGAGGCCGATTGCGGCGATCGAATAGATCAGGAACGGCAGCAGAACGGCACTGACCCAGTAGTCGTTAATGAAAAACGGGATGACAGCAAAGGCCACGACGAGAACCGCATAATAGCGGTAACGGTCGAACTTGATCGGAAAGGTCTGGCTGTCGTCGGTATAGGAGGTCTTGAAATCCCCCGCCTCACGGTAAAACATCTAGAGAACCTCCCCAAGAATTTCATCTTTGTCGCGCCGCTCTGCGCGGTTGGCGGGCCGGGCATAGCCCGTGGTCTCCGACCGGCGCACCACCCAGAGATAGGCCAGCATCCCCGTCCCGCCGCCAAGTGCTGCAAGGATTGCGGCCATCACCATCTGGCCGGTGTTCTCCACGTTGACCGAGAGCGCGAGATAACCAAAGGACCAGAACCCGGCCCAGGCGATCACGTTGACGGTGGCGGTCAGCTTTTGCATGTCCGTCACACCCTCTCGATGATCTTTTCGCCGAACAGGCCCTGTGGCCGGAAAACGAGAAAGATCAGCGCCAGCACATAGGCGAACCAGTTTTCGGTGGCCCCGCCCACCATCGGGCCTACGCTGAACTCAAAAAGCTTTTCACCCACCCCGATGATCAGACCGCCCACAATCGCGCCGGGGATCGAGGTGAAACCGCCCAGCATCAGCACCGGCAACGCCTTGAGTGCAATCAGCGACAGCGAGAATTGCACGCCCGATTTGGTGCCCCACATGATGCCCGCCACAAGCGCCACAAAGCCCGCCAGTGACCAGACCATGACCCAGATGAAATTGAGCGAAATGCCCACCGAAAGCGCCGCCTGATGGTCATCCGCGACCGCCCGCATGGCCCGGCCCTGCTTGGAATATTGCGCGAATAGCACGAGCGAGACCACCAGAAGGGCGGCCACCACTGTCGCCACGATATCGAGATTGTCGATGAAAAAGCCGTACCCGAAGATGCCATAGGTCAGATCGTCAATCACCGGGTTGAGCCCCTGCGGCAAACCGACGTCAAGCTTCTTGATGTCGCTGCCCCACATGACGTCGCCAAATCCTTCAAGAAAATAGGCAAGGCCAATGGTGGCCATGAACAGGATGATTGGTTCCTGGTTGACCAGATGGCGAAAGATCAACTGATTGACGATCCAGGCCAGCAGCACCATGATCAGGATGGTCACGATGATTGTCAGAAGCGTCGGCACCTCCCAGCCAAAATGGTGAACTTTGGTTCCGAATACCGCATTGATCAGGTGGGCAAAGGGCACTTGCCCCTGCATGATCCCGACCAGCGTGAGCGCGGCAAAGAGCGCCATGACCCCCTGAGCATAGTTGAAGATGCCGGATGCCTTGTAGATCAGGACGAACCCGAGGGCCACGAGGGCATAAAGCACCCCCGCCATGAGCCCGTTCAGCACGACTTCCATTCCGAATAGCAGCTGATCAGGCATGGTATGTCTCCGCTACGATGACGTTTCGTTGTGAGAGGTCAGGCTTCAAGGTGCGTCTCCACGATCCGCAGGGTGAAGTTCTTATCGTCGTGATGCTTTTGCAGCGCCAAGGACTGGCTCAATCCACTGATTGCTGTGCCATGTGCCCGCCTCTGCCGGTATATAGCGCCCTGTCGCAACGACCTCGGCGATCCATGTGTCAAACCCTGCCTCTGATGCCCCAGTTGGATCAGTGACCGAACAGGCCAATAGACCGTTCGGAGGCGACTTTTCAACGAGCAGCTGCCCGCCATCGGGTAGATCATAGCGAAGTGAGCCATTCGCAGCTTCGCCTTGACCAAGCCCTGCAACCACCGGCGGCGCGAGCGCTTCCAGCGCCGTCAGGCACCGGGTGTGGAATTCGGACCAGCCATCGGCATGGGCGGACATCGGCAAAAACGCGATACCGAGTCCGAAGGCCGCCCCCAGGGCCTTGCGGGCGTAAAGCCCCGGATCGCGTCCGGGGTGATTTCGCGTTGCGAAATCAGTCATGGGCGACCCCCAGATAGGCGTCGATCACATCCTGATTGTTGCGCACCTCATCGGGCGTGCCATCGCCGATCTTTCTGCCGTAATCCATCACGACGACCCGGTCGCTCAGATCCATCACGACCCCCATGTCATGCTCGATGAGCACGATAGTGGTGCCGAATTCGTCGTTCACATCGAGAACAAAGCGGCTCATGTCCTCTTTTTCCTCGACGTTCATGCCCGCCATCGGCTCGTCCAGCAGCAGGATCGACGGCTCTGCCGCAAGCGCGCGGGCGAGTTCCACCCGCTTTTTCAGCCCATAGGGCAGGCGTGACACGGGCGTCTTGCGAATGTGTTGAGTCTCGAGAAAGTCGATGACCTTTTCGACGACCGCACGATTCTCGACCTCTTCGCGTTCGGCCTTGCCTTTCCAGATCGCCTGGGCGAACAGCCCCGCCTTCATCTGCCGGATCCGGCCCGTCATCACGTTGTCGAGCACCGTCATCCCCTCGAAGAGCGCAATGTTCTGGAAGGTGCGGGCAATGCCCTGCTGCGCCACCTCAAAGGGTTTCATGGGTGGCCGCAGTTTGCCCTGATACCAGATCTCGCCCTCCTGCGGATGATAAAAACCGCTGATGACGTTGAGCATGCTCGACTTGCCAGCGCCATTGGGCCCGATGATCGCGCGGATTTCGCCCTGACGGATGTCAAAGGAGATGTCCTTGATCGCCACCACACCGCCAAAGCGCAGGCTGATGTTCTTCATCTCCATCACGACGCCGCCAATCTTGCGCCCGTCCTCGGTGGTGTAGCCCTCGGGTGTCATGTCCTTCATTCCGCCGCCACCTTTGCTGCCTTGACCGGAACCACCGCCGCGTTGCGGATCTGAAGCGTCGCGCTGATATAGCCCTTGCGCCCGTCCTCGTAGGTCACTTCGGTCTTGGTGAATATCTCCTTCGACCCGTCATAGAGGGCGGTCAGAAGATCCTCGTATTTGCCTTCGACGATCCGGCGGCGCACCTTGCGGGTGCGGGTCATCTCGCCGTCATCGGCATCGAGTTCCTTGTGCAGCACGAGAAAGCGATGCACCTGACAATGCGCCAGCATCGGGTCCGAGGCGAGGCTGCGGTTGACCTCTTCGACATGCGCCTGAATGGTGTCGAGCACGCGCGGATGCCCCGCCAGTTCCTGATAGGAGGCATAGCCGATATTGTTGCGCTCGGCCCAGTTGCCCACCGCCGTGAGGTCGATGTTGACAAAGGCCGTGCAGGCATCGCGCCCGTTGCCGAACACCACCGCCTCCAGGATGTTGGGATAGAATTTCAGCTTGTTCTCGACATATTTCGGCGCGAAGAGACGGCCATCAGCCATCTTGCCGACATCCTTGGCCCGGTCGATGATCCGCAGGTGACCGTTATCCTTGTCGAAGAACCCGGCATCGCCGGTGGCAACCCAGCCTTCGGCATACTTGGTGTCGGCGGTGCTCTCGGGGTTCTTGTAGTAATATTCAAACGTGCCGGGGCTGCGATAGAACACCTCGCCGCTGTCGCTGATGCGGATCTCCACGCCCGGGGCGGGCACACCCACGGTGTCGCTGCGCACCTCGCCATCGGGTTGCAGGGTGATGAACACCGATGCCTCGGTCTGGCCATAGAGCTGTTTGAGGTTGATCCCCAAAGAGCGGTAGAAATCAAAGATTTCCGGCCCGATCGCCTCGCCCGCCGTATAGCCCACACGCACCCGGCCAAGACCGAGCGTGTCCTTGAGCGGGCCATAGACAAAGAGTTTTCCCAGCTCGTATTTGAAGCGATCCCAGACCCCCACGGGTTTGCCATCCAGAATTGCCGGCCCCACCTTGCGGGCGTGCACCATGAAGATGTCGAACAGCCATTTCTTGAACCGGCTGGCATCTTCCATCCGGATCATCACATTTGTCAGTTGTGTCTCGAACACGCGCGGCGGCGCGAAGTAATAGGTCGGCCCGATCTCGCGCAGGTTAGGCTGCATGGTCTCGGCGCTCTCGGGGCAGTTGACGCAAAAGCCGCACCAATAGGCCTGCCCGATGGAAAAGATGAAATCCCCGACCCAGGCCATCGGCAGGTAGGCCAGCACCTCTTCGTCACGGGTCAGGTGATCGAACTCGGACGAGGATTTCGACGCCTCGATGATATTGCGATTGGACAGCACCACGCCCTTGGGTTTGCCCGTCGTGCCCGAGGTGTAGAGCATGACGCAGATGCTGTCGTAACTCAGCTTTTCGCGCCGCTCTTTCAGATCAGCGATGAATTCCTCACGCGCCGCGCGACCCTGCTGCTGGATATGGTCAAAGGCGTGCAGCTTGTGGTGGTCGTATTTGCGAAGTCCGCGCGGATCGACATAGATGATATGCTCAAGCTGATGCAGCCGTTCCTGCACCTCGATCAGCTTGTCCACCTGCTCCTGATCCTGCACGATGGCAAAGCGCGCGCCGCAATGCTCCATCACGTATTCCATCTCGGGGGCGGCAGCATCCTGATAGAGCGGCACGGGGACAGCCCCCACCGATTGCGCGGCAACCATCGACCAGTAGAAATAGGGCCGGTTGCGGCCAATGACAGCAACAAAATCGCCCGCGTTCACCCCAAGGTCGATAAGCCCAAGCGCAAGCGCCTCAATTTCTTTTTCCGCCTCGGCCCAGGTCCAGCATTGCCAGATGCCGTATTCCTTTTCGCGATACGCAATCTTGTTGCCAAATTCAGTGGCGTTACGGTGCAGAAGCGCTGGAATGGACGCTACTGCGGATTGTCCCGTTCGGTTATCCATCATTCCCCCCACAGCACCAATTTGCCTTCGGCTCAGGCGTCACTACTTAACCATTGACGATCCTCTGCAACATATTCCCCCGGCCAAGCGCACAAACATGGCCTTTCTCAATGTTGTTTAACGCATCGATCCTTCTGTTGCCTCCATCCTCGACATCGAAACCGCTATAAATATTCGAGACACCAGCACGAGTTGGTCTGGATCTCCTGACCACTATAACAGGCCAGAAATGGGGGGGCGGATCCCCAGTCATCCGAGCGTTGTAAGCGACACTCAGTCATCGATCTCAGTCGATAAGAAGGCAAGCGAACGCTCTATGGCACGGTCAAACTCTTCCGGCCTCATTGAACCGAAGTCTTCATCCGGGATCCCCGCCGAGATGCGGCTGGCGAAGCGAAGAACGGCAAGCCTCAACTTACGCGCATCGCGTTTGCGCTTCCGGTCGGCACCCACGGCAACGCCTGTGGTTTCCAAGAGTTGATTGATCTCGTCTTTCAACCTCGAAACCCCCCTTCCTGTCGTCGCAGAAACCCGTAAGACAGAAATATTGCGCTTCGCGCCGGATCGCAGCGACAGCATCGCTTCGAGGTGTTTTGCCGTCTCATCGGCATCGTCGCGATCCGCCTTGTTAACCACTAGCAGATCACCGATCTCCAATATCCCGGCCTTAATAGCCTGGAGTTCATCGCCGAGCCCCGGAGCGGAAATAACCACGCTAAGGTCGGCCACCTGCGTGATTTCAGTTTCCGACTGCCCGGCCCCCACTGTTTCTATCAGGATGAGCGGCCAGCCAGCAGCGTCCATGATATCGGCCATGTCATGCGCCGCTTCGCAAAGCCCGCCGAGATGACCGCGCGCCGAGACCGAACGGATAAAGACTCCATCGTCGAGGCTGTGAGCGCCCATGCGCGTCCGGTCGCCCAGCACCGCGCCGCCCGACACCGGACTCACTGGGTCTACTGCAAGGACAGCCACCGGACGGCCCTCTCTTCGCCATTCATGAATCAAAGCATTAAGAAGCGTCGACTTGCCGGCACCAGGCGGGCCAGTGAAACCCACGATGTGTGCTTCACCAAACGCACCAGCCAGCGCTTCAGTCAGAGCCAGAGCGTCGTCACCACCGCTTTCCACCACAGTCAGCGCCCGGCCAAGTGCGCGGGGGTCACCCGCGCGGAGCCGCTTGGCAAGCGCCTCAATCCTTGTCTTTTTATAGCTAGACATCAGGCCACCATCAGCGGATGGCCAAACCCAAGCTCACGGCGCAGGCAAGCGATAATCTCGCCATGAGTAACGCCGTTATCGGCGGCCCCCACCACTTTTTGGTAAACGTTCTCGGAGCCGTTTGCGGCACGGGCCAACTCGTCCAACGCCCTGTCCACGTCGGCTTGCTTCCGGGCGGCTTTGAAAGCTTTGAATGCCGTCACTTGCGCCTCCATCGCGTCACGGCTCGGGCGATACGTATCAACCTCCCGATCCTCCACCTCGGACTGGTAGCAATTTACGCCCACGACTTTCTCTGCGCCGGTTTCGATGCGGCTTTGATACTCTAACGCCGACTTCCCGATCATGCGCTGCACGATCCCGGCATCGACAGCATTATACATCCCACCCGCATTCTCGATTGTGTCCATGACCTGGAAAATCTTCTCCTCCATCTCGTTAGTAAGAGACTCCACGTAGTAGGAACCACCCAGCGGGTCGATGACGTCGCAGAGATGCGCCTCTTCACGCAAAATGTTCTGCGTTGCCACAGCAATGCGCGCGGCGTCCTCTGTCGGGCAGGCCATTGCTTCGTCAAATCCGTCGGTGTGCATGGATTGCAAGCCCCCGAATATTCCCGCAATCGCCTGCGCAGCCACTCGGGCAATGTTGTTGAGGGGCTGTTGTTGGGTTAGATCAACGCCAGATGTCTGACCGTGAAACTTGAAACGCCATGAGCGGGGGTCCTTGGCGCCGTAACGCTCACGAACGATCTTGGCCCAAATCCGCCGCCCGGCACGGAACTTTGCCACCTCCTCGAAAAAGCTGATGGAGATGTCGAAGAAAAAAGTGAAGCGCGGCAGGAAATTGTCGGGATCCATGCCCGACTCGATGCAGTCATCGGCGTACTGGATCGCGGTCGAGAGCGTCAGCCCCATGGTTTCCGCAGGGGTAGCTCCAGCCTGCTGCATGTGCTGACCAACGACCGAGACCGGGTTCCAGTTTGGCACATGCTCCCGGCAAAACTTAACATGATCAACGAAGACCCGCCGTGCACCAGGCTGGCTTAGCCGGTAGAACATGTGATTGGCCACGAAATGCGAGATGTAATCGGACTGGTTCGCAGTGCCTGTGATCTTGTCGAACGGTACGCCCCGACGTTTCGCGACGCTGAGCAGGAAAGCAAAAAGCGTGAAGGGCGTGGGGTCGTTCATCGCGGTAGAAATTTCACCGATCGGCACATCGTCGAGCGCCGCGTCCATGTGATCGACCGTATTGATGACGGTGCCGCAGGTCCCAAGCAGCGGCAAGGGACTTTCGTCGCAATCGATACCGCGGAAGCTTGAGTTGCACGGAATAAGACTGATCGCCGACGCCCCTTGCTGCAGCATCATCCGGACCCGTTCGTTGTAGTCCTGCGGTGTCCCGAGCCCGATAAGTTGTCTCTGTGTCCAGGTGCGACCACGGTGCATAGTGTTGTAGATGCCCCGGGTGTATGGCAACTCGCCGGGCATGCCCAGATCCTCGCCGTAGCGACTATCCGACCAGTCAAGCGGCGTGTAGAGCGGACGTACCTCGATACCGGAGCGGTTTATGACGGTCCGGTCCTGCCCGATCTCCTTGTCATAGCGGACCTTCCATTCGGCCTGCTTATCTTTCAGGGTGGCGGCATTAGTGTTCGAAGCTTTCTTGGACATTATGCGACCTCTGCGGTTTCGCGCGCTGCGCGTGCCTCGACGGCAAGCTGGCGGACGGTTTCAACAATTTCTTCGCTAGTAGCGCCTGGACCAAAGATGGCGCTGACGCCAGCATCCATCAGTTCGGGCTGTTCGTTCTGCGGAATTATTCCACCCACGACAAGACGCACATGATCCATGTCCGCATCGCGCAACGCCGCAATCAGATCAGGCATGATGAGATGATCGGTCGCGAGCGAACTCACCCCCACCACGTCCACATCTTCTTGCATAGCTAGCTTGACCACTGTCTTGATCTCTTGCCAAGGAGGGGTGTAGATCACCTCCATGCCGGCGTCGCGCAGGTAGGCAGCGACCACGCGACTACCCCGGTCATGCCCGTCGAATCCGATTTTCGTCACCAGGACGCGCTCAGGATAGGCCATAATTCAAATCTCCTCGGCTTGGCTTGAAAGCGATCGCTTAAGAACCCGCATCAATTGGCACGCGATCTGTCTGGGGCCCTCCCCGCCCGGCCGGTGCCAGACCGGGATGTGGTTAACGGCCCCGATCAGGAAGAGCCGAAGCAAGCTTCGGTCCAACCCCTCTGGTAGCGGAAGCGCACCCACCAAGTCGCGCACGTAAATTTCGTATTTATCGCGCAGCCGGACGAGATCATCACGCGCCGCAGGCACATCATCAGGCAAGATGCGGATAATAACGCTGGCATAGGCAGTGGGCTCGACAATCATCTCGACATGCGCAGCGAGCATCAGCTCCAGCCGCTCCCACGGATCCGTCGCCTTAGCGATTTCTCCCTGAACCCGCTCGCTTAACCTCCGAACGCCTTCTTCGTAGACCCCGACGAGCAAAGCTTCCTTGTTAGGGTAATGATAGTAGATCGACCCAGGCAGCATCCCGCATTTCTTGGCGATGTCCCGCATTGTCGTACCTTGGTACCCGCGCGCCGAAAATAACTCCGCCGAACTGTCCAGCAAAACATCAAGCCGGTTGTTGGAGCGCACCGCAGTTGTCATTTGACAGACCCTAATAAAAAAACATATGTTAGTTTATCTAAATTACTGGATCAAGTCAACACTTGTTTTGTGATCGAACTGTGGCTGCAGGATGGGTTGCGCGCCAACAATCACGACCGTTTCGGTGCTAGGAGTATACGCCTTGTCGCGCTTTCCGGACCCGATCTGTTCCAACCAAACCCAAATTATCACCTTAAATGTTGACGAAGGAGAGCAGAATGACAGCCCATAGCGAGAGGATCGGAGCCCTACAGCAATGCCTCCGTCGACGCGGCCTGACAGCCGCACTACTGCACATGAGCAGAGACATATTCTATTACACGGGAACCGCTCAGCCGGGATGGCTGTTCGTCGCGCCAGACGATGCTCATCTTTACGTGCGCTCCGGACTGGGCTTTGCCCGAAGACAAAGCAGCTTACCGGATAATCGCGTCTCTCTCAAAAGTAGGCTCGCCGACATCGTAGACACCTGCCTTGGAGAAGACACCGACGACCTGCAGATCGGCGCAGAGCTCGACGTGATGACCGTCCCTCAATACCAACAACTCGGTAAGGTTGTCGGGTCCGCTCGGATCGTGGATGTGTCGTCGGACATCCTCGAACAGAGAAAAATCAAAGATGCCGGAGAAATTGAAACCATAGAAATCGCCGCACAGGCGCTCGAAGAGGGCCACCGGCAGGCGATAAAGGCATGGCGCGTCGGGATGACCGAACTGGAAGCCTCGGCCATCGTGGAAGACGGACACCGCCGGGCCGGGCACGAAGGCGTGTTTTTCGTCCGGCAACCCGACTTCACTATGGGACGCGGACCGCTCGCATCGGGGGAAAACCGGCAACAGATGAGCGGGGTCGTTTTCACCGTTTCCGGCTGTGGATTGAGCGCTGCAGTCCCCGCCGGGGCATCACGTCGGAAGCTTCAGCCCGGTGATCTGGTAATCGTAGACATTCCGACCTGCGTGCAAGGTTACCACGGGGACCAGTCGCGAACCTATTGCATAGGACAACCGACGAAAAAGGCTCTGGACTTGCATCAGTCTCTCAGGTTGGTCTCAGACAGACTGATTGCAGATATCTCGCCGGCCATGACATCGGGTGAAGTTTTTGATCGCGCTTGCCACCACGCTGAAGACGCACGAATACTCGGCTCCTTTCTTAAATTTTCCGATGGAAAGATGGCACATTTCGTGGGTCATGGCGTCGGGCTGGATCTCAATGAACCGCCATTCCTGTCGCGTGGCGGAGAAGAAAAAATAATGGCGGGCATGGTGCTGGCCATCGAACTCCACCTCTGCGACGCCGAAGTCGGAATGCTCAAACTAGAGGACATGATCGTGGTGCACGATGACGGCTGCCACATATTAACGAAGACGGACCGGGAATTGATACCTGTGCCGCTAAAGGTTCTGTCGCAAGAAATCTATTGACCCGAGAACGGGCGATTGCTGGACGCAATTATGCTGCAAGCGCCGCAAATTGCTGAAAGCCGGTGGCCCCGTCGGCGGTGATCTGCCCTTTGCGGATCATGT
>Ga0209643_1002174_pt1 | contig 13823 bp, 15 predicted proteins | sample AutmiccBRH37_all_FD_187383 | JGI IMG/M metagenome (GOLD analysis project Ga0209643, IMG submission 187383) | Deep subsurface microbial communities from Mt. Terri, Switzerland - Autotrophic microbial communities BRH/37_all (SPAdes) (version 2) | ecosystem: Environmental > Aquatic > Deep... | reverse complement strand
GGCGGCCTTCAGCGCCAGGGCCAGTTCCGTGCCCGTGCCGAACAGGGTGACCTTGGCCTCGCCCGAGGCCGCCTTGATCTCATAGGCGCCCTTGGCGGACAGGTTTTCCGAGGCGGCGACGGTGCGGACGGCCGGGGTCTTCTGGCGCGACAGGGCCATGGCCGACGGGGCGGTCTTGGTCTCCAGCGCGATCTTCCAGCATTCCATGGCCTCGACCGTGTCGGCGGGGCGGAAGACCAGCAGGTTGGGGACGGCGCGCAGGGCCGCCAGATGTTCGACCGGCTGGTGGGTCGGGCCGTCCTCGCCCAGACCGATCGAGTCGTGGGTCAGGACGTGGATGGCGCGAACGCCCATCAGGGCGCCCAGGCGAATGGCCGGACGGCTGTAGTCCGAGAAGACCATGAAGGTGCCGCCGTAGGGGATGACGCCGCCGTGCAGGGCCAGGCCGTTCATGGCCGCGGCCATGCCGAACTCGCGGATGCCCCAGTTGACGTAGCGGCCTTCATAGGACGGGGCGTCCAGGATGGGGGTGCCGGCGACGAAGGTGTTGTTCGAGCCGGTCAGGTCGGCCGAGCCGCCGACCAGTTCGGGAATGGCGGCGAAGACCTGTTCAAGGGCGGCGCCCGAGGACTGGCGGCTGGCTTGGGCCGGCTTGGTCTCGACCAGTTCGGCGATCTTGGCGTTCAGGGCGTCGAAGGCGCCCTCGGGCAGGTCGCCCTTCATGGCGCGGGTGAAGTCGGCGGCCTGGGAGGAGGCGGCGAGGCGGGCCTCCCACTTCTTGCGATCCTTCGATCCGCGACGGCCGACCTTCTGCCAGGCCTCGGCGATGGTCGCCGGCATTTCGAACGGTTCGTGATCCCAGGCCAGACCCAGGCGGGTGGCGGCGATCTCGGCGGCGCCCAGGGCCGCGCCGTGCGTCTTGTGGCTGCCTTCCATAGTGGCGGCGCCCTTGCCGATCTTGGTCTTGCAGGCGATCAGGGTCGGCTTGTCCTGGCGGGTCGCCCATTTGAGGGCGGACTTGATCGCATCCATGTCATGGCCGTCGATGGCCTTGACCGCCCAGCCGGCCGCCTTGAACCGCGCCTTCTGGTCGGTGGCGTCGGACAGGGAGACCTTGCCGTCGATGGTGATCTCGTTGTCGTCCCACAGGACGGTCAGCTTGTTCAACTTGTAGCGGCCGGCCAGGGCGATGGCTTCCTGCGACACGCCCTCCATCAGGCAACCGTCGCCGGCCACGACCCAGGTGCGGTGGTCGACCAGATCGTCGCCGTATTTGGCGGCCAGGTGACGCTCGGCCATGGCGAAACCGACCGAAGTGGCCAGGCCCTGGCCCAGGGGGCCGGTCGTGACCTCGACGCCGGGCATGTGGCCGTATTCGGGGTGGCCGGCGGTCTTGGAGCCCCACTGGCGGAAGTTCGACAGTTCTTCCTTGGTCGCGGCCTTGTAGCCGGTCAGGTGCAGCAGGGCGTAGATCAGCATCGAGCCGTGGCCGGCCGACAGGATGAAGCGGTCGCGGTCAGCCCAGTCGGGGCGGCTGGCGTCAAACTTCAGGAACCTGGAAAACAGCACCGTGGCGACGTCGGCCATGCCCATAGGCATGCCGGGGTGGCCGGACTTGGCCTTCTCGACGCCGTCCATGGCGAGAACGCGGATGGCGTTGGCCATCTGCTCGGGCGTGGCCTTGGGGGCGGCTTTGGCGTCGGTCACGATGACGACCTTTCGTCGGAATGCGGAAATTTCAGGGGCGCGCCGCTTTACCCCGACGCGTCCTCGGGTTCTATACGCAATTTGAAGGAGCGACCGATGGCAGACGCCACCACGGCCGCACGGGCCCGCATCGACCGGGCCCTGGCCGAACTTGAACGCAAGATCCTGGTGCTGAAGGCCCGTCCGGCTTCCGCTCCGGCGGTGGCGGACGACGATCTGTTCGCGCCCAAGCCGGCCGACCCGGCGCGCGTTGCCGAGCTGGAGGCCGCCGGCCGCGAAGCGTCCGAGGCCTTGGCCAGGGCGGCGGAGGCCGTGCGCGAGGTTCTGGCCCTGGACGAGCTGGAAACCGAAAGCGAGGTCGGCTGATGGCGACGGTCACGGTGGAGGTGAACGGCCGCCCCTATGCGGTGGGCTGCGCCGACGGACAGGAGGAGCGGGTCCGCATCTTGGCCAAACAGTTCGACAATCAGGTGCGCCAGGTGGCCCAGGATGTGGGCCATGTCGGCGATCTGCGACTGTTTCTGATGTCGGCCCTGATCCTGTCGGACGAACTGCACGAGGCGCGGCTGAACGGGACGGGGGCGGTCCCCGCGCCCCTGGCCGCGCCAGCGCCCAGCACGGACGGCGTGGCCGAGGCTTTGAACGCCGTGGCGGCGCGGATAGAAAAGATCGCCCAAACCATCTGATCACGGCGCTTGAGAAGGGGCGAGGTCGCGCCTATCTTGTTCGACGGCGGGTCCTGCTGCGGCTCACGTCGGAGGCAACATTTCCTCGCGACCTTAATTCACTCGAAGGGATCTGTCCCTGTCCGGGCTCGAGGGCCTGGGCATATGGAGCCCACCTGGCTACCCAGGTTCGAGAGGATTTAAACGTTCTTCACGGTTCACGCGGCGCCGCCACCCTTTTCTTCCTCGCATCCCCGGCGCGGGTTCGCGCTCTCTTCGAGCGTTGAATGTCCGACAAGCACGAACTCCGATCGGCCGCCCGCGCGCTGCGCAAACGTCTGGCCGAGGCCGACCCGACCGCAGCCGGGCGCGCGGCCGAGCACGTGTCCGAACTCCCCGAAGGCGAAGTCGTCGCCCTGTACCGCGCCATGGCGTCCGAACTGGACACCGATGCTCTGGCCGTCGCACTGCTGACCGCCGGTCGTCGGCTATGTCTGCCGGTCGTGCTGACGCGGGATGCGCCGATGCTGTTCCGCGCCTGGGCGCCGGGCGAGCCGCTGGAGCTGGACGCGGCGGGCTGTCCCGCGCCCCTGCCGCTGGCCGAGTCGGTGGAGCCCGACCTGATCCTGACGCCGCTTCTGGCCTTCGACGCCCTTGGCGGGCGGCTGGGGCAGGGCGGCGGCTATTACGACCGCACCTTCGCCGCGCGGCCCGACGCCATCCGGGTCGGCTTCGCCTATGCCGGACAGGCGGTCGAGGCGTTGAGCCTTGAGGCGCACGACATGCCGCTGCACGGCGTGCTGACCGAAACGGGTTATCGGGAGTTTCAAGGGATATGTCGTTGACATATACACAGGGCGGGCCGATATCAGGGCATGAGCCCGCCGCTGAAAGCCACCGTCTTTAAGTCGAACCGCTCGCAGGCGGTGCGATTGCCCAAGGCGGCCGCCTTTCCGGACGACGTGAAGGAGCTGCGCGTCATCAAGGAAGGCAAGAGCCTGCGCCTAGTGCCGGTCAATGCATTGTGGGACGACTTTTTTGATGGGCCCGGCATCCCCGACTGGCCGGATCGGGATCAGCCCGAGATGCAGAAGCGGGAGGACTGGTGAGCACCGGCTATATGCTGGACACCAGCATCTGTATCGAAATCCTGCGGGGGCGCAGCGCCACGCTGAATGATCGTCTGAAGGGCGAACAGGCTCCGCTGTACGTCTCGACCGTCGTCGTCATGGAATTAGCGGACGGCCCGAACAAGCTGGCGGATCCGCGCCGACACGATCTGCTGGAGGCGTTTCTGGCGCGGCTGGAGATTCTTCCGTTTGACGAAGACGCCGCGCGGCACACGGCTGAAATCCGCGCCGTACTCGAGCGCCAAGGTCGGCCTTTCGGGCCATATGATTATCAGATCGCGGGTCACGCTCGCAGCCAGGGGCTGACCGTGGTGACCCGTAACATAGGCGAATTCGAGCGCGTGGACGGCTTACGGGTCGAGCACTGGTCGGATCGTGGTAAAGGCGTACACGAATGAGACTGGCATTTTTCGGCGACGTTATCGGCAAGTCCGGCCGTGACGGGATCAGCGACCATCTTCCGGGCCTGAAGCGCGACCTGAAGCTCGACTTCGTGGTGATCAACGCCGAGAACGCCGCGGGCGGTTTCGGCATCACCGAGAATACGGCGCGCGAACTGTTCATGGCGGGCGCCGACTGCCTGACCCTGGGCAATCACTCGTGGGACCAGCGCGAGGCGCTGACCTATATCGTGCGCGAGCCGCGCCTGATCCGGCCCGCCAACTATCCGCGCCTGATGGACGCGCCGGGCGCGGGGGCGAACCTGTTCGAGACCCATTCGGGCCGCACCGTCCTGGTGATGAACGTGCTGGGCCGGGTGCATATGGACCCGATGGACGATCCGTTCGGCGCGGTCGAACGCGAACTGGCCGCCGCTCCCCTGGGCGCCGTCGCCGATGCGGTGATCGTCGACATGCATTGCGAGGCGACCAGCGAGAAGATGGCCATGGGCCATTTCTGCGACGGCCGCGCCTCGCTGGTGGTGGGCACCCATACCCATGTCCCCACCGCCGACTGCCAGATTCTGCCCGGCGGCACGGCCTATCAGACCGACGCCGGCGGCTGCTGCGACTATGACAGCGTCATCGGCAACGAGAAGGAAGAGCCGCTGCGGCGCTTCACCACCCGGATATCGGGCGGTCGCTACATGCCCGCCTCAGGGCCGGCGACCGTGTGCGGGGTCTTTGTCGAAACGGACGACCGGACCGGTCTGGCGACGCGCGTGGAGCCGATCCGGGTCGGCGGGCGGTTGTCGCAGGCGGTGCCGGTCGTCTGATCTTGTCGTCTGACCGTCAGGCGGCGGTCAGGGTGTTCGATCCGGTCTCGACCACCAGGGTCTGACGGGTGGTCAGGACGCCGTCTCGGTCCGACACCTTGTCCAGCACCTTGAACTGGGTCGTCCAGCGTTCCGGTGTGGCTTCGCACACCATATAGCCGCGCTGGGTGTTGCGGAACTTCAGCTGGGGGTTGGCGGCCATGAACTGGTCGTAGCTATTGCCGCGATCCGAACCGTTTCCGCCCGAGCTGATCGAGGTGCCGACGAATTCGACCGCGATGGGGTCGCCCTCGGGCTGGCTGCCGTCCAGCCATAGGCCGCCCGCGTAGTTCTGGTGCTCGTCGCCGGTCAGGACCACGACATTGTCGATGCGACGATCGCGGATGTGGCGCAGCAGACGGTTGCGGGGCACGCGATAGCCGGCCCAGCTGTCGGCGTTCACGCCCTTGCCGCCCGAGGTGTTGCGGTTCAGGTCCATCATCATGACCTGCTGGGCCAGGACCTTCCAGCGCGCCTTGGAGCGGTCCAGATTGGTCAGCAGCCAGGCCTCCTGGGCGTCGCCGAGGACCTGGGCCTCGGTCGCGTCTATGCCGGGGCAGAAGCTGTTGTAGCGGTCTTCGCATGGCTGGTTCGACCGGAACTGGCGCGTATCGAGGAAGGCGACGTCGAGCAGGTCGCCGTACTGGGCCCGACGATAGGCCTGCATCGAGGCGCCGCGCGGGAAGGCCGACTTCCGCATCGGCATGAACTCGTAGAAGGCCTGCATGGCGGCGGCGCGGCGCAGCATGAAGACCTCGGACGGCGTGCCGTCCTGGTCGATCTCGCCGACCCAGTTGTTGTCGACCTCGTGGTCGTCATAGGTGCAGAACCAGGCCGCAGAGGCGCGCGAGGCCTGAAGGTCGACGTCCATCGTGTATTGGGAATAGCGACGGCGATAGTCGTCCAGGCTGTAGATCTCGCCGCCCAGATGGACGCGGGTGTTGTCCTGGGGGCCGGCGCCGGACTGATAGATCGGATTGCCCCGACCCTCGTAGATATAGTCTCCGTAGCAGAAGATGAAATCGAGCTCCTCCTCGGCCATCCTGCGGTGGGCGGTGTAATAGCCCTGCTCGTAGGCCTGGCAGCCGGCGACGCCGAAACGCGCGGCCGAGAGCGAGGAGCCGGCGAGGGGCGCGGTCTTGGCGCGACCGACGGCGCTGCGCTCGGTCCCGCACTGGAAGCGATAGAAGTACAGGCGAGCAGGCTCCAGCCCCTCGACCTCGACGTGGACGGAGTGGCCCAGTTCCGGCCGGGCCACGGTTTCGCCCGAGCGGACGACGGTGCGGAAGCCCTGATCGGCCGCAACCTCCCATTTGACCGCCACCGGGGCGTTCGGCATGCCCGAGCCATAGGCTACGGGATCGGGCGCCAGGCGGGTCCAGATGACAAAGCCGTCGGGCAGGGGATCGCCCGCCGTGACGCCCAGCCTGAAGGGGGTCACCTCGAACACGGCCTGGGCCAGGGCGGGTCCCGTCTGCGTGAGCGTCAGCCCGCCCCCGAAGGCCGCGAGCATCGAACGGCGCGAAAGAATTGGGCTGGTCATGGAACGGCTCCTGGGGCTGGAGCCGGCTCTATCGTCCTAATGTGACGGTTTGTCTGTCGGCAGGCTCGGGGCTTCGGGGGCCTGCAGCCCGGCGTCGGCGGGCCGCCACAATGGCCTCGTATACCTGCTGCAACTCGGTCGCCCGCCGCATGGGCGTATGGTGTTCCGCGACATGGCGCTGACCGGCGCGGGCCAATGCGAGGCGTTCCTCGGGATTTCGGATCAGCCGGTCCATCGCGTCGGCCAGGCTTCGAGGGGTAACGGCTTGGACATAGAGGGCGTGGTCGCCGCTGGCTTCGCGCAAGCCGCCTCGACCCGACGAGATCAGGGCCGCACCCGCCGCATGGGCCTCGACGGCGGTCAGGCCGAAAGGTTCGTCCCACACCGAGGGCGTCAGGGCTATGGCCGCGGACTTCATGTGCTCGCGAACCTGCGCCAGATGCGCCGATCTGAGTACGGTGACGCGAGCGCCGTAGCGGTCCAGCCGGGCGATGTGGGGCGACGCCCATTCCGCATGTCGGTCCCAGTCGTTCAGCATCAGAACCGCGCGCCATTCGGAATGGGCGTCGAGCACGGCGGGCAGGGCGGCGCACAGGACGTCCAAACCCTTTTCCGGCATGGCCCGGCCAGCGAAGGCGATCACTGGTTCACGGTTTTCAGGCGAGGCGAACCAGGCTGCCGCGTCGATGGCGTTGGGCACCGCGTAGGCCCGGTCGGCGAGGCGAGGGTAGGTTCGACCGAACAGTTCCCGTTCGACCGTGCTCACGAAAACGAAGCCGTCCATCCGGCTGTAACGGGCCTCGTAGCGCCAGCGGTCCAACAGATGGCGGGACGGCTTCAAAGCATTGTGCCGGTAGAGAAGGTGAACCGCCTTCGGAAAGCCCGACGAGACGGCCAAAGCCTGTTTGACGTGCTGGTGATACTCGATCACTTCCGGATTGAAGGCGAGCAGGGCAGTGACCAGCGCACGCTGTCGGTTCTGGCGCGGCAGGGCGATGACCCCCGGCGTATTGTGATCCAGAGCCCCCTCGCAGCAGAATATGCGCGTATCGACCATGTCGCGAGAAGCCGCGAGGGTGCGGACGACCGTCTCCATCGAATTGGGCTGGGCTTCGGAGAAAAGGCAGCCCGGGGGCAGCAGGACGGCGATGCGCACGGAGATGTCCGAAAAGACGATATCGCCGCCTATAGGCGCTTTATGTCCTCTCTGCGATCATCTTTATGGAGATGAAACTCACCGCCTTCGGCCCCTCAGTCTCAACCGCATCGGCTCGCGACTGCGCAGGGTGATCTGGTGGATCGGACGGGGCTCCACCGTACTCAGGGGCTCGACTTCGGCGGCGCGCAGGATGGCCGCCAGGGCGATCATCGCCTCCTGCAGGGCGAAGGCGGCGCCGATGCAGACGCGAGGGCCCGCGCTGAAGGGGATGTAGGCGTAGCGGTCGATGGACTTGCGGTTCTCCGGCAGGAAACGCTCGGGCCTGAAGGCGTCAGGGTCGTCCCACAGAAGTTTGTGGCGTTGCAGGATCCAGGGCGAGATGATGACGGAGGCGCCGGCCTTGATCGGCTGACCGCCGATCTCGTCGTCGGCCAGGGCCTTGCGGGCCATGGTCGGGGCGGGCGGGAAGAGACGCATTGTCTCCTCCAGCACCGCGCGGGTCCAGACCAGGCCTTCGGCCCATTTTGGATTGGTGACATCGAAGACGTCGGCCTCGGCCTGGAGGCGCGCCAGATAATCGGGCTGGCGCGACAGCAGGTGCAGGGCCCAGCCTAGGGCGCGGGCCGTCGTCTCGTGTCCGGCCAGAATGAAGGTCAGGATGTTGGCGGCGACCTCCTCATCGGACAGACCGGGTCCGCCGTTCTCGTCGCGAGCCATCAGCAGGGCGCTGAGCAGGTCGTCAGGGGCGGCGTCGCCGGTTTCGATCCGCGCACGCCGCGCCTCGACCAGCTTGGTGACGCGCTGTTCGAAGAAACGGGCCGAGCGGAAACTGGCCAGGCGGCCCAGCCGCGGCGCCCAGTCCGGCGCGCCCAGCACGTCCAGCGGATCGATGCGCGCGCCATTGGCCAGGAACTGGTTCAGGGCGCGCTCGAACCCGCGCGCCTCGCCGCCCAGTTCGTCGGAGAACATGGTGGCGGACAGGATGTCGAAGGTCAGACCTGACATCTCGGAATCGATGTCGAGCACCCGGCCGCGCGGCGATAGAGACCAGCCGTCGACGCGGGCCTGGCAGACCTCGGACATGCGGGTATTCAGCGTCGCCATCTTCGCGGGCGTGAACAGGGGCGCCAGGATGCGGCGGGCGCGACGCCAGACGTCGCCCTCGGTCAGCAGCAGGCCCTCGGCCAGCATGGGGCCCAGCACCCGGCGTTGCAGGTCGCCCTTGACGTAGTTGGCGGCGTTCTCGGTCAGGACATGACGGACGCCCTCCGGATGGCTGACCACAAGGATCTCGCCGAAGGCCGAGTTGCCGTGCAGTTGCGGCTCGGTGAAATGCCGCTCGGACCACATGCGGATCGGATCGCGCCAGCTGATCCAGAGGAAGGGCAGCAGGGCCAGGGGGCCGCCCGTGCGACGGGGCGGGATGGCGGGGCGGAAGATGGCGTCGGCGGTCGTCGCGTCCATAAGACGCTCCTGTTCAAATCGCCCGTCAGACGGGCGCGTCGTCCCTGAAACGCGCGATCTGGTGCATGCGTTCATGAAGCACCGTCACTATCCCGACGGAGTCGTCAGACATCAGACGCCAGTAGACATAGTGATGTTCGCAGCGAATGTAGAATCCATTCGGTCAGCGCGGGCGTGACGTCCTGCCGATAACACCGAGCAGCCGCGCCATATCCTCAGCGCTCAAATCCCTCGAGCCCTGGCCTGAGGTCGCGGGCTTCAAAACGGGGGCCGCTTCACCCGATTGAGCGGTTCTGCGCTTTTCGCGTCGCTCGAACAGGAAGCGTTGCAGACACCAGACAAGGTGAGGCGTCCACGGTTGGCCGCAGGCGGTTTGCTTGCCCAGTTTGTTCAGAAGGCCGGCGATCTCGTTGGGCCGGGTGAAGCCGTTCTTGAAACAGGCGCGGAGCCACGGATCGAACTCGTCCAGAAACGCCTCTTTGGATCGACCGCGAAAGCTGAAGTGCTTCAGTTCGTCTCTCGTAATCTGTGAAGGTTTGGACGGCGTCCGCGCTGCAGGCCGCCCCGGCTTCCGCTCGGCAAGACGTCCCGTCGTCGCAGTTTTGGAACCGGGAGAACGCGCCCGTTTTCCGCCGCCGGGATATGACCCCTTAGCCATGCTCAGTTCGCCGGAGCGACGGTCGGCGCCCAGGTCTTCATTTCGGCGATCTCGCGCGTCCGGGTGTCGATGATCCTCTGGGCCATGCGCCGGATTTCCGGATCGCGGCTGTCGCGCAGGGCGACCCGGGCCGTGGCGACGGCGCCTTCGTGGTGGGCGATCATCTTGGCGACATAGGCCTGATCCGCGGTCTGATCCGCGGTCAGGGCCGCGGTCTGGGCCGCCGCCTGCATCTCGGCCGTGGTGCGGGTCGCCGCCGCCTGATGGGCGGCCGAGGTTTCACGCAGCGCCTGCTGGACAGGGTCGCCGCCGCCGTCGCAAGCCGCCAGCAGGACGAGCAGCGCGACAGGCGGGGCGGCGCGGATCATGCGGCGTCGCCGAGCCAGCCCGGCATCCAGCCTTCGTGCCATTCGCGCAGGTGGGCGATGGGGATGCTGAACAGTTCGCCCTTGTCGCCGCGCGAGGCGAAGGCGTCGCCGCCGGCGTGGCCGACAACCGAGGCGTGCAGGCCCTCAGCCTGGGCCTTGGCGATCAGGGCGTCGGCGTCGGGCACGGCGACCAGATAGCGGGCCTGGTCTTCCCCGAAGAGCAGGATGTGGGCGTGGGTCTCGCTGGAGGCGTCGAGGGTCACGCCGACGTCGGAGGCTAGCACCAGGTCGGCGGCGGCGCCGATCAGGCCGCCGTCCGACAGGTCGTGAACCACGGTCAGGTCGCCGGCCTCGATCAGGTCGCGCACGAAGTCGCCGGTCTTCTTTTCCAGCTTCAGATCGACGGGCGGCGGGGCGCCGTCTTCGCGGCCCAAGACCTCGCGCAGATAGATGGAGGCGCCCAGTTCGCCGACGGTCTGGCCGATCAGGACCAGCGCATCGCCCGCCGCCATGGTCGAGAAGTTGGTGACCACGTCATAGTTGGGCAGCAGGCCGACGGCGCCCACGGTCGGGGTCGGCGGAATGGCGACGCCGTTGGTCTCGTTATACAGGCTGACATTGCCGGAGACGACGGGGAAGGCCAGTTCGCGGCAGGCCTCGGCCATGCCGTCGATGGCGCGGACGATCTGGCCCATGATCTCGGGCCGCTGCGGATTGCCGAAGTTCAGATTGTCGGTGATGGCGATGGGCCGCGAGCCCACGGCGGTCAGGTTGCGCCAGGCCTCAGCCACCGCCTGTTTGCCGCCTTCGTAGGGGTCGTTCTGGACATAGCGGGGGGTGCAGTCCGAGGTGACGGCCAGACCCTTGTCCGTGCCATGCACCCGCACCACGCCGGCGTCGGCGCCGGTGGCCGAGTCCTGCAGGGTGTCGGCCATGACGTGACGGTCGTACTGTTCCCAGATCCAGCGCTTGGAGGCCATGTCAGGGCAGGCGACGACCTTCATCACCGCATCGGCCCAGTTTTCGGGGGCGGGGATGTCAGCGGGGTTCAGCCGGGGCTGCAGCTCGGGCTGGACCCAGGGGCGGTCGTACAGGGGGGCGTCGTCGAACAGGGGCGCCAGGGGCACGTCGCAGACGGTCTCGCCGTGATGCTTCAGCACCAGACGACCGGTGTCGGTGGTGATGCCGATGGTGGCGGCGTCCAGGCCCCATTTCTTGAAGATGCGTTCGCCATCGGCCTCGCGGCCGGGCTTCAGGACCGCCAGCATCCGCTCCTGGCTTTCCGACAGCATCATCTCATAGGCGGTCATGTCCTCCTCGCGCTGGGGCACGGCGTCCATGTTCAGCTCGATGCCGACGCCGCCCTTGCCGGCCATCTCGACCGAGGAGGAGGTCAGGCCGGCGGCGCCCATGTCCTGGATGGCGGCGACGGCGCCCGAGGCCATCAGTTCGAGGGTCGCCTCGATCAGCAGCTTCTCGGCGAAGGGGTCGCCGACCTGGACGGTGGGGCGTTTCGATTCCGACTCGTCGTCGAACTCGGCCGAGGACATGGTCGCGCCGTGGATGCCGTCGCGGCCGGTCTTGGAGCCGAAATAGACCACCGACAGGCCCGCCGAGGGGGCGGCCGAGTAGAAGATGCTGTCCGACTTGGCCAGGCCGACGCACATGGCGTTGACCAGGATGTTGCCGTTGTAGCCGGCGTGGAAGTTTGTCTCGCCCGCCACGGTCGGCACGCCGACGCAGTTGCCGTAGCCGCCGATGCCCGAGACCACGCCCTTGACCAGGCGCCTGGTCTTTTCGTGTGACGGATCGCCGAAGCGCAGGGCGTTCAGCAGGGCCACCGGGCGCGCGCCCATGGTGAAGACGTCGCGCATGATGCCGCCCACGCCGGTCGCCGCGCCCTGATAGGGCTCGATATAGGAGGGGTGGTTGTGGCTCTCCATCTTGAAGATGCAGGCGTCGCCGTCGTCGATGTCGATCACCCCGGCGTTCTCGCCCGGCCCGCAGATGACGCGGTCGCCGGTGGTCGGGAATTTGCCCAAGTGGATCTTGGAGGATTTGTACGAGCAGTGCTCGGACCACATGACCGAGAAAACGCCCAGTTCGACGTGGTTGGGCTCGCGGCCCAGCCGGTCGAGGACGACCTGATATTCGTTCGGGGCCAGGCCGTATTCGGCGGCCAGTTCAGCCATGGTCTTTTGAGGAGCGGTCATGGGCGGCGCTTCTAGCGGGTGAACGCCCGATAGGCTATATTCTAGACAGCATTTTGGGAGTTCTAGAATGGGCCTCAGCATCAAGCGCGCCGAGACGGAGCGCAAGGCCCGCGCCGTCGCCGAGCGGATGGGGGTCAGCCTGACCGAGGCGATCGACATCGCCCTGGACCGCACCTGGAAGGAGCTGACCGCCGACGAGGCGGCCGCCGAGCGGGCGCGCAGGCGCGAGGCCCTGTTCGCCTATCTGCGAACCCTGCCGCCCGGCAATGGCAAGAGTCTGCAGGAAATCGACGACGAGATGTATGGGGAGGGGGGCGAGCCCATCTGATGGTCGTGGATACGTCCGCCTTTGTCGCGATCATTCTAAGGGAGCCCGAGGCGGCTACCTACGACGAGCATATTCGCTCGGCGGCGATGCGCAGGGTCAGCATGGCGACCTGGGTCGAACTCGCCACCGTCCTGACGTCACGCCTCGAGATGGACGCGAGGCCGATCCTTGATCGTCTCGAAGCGGACTATGGCCTCGATCTGATCCCCGTCGATCGTGAGCAGATGCGGATCGCCTGCGACGCCATGATCCGGTACGGCAAGGGCAGGCATCCGGCGCGTCTGAACTATGGCGACTGTTTCGCCTATGCCCTGAGCCGCAGCAGCGGCGAGCCCCTGTTGTTCAAGGGCCAGGATTTCTCGAGGACGGACGTGGCGGCGATCTGAGCGCGCGATGGAACTCCCGTGACCGCCCTTCATTGCAGGAGGAACGACCACGGAGTTTCGCCATGACCGATTCCCCCACCGATCCCGCCGCCACACCCGAAGAGGAAAATCTGCCCGAGATCGCGGCCGACGACGCCGGCGCCTCGGCCTTCGCCGAACAGGCCGGACAGGCGGCGGACGAGTCCGACGACGGCCCTGACCCCCGCCCTGACCAGGGAGAGGTCTGATGGCTTCCGGCGGTCCGACCGAAATCACCCCCGCAACCGGCCAGCAGATGGACCGGTCGAACGATCGGGAGACGACGCGGAAGATGGACGTGGCCGCGCCCAAGGCCGCGATGATCAGCCGGCGCCAGCGACTGACCGGCCAGGCGACGGGCGTCGGCAGCGTCGGATTTCAGGAAGACGGCGCCTTCGACGTCGGCGCCGGCGAGGGCGCGATCCCCGACAAGGGCGACACGCAGCCCTGATCCATCAGGCGAGCCGCTCGACGCTGGGCCTCAGCCGGAGGGCCAGCACCAGTCCGCTGACCAACAGGACTACGGCCCCGGCCAAGGCTGTGAAGGCGACCGCCGGCTTGTCCGCCTGTTCGGCCACGAAGGCGCCCAGCAGGCCCCAGGCGGTCGGCAGGGGATAGGCCAGGGTCCGCAGGAGCGAGGTCACGCCCAGCGCGACCGCGGTCGTCGCGACAATGGCGAAGATGGCCCATACGCTCGGCGCCAGAAAGTCCGGCAGGGCCTGGAAGGCGGTCAGGGTGGTGATCAGGTTCAAGGGAGCGGCGACGGTCAGCCAGCCGGCCAAGGCGGCTAGAGGCCACACCAGAAGCATTCGATCGCGCTCGAATCGACCCAGGTCGCGGACGGAGGCGGAATAGGTCAGCAAAGGCGCCAGCAGGGCGATCAGAGAGGCGAAGATCACGATCACGCTCGCCGCCTTCAGGTTCAGGGC
>Ga0209643_1002172_pt1 | contig 13831 bp, 10 predicted proteins | sample AutmiccBRH37_all_FD_187383 | JGI IMG/M metagenome (GOLD analysis project Ga0209643, IMG submission 187383) | Deep subsurface microbial communities from Mt. Terri, Switzerland - Autotrophic microbial communities BRH/37_all (SPAdes) (version 2) | ecosystem: Environmental > Aquatic > Deep... | reverse complement strand
CTCTTCTTCAGCGGGAACGGCCAGTTCGGCCTGTTCCGTCGTCCCATCCGGGAGCGTCTGGGTGATGGTGATCGCCTGACCGTCCATGACGTAGCGGATCACCGGATCGTCCGACTGGTTCATCCAGCGAACGAGGCTTTCATCGGGCAGATCGAGCGGTTTCCACACGATCAGATCTTTCTCGACGCGGCAGTCGGCGCGCATCCGGCCGCCGTCGACCGGGGCGCGCCACGAGGCGTGGACCACGCCGCCCTCGACGCCGTCGACGTCGATCGCCATCGGCGGCTGGCCGTGGATCGCGGCCAGACCGGCGCGGCAGACGCGACGCAGGTCGGCGGGGGTCAGAACCTCGGGCGCCGTCTTGACCGCGTCGGAGGTCTTGACCTCGGTCGCCGCGATCTCCACCGGACGCGGCGCAGCCTCACGCTCGCCGCAGGCGGCGAGAGCGAAGGCTCCGATCACGATGGCGGACGACAGGCGCATCATTACTCCGCGGCGATGGCGTGGCCGGCGAAGTTCGCGCGGCGGCTGCGGTAGTTGGCGATACGCTCTTCGATCTCGTGGCGGAAGTGACGGATCAGGCCCTGAACCGGCCAGGCGGCCGCGTCGCCCAGGGCGCAGATGGTGTGGCCCTCGACCTGACCGGCGACGTCCAGCAGCAGGTCGATCTCCGACGGATCGGCCTCGCCCACCGACATCCGCTCCAGCACGCGCCACATCCAGCCGGTGCCTTCACGGCACGGCGTACACTGGCCGCAGCTCTCATGCTTGTAGAAATAGCTGATGCGGGCGATGGCCTTCACCAGGTCGGTGGAGTTGTCCATCACGATGACGGCGGCGGTGCCGAGGCCCGAGCGCATGTCGCGCAGGCTGTCGAAGTCCATCAGCGCCGTCTCGGACATCTCGCGGGTGATCAGCGGCACGGACGAACCGCCGGGGATCACGGCCTTGAGGTTGTCCCAACCGCCGCGCACGCCGCCGCAATGTTCTTCCAGCAGCTGACGCAGCGGGATCGACATGGCCTCTTCGACCACGCAGGGCGCGTTCACATGGCCGGAGATAGCCATCAGCTTGGTGCCGGTGTTGTTCGGCCGACCGAAGCCCGCGAACCAGTCGGCGCCGCGACGCAGGATCGTGCCGACGACGGCGATGGACTCGACGTTGTTCACCGTGGTGGGGCAGCCGTACAGGCCCGCGCCGGCCGGGAACGGCGGCTTCAGGCGGGGCTGGCCCTTCTTGCCTTCCAGCGATTCCAGCAGGGCGGTCTCTTCGCCGCAGATATAGGCGCCGGCGCCGTGGTGGATATAGACGTCGAAGTCCCAGCCGTGGACGTTGTCCTTGCCGATCAGACGGGCCTCATAGGCCTGTTTGACCGCCGCCTCCATCCGCTCGCGTTCCAGCACATATTCGCCGCGCAGATAGATGTAGCAGGCGTGGGCCTGCATGGCGAAGGAGGCGATCAGGCAGCCTTCGATCAGCAGTTGGGGATCATGACGCATGATCTCCCGGTCCTTGCAGGTGCCGGGTTCGGATTCGTCGGCGTTGACGACCAGGTAGTGAGGGCGATCCTTCACTTCCTTGGGCATGAACGACCATTTCAGACCGGTCGAGAAGCCGGCGCCGCCGCGGCCGCGCAGACCCGAGGCCTTGACGTTGTTGATGATCCAGTCGCGACCAAGGTCCAGCATGTCCTTGGTGGCGTTCCAGGCGCCGCGCTTCTTCGCCCCGTCCAGCGTCCAGTCCTGGAAGCCGTACAGATTGGTGAAGATCCGGTCCTTGTCTTCGAGAATACCGACCATCAGGCTGCTCCTGCGTCTGCGCCGACGGGGGGGACCGAGAGCGGACTGGCGTTCGAGGCCGAGATCGCGCTGGCCGGGTGGCGGCTGACGAGGTTCAGGGCTGGGGGAGTTACGCGTTTCGGAAGCATCAGCGGGACCGGGTGAAGGCGTAGAAGAGGCGGTCGCGGGGGCGACCGAAGGCGAGGTTCGTGGCGTTTCCGCCGAGACGGGACCGGCGCTCAGCGACAGGCTGGCGGCGCCGGCCAGATTGACCAGCAATCGGCCCGTGCCGGAGGGGCTCCACCCTCCCCGGCCGCGTTTGGGCGACCCGCGCCCCTTGCGTCTGCGATCCATCGACATGGCGCCCCCCGGCACGCTGCATCGAATTCATGGAACCATAATAGATCGACGGCGTCATGACGACGCGCCCTGCAACTCGCGCATCCGGCGTTTGTGGTGCCGATTGCGGGTGTAGATGGCGCCGAGGACGCAGGCCCAGCCGAAACCGAGCATGACGTAGGAGACGGTGAAGGCCCATTCGCCCAGGCCTGCCGTCCCCTGGCGGGTCAGCAGGATCAGCATGGCGGCGCCGACCACGAGCGCGAGCCCGCCCGCGCGCAGGGGGCGCGCGACCATGCGCAGCTCCTTGCGGTACGCGGCGCGGCCTTCGTCGGTCTCCAGGTCGGGTGCGGACATCAGGCCGGAGCCTTCTCGACCGGCGCCGGATCGCTGTTGGGCAGTTTGGCGATCGGCTGGGCGGCCGAGCCGTCGTAGAGTTTCGGATCCAGCAGGGTCTTGGCCCCGCCGGCCGGCTCCGACGTCGCCCGGCCCTGATAGGAACCAGCCTTCGGCGACTTGCCGGCGGCGAAGTCGTCGATGATCTGGCCGATGGTCTCAGGCGTCAGGTCTTCGAAATAATAGTCGTTGATCTGGGCCATCGGCGCATTGGAGCAGGCGCCCAGGCATTCGACTTCCTGCCAGGTGAAGCGGCCGTCGGCGGACAAATGGTCCTTGGGACCAATCTTCTCCTTGCAGACCTTCATCAGCTCATTGGCGCCGCGCAGCATGCACGGGGTGGTGCCGCAGACCTGGATCAGGGCGGTCTTGCCGACCGGTTCCAGCATGAACATGGTGTAGAAGGTCGCGACCTCCAGCACCCGGATGAAGGGCATGCCCAGCAGTTCGCCGATGGCGCGGATGGCGGGCTCCGAGACCCAACCCTCCTGCTTCTGGACCAGCCACAGAATCGGGATCACCGCCGACTGACGGCGGGCCTCGGGATACTTCTTGATCCACCACTCGGCCTTGGCCGTGGTGTCGGCCGAAAAGGCGAAGGAGGCCGGTTGTTCCTTGGCGAGACGACGAACGCTCATCGGTCCACTTCTCCGAAAACGATGTCGAGCGAGCCCAGGATGGCGGAGACGTCGGCCAGCTGGTGGCCGCGGTTCATCCAGTCCATCGCCTGCAGGTGACGGAAGCCCGGCGCCGAGATCTTGACGCGATAGGGTTTGTTGGTGCCGTCAGACACCAGATAGACGCCGAACTCGCCCTTGGGCGCTTCGACCGCCGCATAGACCTCGCCCTCGGGCGTCCGGAAGCCTTCGGTATAGAGCTTGAAGTGGTGGATCAGGGATTCCATCGACCGCTTCATCTCGCCGCGACGCGGCGGAACGATCTTGTTGTCCTCGATCATGACCGGCTCGCCGGGACAGTTGCGCAGCTTGTGGATGCACTGCTCCATGATCCGCACCGACTGCTTCATCTCCTCGATGCGGCAGAGATAACGATCCCAGCAGTCGCCGTTCTTGCCGACCGGAACGTCGAACTCCAGCTCGGCGTAGCATTCATAGGGCTGCGACTTGCGCAGATCCCAGGCGATGTCCGAGCCGCGCAGCATGACGCCGGTGAAGGCCCAGGCCAGGGCCTGTTCCTTGGACACCACGCCGATGTCGACGTTGCGCTGCTTGAAGATGCGGTTCTCGGTGACCAGGTTCTCGATATCGGTCAGAATCCTCGGGAACTCCTGGCACCAGCGGCCGATGTCGTCGATCAGGTCCATCGGCAGGTCCTGGTGGACGCCGCCGGGCCGGAAATAGTTGGCGTGCAGACGCGCGCCGCAGGCCCGCTCGTAGAAGACCATCAGCTTCTCGCGCTCTTCATGGCCCCACAGCGGGGGCGTCAGGGCGCCGACGTCCATGGCCTGCATGGTCGCGTTCAGCAGGTGGTTCCCGATCCGGCCGATTTCCGAATAGAGGACGCGGATCAGCTGGGCCCGATACGGGACCTCGACGCCGAGCAGCTTCTCGATGGCCAGGCAGAAGGCGTGTTCCTGGTTCATCGGCGAGACGTAGTCGAGGCGATCCAGATAGGGCACGTTCTGCAGATAGGTGCGCGCCTCCATCAGCTTCTCGGTGCCGCGGTGCAGCAGGCCGATATGCGGATCGACGCGTTCGACGATCTCGCCGTCCAGTTCCAGCACCAGGCGCAGCACGCCGTGCGCGGCCGGGTGTTGCGGACCGAAGTTGATGGTGAACTTGCGGTCGTCCATGTCCTTGGCGTGGTCGGTGCGATGATCGACCGGCATGTCCTCGAACGGATCGACGCCGCCGCCGTTAGCGGGCGCGGGAATGCGGACTGCGTCGGCCATCAGCCCTTAACTCCAGCCTTTTCGTCGCCGGGAAGCACGGGCGCCGGGTAGTCGGCGCCTTCCCAGGGCGACAGGAAGTCGAACGTGCGGAATTCCTGCGTCAGCTTGACCGGCTCATAGACCACCCGCTTCTGCTCTTCGTCGTAGCGGACCTCGACGTAGCCCGTCATCGGGAAGTCCTTGCGGAGGGGGTGCCCCTCGAAACCATAGTCGGTCAGCAGCCGGCGCATGTCCGGGTGGCCCGAAAAGATCACGCCGTACATGTCGTAGGCTTCGCGCTCGAACCAGCCGGCGGACGGATAGACCTCCGACACGGTGGCGACGGGCTGGATTTCATCGGTCACGACCTTGACGCGGACGCGGGCGTTCCGGGTCAGCGACAGCAGATGATAGACGACCTCGAACCGCTCCTCGCGATCCGGATAGTCGGCGCCGCAGACGTCCAGCAGCTGCTGGAAGCCGAAACGGTCGCGCAGCGCGGTCATCACCTCGACGATCCGCTCGCGCGGCGCCAGCAGGGTCAGTTCGCCGAACGCGACCTGCGCCTCGACACCGAGCGCGCCGACCAGTTCGGCGCCCATGGGCGTCAGCGCGGCCTCGAACTGGGCCTGAACAGCCAGAGAGCTCATCGGTCGATGGTCCCCGTGCGACGGATCTTCTTCTGCAACTGCAGCAGCCCGTACAGCAGGGCCTCCGCCGTCGGCGGGCAGCCCGGCACATAAACGTCCACCGGCACCACGCGATCGCAACCGCGAACGACGCTGTAGCTGTAATGATAATAGCCGCCGCCGTTGGCGCAGCTGCCCATCGACAGGACGTAGCGGGGATCCGGCATCTGGTCGTAGACCTTGCGGAGGGCCGGAGCCATCTTGTTGGTCAGGGTGCCGGCGACGATCATCAGGTCCGAGTGACGCGGGCTGCCGCGCGGGGCCATGCCGAAGCGTTCGACATCGAAGCGGGGCATCGACATCTGGATCATCTCGACGGCGCAACAGGCCAGGCCGAAGGTCATCCACATCAGCGAGCCGGTGCGCGCCCAGGTGATGACATCGTCCAGGGAGGCGGTCAGGAAGCCGCGCTCGCCCAGTTCGGTGTTCACGGCCTCGAAGAACTTGTCGTGGATCTTGGGGTCATACCCCTCGACCATCGACCGAGCGGCCGAATTGGCCGGGACCAGCCCGCCGGTCGAAACGCCGCCCAGCGGCGAGGAAGGCGCGATCACTCCCATTCCAGAGCTCCCTTCTTCCATTCGTAGATGAAGCCGATGGTGAGGACGCCGAGGAAGACCATCATCGACCAGAAGGCGAAGACCATGCTCGCATGGGACAGGTCGAACATCGACACCGCCCAGGGGAACAGGAAGGCGACTTCCAGATCGAAGATGATGAACAGGATCGACACGAGATAGAATCGGACGTCGAACTTCATCCGCGCGTCGTCGAAGGCGTTGAACCCGCATTCATAGGCGGACAGCTTCTCCGCATCGGGGCTCTTGGGGGCCAGCAGCAGCGGCAGGGCGATGAAGAGCACGCCGATGAAGGCGGCTATGCCAGCGAAGATCAGCACGGGCAGATATTCAAGAAGAAATGCGTTCATTCAAAGAACCTCGGCCGCCGGGGAGAGGCGGGATTCGGGGCTTCTTAGACCCAACGTTCGCGCGGTTCAAACCCCTGCGGACATTGGTTTTTCATTGAGAACGGATCGCAAGTTTTCGAGCCATATGCCGCAAGCGCAGAGCTTGCCGTCCCGCCTGTCGTTCGGCCTTGGCGGCGCCTTGAATTCCTGACCGAAAGTCTTGTGGATGAGCGTCGCTGACCGAGGCTCCGAACACTGTAGAGCGGATGGGGAATCGCCTCCCCGATCCGGTAATCCCGTTCCCGTGGCTGATTGGCGGCCTGGTCCAGCCGAGTCTGCTTGGCGCCGACGCGGCAAGCGCGATCTTTCTCGGAAAAGGCCGCTTGACGCGCTGGGTCAGCCCGCCTAAACGACGCCCCTCGCCGGGGCGCACAGCCGCTTCGGCCGGGAAACGCGGGTGTAGCTCAGTTGGTTAGAGTGCCGGCCTGTCACGCCGGAGGTCGCGGGTTCGAGCCCCGTCACTCGCGCCACTCTCTAGAAATAGAAGAGTGGCGCACACCGCCTTCCCTCATAGTTTTCGAAACAACTCAAAAGTTTCGACCTGGTACGCGGGTGTAGCTCAGTTGGTTAGAGTGCCGGCCTGTCACGCCGGAGGTCGCGGGTTCGAGCCCCGTCACTCGCGCCACTTCTTCTAACCGAGAAGTGGCGCGCCGCCCCCCGCAGGGCCTGCCTCGATATTTCGAACTCAGTGAACGGCGAAGGCTTCGTCAGGTTGGACGAAGGCGGCGTCGCCAGTCAGCTCGCCATACAACATGCACAGATCCTCGAATACGCGGTTCCAGGCGAACTGGTTGACTGCCTTCTCGCGCGCCGCCCGACCGATGGCTTCTATGTCGCGCGCGAACAGGGCCTCGATCGCCTGGGCGTAGTCGCCGGGGTCGGCGCTGGCCGCCAGCTGGCCAACCGTCTCATCGACCGTTTCGGCCACGCCGCCGGCGTTGACGCCGACCACGGGCCGTCCGCAGGCCATGGCCTCAAGCACGATCAGTCCGAACGGCTCCTTGTCGTTGGCGTGGACGAAGGCGTCGCAGCTGGCGATGATCTTGGCGACCGCCCGGGGATCCTTTTCATAGGGCATCGAGATCACGCGATCCTCGACCGGCATGCCCGAGCCGGCGCCGACCAGCACCAGATGATAGGGGGCGCCCAGCTTCTGGACCGCCTCGATCAGGATATCGACATTCTTTTCCTTGGCTGGACGACCGGCGAAACACAGAAGGCGGGCGTCATCGCCCAGGCCCAGCGTCTTAAGCAGCCATTGTCGGTCGCGTCGCTCGGGCCGGAAGGTGTCGATCTCCACGCCCAACGGCCGGATGACGATATTGTTCACCCCGGCCTCTTCAAGACGGCGCGCGATGAACCGGCTGGGCGAGACGACGCGGTCGAACTGCGAGAACAGCCGCGCCCAGCGTTTCTCGACCGGCTTCTTGGCCCATTCGCCGAAATGCAGGGCTGCGAGACTGGCCGGGTCAGAATGGCAGAAGCCGACGACCGGGCATCCGACCCTCTGTCCGGCCTCCAGCGCGCCCTGCCCTGGCGTATAGGGATCGCCCGCCTCGATGATCGACGGCTTCATCGCCGCCGCCCAGGCGCTCCAGCGCTTCACTGAACTGGGCCAGCGATAGCCGTCGCCGAAGGGCAGCTTGGTGGCCCGCAGTTGCACCACCCCGTCAGCCCGCGCCCTGTGCCGGGCGCCCGGCACGATCAGGGAATGGCTGACGCCCGGTCGGTTCGTCTCGATCCAGGCCTTCTTGGATAGAAGATAACGCTTCACCCCGCCCGAGCGGGGCGCATACAGCATCGTGGTGTCCACCAGCCGGGGCCGGTCGTCCATCGAAGCCAGCTTCAGGGCGCGCAATGTATCGGCGACCTCGACGTCCAGCCCCGGAATCAGCCGGAGTTCGCTTTCGTGAACGTCGAGATCGGTCAGTGTCATGAAGAGGTTCTCGCCTGGTCTGGGCTCGCAAACGCCGGAGGGCGCGGATTGGATGCGTCATCGGGGAACGCGTTCGACCTTCCCAACCGCCCCTAAACCTCACGGCGGCAAAGCTCAACACTTCTATCGAAAAACCTTCCGAACCCGCCACAAGGCGTCGCAAAATCAGCAACTTGACTGGAAGACGGTTCCGACACCGATCAGCAACATGGCTGACATGGCCTTGCATTCGCCTCAAATTCGATAAACTTGGGGAAGGCTGGCGCGGACCCTGCTAAGGGTCGCCCGCTTCGTGATCGCGTGACCACCAGGGGTTTTCTACCGAATGCGTATTCTGCTCGCGACCGCCGTGGCGATCGCCCCCTTGCTGGCCGTAACGGGCGCTCAGGCCGAGATCGTCGTCTCGACGGCACGCACCACGCCAATCCAGACCTCCAACGCCACGGGCACGGCGGCCGACAATGTGCGGATCGCCAGCGGCGGCTCGATCGCCGTCACCTCGGGCACGGCGATGACGCTGGATTCCAACAATACGCTCGACATCGACAGCGGCGGTTCGATCACCATGGCCAAGTCGGCCGACGGCGCGACCGGCGTCCTGGTGAACGGCGGCAATACGGGATCGCTGGCCATGGGCGGCGTCATCTCCGTGACCGACTCGCTCGAGGACGCTGACTACAAGGACACTGACGGCGACGGCGACATCGATGGGCCGTTCGCGACCGGAACCGGCCGCTATGGGGTTCGCGTCGTCGGCGCCTCGCCTTTCAACGGGAACATCACCATCGAATCGTCCGGCTCGGTGACGGTCGAGGGCAACAATAGCTATGGGCTGTCGGTCGAGACCGGGCTGAACGGCCGCTTGCAAAGCCTCGGCACAGTCCGGATGCTGGGCGACGGCACGGTGGGCGTCCGCACAACTGCGCCCGTGACCGGCAATGTCGATCTGGCCGGCGCCATCACGGCCACCGGCGCCGGCGCCACCGGCGTGTCCATCGAAGGCGCCGTCGGCGGCGCATTGAAGATTCACTCGGCCGTGACCTCCACAGGCTATCGGTACACCACCGCGCCGTCGGCGAAACCGACCAGCGGCACGGTATCCGACAGCGCCCTGTACCTCGAAGACCTGGACGCCGACGATCTGTTGCAAGGCGGTCCCGCCGTTCGTGTGGCGGCCGACATCGGCGGAGGTATCCTTCTGGATACCGGCCCGAGCTATGGCGCAGACGGAATCGAAGGCGACGACGACAAGGATGGCGTCAAGAACGGCGATGAGGACAACGACGGCGATGGCGTCAAGAACCGTGACGACACGGACCGCGACGGCGACGGCGTGCCGGACACCAGCGAAACGACCGCCTCCCTGACCTCGTTGGGAGGCGCTCCGGCGTTGTTGATCGGCTCCACCGCCAACAGCGTCACCCTGGGCGCGGTGGGCACGGGCGACGCCGCCTACGGCCTGATCAATCGAGGCAGCATAACCGGTTCCGGCGTTTACGCCGGCGTGGAAGCGCGCGCCTTGCAATTGGGCGTCGACGGCGGACAGGCCGTGACGGTCGCCGGCGGCGTCCGAAACGAAGGCACGATCTCCGCATCGGCGTCCAAGGCGGACGCAAGCGCCATCTGGATCGGCGCCGACGTCAGCGCCCCGACCCTGTACAACAGCGGCACGATCCAGACAGGGGTCTCCGGCAATACGGCCAATACGTCCACGGCGGTGCTGATCGGCGCCGGCGCCAATCTGCCGTCGATGACCAATGTCGGCGTCATCACCGCAGCCTTCACGGGCAACCACGGCGACGCCGTCGCGGTCAGGGACGCCTCCGGCACCTTGACCCAGTTCACCAACGCCGGAACCATCGCGGTCGGCATAACGCCGGACACGACCGATGACACGCCCCTGGACGGCGAGGCCATCGCTATCGACCTGTCCGCCAACACGACCGGCGTCACCCTGCGCCAGTATGGAATCGTTGCGAGCTCCGACAGCACGGCGACCGACAGCGACGACGATGGCGTCCCTGACAACGCCGAGCCCGCGATCATCGGCGATATCCGTCTCGGCTCGGGCGACGACGCCCTGAACGTCGAAAACGGCACCATCATCGGCGATATCTCGTTCGGGGGCGGCGCCGACGCCCTGAACATCAGCGGCGGGGCCGCCGTTTCGGGCGCCATCACCAACGCGGCGGGGCTGAGCGTCAATGTGGCCAACGGCTCGCTGTTCGCGAACCAGACGACCGCCACGGACATCGCCAGCCTCAATGTCGGCGCGGACGGCACCCTGGTCGTCACGGTCGATCCGGCCGCGAACACCGGCGGCGGGTTCAACGTCAGCGGCGCGGCCAATATCGCGACCGGCGCCGCCCTCGGCGTGCGCTTCGCCTCGCTGCTGCAGGAGCCCGCCCGTTTCGACGTGATCAACGCCGATTCGCTGACCGTCGGCACGATCGACCAGACGCTGCTGGGCGAGAATTCCCCCTATCTCTACGTGGTCGAGGCCGGGGCGGACACGGCCGCCGGCCAAGTCTATATCGACGCCCGTCGGCGTACAGCCCAGGAAGCCGATCTCATCCCGGTCGAGGCCTCGGCGTTCGACGCCGTCTATGCCGCCCTGGGCGACAATCAGACGCTGCAGAACCTGTTCCTGAGCCAGACGAACCGCGACGACTTCATCGACGTCTACGAACAGATGCTGCCGGACCACTCGGGCGGCCCGCTGATGTCACTGGCGGCCGGCGTCGACGCCGTGACCCGCGCCCTGACCGGCCGCAACGCCTCGGCCGCCCCCGGCGAGACCAGCGCCTGGTTGCAGGAGATCAACTTCTACGCCGACAAGGACAAGACCGATTCCTACGGCTTCCGCTCAGAAGGTTTCGGCGTGGCGGGCGGCGTCGAAAAGGGCACCAGCGTCGGCGCCTTCGGCCTCACCGCCGCCTTCACTTCGTCGGACATCGAGGATCCCGAATCCCAAGCCGAGGAGGTCCTGTCCGCCAACCTGCTGGAACTGGGTCTCTACTGGCGCGCCCAGGGTCAGTACTGGACGACCTGGGCGCGGGCGGCTGGCGGCTACGCCAGCTTCAGCGCCGACCGGTCCCTGGTCGCCGACGGCGTCTATCTGAACAACACCTCCGACTGGCATGGCTGGACTGCGGCAGCCGCAGGCGGCGCCTCTTATGAACGCAACTATGGACGACTGAACGTCCGCCCAGAGGTCTATGCCGAGTTCTTCCACCTGTCGGAGAACGCACGTTCGGAATCGGGCGGCGGCGACGGCTTCGATCTGGATATCGACTCGCGCGACAGCCACATCTTCTCGGCGGTGGCGGCGATGAACATCGGCTACGGCTTCGGCAAGGACGGCTGGGTTCGGCCTGAACTGCGAATCGGCTACCGCCAGAACCTGTCGGTCGACGCCGGCGAGACCATCGCCCGCTTCGCCAGCGGCGGCCCGGACTTCGTCCTGTCGCCCGACTCCGTCGATGGTGGCGGCCTGGTCCTGGGCTTCCGCCTGAACCTGGGCAACGAGCTGGGCATGCTGTCGCTGACGGGCGATGCTGAACTGCTCGAGGACTACGTCCGCTACTCACTACTGCTGCGAGCCAGCTTCCGCTTCTGATCCAGCGAACATCCTGAAATGACGAAGGCCGCCGGATCGCTCCGGCGGCCTTTTTCTATGGTAGGCGGCGACGGGTTCGAACCGCCGACCCTCTCGGTGTAAACGAGATGCTCTGACCAGCTGAGCTAGCCGCCCGTAAACCGGAGCCGGGCTTATGCCCTTTGGGCTTCAGCCGTTCAAGGCGCTTTTCAAACCCTCGCCGGGGCGAAAGCGCGCGGTGCGGGAGGCGGCGCGGGCGACGGCCTCGCCAGTCTGTGGATTGCGCGCCACCCCCGCCTTGCGATCGACGGGCGTGAAACTGCCGAAACCGATCAGCTTGACGTCCCTGCCCTGCGACAAGGCCTCCACCACGCCGTCCGTGAAGGCTTCCAGCGCCGTCTTCGCCTGGTCGCGACTGATGCTCGCGGCCTGGGCCATGCGCCCGATGAGTTCGGCTTTGGTCATGTCATCCTCCCAAGCAAGCCAATAAAGGGCGGATCGCGGCTCGCGTCAAAAGCGAAAACGCCGCCGACGGAGCGGTCGGCGGCGTTTTCCCCTCGACTTAGGTCGGGTGTCAGTGGCTGACGGGCGCCGAAACACCGTCGATGGGCGGCAGAGGGGTCGGCAGAGGCTCGGCGGCCTCGTCCCACTCGACCGGCGTAAGCGTGCCGACGAGAGCCCATTTCAGCGCCTCGTCCGCCGTGGAGATCGGCACGATCTCCAGCGCCGACTTGACGTTGTCCGGCACCTCGGCGAGGTCCTTCTCGTTCTCCTGCGGGATCAGCACCGTCTTGACGCCTGAGCGCAGGGCGGCGAGCAGTTTCTCCTTCAGCCCGCCGATGGCGGTGACCCGGCCGCGCAGGGTGATCTCGCCGGTCATGGCGATGTCCTTGCGGATCGGAATACCCGTCAGGACCGAGACCATGGCCACAGTCATGGCGACACCGGCGGACGGACCGTCCTTGGGCGTAGCGCCGTCCGGCACGTGGACGTGGATGTCGGTCTTCTCGAACACCGGCGGCTTGACGCCGAAGGCCAGAGCCCGCGAGCGGACGTAGGAGGCGGCCGCCGAGATCGACTCTTTCATCACATCCTTCAGGTTGCCGGTCACGGTCATGCGGCCGCGGCCCGGCATCTTGATGGCCTCAATGGTCAGGATGTCGCCGCCGAACTCGGTCCAGGCCAGGCCGGTGACGATGCCGACCTGATCCTCCTCGTCCGTCTCGCCATAGCGGAACTTCTTAACGCCCGCATAGTCGGCCAGCTTGTCCGCATCGACGGTGATCGAGGCGACCTTGGTCTTGGCCATCTCACGCACGGCCTTGCGGGCCAGGCCGCCCAGGGCCCGCTCCAGCGAGCGCACCCCGGCCTCACGGGTGTAGTAGCGGATCAGGTCGCGGATCGTGTCTTCCGGAATGATCAGCTCGCCCGGCTTCAGACCATGGTCGGTCAGTTGTTTGGGCAGGACGTGACGTTTGGCGATCTCGACCTTCTCGTCCTCAGTGTAGCCCGAGACGCGGATGATCTCCATCCGGTCCATCAGCGGCTGCGGCATGTTCAGGCTGTTGGCCGTCGTCACGAACATGACCTGGGACAGGTCGTAGTCCACCTCGAGATAGTGGTCGCCGAAGGTCGAGTTCTGGGCCGGATCCAGCACCTCAAGCAGGGCCGAAGACGGGTCGCCGCGCCAGTCGGCGCCCAGCTTGTCGATCTCGTCCAGCAGGACGAAGGCGTTGGTCGTCTTGGCCTTCTTCATCGACTGGATGATCTTGCCGGGCATGGAGCCGATATAGGTCCGGCGGTGGCCGCGGATCTCGCTTTCGTCACGAACGCCGCCCAGGGACATGCGGACATATTCACGCCCGGTAGCCTTGGCGATCGACTTGGCCAGCGAGGTCTTGCCGACGCCGGGAGGGCCAACGAGGCACAGGATCGGCCCTTTCAGGCTGCCGGTACGGGCCTGAACGGCCAGATATTCGACGATCCGTTCCTTGACCTTCTCCAGGCCGAAGTGATCCTCCTCGAGGATCTCCTCCGCCTTGGCCAGGTCGATCGGCTTCTGTTTGGCCTTGCCCCACGGCACGGACAGCAGCCAGTCGAGATAGTTGCGCACCACGGTCGATTCCGCCGACATCGGCGACATGTTGCGCAGCTTCTTGACCTCGGCCTCGGCCTTGGTGCGGGCTTCCTTGGACAGGCGCGTCTTACGGATGCGCTTCTCCAGGTCCATGATCTCG
>Ga0209643_1002171_pt1 | contig 13835 bp, 8 predicted proteins | sample AutmiccBRH37_all_FD_187383 | JGI IMG/M metagenome (GOLD analysis project Ga0209643, IMG submission 187383) | Deep subsurface microbial communities from Mt. Terri, Switzerland - Autotrophic microbial communities BRH/37_all (SPAdes) (version 2) | ecosystem: Environmental > Aquatic > Deep subsurface... | reverse complement strand
CTCGCCCGGCGTCTTGGTGTCCGAGGTCAGGGCCATGATGATGACCGGGGCGCTGGACGGATTGACCTTGGAATAGGTCGGATTGCTGCGCAGCGTCGCCGGCAGGTCGGCGCGGGCGGCGTTGATCGCGGCCTGGACCTCGCGCGCGGCGCCGTCGATGTCGCGGTTCAGGTTGAACTGCAGATTGATCCGGGTCGACCCGGTCGAGCTTTGCGACGTCATCTCGTTGACGTCCGAGATCACCCCCAGCCGGCGTTCCAGCGGCGTGGCGACGCTGGAGGCCATGGTCTCGGGACTGGCGCCCGACAGGCTGGCCTGGACCGATATGGTCGGGAAATCGACCTGCGGCAGGGGCGATATCGGCAGGACGAAGAAGGCGCCGACCCCGGCCAGGGCGATGCCCAGGCTCAGCAGAACCGTCGCGATCGGTCGGCGGATGAAGGGTTCCGACAGGTTCAACGGACCGGCTCCGGCTCGATGTCCGACGCCGGACCGTCCGCCTCATTCGCGCCCTCCGCGCCGGTCCTGCGCCTGGCGGGGGCCAGCCGGTCGAAGGCCAGATAGATGACCGGGGTGGTGAAGACCGTCAGCAACTGGCTGACCAGCAGGCCGCCGAAGATGGCGATGCCCAGCGGTCGGCGCAGTTCCGCCCCCTCGCCCATGCCCAGCATCAGGGGCACGGCCGACAGCAGGGCCGCCATGGTCGTCATCAGGATCGGTCGGAACCGCAGCACCGCCGCCTGGAAGATGGCGTCGTGCGCCGACTTGCCCTCGCTGCGTTCGGCGTCGATGGCGAAGTCGATCATCATGATCGCGTTCTTCTTCACGATCCCGATCAGCAGGATCAGGCCGATGATGCCGATGACGCCCAGGTCGTTGCCGGTGATCAACAGGGCGAACAGGGCGCCGACACCCGCTGACGGCAGGGTCGACAGAATGGTCAGCGGGTGGACATAGCTTTCGTACAGCACCCCCAGGACGATGTAGACGCAGACCACCGCCGCCAGGATCAGCCACATCTGATTGGACAGCGAGCCCTCGAAAGATCCGGCCGCCCCCTGGAAGGAGGTCGTCACGCTCGCGGGAACCTCCGCGGTCTTCAGGGCGGCGCGGACCTGGCTGACGGCGGCGCCCAGCGACACGCCCGGCGCGGCGTCGAAACCGATGGTCGCGGCCGGGAACTGGGCCACCCGCGTGACCTGGGTCGGGGCGTCCTTCTCGGTGATCGAGGCGAAGGCGCTCAGCGGCGTCGCCCCGCCCGCAGCCTGGAGGTTCAGCTGCCCCAGAGACTGGGGGGTGGTCAGCATGCCGGGCGCCGCCTCCAGGATGACGCGGTACTGGTTGGTCTCGGTGAAGATGGTCGAGACGATCCGCTGGCCGAAGGCGCTGTAAAGGGCCTCGTCCACCTGGGACGCCGTGATCGACAGGCGGGCGGCGGTGTCGCGATCGATCGAGATCTGGGCCGCGGGGGTCGTCGCCTCGGAGGCGCTGTAGATGTTCCTCAGCTTGGGCTGTTCGGCCATGGCCTTGGCGATCTTGTCGGCCCAGTCGTTGACCGTCGGGGTGTCGGCGCCCTCGACCGACAGCCGATACTGGGTCGCGCCCGTCTCGGTGTCGATCGTCAGGTCCTGGGTTGGCTGGACGAACAGGCGCAGGCCCGCGATCGCGCCGACCTCGGTCTTCAGCCGTTCCATGACCTTCTGCTGCGAGCCGTGATCCGACTTCAGATTGATGGTCATCTGGCCGACGTTCAGAGCCGAGGTGCTCGACCCGTCGACCCCGACGGTGGAGCTGAGGGAGTCGACGGCGGGATCGGCCAGTATGACCTTGGCCGCCTGCTGCTGCAGTTCGCTCATCCGGTCGAAGGAGACCGAACTGGTCGCCTCGACGCGCGCCAGCAGCTGGCCGGTGTCCTGGGTCGGGAACAGCCCCTTGGGGATGACGACGTACAACAGCCCGGTCAGGATCATGGTGCCGACGGCGACCAGAAGCGTCGCCTTCTGACGCGCCAGCACCCAGACCAGGGCCTTCTCGTACCAGGCCTCGACCTTTTCGAAAGCCCGCTGCGCATATCTGCCGACGCCCTTCACCTCGGCTTCGGGATGGGACTTCAGCCAGCGTGCCGACAGCATGGGCGTCAGGGTCAGGGAGACCACGGCCGAGATCAGGATGGTGATGGCCAGGGTGACGGCGAACTCGCGGAACAGCCGCCCGACCACGTCGCCCATGAACAGCAGCGGGATCAGCACGGCGACCAGCGAGATGGTCAGGGAGATGATGGTGAAGCCGATCTCGCGCGCGCCCTTCAGCGCCGCCTGCAGCGGCTTTTCGCCCTTCTCGAGATGGCGCGAGATGTTCTCGATCATGACGATGGCGTCGTCGACGACGAAGCCGGTCGCGATGGTCAGGGCCATCAGGCTGAGATTGTTCAGGCTGTAGCCGAGCAGATACATGGCCCCGCACGCCCCGATCAGCGAGATCGGCACCGCCAGGCTGGCGATCAGGGTGGCCCGCAGGCTGTGGACGAACAGGAAGATCACCAGAACCACGCCGACGATGGCCAGCAGAAGCTCGATCTCGACGTGATGGACCGACGAGCGGATGCCGGTCGTGCGGTCGGTCAGGACCGTCATCTCCAGCGAGGCCGGCAGTTGCGCCTGAAGTTCGGGCAGGCGGGCCTTGATGGCGTCGACGGTGGAGATGACATTGGCGCCGGGCTGGCGCTGGACGCTCAACAGGATGGCGGGCTTTTCGTTGGCCCAGGCGGCGAGGCGGGAGTTCTCGGCGCCGTTCACGACCGTGGCGACGTCCTTCAGCCGCACCGGCGCGCCGTCGCGATAGTCGACGATCAGGTTCTGATAGTCCTCGACCGTCAGCAGCTGGTCGTTGGCGTTGATGGTGTAGGACCGCGTCGGCCCGTCGAAACTGCCCTTGGCGCTGTTGGCGTTGGACGCCGCGATGGCGGTTCGCATGTCCTCCAGGGTGACGCCGTAGGAGGCCAGGCGCTGGACGTCGGCCTGGATGCGGATGGCGGGCTTCTGCCCCCCGCTGAGCGACACCAGGCCCACGCCAGACGTCTGGCTGATCTTCTGGGCCAGCCGCGTATTGACCAGGTTCTGCACCTCGGTCAGCGGCAGGGTGTCGGAGGTGACGGCGATGGTCAGGACCGGTGCATCGGCCGGGTTGATCTTGGCGTAGACGGGCGGCGACGGCAGGTCGGCCGGCAGCAGGGCGTCGGCCGCGTTGATCGCCGCCTGGACCTCCTGCTCGGCCACGTCCAGCGTCTCGGACAGGCCGAACTGCAGGGTGATGACCGAGGCGCCGGCCGAGCTGATCGAGCTCATCCGCTCCAGCCCGGCCATTTCGCCGAGTTGCTGTTCCAGCGGCGCGGTGACGGTCTGGCTCATCACCTCCGGGCTGGCGCCCGGGTACAGGGTCTGGACCTGAATGGTCGGGTAGTCGACCTCGGGCAGGGCCGCGAGCGGCAGCAGGCGGAAGCCGACCAGGCCCGCCAGCACGATGGCCAGCATGAACAGCGAGGTGGCGACCGGCCGCTGGATGAACGGGCGGGAGGGATTCATCCGATCAGCGTCCCTGGCCCTGGCCCTGACCCTGGCCCTGACCCTGGGCCTGGGCCTGGGCCTGGGGCCGCGCCTGACCGGCCACGCTGACCTTGCCGCCTTCGGTCAGGCGATCGCCGCCCTCGGTGATGACTTTTTCGCCCGCCTTCAGGCCCGAGGCGATCACGACAGTCGTGGTGGTGGAGACCCCGGTCACGACCTTCCGCTGCGACACCGTATTGTCGGCGCCCACGACCCAGACGAAGGACGAAGTCTCGTTCTGGCGCACCGCCGTGGACGGCACGGTGACCGCATCCTGCAAGGTGTCCAGGGTCATGCGGATATTGACGAACTGGCTGGGGAACAGGGCGCCCGAGACATTGGGAAACCGCGCCTTGCCGCGCACCGTCCCGGTCGTCGTGCTGACCTGATTGTCCAGGGTGGAGAAGACGCCGGTGTCCAGCGTCTGCTCGCGTGTCGTGTCCAGCGCCAGGACCGGCAGGCGGGCGCCGGAATAGGCGCGCTGCTGGATGGCGCCGATCTGGGCCTGGGGCACGCTGAACTCGACGTCGATGGGGGTCAGGGTGGTGATGACGGCCAGACCCGAGTCGTCGCCTGCCCCGATATAGTTGCCAGCGTCCACGACGCGCAGGCCGATACGACCGCTGGAGGGCGCGACGATGCGGGCGAAACCGAGGTCGAGCTGCGCCGTTTCGACGGCCCCGCGATTGGCGGTGACGGCCCCTTCCAGCTGCTGGACCAAGGCGCGTTGGGTGTCGACCTCCTGGGTGGCGATCGAATCCTGCTGCAGCAGGGTTTCGTAGCGGGCCAGGGTGACGCGCGCCGCCGTCAACTGGGCCTGGTTCTGCTGAAGCTGCCCCTGGGCCTGGGTCAAGGCGGCCTGGAAGGGTCGCGGATCGATCTGGGCCAGCACCTGACCCTTGCGGACCATCTGCCCCTCGGTGAAATAGATGTTGGCGATGACGCCCGAGACCTGGGGTCGCACCGTGACCGTCCCCGCCGGAACGACCGTGCCGATCGCGTCCAGGATCACGGGCACGTCCGCGGTCGCCGCCGTGGCCACGCCGACCGTACTGGCCGCCGTACGTGGCCCGCCTGGACCGCCCGGGCCGCCAGGGCCGCCGCCTTCCGCTCCCGGCGTGCTCTCCGTGCCGAGCGAACGCGCCACGACCAGGGCGAGGGTCGCCACGACCAGGGCGGCGACGATCCCGCCGATGATCTTCTGGCGGCGGGAAAGCTGGCGCATCCGCGTGTGCGTCGGGCGGGGCTCTGGAGTCATGATCGGGGGCTCTGGGTCTGTATCGATCCGTCGAAGGAAGCTCTGCCTAGCGGCCATTTCAGGTTCCGCCTTGTCTCAGTGTGTCGAGCGGCGGAAAACATGTGTCGCAACGTGTCAGACAGCGACCAGAGAAGAAGCGAAACCGAATGAGGCGAGCCCCTCCCCGCCCGGCGGCGCATATTGGGCCGATGGAGACACCGTCCCGCATCCTGCTGGTCGACGACGACCGCGACATCCGCACCCTGCTGGGCGAACAGCTGACGGCCGCCGGGTTTCAGGTGGAGACCGCCGGCGACGGCGCGCGCATGCGCGAGGTCATGGCAGCCTGGACGCCGGACCTGGTGCTGCTGGACCTGAACCTGCCGCGCGAGGACGGGCTGAAACTCTGTCGGGACATCCGGGCGACGTCGACGACCCCGATCATCATGCTGACCGCGCGCGGCGAGCCGGTCGACCGCATCCTGGGTCTGGAGATGGGCGCCGATGACTATCTGACCAAGCCGTTCGAACCGCGCGAACTGATCGCACGCATCCGCAACGTCCTGCGTCGCACCCAGGCCCTGCCCGCCAATCTGGCGCCCCTGGAGGCGCGGCGCGCCCTGATCAACGACTGGACCCTGGATATCGAGCAGCGCCTGCTGAACGATCCCGGCGGCCGGGTCGTCATGCTGTCCGGCGCCGAATTCCGCCTGCTGCGGGTGCTGATCGACTACGCCAACCGGGTGCTCAGCCGCGAACAGCTGATCAATCTCGGAGCCGTGCGCCAGGAAGACGCCCTGGATCGCGCCGTGGACATCCAGGTCAGCCGGCTGCGTCAGAAGTTCGGCGACGATGGCGCCGTCCTGATCCGCACCATCCGCAACGAGGGCTATGTTCTGGCCGCGACGGTGACCCTGGCATGAACCCCGTTCGCGCCTTCATCGGCTCCCTGACCGGACGTATCTTCTTTCTGTTGCTGATCGGAACCGGCGCGGCGGCGGTCCTGTCCCTCAGTATCGCCGATCTGCGCCAACGAGCGGACATCGACGCCTTTCAGCAGGAACGCACCGCCGACCGCATCCAGGCCTATGTCAACCTGCGCCAGAGGATCGGCGTTGCGGAGGCGCACGCCCTGGCCGCGCGTGGCGCCACCAGCGTGCGCCCGGCGCCCGAGAACGCCGTCGTCTCCACCCCGGATCGCCTGCTGAACCGGGTGCTGGGGGACGGTCGACTGGGCGCGGTCCAGGCGTTTGCGTCCCGCACCTCGCCCGAGACCTGCGTGCGTCCTGAACCCGGCTGGCCTGATCGGGACCGACAGGCCAGGGCCGCCGTCGTCAATCAGGCCGCGTCCCTGGGGCTGGGCCCGCCGTCCTGCTGGATCGTGGAACTGCGCGAGGGGGACGCAAGCGAACGTATCGCCGTCTGGGCGCCGCCTCAGGCCGTCCGCCCTCGGTTGCTCGATCCCGGTTTCCTCCTGGCGCTGGCTCTGGCCGCAGCCCTGCTGTCCCTCGTGGTCGCCCGCACCGCGACCCGTCCGGTCCGCCATATGGCGGCCGGCGCCCTGGCCCTGGGCGAGTCTCTCGACGTGCCCCCGATGCCGGAGGCCGGTCCTGTCGAAGTGCGCCGCGCGGCCCAGGCCATGAACAGCCTGCAGAGCCGGCTGAAGGCGTCGATCGCCGCCAAGAGCCAGATTCTCGCCGCTGTGACCCACGACATCCAGACGCCGATGACCCGAATGCGGCTGAGGCTCGAGAAGGTCGCCGATCCGGAGCTTCGCGAGAGACTGCTGGGCGACCTCGCGGCCATGCAGGATCTGGCCCGCGAAGGGCTGGAGATCGCCCGCGATACGCCCAGCGCCGAACCTCTGGCCGTGCTGGCGCTCGATTCCCTGATGAAGTCCCTCGCTGACGACGAGCGCGACGCCGGCCACGACGTCGTCTTCGTCCAGGGCTGCGACTGCGACGTCGAGGTTCGACCGCAAGGCCTGAGGCGCTGCGTCGCCAACCTGATCGACAACGCCATCCGCTATGCCGCCGGCGCACGGATCAGCACGCTTCAGCGGGGCGAGCGCATCCTGATCCTGATCGACGACGACGGGCCGGGGATTCCGGAAGCCGATCTGCCCGCCGTCATGGAGCCCTTCGTCCGACTGGAGACCTCGCGCTCGCGCGACACCGGCGGCTCCGGCCTAGGACTGGCCATAGCGGCGCGGCTGGCGCGGGACATGAACGCCGAACTGACCCTCGCCAACCGCGTGGAAGGCGGTCTGCGCGCGACCCTGTCGTTGCCGCGGGCCCGCCCCCGACCCTGACGAAGATGCAAGCCCGTTTCGCCTCACGACGGCGCCGCTTCATTTCAGCATCGTATCAAACCCGCCCTAGCGGGAACGCAAGTCGTTGCTCTCCTGTCATGGTCAGAATGCCCCCTTTCGGGGAGGCGACGATGGGGATGACCTTGAAGATCACGGGATTGGAGGCGATCCGCCGGCGCGAGAGGATGCGCGCATGATCGGCGGATTCCGTCTTCCTGCCATGCCGATCACCGGCCATGTGATGATTCTGGTGATCGGGGTTCTGATCGTCGCCCAGGGCGCGACCCTGATCCTCACCCTCGCCTTCCCGCCTCAGCCGCCGCCCCAACACAGCCTGGAGGACATCGCCAGAGCGATGCGCGGTCAGAAGGTCCAGGCGGAAGGATCCCGCCCTCTGATACGCAAGGTTCTGGACAGCGCGCCGCGCCCGCAAGGACCGGGCTGGCTGAGCGCCGAGGGTCCGCGCGACCGGCTGGCCACGATGTTGAACGCGGACCCGTCCGACGTCGTCCTGATGTTCTATGTCCCGCTTCCGGCCGGAGCCCAGCCGATGACGCGACCGACGCCCCCCCAGACGTCCGAGCAGCAGACGCCCCAGGATCGTCGTGTCTCCGAGCCCCCGCCCCCTGCCCCGCCGCCGGAGCTTGAGCCGCCTGGCGAAGCGGAGCCGGTGGTGGTGGCTGCGGCCTTCGTCGGTCAGGAGGCGCCCAACCCGCTGCTGATCCGGGCGCGTTATTCGCCCGCCGATCAGCCCGCCTTCCTCGGCGATCGCTCGTTTCCAGGCCCTCCGGCGGGCGGCCTCTCGTCAAACGTCTTCAGTCCTTCCCATAACAGCGCCTGGTCCCGACAGGCCCCGCGCCTGAGCGCCGAACGACCGGTGAGCGTCGCACAACAGGGGCGGCCGTGGGCGAACGGCGGCCGCGATTTCGTCCGCGCCCCAAACCGGTCGACCTCTCCCAGCTTCAGTCCGCCCACGACCGGAGCCCATTCGACAGGACGATCGTTAGGCGCGGCCTGGCCACGTCCCGCCGGTCAGTCGTCGGGCGACGACGCCTCGCCCAGGCTGGGCGGCGCCGGGTTCGGTCGAGCATTGGCGGCCGCCCTGGTGGAACGTCGTCGCAAGGCCGCGACGTCGTCCGGCGTCATGATCGGGACTTCGGTCTCGACCACGATCTCGCTCGCTTCCGCCGCACCGATCCCCAAGTCCTCGGTCGTGGCCTCCCCTCCGTCGGTCGCCGCCGACTTGAGGACGCCCCCGGCCGCAACGCCGCCCGCGCCGGTCACGCCCGTCGACGTCTCCTCGGCCAGGCTTGCGGTCGATGCGCCGACGACGACGGCGATCCAGACGGCGTCCGAACCGAGGCCCGAACCGGCGGATGTCGTCCTGACGCCGGCCGAGACGCCGCCGCCTGTTCGCCGCGGTCTCTTCGCGCCCGCCCCGGCCGGTTATATCGAGGGCGACTTCATCGCCGCCCAGCGGGTCGGCGACCGGTGGATCGTGGTCGAGCCCCGGCCGGAAGGCTTTCCCTCCGCCTGGCAGAGCCGCGTGATGCTATGGTTCCTGCTGTCCTTCGCCCTGGTCGCTCCGTTCGGCTGGCTGTTCGCCCGGCGCATCACCGCCCCCCTGCGCAGCTTCGCCGACGCGGCCGAACGCCTGGGCCGCGATCCGTCCGCGCCCGCCACGGTTCAGGGCGGATCGGCCGAGATCGGCCGCGCCGCCGCCGCCTTCAACCTGATGCAGGGGCGGCTGAAACGGTATGTGGATGACCGGACGGCCATGATCGGCGCCATTTCCCATGACCTGCGCACGCCGCTGACCCGGATGCGGTTCCGGCTGGAGGCCGCGCCCGACAAGCTGAAGCCGGGCTTCGAGACCGACATCGACCAGATGGAGGCGATGATCAGCTCGGTCCTGACCTTCATGCGCGATCAGGCCGAGGGCGGCGCACGCCAGCGGCTGGACCTGCGCGCCCTGCTGAAGGCCGCTGTGGACGACGCCGTCGCCGGCGGGGCGAACGTGGCCATAGAACCGGGCGAGGCGGTCGAGGTCGAGGCCGACGCCGTGGCCCTGAACCGGGTTTTCGCCAATCTGCTGGACAATGCGGTCAAATACGGCGGTCGGGCCGTCGTGCGCCTGGGCCAGGACGGCGGCGACGTGGTCGCCGCCGTGCGGGACTTTGGGCCGGGCCTTCCGGACAGCGAACTGGAGCGGGTGTTCAAACCCTTCTACCGCGCCCCTCACGCGGTTTCGAGCGACGCGCCCGGCATGGGGTTGGGCCTCGCCAACAGCCGTTCCATCGTCCTGGCCCACGGCGGCACGATCCGGCTGAAGTCACAGGACGGCTTGACCGCCGAAGTCCGGCTGCCGCTGGCGGTCTGACCCCAGCTCGAAACCTAGACCGCCTCGGCCTCGACCAAGGGCAGGCACAGGGTGGCGATCAGCCCGCCTTCGGTCGCATTGCTCAGCGTCAGATCTCCGCCGTGGGCGCGCACGGCGTGACGGGCGATGGACAGGCCCAGGCCCGCGCCCCCCGTCTTGCGGCTTCGGGACGCTTCCAGGCGGAAGAAGGGATCGAACACCCGCTCCAGCTGGTCATCCGGAATGCCGGGTCCGCGATCCTGAATCCGGGCCACGGCGCGCCCGGCCTCGGCTCCGACCCGCACCGTCACCGCGCCGGCATGTCCGATTGCGTTGTCCATCAGGTTGGAAAGTCCGCGCCTCAGCACGCCCGGATCCCCGCGCACCTCCAGTCCCGGTTCGGCAACGACGGTGATCTCGGCGCCGGTGTCGGCGTAGCGGTCGGCCATGTCCTGAACCAGATCGCCGAAATCCAGCGTCTCGGCGTGACCGACGTCGAACTGGCCTTTGACGAACTGCATCGCCTGGGCGATCAGCGCGTCCATCTCTTCGATGTCCCGGATCGCCTGACTCTGGTGCTCGGGCGGCATCGTCTCGATACGGAACCGCAGCCGCGTCAGGGGTGTGCGCAGGTCATGCGCGATCGCCGCCACCGTGTGGGTGCGGCGTTCGATATGTTCGCGCAACTTGGCCTGCATGTCGTTGAAGGCGGCGATCGCCAGACGCACCTCATTGGGACCGGTCGGCGTCAGCGGCGCCGCGTCCGGGTCCGCGCCCAGCCGGTTGGCGGCATAGGCGAACCGTCGGATCGGACGGGCCAACCTCTGCGCCATCCACCAGATCAGCGGCGACAGCAGCACCAGGCTGAGCAGCATGCTCAGCAACAGCGCGACCTGCCAGGGCGCCAGCAATCCTCGCGGAGGGGCGATCGTCGACCACCGCCCGTCGTCCGTTCGCGCTGTCGCCAGAAAGGGGGGAAAGGCGATCTGGTCCGACACGACGCCGATCCGAAGCCCGCCCAGCCATTGGTCCCGCCCAGACGCGCGACCCGGCCCGGGCGGTTCGCGGCGCTCCTCGCCCCGAGGGGGCCGGGGTCCCCAGGGGCGGCCTGCCCGATCCATTCGGACATGAACCGTCGAAACCTCCTGTCCCAACTCGTCCGCCAGGGCCCGCGCCAGTGCGTCGGCGAGCGGATCCCGCTCTTGTTCGAACGGCGCGTCCGAGCCCAGACGCCGCCGCAACGGCCGACCGTCGACGGTCTTGGCCGGTTGTCCGCGAAGGGCGGCCGACGCCGACGCCAGAGTATAGCCGGCGGGCCTTGGCGCCGGCGCCAGAACGACGATGGCCAGCGTCACCAGTTGGGTGGCGATGACCGCCATCACGGCGATAAGGGCCACCTGCAACAGGACGGTGGGCGGCCGAATGCTCTTCATCAGGTTAGTGTTCGTTTTCGACCACGGCGTCGAAAAGATAGCCCTCGCCGCGCACGGTGACGATCAATTCCTTGCTGTCTTCCTCGTTCAGCTTGCGACGCAGGCGGCTGATCTGCACGTCCATGGCGCGTTCGTTGACGTCGCGACCGGCCGCGCGCGCATGTTCCAGCAGATGTTCGCGGCGCACGATGCGGCCGGCGTTCTCGACCAGCATCTCCAGCATGACGAACTCGCTGCGCGACAGCGAGACTTCCTGGCCGTTCGGCGTGGTGATCTCGCGACGCACTCGGTCCAGACGCCAGCCCATGAAGGTCACGACCGTGCCCGACATGACCGACTGGGCCGTGTCCTGGCGACGCAGCACGGCGCGGACGCGCGCCAGAAGTTCACGGGGATTGCAGGGCTTGCCGATATAATCGGCGGCGCCGAGTTCCAGACCGACGATACGATCCGTCTCCTCGCTCATCGCGCTCAGCATCAGGATCGGGGCGCCCTTGCCCGACATGCGCCGACAGACGGACAGGCCGTCCTCGCCCGGCATCATCATGTCCAGCACGATCAGATCGACCGGCGTGCTGGCCAGGACGTCGTCCATCTCACTGGCCGACCCGGCCTGATAGGCGATGAACCCATGCTGCGAGAGATAGTCGCCCAGGACGTCGCGAATGCCCGCGTCGTCGTCCACGACAAGTATCCGGGAGGCGGTGCTTTCCAACATCAATGACCCTCGTTTGAACAGGCGTTTGTTTCAAACCAGAAACAAAACCGCCTCACAAACCTATTTATAGCGGTCACTGGGAGCGATTTTATGTTCCGAACTCAGTAAAACTCTCATTTTTATGCCGCCTGGCAATGAACATCCTGCGCGAATGCGTCGGCCTCGCCACAGGTGAGAAGGCATCGATCTCTATCGCAGATAGTCCGACAGCTTGATTGAAATCAGGATGTTCAAAGTCGAGTATGAGGTTTGAAGAAGCGTCTCGTACTGGGTCGCGAGGATCGCCGCCTCGGCGAGGTCGGTCTCTTTCAGCGTGCTGACGACCGTGGTCAGGGTGTCGCTGCGGGCCGTGGCCTGTTCGGAGATCCGCTCCAGTCTTGACGCGGTCGAGGACAGGGAGGCGCGCAGGACGCCGATGCCGGCCGCCGCCGTCTGAACGGCGTCGAGGGCGTCGGCGCTGGACATCGTCCCAGCCTCCAGTCCCTTCAGGGCGTCGATCAGTCCGCTGAGCGCCGGATCGGCTGCGGTCACCGACAGAGCCAGGACCTGGCCGTCCGCGGTCGTATAGGCGCGGGCCGAGCCGCCGCCGTTGTAATAGGCGTCCGCGTCCGCCGCGTCCCAGGCGTCCAGATCGACCGCCTGGGCGTCAAGGGCGTCGCCGGCGAACAGGGCCTGATCGCCATAGGTGCTGTTCAGCAGGCTCTCGAGATCGTCCAGCCAGCCGCTGGCGAGCGAGGCCAGAGTGGCGCTGTCTTCGCCATAGGTGGCGAGCGACGACAGGATGGTTTCGGTCAGGTCCGAGATCGAGCCCAGCGCCGAATAGGCCTGTTCGACCACATTGAGCGCGCTGGCGGCGCTGGCGGCTTCGGCGTCGGCGGCGGCGATCTGGCCCTCGTGCCGGGTGATGGCGCTGGTCGCCGAACCATAGCCTCCGAAGGTGTCGCTCTTCAGGCCGGACGCGGTTTGCGCCTGAACGTCGGCGAGGCGCGCCTGGCTGGCCAGGCTGCGGTCCAGCACATAGAGGGTCTGACTGAAGGTGGACACGCGCCCGATCATCAGGACACCATGCTGATCAGGGCGTCGTACATGGCCTGGATGGCGGCCATCAGCTGGGCCGATATTTCGTACTGCTGCTGATACAGGCTGACCAGGGCGGTCTGCTCGTCCAGGTTCACGCCGGTGGCGTTGCTCAGGCTGTTGGCGTAACCGTCGCGCAGGGCCGTAGCGCTGGCCGCCGTGCTGGCGGCCGTCGATATGGTCGTCGCGGCGCCCGACAGCACATCCGTCGCATAGTCCATCAGGCTGCGGCTCCGCGCCGACAGATTTCCGGACTCGGCGAAGGACCGATCCTCGGTCAGGGCCGTCATGAGCGCCACCGCGCCGCCGCCGCCGCCCGAGGCCACGGCGGTCTGGCCGACGGCCGCCGACGTGTCCAGACTGGACGCCGCCAGAAGACCTGGGTTCGTCGTCAAGGAGGCGACGACCCGGATGGTCGAGGCGTCGTCGCCGGAAAAGACGTCGTTGAATCCCATCCAGTCGGTCAGGGTTTCCCCGTCTGCGGTCAAGGCGACGGACGAATCCAGGGTCACTCCGCCCGAACTGCTGGAAATCGTCAGCTTGCCGTCCACGATACTGGCCGTGACGCCGCTGACGCCGTTCAGGGCGTCCATCAGTTCCCCGACCGTGGTCACCGACGACAGGTCGATCTGGTCGAGGGCTGTGGCGACGCCGGCCGTGGTCGATTGGACGACGCCCAGACTTCCCGTCAGCGACAGGGGCGTGGCCGCCGTCACGGCGGCGGTCGAGGTCAGGGTTCCGGGCGGGGACGCCGCGCCCGTGGACGCCGCCGTATTGACTGCGGAGATCAAGGTCGCCGCCAGACTGTCCAGCGCCGCCTGTTCGGCGGGCAGGGCCTCGTCGCGCAGGTCGATCAGGGCGCCAAGCTCTCCACCGGTCAGGCTGGAGGTCACGTCTCGCCCGTTGACGCTGACGCCGGACAGACTGGTCGGATAGGCTGAGTCGGCCGACACGGCGCCCGAGGCGGTGAAGGACAGGGTGCTGACGGTCGTCCCGACCAGCATCTGTCCGCCGGCGTAGATGTTCAGCCGTCCCGACGCATCGGTATAGCTGGTGACGCCGACCAGGCCCGACAGGGTCTGTAGGGCCGTGTCGCGC
>Ga0209643_1002170_pt1 | contig 13843 bp, 10 predicted proteins | sample AutmiccBRH37_all_FD_187383 | JGI IMG/M metagenome (GOLD analysis project Ga0209643, IMG submission 187383) | Deep subsurface microbial communities from Mt. Terri, Switzerland - Autotrophic microbial communities BRH/37_all (SPAdes) (version 2) | ecosystem: Environmental > Aquatic > Deep... | reverse complement strand
TGGACGGGGGTAAGGTCATAGCCGCCCCGTCCGAGCCCGTTCATGCGCGCGACTGTCTCGACGCGGTGAACCCCGGCGCGCCGCGAAATGTAGACGACGCAGTCGATTGTTTCCGCGATGAGATCGTGCGGCACCTGCGCCGAGGTCTCGCCGATCAGCTGTTCGAGCCGGGAGAGGCCTCCGAGGGCAGAGTTGGCATGCAGGGTGGCAATGCCGCCCGGATGGCCGGTATTCCAGGCCTTGAGCATGTCGAGCGCTTCGGCGCCGCGGACTTCGCCGATGATGATCCTGTCCGGCCGTAGGCGCAGCGTCGAACGGACCAGGTCAGCAAGCGACACGGAGCCCGGCTGCGTTCGCAGTTGCACCGCATCGCGCGCCGTCGAAACAAGCTCGCGCGTATCTTCGAGGATAACCAGTCGGTCACCCGTCCGGGCAATCTCGGCGAGGAGGGCATTGGCGAGCGTTGTCTTGCCTGAGCCCGTGCCGCCGACAACGAGGATGTTGTCACGGTCCAGAACGGCTTGCCGGAGGGCCTCGGCATGATGGGCAGCCATCATGCCGGACGACACATACTCATCCAATGCGATCACCCGCCCCGCAGGCTTGCGGATCGAGAAGCAAGGCCCCGGCGCGACAGGCGGAAGGACCCCTTCAAACCGCTCTCCACCGATCGGCAATTCTGCCGAAACGATCGGCGAGGCGGCATCGACGCGCCGGCCCATATGGCTTGCGACCAGCCGGATGACACGTTCCACGTTGCCCGCAGTGACAACCAGGCCGGGCGCGGTCCGGCCAGACCCATGCCGCTCGATCCAGAGCCTGCCATCGGGATTGATCATGATCTCGACGACGGCCGGATCCTCCAGCGCCGCGACCACATCGGCGCCGAGCGCCGTCACCAGCATGGCGCGTGTCCGTGCCTGGCTTTCGGCGTCACGCATCGGCCCGCACCTCGCCCAGACGATCCGAACTGGACTCACTGTCGAACCCGGCAACGTCCGCCGTTACCTCCTCGACCGCATTCTGGAGGATGCGCTGGCCCGAGCGCAGCGCTTCGGCGACCTGCCGCACGAAGAGATCGAACCGCATGTCGCCCTTGGCCCGTGCCGCATCGACCTGGTTGGCAGGAACCGGCGGCGTCACCGTCAGGAAGTAGTGCACGAAAGTCGCGAGCGTTTCGGCAAGGACAAGATTGTCCCGCTCGATCCGACCGAACTGGCGGGTCAGCCGGTCGAGCCGGCGAGTGATCGCGGCTTCGCGCTTATTATCGGACTCGCCTGCCCGGTAGGCCGTCACTGCCCCATCAATGATCGTGCTTTCTGACAGGCCAGGGCGCTTCGCCATGGCTTTGAGCCAGTGAAAATTCTCTGGCGAGATATAGGGCTGGATGCGGGGCTTCATTGACCGTTCCCCGTGAGATCGATGCCGGTCGCCTGTTCAAGGCTGTCAGCCTGCACGAGTGCGTCGAACAGACTTGCCTGCAACGGATTGCGCGCCTGTGATCGAGACCTGCCGGGCTTCGTGGGTGCTGAGACCCGTGCGCGGTCCTCGGCCGCATCGCGTGCCTTCTGAGGCCCGAGACCGTCACCATCGGGCTCGATCTCCGGGGCCTGCATCAGGCGTTCATGGATCGACCGGACTTGCTGCCCCCAATCATCCACCCGCACGTCCGGAATGCAGGCCGCGAAGGCAGGGGCGTCTTTGAGACGTTCAGTAAAATTTTGGTCCTCATAATAGCGGAGCTTCAGCGCCCGCACCGGAGGGGAGCCTGCGACAAGGACGAGTTCCTGATCTGCTGGTAGCTGCATCACTTCACCGGGGGTCAGCAACTGGCGGGCGGTTTCCTGGCGCGAGACCATCTTGTGCGAGAGCCAGGGCGCAAGCCGGTGGCCGGCATAGTTCTTCATCGCCCGTTGTTCGGTTTTGGTGCCGAGCGCATCGGAAATCCGCTTCGCCGTGCGCTCGTCATTTGTCGCGAACGCCACCCGGACATGACAATTGTCGAGGATCGCGTTCGAAGGACCGTAAGCCTTCTCGATCTGGTTCAGCGATTGCGCGATCAGGAAGGCCTTGAGGCCATAGCCTGCCATGTAAGCAAGCGCGCTTTCGAAGAAGTCGAGCCGGCCGAGGGCAGGGAACTCGTCCAGCATGAACAGGACACGCCGGCGGGACTTTGGTTCGGTCACAGAAGCCTGCGGTGCCAGGAGCCCGCAAGCCCCAAGAATGTTTGCCGCCAGCGACCTGCCGCGCGCAAACTCAGACGGACGGACGTCCAGATGCTCCGTCAGGCGCCGGCCAACCTGGTTAAGGATCAGGCGCATCAGGGGTTTCGTGCGCGACAGGTCTGACGGCGGCACGACCAGGTAGAGCGAGAGCGGCCGGTCGCCGGACACAAGGTCCTCGATCCGGAAATCGCTGCGCGAGGTCACTTCCGCAATCACCGGATCGCGATAGAGCGACAGGAAGCGCAGTGCCGTGGAGAGCACACCGGAGAGTTCATTCTCCGACTGGTTCATCAGTTCACGGGCGGTCTCGGCGACGACGGGATGAACCTTGGGCGCCTCGCCAGTCCCGAGGTGATTTGTCCGCAGCATGATCGACAGGGTCGTGCGGAAGGTCCGGTCCGGATCGGCGAGGAAACTCGACACCCGCGCCAGCGTCTTGTCGCGTTCGGCATAGAGGACGTGCAGGATAACCCCGACCAGAAGCGAGTTCGCCTTGTCGACCCAGTGCCCGAGATCTCCGAGTTTGCCCTGCGGGTCCACGAGAATGTCCGCAATGTTCTGGACATCGCGTACTTCGCAATGGCCCTTACGTACTTCCATCAGAGGATTGAAATGCGCCGAGGCCACATCGGTCGGATCGAACCGCAAACAATGCGAGAACTCCGAGCGCCAGCCGGAGGTCAGCTGCCAGTTCTCGCCCTTGATGTCATGCACCAGAACCGAATGCGGCCAGGAGAGCAGGGTTGGGATAACAAGGCCCACACCCTTGCCGGATCGGGTCGGCGCAACGGCCATGACATGATCGGGACCGTCATGGCGGAGATAGCAGTTCTGGGCTTGCCCGAGGAAGACGCCGGCGGGCTTCAGCAGTCCGGACTTGCGCAAGTCCTTGCCTTCTGACCAGCGCGCAGAGCCAAACGTTGAGACACGCTTGTCCCAGCGTGCGCGGAGGATCGAGCCTGTCACCGCAATCACGATGGCTGCAACCCCGCCAGAGCCTGCGATCAAACCGCCCCGGTCAAACACATCCGGTGCATAGGCATCGAACGAATACCACCAGCCAAAAAAGGCCCAGGGCACATAGACCGGCATGTCGAGAATAACGAAGAGCGGCTCGCCGAGCCGAGGTGACCAGCCAAGTGACCAGGCCGTCCATTCGGTCGCGCACCAGAGCGCCGCTAGGACGACGAGCAATACCAGGATGATCTGCCAGAAGAGGTTCGTGCCATGTTTCATGACACAGAACCTGACCAATCATCGCCTCAGTCTCCAGAGAGGGAATTGGGGGAAATATGTAGGGTATTCTGAAGGTTTGGGAACGGCCGAGTGGACGGGGTGAAGTTCCGGGAAATATTTGTTGGTGCGAAGAACCCGGTAAGCAGCAGAGACAGCCCTACCGGGGGAAGCCGACGATGCGCGGTAAAAATTTGCAACTCATGGCCATTTCTTGTTTAATCAAGGCATTTGGGAGGTATGTGCATTTATTGGCAATCGATCAACGCGAGATTGAAATAGTAAAATCCTAGAATCGTACCATGTGTTATGTTTATAAAAATTGGGGGTTCTATGCTCGCGCTGCACTTATCGGATATTCACTTTCGTCACCCCCAATGCGGTGGCATAGACCCTGAGCGGGTTTACCGGGCAGAGCTTGCGCAACATGCTGCCGAACAAGTTGCGCGTCTCGGACCTGTTTCCGCAATCTTTGTAACTGGAGACATTGCATATCGCGGTCTGCCTGAGGAATACGAAGCGGCGAGCGCGTGGTTCGACGAAATCGCCGTGAAGGTCGGTTGTCGACCTGACGATATATATGTGGTGCCAGGCAATCATGACGTTGATCGTACGGCGTTCAGTGATCGACAGGTCCGCCTTACAGTGGAGGCCGTGGCGCAAGCTACGACCGAAAATAGACGCGAACGCGCGCTCATGGACACTCTGCATGACCCCGAGAGCGCGAAAAATCTGTTTGCTTCAATCGAAGCATATAACGCATTTGCCGCCCAATACGATTGCAATGTCCATTCTCGACGCCCCTACTGGGAGCGATATTTCCCCCTGACGGAAGGTGCGGCGCTTTATGTACGTGGTCTGACATCGACCTTTATTTCTGGTATCGCCGGGACCGATGACCGCCGCAGCCTTTATTTGAGTGCGCTGCAAACCGGAATCGAACCTCTAGACGGCGTCATCAATCTGGCAATGTTACACCATCCATTAGACTGGTTTTCTGATATGGATAGCGCTGAGCCAAGATTACTTGGGCGTCCCGGCGTTGTCTTGTGTGGGCACAAACACACGCAATGGCTGCAGGGGCATAATGGTGGAGCGCTATTCGTCAGAGCAGGATCCGTTAATCCTGAACGGGACGGTTTACTTTGGGCGCCTGCGTATAATTTCATCGAGTTCAACGTAGAGGAACAAGATAATCGCAAGGACGTACGTGTGCGGACGTGGCAATATGACTATCAAGCCCAAGGCGAGGCTTTCCGATTGAGGACGCATCGGCTGGACGGACTAGTTCAGGACTATTTCGATCATCGCGTGACGCTGCGGGGAGAATGGAGGCCCAAGGGCAAAATCGGACATGCGATTGAGGTCAACGCCGACGCACCGGCGGACTGTGCGTCGATAAATGACATCGAGGAGTCGGTTATGGCGGCACCCCAGACAAGACAGATTAACCGACGATTCTGGCGTCTCGCGCATTCGGAGAGACGCTCAATCATGGTCGGTCTTGGCAAATGGCCACCCGACACGCCCGTTGAAAACGAGTACGCTGTATTCCGAGCAGCGATCGTGGCTCTAGCCAAGGAACAGAAATTAGGTGCGTTGGATGAGGCCATTCAGATCGCCGAGCAAGAGGAATAATAATTATGGAGATGCATGAGAGTTTCGGTCCCTGGATTAGGTCAATTGATCCGACAGGCAATACAGAAGGCCTAACTAATCGGTGGAGCGGAACCGTGGCGACCGTGAAGGCGCTGGATGTCGAGGTCATCGATCACCTCGTTCGCCGACACTATGGGCTCAATACTACGGGTGAGGTCGGTGCGGACGTCTTCGAGAATGCACACAAAATTGCCAATCCGTTTCTAGAAATCGATCGTGCGGCGAATGAACTGAGACTTCTGGCCTCCGCCTGCCTCGCAGTTATCCTCGATTCGGATATGGATTGGAGCGATCATGCCGCGATGGCTGTCATGGCCGCCGATCTGGGCGGTCGCCGGGATGGGCAAGCCACGATTGACTTGCGTGAACGTGCTAGGCGCCGTGCCGCACAGTCAGGTGAAGCGTTGCGACGTCGTAGGCCCATAAGCACAGCGATGAGCAACGCCAGTGGGAAATTCGATTTTGTTGAAAAATTGACAGCGGAAGGTGGGTTGGACGACCATGAAACGGCAACAGTGGTTTTGTCGGACATCGCTGCGAAGATAACAATGGAATTGACAAAAGCGCGGCGTGAAGCACGCAACGCTGTTGTGGCATTGATCGAACATATCGACATGAAGGATGAGGAGCTGGAACTTCTCTGGTGGGTCTTCAACGAAGCGAGCGAGACCCGCGACAAAGCCTTCAAAGCGCTCAAGCCGGCTGAACGCGGCTTGGTTGCAGGCGTTGAATTGGCGAAGAAACTGCGGCTGTTACCAGGGCCTACTTCGACGCCAGCGCTGCTGGCGCGCATGGGAGTGAGCGCAAAAACCGCGCACGCCTTGACCAGTGCTGTCGATGCCTGCGACTCAGACTGGATTCGGACCTTGAACCTAGTGGATGTGAACGCTCTGACGCCAGTCCATGCAGCGCTGGCCGAGCGTTTGCGAGTAGGCAAGACAACTAAGTGGGCGGTTGGTTGGTCCAGTGTCGCGCAATGCGACGTTGAGCTTGAATTCCCTGAACATGGACTTGCAGTTCAGTCGTATCTGGAGGCAGTCTATCTGCGCTCCCGGGCGGATAGGCAAGGATGAGCCAGAGCGAAGCGACCATCACGTGCGGTAACGCCGACTGTAAGGTAAGCGAGACAGGCACTTGTATCGACGGCCACTCCGTGCCGGCTTCTTGTCCGCTTTACGGGCGCAAGCCGCCCTCAAGCGACGAGACAATAATTGATGAGGTTACTGAACCGTCCTTGTCTCCCCCTGCTGAACGAATTGAAAAACCAAGACTGGTCAGAGTTGCACGCGGCGAGGCGCTCAATCTTCGAGAGATGGGGGCGCTGCTGAGTGAACGTCCGGCGCGCATCATAAGCATCGTCGGACCAGTTGATGCTGGGAAGACGTCATTGATTGCTTGCGCCTACGACCTGTTTCAAAGCGCAGCCATGGCTAATTTGAGATTTGCCGGATCGACAACATTGCTCGGTTTTGAACGGATTTGCCATTTGGCGCGTGCAAGTTCTGAAGCGCCAGAAGTGACGGGCGAGCGTACGCCTGTGGATTCCGATCCCTTCTTTTTTCATTTGGGAGTTCAAGATGGGGGGATCCGACGCGACTTGCTTTTTGCTGACCGGTCGGGCGAGCTCTACGAAGGTGTATCCGACCAGCCGAGTCGCGCCGATCAATTAATCGAATTATCGCAATGCAGCGTGCTGACCTTGCTGATCGATGGTGCTGGCTTATGCTCTCCGACTCGGCGGCATGCTGTAATTTCTGAAGCGCGTCAGTTTTTGAGCAGCATATTTGAGCGGGGTACGCTGTCGCGAGACGCCCATTTGCTTATTGTGTTGAGTAAGATTGATCTTGTCGAGGCTTCTGGCGAGGCCGACGCCTTGCGGAGCGCCTTTGATGTGTTTTTTGAGGAGGCGTGCGCGGCTTATCAGTCAAGAGTTGCCGGTATGCAAGCCATGAAAGTTGCAGCCTCCCCTGCAGGACCTGGGACGCCGCGCGGGTTTGGCGTTGAAGCGTTGCTGCGGATATGGCTGGCGGGGGGGGATTTGCGAGAGCACCTAGCTGATTCCCAGTTGCGCCGTGCATCGCGCACGATGTGCCGCTTCGGGGCACAAGGAGACGGGGAATGAGTAACGGATCCGTAGTCGTCTGCGGTCTACCTGCGGCCGGCAAAACTACCTATCTTGCTGCGCTTTGGGAAGTTCTACAGGATGGTGGCCCTAGCACACAGCTTCAAATGGCGTCGCGTGACCACGACGATTACCGCTATGTACGTAAAATCCATAAGAGGTGGATCGAAGGTGTTCGCCAAGAGCGGACCGAGGGGCCCGATCGTGAGGCCGTTGGATTGGACATGACAGACGGGACGGGAGGAGCATTCACGCTGCGATTTCCGGATCTTGGTGGCGAAGTGTTCACGCAGCTCTGGGAGGAACGCACATGCGATACCGAGATTGCTGACATGCTCAGTACTCGACGGGGCGTTATGTTGTTTGTCCATGCCGATAAGATTACGCAACCACGTCATCTGATAGATGAACTGAATGATAGTGCCGAAATGGGCGATGCCACTTCAATCGGTGAAGCGCTTCCGTTCGCGCCGAGGCTTGCCCCGTGCCAGGTGAAAATAGTTGATTTGCTGCAGATGATGACATCCAGACATATCAACGCCCCACCAGGAAATTTGGCTATCATTCTTTCGGCTTGGGACAGGGTGTCGGTGGGGGATCTGACCCCGGAGCAACACCTTGCTACGCAAATGCCACTACTTGACCAGTATCTTAAGGCAGGTGGGGATGGCTGGCGTCCGGCGATTTTTGGAGTCAGCGCACAGGGTACGGACTACGTGAAGAGAGAGCATCCCGGCGATCTGCCTCAGTCTCTTGTTGATATTTGCAAATTGCGCAAACCCCATGAGCGCATCCGCGTTGTCTCGAATTGTGTCGAAGACCACGATCTGACTCGACCCATCGCATGGGTCGTTTCATGAAAGAAAGGCCCCAAACGGTCGGAATTAATCAAGCGCTATACGGCTATGACAGCGGCCATCGCGAGCTTGCATCATCCTTATCGCTTTCGATAGACGACAAGCACGCCATGCTAGTCTTCACCGACCGGGCCGCCCCAATGCATGATATGCCAGCAAGGGGCTATCTGGTGGGGTTTCCGCTCAAGGATGCTGGAGCTTACGCCTTGGTACGGACCTGGCCGGCTCCGGAAATGGATCGTCCTGGCAGTGTTTGGTCGCATGCACTACTTATCGACTTTGCATTGATGGCGCAGGTGCCAGATCTGTCCATCTTTAGAGCGTATTTTCGGAGACCTGAAGGGCCATCAGCAGACCTGAGCACCTACCGGACAGTCGAACCCGCTTTTTTTCAGCAAAAGCTGATGGGCGGAATCGGTCCTAACGAAGAGGCCGCCGCTACACTTATCCACGCGCTCTACGCCGATACGAATGGTCCGGCGCAAATGGATGTGTCTCATGTATCGGCTCCGGAAGATCTAGTTTTTGCACTTTGGTCCCAACAATGGCCACGTCTCCGGCGCGGCTTCAAATTCTGCACATTTTGTGATTTGAATAAGACTGATCGGTTCTCATCCTTTGACCTACAACTGTTTAACGACAAGCGAGTTGGACAGCGCTCCGCGTATGTTCTTGACACACTACGCAGTCGCGTCGGGGGAGAGGACGCATCTTGGATAAGCGTTGCGCTCGAAGATTTGACCGGCGAGAGTTATGGATTGCGCGAATTCCTTAAAACAAAAGCAAGCGACGTGAGCGATGGGCGGCGTCATTTCCGCCGACTCTGTGAAATCTATCGGGATTTGACGAAACAAAACAGCGGAGCGGCTCTCGCGCGAGCTGTAACGCACACCTTGGAGGCGTTTTCTAACCAGGAAGGTCGTTTGCTTCGTGAGGAAGTTGTTCGCGCTGCCGTTAACCGTGGTGGGGATCTGCCCATTGCGACACTAAAGACCGTGCTCGTGTCGATTGACCGATCTGGATTGTCGCTGTCCCATGAAACTGTGGTTTCACTGGGGAAATTAATATGGCGGCGGATGCCAGCCCTCTTCCTTTCCGAGGACACGCCGTCCGTCTTCTTTAACTCATTGGAAGAGATTCTTCCGGGCTTGGATGAGGAGGCGATTGTTAAGGGTCTGGAGGTTGCTTCAGCGCTATCGGCTAGAGTGTTGCCACTTGCGACAAGCGTGTTCGCCAGCGAAAGGGCTTGGGCGTCTTCAATTGCGGAAAGTATGCTTCGCGAGGTGTCGGCCTTGAGCGAAGTTTTCGAAAAGACCGGCATTGAGAACAAAGTCATCGCAGCGTTCTGCCAAGCGGCGCCGGAGGCGCTTGCCGAAGAAGCCGCCTCTAGTTTTGACAAGCGCGGACTGATCGCTGCATTGGCCGCCGCGCCGGAACTGTTGGAGACGAGAGCCGGTCGGAAGCTGTCGATCGAGCTGATGAGTTCCAGCGCGGCCACAGAATTTATCAATGCACTTGCCCGGCCTCCTGTGGCGTCGGTCGATATCTCCCTGCTGACGGTTTGGGCTGATCTCGTCCAACCACTTGGGTTCGACCGAGATCGCAATTCGACTAGCAACGACCCTTGGCTGGCTTTGGCTGAGAACTCAAGCCAATCACGCGAGGAGTCCGATGGTGCGCTCCGACTCGCATGTTGGATTCTGCGTCGTGGCTTGCGGTTGGAGCGCGACGACGCTGCCGCGTCGCTCAGCTTTGCGCTCGACCCAATATTCTCTGCGGTTTTGAGCGGTCGGATGCCAACCCAAGACGCGCTCCTCTTCCGCGCCGATCTTGTGAGCGTAGACTGGTGGGATTGGGTCACCGATGCCGACCGGATAATCCAAACAATCGCTCGCAAAGCACGTCATTCCGGGTTCACAATTGAACAATTCGTGGGTTTGACTAAGTCCGACGCGCTTCTTCGGTCCTTAGTTTCTTCGTTGTCCTACAAGTATAAGGGCCGGAAATATCTTGACCGGTTGAAGGACGAGTACGGGCTGGCTTCAGAAGAAGCGGTTGAACGTTTTGAGCGTGTAATGTCCTGATGCTGCAATCGGACGGGATGCTTCCGCGCTTCGGCGAGCGGAAGTGGATAGGCTCAGACAAGTATTGACAGACAATCGCTGCGTTTGAAAATATATAGCCTCGTAAAGAAAGTGTGCGCAATCCGGATCAATCTTCCATTCCAATCCCGCGCCCAAGCGCCCACGAAATCCGCCCCCCGCGTACGACACCCGACACCGCCATCCCGCGCCGCTGTTCAAGTACCTGCCGCCAAGGCACAATCGTAAAATCCCGCTGACGCTCAATGACCGCAAACTTCCCGCTCACCCTGGACACGGGCTCGCGGTAAGTGCCGTCAACATGACCCCGCTCAGGCGCTGGCGTATACGGCTTTCCGATTCCCTCACTCAACGTCCGGCCAGCCTTTGCGAGATCTAGCTTCAGCAACTCAGTCCTCTGGGCCGCAGACAAGCCAGCCTCGACCCCCATCTTCATACCAATGCCAGCCAAAAATGCGCGCCGTTTCACCTGAGCCTCAGCCACCTCTCTCCCAAATCCGAGCGGCACGCCGGACGGTGGAGGTGCCTCGTCCAGCCAGGTAACGCCAAGCGCCGTTTCCTGATCCTTCAGCCCAAGCTCTGAGCGCACCAACATCTGTGCGGATCTGAACCGCGCCTGGTTTCGTTCATTTGATCTCGCCCTATCCAGATAGTCCGATGGAATCTTCCAGTCCGCATCGGCTAACCGCTCGACATGTCCCGCGCGCCGCAAAGCCTCCAACCTTCGCACATGAGCAGCAACAAATTCCGGACTGGATCGCGGATCATCAGCCTGGTGCAGCCCCGCCGAATATACGCCGCCATTGGACCGCGCGATCCGGTCGATCGTGAGGTCTGATGGCTTTGGCTCAAGGTTCGGCGGCGACACCGACACAATCGCCCCGCGCTTTACTTCATCGACTTCGCCCGCGACACCCAGCTCCACAAACACTGCGCGTCCATCCAGACCGTCGATGATCGCATAGGCCCGATCATGCGCTTCACCCGTCAGACCCGTTTGAATCACCGCGCCTGTCACGCCCCGGCCATCGGGATCGGACTTGTCGAAGATCACGTCAGCGTCGATCCGCCGGTCACCGCGTCCAGCAAGGGCACGGTTCATCGTCTTGATGATGTCGTGCCGCTCGGAAAGTTCCCGCAAGACATTCCGGAAATTCTCCCCCATCTGCCAGCGTCCAGCTCCGAGTTTCTCGGCAAGCCCAAGCCGTTCCAGAGTCCGCAGCCGTGCGGCATGCAAGGTGCGATACTGTGAAGGACTATTCTTCAATCGGAACTCGTGTTCGGGATCGACTTGCCGCGCGATAAAATGATCGATCCGCGTCACCCGTTCGGCGCCAATGTCCGATTGAAGTTTGCGCTCCTGCTCGAGCCAAGTTTCAGGCCCGAGTTCTAGCGTTACGAGGTCCTCCGCTTGTTCCCGGATGCCGTGCGAAATATACGCCCGCGGCATGACGAGGTCTGAGCCGTCGTCCCGGCGACCCCGGATCACCAGATGCGCGTGCGGCCGGCCCGTATCATGGTGGACCGCGCCGACCCATTCGAGACGTGTGCCAAGGTCAGTTTCCATTTGCGAAACCAGGTCGCGAACGAAGGGTTTTAGGTCAGCCATTTCCACCCCGTCTTCGGGCGAGACAATGAGCCGGAAATGATGCCGGTCATCTGCGATGGATTTGGTGAGATCGGATACGCTCGCATCCTCGCTCATGGCGTCGAAGAGTTTACCGCGATCCTTCTCTTCAAGCGCGGCGTCCCGGCGAATGTATCCGATATGTGCGGCAAGGGCGGCTGCGCTCGATGCCGACATCCGTACGATACGTGCCTTGACGATAACGCGCCGTTGTCCGCCGCGCGGGGCAGGACGCGGCCGGGCGGGCAGGGCAGTGCGGCGAACGCCACCGGCAGAGGACAGGGCTTTCGTCATCCGCGTCAGATATGTCTTCGCACGTCCCCCTGAACCGGTGGAGCGAATCCTGCCAGGTCTCGGCGTGAACGGATTGTCCGGCGGCGTGCTCATTCCGGCTGTTCCGGCGGGAAACAGGTCCGTTCTCCAGAATGGAGCCATTCTTTCCTGTCGTGTTCATTGGGAGTTCGCTCAGTCGGCGGAGCTATGTCTTCAGGGATGGAGCCATAAAAATCGATGTGCAGACAAGGCGATGACCCCTCATTGGCTCCATGAGCTTTTATCTTGCATTCCGATCTTCCCCCAATTTCCCCACTGAATGCCTCTGTCTGCTGCTTCTGGGCGTCGCCCATCCATACCGCCCGCCCGATGATGTCGCTCCTCTGGACCGTTCCAAAATACCGTCCATCAAACGAGTCCGGCGTGCGGTCCGAGAGGAGCAGGACGTCGCCGCTCTGAAGCTGCCTGCAGGTGTTCCAAGTCGACGGCAGAGGGCGTCCCAAGTGATCAGCCGTAAGTAGTCGTACAATTGGTTTTCCGTTGATCTGCAGTACGCCCTCTGCGGTACAAACCGTGTCGCCTTCGAGTGCGCAAACAGTCTTGATGACGGGAATTCCAGGAGGCAGGTAGCCCCGTTTTGCGGCAAGTGTCGAAGCCGCATCCGGCAGGTTCGAAACAACCAGATCACCCCGCGAAATCACCTCCATAGGCTCAACACGGTACCATCCAAGCGGAGCACTTTCGCTCGGATTGTAGAGTAAAATGGACGGCAATATTCCGGTCGCCGGAAGGCCAATCAATGCCACTCCGATCACAGAAATACCGCTCCAGAATGCTGCGCGAAAGCTCATAATTCGTCCCGCCCAGAGCTCGAAAAAGACGTTCTCTTACCCATCGAGAATGCGACGATATCCGTCTTCAGTGTCCAGAATTCACCCACCATTTCCTGATCCCCGCGCGCGATTCCACACTGTCGAATACTCATTCAGATCATCGACATGATAGACGACGGTGCCGCCATGTTTCCGGTATTGCGGTCCATTGTTCGACCAGCGCCAGTTCTCCATCGTACGTACCGTGATGCGCAGATAAGCCGCCGCTTCTTTTGTCGTCAGGAAAGGACTTGGACGTCCTTTTGCCTCGTTCATTCCCCGTACCCCGTCTTGCCGGGCACAGATCAACGTGGCGGCTTCAACAGTTTCGAGAAAACAAAATAAACTTCTAATTGGGAGTCACGAAGATATGCGGCTGTGAGGCGATACCCCACTTAACCATGCGCACAGCGCATGGCTTCCAGAGGATATACACGCCCTTCTATCGAGCAATGTGGACATGCCAGAAGCCGCCCCGGAATGATCTCCGGAGCGACCAGTTTGGCTATGTGTACTTGGCCTAGTCCCTGGGGTTCCAGAGGATCACGTGGCGGCCTTTCTTGCCCTTGACCGGTGCGAGATTGGCGTAGATGCGGCGCGGGCCGATCTGCGGATCTGCGAGGGTCAGGGAGACGTATTCACGGCCGGAAGATTTGGCCTTGCGCATCCAGCCACCGCCGATTTCGGTCGAGGTCTCGCCGGCGAAGATACGGTAGTCCGGCTGGGCCTCTTCGGCTTTTTCCGCGTTCTTTTCGATGCGGATAGTGGCTTGCAAGTTCATCATTGCGAGGGCGCCTTCGAAGCCGGATTTGGTTTCGCTGACATATCCGAGTGCGTTTGCCATGGGGGTCTCCTTTTCGTTTCCGTGGCTGT
>Ga0209643_1002169_pt1 | contig 13851 bp, 7 predicted proteins | sample AutmiccBRH37_all_FD_187383 | JGI IMG/M metagenome (GOLD analysis project Ga0209643, IMG submission 187383) | Deep subsurface microbial communities from Mt. Terri, Switzerland - Autotrophic microbial communities BRH/37_all (SPAdes) (version 2) | ecosystem: Environmental > Aquatic > Deep subsurface... | reverse complement strand
AGATTTTATTGATAAATTTTTTCATGCTCTCGGATGGGATGTATATCATAACGAACAAAAAAATCCTTACGAGCAGGAATTAAAAATTGAAAAAGGTGTATCGATAGAGAGAGCACAGAAGAGAGCTGATTATGCTTTTTATATTGCGCCAAATTTCAGAGATGTAAAGTTTTATTTAGAAGCAAAGAAACCATCGAGAAACCTATTAAATGCAGATAACTATTTCCAATCTTGCCGATATGGATGGAACTCACAAACAGAAATAACCTTCTTATTCGATTTTGAAGAACTTCATATAATTGATTGCCGATTAAAACCGGATATCACAACAATTCTAAATAATAAAATTAAGCAGTATCATTATAGCGATTATACAGATAAAGAAATATTTTCTGAAATATATTGGCTAATAAGTCGTGAGGCGGTAGCAAATAATTCTTTGCAAAAATTCGCAGAGAGTCTTCCTAAGCCAAAAGGTAAGACAGCGCAAAAAGGACTTCATAAAGGGCTTTACCAATCTATTGATGATGCATTTTTAATTGAATTAGATGAAATTAGAGATTCACTTGCAAAGTCATTTAAGAGAGCAAACCCAAATTTGGAAAGCGATGAGCTTACCGAGATGACTCAGAGAACTATTGACCGGTTAGTATTTATTCGTTTTCTCGAAGATAAGCAGATTGAGCCGGAACACTATGTAAGTGTCTTTGGGAAATCAAAAAATGCTTGGAAAGATTTTAGAAATGTTTCAAGAAAATTAGATGCAAAATATAATGGCGTTGTTTTCAAAAAGCATTTTGTCGATAGTGAAGGTTTTATTGAGCCTTCAGATAAATCGTTCACTCAGATTTGCGACGAACTTTCGCATGTAAACTCCCCTTATAATTTTGATATAATTCCTATCCACATACTCGGATCAATTTATGAGAGATTCCTTGGCAAGGTTGTGATCGCTACCGAAAAAAGAGTGAGGATTGAGGAAAAGCCCGAAGTAAGAAAAGCGGGCGGAGTTTATTACACACCACAATATATAGTTAATTACATAGTTGATAATACTGTCGGAAAGATGATTGAAGGAAAAACACCGGCAGAAATTTCAAAATTTCGATTTGCGGATATCTCCTGTGGCAGTGGTTCATTTTTGATAACTGTATTTGATCGTCTTTTAGAATATCATAGCAAGTGGTATCAAGATAATCCTGCTCAGGCAAAAAAGGATGGATGCCATTTACAAGATGAAAAATGGATACTTTCATTAAAACAGAAACAGAAAATTCTCACGAATAATGTTTATGGAGTTGATCTCGATTCTCAGGCAGTGGAAGTAACTCAGCTTTCACTTTATTTGAAATTATTAGAAGACGAAACTACTGCAACGGCACAAGATACGTGGGTGATGTTTAAAGAGCAATTACTTCCAAACTTGAATACTAATATTATATGCGGAAATTCATTGATAGGCACGGATATATTGGATGGACAGTTATTCAGTCGTGAAGAGGAACTTAAATTGCGCCCGATGGACTTTGAAGATGCATTTCCAGAAGTAATGAAGAAAGGTGGCTTTGATGCTATTGTTGGGAATCCCCCTTACGTAAGAGTACATGATATTGATTTAAAACCAAGAAATTATTTTCGTGATAATTATTTATCTGGAATTGGGCAATTTGATTTATATCAACTCTTTTATGAAAGGGCTGTTCAACTACTAAAAGATCATGCAACATTAGGTTATATAACTTCTAATAAATTCTGCGTCACAAATTATGGTAGACCATTGAGAGAATGGATAGTTTCGAATTTTACGATTGAAAAACTAGTTGATGTATCATTAGCTAAAGTATTTGGTTCAGTTTCTACATATCCATATATCTTTTTGATAAAAAAAGAAAAAACAAAAAATTCAACGGTTGAAATAATTGAATTAAATAATGAGAAACACTTCTTAACTAAAAAAATAATTGAACAATCAAATCTGTTAAAAGGTGATGAAAATATTCTAACATTAAGTTTTGATAATAAACATGAATTAGTAGAAAAAATTGAATCAGTTGCTAATATGAATTCTCTTTCAGTTTATCGTGGAAGGGGTACTTCAAAAGACCTTGGTACAGAAAAGAAAAATTATAGTGTTCCTGCTGTTACTAATAAAGAGATTTCAAGATTTGCTTTTTCAAAGCAAAAATATTATAAAAATTCTAAACAATTTGAAATCGATAATGATTCAAAAATATTAATGAAGAAAATATGTTATGTACTTGAATCAGCTATTGATGAAAATGGAGAATTAAATCCTATCAATACAGTATATGTCATAAAATCTTCAAAAAATGTTGAATTAAAATACTTGTTAGGAATTTTGAATTCAAAATTAATGACTTTTTATGCAAGGACAAAATATGAAGCAACTCATTTAGGAGGTGGGTATATTGAACTACGAGTTTTTGAAGTGGAAAAATTACCTATAGTTGACGACCATGATAAACTAATATCAAAAGCTCTTATTGACTTAGTTGATAAGATTCTTAATTCAAAACAAACATTATTTTTAGCCAAAACTGAAAGTGAAAAAGAATACTTAGAAAATAAATGTATTTCTCTTGATCGGCAGATTGATAATCTTGTTTATGAGTTATACGGATTAACTGAAGAAGAAATAAAAATTGTAGAATCAACATAATAAAAATTAAGAGGGTTTATGGCTATTCCTGATTTCCAAAGTCTAATGTTACCAGCATTAAAATTCATGTCTTCGAAGGAAGAAAAATCTACAAAAGAAGTTGTAGAGCACTTAGTTAAAGAATATAAATTAACTGAAGCTGAAATCGAAGAACTATTGCCGAGTAGAACTCAATCAAGATTTACCAATAGAGTGTATTGGGCAGTTTCGTATCTAAAAATGGCTGGACTTATTGAAAAAACTCGTAAGGGATATTATTTAATTACAGATAATGGTGTAGCCCTTTTACATAGAAATCCGCCTATTATTAATTTGCAACTTATTAAAACTATACCTGCATTTATTGAGCATATAAATTCGACAAAAAAAGAAAGAAGTAATAATTTAGAGGATAATGAATCTGATTCGACAGAGGATACTCAGACGCCTGAAGAAAATATGGAAGATTCATTTCAAAAAATAAATGATACTCTTGCTCAAGAACTTTTATCAAAAGTAAAAAACGTTAAGCCTGCATTCTTTGAAAGGCTTGTAATAGAACTACTTGTGAAGATGGGATATGGCGGTTCGATGGCAGATGCCGGTAAGGCAATCGGGAAAAGCGGGGACGAAGGAATTGATGGAATTATAAAAGAAGATAAACTTGGGCTAGATATTATTTATGTACAAGCAAAAAGGTGGCAAGGAGTAGTGGGACGACCTGAATTACAAAAATTCGTAGGAGCTCTTGCCGGTCAAGGAGCAAAAAAAGGCGTTTTTATTACCACTTCTTATTTCTCTAAAGAAGCATTAGATTATGCTCCAAGAAATGAAACAAAAATAGTTTTAGTAGATGGTGAACAATTAGCAAAATTAATGATTGAGAATGATCTAGCTGTTTCTACAGTTTCAAATTATTTAATCAAAAAAATCGATACAGATTATTTTGAAGAAGAGTAACTTTGTAACCAATCCCCTACTTCATACGTCTAAAAACCATACGTAACTAATCCGGTGTTAAATGAAAAATTTTTTACTCCTTATATTTATTTCTGTATCTTTTTTATATGCAGGCAATAATCCAAATTCTGAGAAAATACTCAAACTAAAGCTAACTTCAGAAAAAATTAATATTGATGGCTTTATTGATGATACTTGGTCTAATGCCGATTCTACAACTGATTTTTTCCAACACGCTCCTTATTTTAATCAGCCAATTACCAGAAAAACAACAGCGAAAGTTCTAACAACCGAAAACGCAATCTATTGCTTGATTATCTCCTACGACGAAAGAGAAAACATTCAAAACTTCACAGGTAAATTGGATGATTTTAGCGGTGATGTAGTCTCTTTTATGATTGATACTTTCGGAGATCAAAAAAGTGCTTATAAATTCGCAGTGTCTGCTTCAGGGGTGAAAGCAGATTGCCGCCTTATCGATGATGCACGTAATAGAGATTATAGCTGGGATGGTATCTGGTTTGCCGATTCAAGAATTTATGACTGGGGTTTTGTCGTTGAAATGGAAATTCCCTATAAATCGATTCAATACAATAATGATCTTAATCAATGGGGATTAGATTTCGACCGCTACCGACCCATAAATAAAGAAGATCAATACTGGTGCGAATATGAAAAAAGCGAGGGACAAAGAATTTCTAAATTCGGAAAATTATTACTAGGTGATTTTAAGCCCACAATCGAAGGTCTTAATTTAGAAATATATCCCGTTGGACTAAGCAAAGCAACTTATCAAGGAGACGGAAAATATGATATTGAACCGCAGGTTGGTTTAGATGTTTTCTATAATCCTTCTGCACAACTAACCTTAAATGCTACAATCAATCCCGACTTTGCTCAGATTGAAGCTGATCCATTCCAATTTAATATTTCGCGCTATGAAACTTTCTTTAGTGAAAGACGACCTTTCTTTGTTCAAGGAAATGAAATTTTTATGCCTGCAGGAAGGCAGCGCAATACCGGTTTCTATCGTCCGATGGATTTATTTTATTCGCGCCGCATTGGTAAGAGATTGCCCGATGGCTCGGAAGTGCCATTGACATTTGGGGCAAAAGCATCCGGAAGAATTGGCGATTGGGAATATGGAGGTTTTGCTGCACGTACTGCTGAAACTCAATATATGGATGGCGATACTAAGATGATCGAAGAAGCTGCGCTATTTACTTCGGGACGTGTAAAAAAAACTATTTTAGAGAATTCAACTATCGGTGTATTATTTGTAGGCAAGCAAACTCCCGGAAACGTGAATGGTGTAATAGATATAGATGGTGCTTTCAGACAACCTGAATATCAATTTGCATATCAATTAGCACGTTCGATAAATAATTCAGAAGGCGATTATGCCGGATCTTTTGGTTTTACTTACTTAACGAATGACTTAATGTTTTATACACGCGGAAGATATATCGGAGATGATTTTGATATTAATTCTGTCGGTTTTGCTCCATGGAAAGGGACAGGCGAATTTGTCTCTCTCGTAGGTCCTGTATGGCTTCCTGATGAGGGAATTGTTTCTCAAATTCTTACATATACCGGTGTAGTCCTTAATTATGAAAAAGCCGATAGCTTTACGGATTATGGCGGTCTATTCGGTTTCAATATGCAATTCAGAAATGGATGGGGTTTTGAATTAAATTTAGATTATAGCAAAGCTCGCGATGTCGGAAAGAATTATAATTCTTATAGTATTAATCTTAGTTCTTGGTATAACACTTCACCCGATTGGAGCGCAAATCTATATGGCGGATACCAAAATACATATAATTTCTCGCGTGATTATCTTGCAAATTATTCTTGGGTAGGCGGTGAAATAGATTGGAAAGCTCATAAAACCTTCAAAATTGGTTCTTCATTAGATCTATTTATAGAAGGAAATCCTGATGGCGGTATTGAAGATATTACATATAACGCTCGTCCATACATAGACTTAACACCCGTAAATGATTTAAGTGTCCGTGTATATGTAGATAATATATTTGTCCGATCAACTGACAGAATGGAAAGAATAATTGCAGGACTTTTATTCTCATATAATTTTTCACCAAAAAGTTGGATCTATTTTGCGGTGAATGAGATCCAAGCACGTAATGACAAATTTAAAATGGTTACAGCCGAAAGAGCTGCCGTGCTTAAAGTGAAGTATCTATATTATTTTTAATAAAAAGATAATATGAATATTATCCCTGAATCTTTTAACTTACAGTTATTAATTAAATTTTCGGTTTCGATATTTTTATCGGAACCGTTTTTTATAATTCGATGGAGGATAATATGAAAGAAAAAATTAATGGATTAGCTGTTAATATAACTGGTAATGAAAAAGGTAAACCGATAGTTTTTATTCATGGATTCCCTTATGATAGCACAATGTGGAAAGATACCACAAAGGCATTGAAAAACGAATTTAAGTGCATTACCTATGACGTAAGAGGGCTTGGTAAAAGTAAAGTCGGAGACGGAATCTATACAATGGAATCTTATGTTGATGATCTTTATGATCTCATAAAAAAATTAAAACTCAAAAAACCTGTTATCTGCGGTCTTTCTATGGGCGGATATATGGCACTCCGATTTGCCGAAAAATATAAAGAAGATTATTCTGCACTTATATTAATGGATACAAAAGCTGATGGAGACGATAACGCTAATAAATTAAAACGAGCCGGAATTATTGAAAAAATTAATAACGGCAAGTGCGATAAATTCGTCGAAGAATTTGTTACAAATTGTTTCTCAGTGGATGCACCAAAGGATTATCCTAAAGTATTAAAAGCGTGGATTAAGCAATCAAAAAAGAATTCATCGAAAGGAATCAAAGGAGCAACGATTGCTCTCTTAAGCCGGACTGATACAAATGATTTCTTAAAAGAGATTAACGTACCGACTTTATTAATATGCGGAGCATTCGATAAATTAACCCCTCCGGAAAAAATGAGAGAGATGGGTGCGAAAATTCCTAATTCTGAAATTGCAATCGTTCCTCGCTCAGGACACATGACTCCAATAGAAAATCCTGCAGCAGTTAATGATCTGATTTTAGGGTTTTTAAGACGAGTGAATGTTCAATAGAAATTAACTGTGTGGCTTATATACTGTTTATTTTCATAAATAAATTTAGCACTGAAGAAGCGGTCTTCAAATAACCAGGGGATAAATATCTTATCCCCTTCCCATAAATTAAGTTCGGTAAGTTTATCATCAGGCACCCATTCGAGATGACCTTCGTTACATTCTATTAATTCGCCCTCAAATTCAGAAACTGTAAAAAGAAAAACATGCCAATCATTTATTCCATCAAACATCGGGAATGTAATAAAACCTTTCATCTGCATTTTTTCTGCTTTAAGTCCCGATTCTTCATAAAGCTCGCGCATAGCGCATTCTTCAGGTGATTCTCCCGCTTCGGCTTTCCCTCCGAGACCATTCCATTTCCCTCTATGGTAATCGTTTTCTTTTTTATTTCGGTGAAGCATTAAGGTGCAATTATCTTTTTGGACATAAATTAGTGTTGCGTAAATTGTCAACTTAGCCCCAAGTATTCATTCTTTAATAAATATTCTTTTACATAATCCGAAACGCCGACATTAATATCATAGATCGGATGAATATATTTTTTCTCTCTTATCTTAAAAATATCTGCTTGAGTAAAGTACTGATATTTTTCTCTTAGGTGCTCGGGCATATCAATAAACTCAATATTAACGGGCTTGTTAAGTGCCTTGAATATTGCCGTAACAAGTTCTATCCACGTATGTGCATTACCCGTACCGATATTATAGATACCACCAATATCACGATTATGGAAAAAGTGTAAAGTCATTTCAACTGCATCTTTCACGTAAATAAAATCTCTTTTCTGCTCCCCATCTTTATAATCGGGATGGTAAGATTTAAATAGGTTTACTTTCCCCGTTTCTTGAATCTGTCCGAATGCCTTATGTACAACACTTCTCATATCATCCTTATGATATTCGTTGGGTCCATATACATTGAAATATTTTAGTCCCACAACTTTATGGAGCAATTTATGTTTGAGAAGCCAAGTATCGAGAAGATGCTTTGAATAGCCATACATATTAAGAGGTCTTAGTGTATCGAGAAGACTCTCATTATCAGAATAGCCGTTGCTCCCGTCTCCATAAGTAGCGGCAGAGGAAGCATAGATAAAACGAACATCATGTTCTAAAGAGTACTTTGCCAATTCGAGAGAATATTTATAATTATTGGTCATTAGGAAATCAGCATCTTTTTCAGTAGTGGCGGAACAAGCTCCGAGATGAAAAATTGCATCGATATCAAAAGGTACAGTTCTATCCAAAATCATCTCTATAAAATCGAATTTATCATAGTAATCAGTATAATTAAGACCCACCAAGTTCTTCCATTTTTCATCTTTACCAAGTTCATCTACAATAATAATATTAGTATGCCCAAGTTTATTAAGTCTCCAAACGAGAGCACTGCCAATAAAGCCCGCGCCGCCTGTTACGACTATCATCATTTCTCCACGATAATTTTAATTGAAAGGTAAATTAGCTATATTTGGCACTATTTACAAAATAGGTTATCTAAAAAATAAATATATGTCTTTTAAAAAACTACATGACATTTTAACGGAAAGAATTTTGATTTTAGATGGTGCTATGGGGACTATGATTCAGCCCTATAAACTCGAAGAAGAAGATTTTCGCGGTGAATTATTCAAAGAACATAGCTCCGACCTAAAAGGTAATAATGATATCCTCAACCTCACTAAACCGGAGATAATCAAAAGTATCCATAAAAAATATCTCGAAGCCGGTAGCGATATTATAGAAACAAATACATTTAATAGTACAAGGATATCTCAAGCCGATTATGGTACCGAAGATTTTGTATATAAATTAAATTTTGAAGCTGCACGTCTTGCCAAAGAGGCAATAGAAGAATTCACAAAAGGTAATCCGGAGATTCAAAGATTCGTTGCAGGAGCATTAGGACCTACAAATAAAACGCTTTCGCTCTCACCCGATGTAAATGATCCCGGATTCAGAGCAGTTGATTTTGATTATGTCCGAGAGGCATATAAAGAGCAGGCAAAGGGATTAATCGAAGGCGGAGCAGATATTTTATTGGTCGAAACTATCTTCGATACACTTAATGCTAAAGCAGCAATTTTTGGCATTACAGAAATTCAAGATGAGCTTGGTACTAATTTGCCCGTTATGATTTCGGGGACAATAACTGACTTAAGCGGAAGAACACTTTCGGGACAGACAACTGAAGCATTTTGGATTTCACTTGCTAATACAAAAAACTTATTAAGTATCGGGCTGAACTGTGCCTTAGGACCGAAGCAGATGCGCGCTTACGTGGAAGAGCTTTCAAATATCGCAGATGTTTTTATTAGTCTTTATCCAAATGCAGGACTTCCAAATGAATTTGGAGGTTATGATGAATCCCCTACGGATATGCAGTCAGTACTTGAGGAATATGCCGAAAGTGGTTTTCTGAATATAATAGGAGGGTGCTGCGGCACTACTCCGGAACATATAAAAGCATTTGCGAAAATTCCGGCTAAGTTCCCGCCTCGTGTGATCCCTGACATAACACCGACATTAAGATTAAGCGGATTGGAACCATTGATATTCCGTGCTGATATGAATTTTGTAAATATTGGCGAGAGGACAAATGTTACAGGTTCTAAAAAATTTGCACGATTAATTAAAAACGGAGAATTTGACGAAGCATTATCTATCGCACGCGAACAGGTAGAAAACGGAGCGCAGATAATAGATATCAATATGGATGAAGGAATGATTAATTCGGAAGAGACTATGGTTCGCTTTCTTAATTTAATTGCATCCGAACCCGATATTTCAAGAGTTCCGATTATGCTCGATTCATCCAAATGGAGCGTTTTGGAAGCAGGATTAAAATGCCTTCAAGGTAAAGGGATCGTCAATTCTATCAGCATGAAAGAGGGCGAAGAAGAATTTAAGAAGCATGCTGCGCTCGTTAGGAAATATGGCGCAGCCGTGATCGTAATGGCATTCGATGAAAAAGGTCAGGCAGATACTTACGAAAGAAAAATAAATATTTGCAAAAGGGCTTACGACATCTTGACCAAAGAATTGAATTTCCCGCCGCAGGATATAATTTTCGATCCTAATATTTTTGCAATTGCCACAGGGATTGAAGAACATAATAATTATGCAGTTGATTATCTAAATGCCACCGAATGGATAAAGAAGAATCTTCCTCATGCAAGAATTTCGGGCGGAGTAAGTAATCTTTCATTCTCATTTAGAGGTAATGATAATGTGCGTGAGGCAATGCATTCCGCTTTCCTTTATTATGCAGTCAAAGCAGGCATGGATATGGGAATTGTCAATGCAGGGCAATTAACGGTCTATGAAGAAATTAATAAAGATTTATTAAAATTAGTGGAAGATGTAATACTCAATAGATGCGATAATGCTACCGAAAAATTAACCGAATATGCTAACCAGAATTTAACAAGCGAAAAAGTAAAAGCTGAAGAATCGCAATGGCGCTCTCTTCCGCTGGAAGAAAGAATTTCGCATTCATTAGTAAAAGGTATCACAGAGTTTATTGATATCGATATTAACGAAGCAATTAAAAAATATCCAAAACCATTAGAGATAATCGAAGGACCTTTAATGGCGGGCATGGGAGTGGTCGGTGATCTCTTCGGTGCAGGAAAAATGTTCCTTCCGCAAGTGGTTAAGTCCGCTCGAGTAATGAAAAAAGCAGTTTCTATTATCACTCCATACATTGAATTAGATAAAAATTCAGAGACGACTTCAGCCGGCACTATTTTGCTTGCGACTGTTAAAGGTGATGTTCACGATATCGGGAAAAATATTGTAGGCGTAGTTCTTAGCTGTAATGGTTTTAAGATTATCGATCTTGGAGTAATGGTTAATTCAAATGTAATATTAGAATCGGCACGAATCTATAAAGTAGATGCAGTTGGTTTGAGCGGTCTTATTACCCCGTCATTAGACGAGATGGTTCATGTAGCAAAAGAGATGGAGCGAGAAGGTTTTACTATTCCCCTTTTAATCGGAGGAGCTACTACTTCAAGAGTTCACACAGCCGTAAAGATTGCTCCGAAGTATTCTAATACTGCGGTTCACGTATTAGATGCTTCTAAGAGTGTCGGAGTAATTAGTAACTTATTAAATGCAAAAACAAATAATGAATTTTCTAAAGCAATTGCAGAAGATTATGAAAAATTAAGAGAAGACCATTATAAGAAAAATAGCGCAAGAGATTATATTGCTTTAGAAGCCGCTCGAAAAAATAAATTAAAAATTGATTGGGATAGTTACACACCTCCAAAACCAAATTCTATCGGAGTATTTAATTTTAATAATTTTCCATTAGAAGAGATTAAAAGATATATAGATTGGTCTCCATTCTTTCATGTATGGGAATTGAAAGGTAAATATCCGGCAATATTGAAAAGCGAAAAATATGGAGAAGAACCGCAAAAATTATTTGACAATGCAAATCATCTTCTCGATAGAATCATTAATGATAAACTCTTGACTGCAAATGGAATGGTAGCTTTATTTCCTGCTAATACTATCGAAGATGATATAGAGGTTTATTCAGATGAATCTCGATCAGAGGTCAAGGCAATTTTTCATACAATCAGGCAGCAGAAGAATAAATCTGAAGGAGTTCCGAATTTTGCACTTTCTGATTTTGTTGCTCCTAAAGATTCGGGTAAAAAAGATTACCTCGGTTTCTTTGCGGTTACAGCCGGGCTCGGTATCGAAAAATTGATTGAAGAATTTACAAATGATCATGACGATTATAATATTATTATGGTTAAAGCGTTAGCTGATCGACTGGCAGAAGCATTCGCTGAACTTTTGCATGCAAAATACAGAAATGAAATTTACGGATATACAAAAGATAATTTGAGCAATGATGAATTGATTGAGGAAAAATATCAAGGAATAAGACCCGCACCCGGATATCCATCACAGCCGGATCATACAGAGAAATTAATTATGTGGAGTGTTTTGGATATAGAAAATCAGACGGGTATCCGGCTGACCGAAAGTCTTGCAATGTTCCCTGCTTCTTCGGTATCGGGATTATACTTTGTTCATCCGGATGCAAAATATATTACCACAGGAAAAATTAATAAAGACCAAGTGGAAGACTATGCAAAAAGAAAAGGATTTTCAATTGAAGAGGCAGAAAGATGGCTATCTCCGGTTCTGAATTATTAATTGCAGACCTGCTCGAAAAAATAAATAAAGAATGCATTGCATACTTTAATAAAAAATTCGATAAGATCTCTTCGCTCCCTTTATCTGCCTCGGCACGTAGATATTATCGAATTTATGTCGATAAGAAAAGCTATCTCGTAGCTTATAATAGTGATATAAGGGAGAATAGTGCTTTCTTTTATTTTACTAAATTATTCTACTTCAATAAGCTTAACGTTCCGCAGTTATTCCATACGAGCGAAGACAAAACAATTTATATTATTGAGGATTTAGGTAACGAAACTCTATATTCTTCGGTTGTAAAATCTAATTTCGAACCGGAATTTATTCTACGTAATTACAAAATTGCATTGAACAAATTAGTCCAGTTTCAAATGCTTGATACGGATAAAATTGATTTTGAGAAATGTTATCCTAGAGAATCATTTGATTATCAATCTATTCTATGGGACTTAAACTATTTTAAGTACTATTTCCTAAAATTAGTAAATGTTCCATTCGACGAACAATTATTAGAAAATGATTTTAATGCACTGATTAAAATAATTACCGAGATAAAAAATGATTATTTTATGTTCCGCGATTTTCAATCGCGCAATATAATGATTAAAGACAATGAATTATATTTTATAGATTACCAAGGCGGGAGACGCGGACCCCTTCAATATGATGTTGCCTCACTCTTATTTGATGCCAAGGCAAATCTTACAAATGGCACGAAATCATATTTATTGGAATATTATTTATCTATTGCGGGTGCTTATGAGACTATCGATAACGAAAAATTCAAGTCAGATTACTATTATGTTGCATTAATAAGATTACTTCAAGCATTCGGCGCTTATGGTTATCGAGGATATTTTGAAAGGAAAGAACACTTCCTAAAAAGTATTCCTTATGCACTTAATAACCTTGATTTTATTATATCAAAATTACCCAAAGAAAATTCGATTACTTATTTAATTGAAGTAATCAGAAAAATGAAAGATTCAGAAGATGTAGCAAAATTTTTATTTAAAGAAAAAAAAGAGACAAAATTGAAAATACAGTTAACAAGTTTTTCTTATAAGAAAGGAATTCCGGAAGATGAAACGGAAAATGGAGGCGGCTTCGTTTTCGATTGCAGATGCCTTTATAATCCCGGAAGACAAGAGGAATTTAAAACGCTTTGCGGAAAAGACCAACCAGTAATAGATTTCTTAGAGAGCGATTCTAAAGTTGAACAATTCAAATCAAATGTATTTGCAATTATAGATCAAGCGATTGATAATTATATCGAACGAGGGTTTGAGCATTTGATGATAAATTTTGGCTGCACCGGCGGACAGCATCGATCGGTTTATTTTGCGGAAAAAACTAAAGTGCATCTATTAGAAAAATATCGGATTACTACTGAAGTAATTCATACAAATCTTCCACAATGAAAGCATTTATTTTAGCTGCCGGATATGGAACAAGATTAAAACCCTTTACAGATACTATTCCAAAAGCATTAGTTAAAGTTAATGGGATAACAAATCTTGAGCGAGCAATTAGGCATCTAATAAAATACAATGTAACCGAAATTATTATTAATGTTCATCACTTTGCCGATCAAATAATCAGCTTCCTAAAATCGAATAATAATTTTGGGATAAGAATAGAAGTTTCTCATGAAATAGACTATCCTCTCGATACCGGGGGAGGATTAAAAAAAGCAGCTTGGTTCTTCGATGATGAAAAACCTTTTATCGTTCAAAATGTTGATATAATTACGAATATAAATTTTCATGATATGCTTGCGTATCATAATAATAAAGGGACACTCGCCACTTTAGGAATATTAGAAAGGGAGTCATCCAGATATTTACTATTTAATGAAGAGCTATATATGTGCGGTTGGGAAAACGTTAAATCCGGCGAAAGAATTATTCCGATTGC
>Ga0209643_1002168_pt1 | contig 13851 bp, 13 predicted proteins | sample AutmiccBRH37_all_FD_187383 | JGI IMG/M metagenome (GOLD analysis project Ga0209643, IMG submission 187383) | Deep subsurface microbial communities from Mt. Terri, Switzerland - Autotrophic microbial communities BRH/37_all (SPAdes) (version 2) | ecosystem: Environmental > Aquatic > Deep... | reverse complement strand
CGGATAGTTTTCAGCCGCCACTACAATCCTTTCCAATTCACTTCGGATATACATGAGTAGATTTGAAGTTTCACTTGACACCTGGATTTTTTCAAGTATTTCTGCTATGTGGTCTCTGGCATGATATGACAATGGTTGATCACATATCAAACACAGTCCATCTCCATTATCAAGTATTTGGCGCAAGAGTTTCCTATCAATATTGGGAGGCAGAGCGTTCTGAGACTCTTTCTCATTAATAATGTCAAGAGTTACTTTAGCACTTTTGTACAAAGATAGGTCAATTTTCATTTCTCGAATAAAGGAAAATAGTACCTGTAAACACTCGACCTTCCGTTTTTCTAAATCAGCCGTTTGACTCTGTAATCTTTGGTATTTTGCCTCTAAATCTGGCAAATTCTCTTGCCCACTCAACCGTTCAGTATTTGTCTTTATAACTGCCTCAGAAATTGAAATCTGCCTTTCTAGCTCTTGGATATTATTCTTGATTTCTGATATCTCCTCTGAGGCTTTTGCCAATGCATCGTTATACTCCTTAACATCAGGAGCCTTCTTGCCAGCTTCGTTTTGTTTAGAAATTATGATTTTTCCAAGCCTGTCCTTAATCCTTGTCACTACATCCACTTGAGAAATTGCATGTATTGTTTCTTTTATTTTTGAACTTTCATCGCTTATAAAATAGCTATCAAGCTGTTCACCATCAAAATAAAAATACTGTCGAATCTTTTTAGGCATATATTTCTCAATATATGCTTCCGCATCATCACCTGTATAAATCTTTGCATCGCCAGATGAATTCATAGTTACTGTCAGTTCACTCTTGGACTCAAAATCAGTTTCTACTTTAACATTCATTTTGCGTGAATAAATGATGATGTCTCCTGCATCTTCTGCAAATATTTTGACAGATACAACAACACTTGATTTGTCGCGCTGTATTGCTTCATTTTTCGCTTTTAAATTCAATCGCGGTAAACTCTTCGATTCATTTCCAAGATGTGGTTCTTCACCATATAAGCACCATGTAATTGAGTTAAGAATATTTGTTTTTCCGACTCCGTTATCTGCAACAATAATATGTAAATCATAATCAGTGTTCTTGGGAAACTGAAAGAATAACGACTGGTATTGACGGAAATTCTTAATTTCTATTGCAGTCAATCTCATATGTTTTGCTCCTCTTTGCAATGTGTATCAAGAAGTTCAGAATACTTTTTTTCATACCAACCAGTCTTTGGCATACTTTCAAAATGAAAAATTGCTCCCAAGAATTCCTGCAAATCTTTTTTACTCGCAGTTTGCTCTGCAAGCTTTGACAGTATTGTTTTATTCAATGCCATAGTCCTTAACCTCCCACAACTTTTTATCAAGAATAACTCTTATTTCAGCATTGTTAATAGCATTTTGTGCCATTTCACTTGCTCTTTGAAGTTCTTTCTCAAATATCTTTTTTTCAAATGTCTTTATCTCAGGGGAAAGATCAATGCCTGTATCCGGTTCAACAATAAAGTCATATATATGCGCATTTTCCTTATTCGCTGCTTGCCGAATAACACGGCCTATACGTTGTACATACTCTCTTGGATTTGTACTATTAGCCATCAAAATTGCAGTATCTGCGCTTGGTATGTCAATGCCTTCATCTAGACAGCTTATTGCAACCAGCGCTTGATAATCTTTTGTTTTAAAATGATTAATAAGGAATTGACGTTCACTCAACCCGCCATAGGCTTCATTTGCTGCTGTCCCTTGTTTTTCAGTAAATCGATGCGCAATTATCTGAAGGTCTTTTAGTTTATTCATAACATTTTCAATTTGAACATCAGACACAAATAGCAAGGTGTTTTCTACAGACTCCATGGATTTCAGTACTTTGACTAAAGCAGGTATCTTTGCCTCTGCATTTTTTTGAATATTGGCGCGTTCAAATAGTAATGTCTCATACTTCTTCTGGTATTCGTCGCTTGCTTTGGCATATGTGGAAAGCTTTTTTATGCGGTTTGAAAGCTTTCTATATGTTTCTAGCTCATCTTCAGAAAGAGAAATAAATATAGGATGATAATAGTAATTTACTAAAAATGGTTTATTTGTTACTGGATTTATGGTTGATAGTGCATCGCCAATAGAAAATTCAAATGATTTTTCTCCAAAATAACTTGATAATATGCTAGTACCATAGTCATCAAACCACCGTTTAGGGGTAGCACTCAATCCGATTCTATACTTATATCGACTAAGCAAGGCTCTCTTACTTTGAAGAGCTCCAAGTCCATGTGCTTCATCACCAACAAAGCAAAACGAAATTACAGAATTACTTTGCTCGATAATTCTTATAAAATCTTCGCTACTTCCTGTTAAATGTGTGGTATAAACAATAATTTTGCTATAATAACCTGTTGATACTTGCTTCAACGATACAGACAATTGCTCTCTCCACTTTGGATTTGTCCCGTCAGCAATAATGGATACATCAAATATAAAGCCAGCCGGCTCGACTTCATTATCCTTCCATTGTTTTGATAATGTCGTTTGTGGGCATGCAATTATTACAACTAATCGGTCCTCAAGTTTCATGGCATAATTTACGCACGCTAAAGCTGTACGCGTTTTTCCGGTACCAGTTGCCATTTCAAATAGAAGATGATAGTTATTTGCTATCCACATTTTTAAAGCTTCTTGCTGATACTTAAATAATGAGAGAGTGTCTTCTACGCTTTTTTTCTTTTGAGTTCTAATATAATTGTGAGTTATTAAACTTTCCATCGAAAAATCTCCGCTTTCTTCGATCAGTCGTTCTGCAACGGCTTGCGGGAGATTCATAATTTTAACATTATTCCTGGTTCCATTCCAGAATTCCTCAAAACGTTTTTGGTCAGACTCATAGAAAACAGCCTGTCCAGGTAGCCATTCTCTGAAAACCTTGAATTCTTCAATATTGTTAATCCAGCCAGAAGCTGATTCATTTATAGAACCGCTAAATGATAAACGATTTCCACCAGAGTCTTTTAGAACACCTATTTTTTGATGGAACAGGCTATTCTGTAATATAGTGTTATCCTTATCTGATATATATGCAAGTTTTATTTCCAGATAGTTGTTTGCCAACATCCATCCCAATGCTTGCAAATGATCTTTTTCAAAGTCACTTTTAATGGAATCGAGCTCAGTTAGGAGCTTTCCTTCAAAAAAGCTTTGAACTCCCGTCTCTGATGAAAGAATGATATTAATATCTTCTTGGCTAAGTTTTGGGCTTGTCAAAAGGCGCATTTTTCCATTGTTCTTGATCAGTCCAATTATACCCTGTGCCGCAATTGCCAAACTTGATGATGAAAAAAAGCCTGCTATACGATCATAAGATATAGAACATCCGAGTACCGGTTGATAAAAATCCTGTACTAAATCATCTATTCCACTTTCATAGCTGGCTTTCAAGCTTAACTCGGTATATAGCAAGATCATCACACCTTTTGTCGGCGGACTACTTGATTACTTCAAGTTGCCGTACTTCATTATTGATCTTACCACATTATTTACATTAGATCTCCTTCTTTTTTTAGTTTCTTCGGATAGGACGTTCAATTTTCTCTCTATAACCTCATATGACCGCTCATTTATAAAAAACTCTTGAACGATAGGAATTCTTAAGCACAATTTGTGTACAATCAATTTCTGCTTTTCTATAGGCAATAAACAAATATACTTGCCATATTCAGAAAGAGTAATCTGAGCTCTACTATGTGTTTTGTCAATGAGAACAAGGTCAATCAATGCAGCAAGTTTTGCGTGGTTTTCTCCATACTTTTTGTTTGCTACTGGGTTTTGTTTTGCAGAAGAGTCTTTTCGTGTTAGATAGTGTCCGATTTCTTCAAATGAAAGAACTTCTCCTGAATCACGTAAAATTGATACTACATTAAATAAAGCATCCTCTAAACTACTATATTGCGGGATATTGTCTTTTGTGACCTCCTCCTGCTCTTCACTTCTTTTAATTAATTCAACAATCTCTTGTACTGAGGTATTCATAATTGCCAGAGAAAGCAGATCAGCAACTTGTTCTGTTGTGGATACACATTCTGCTGTAGCATATCGCAAGCATTCCATATCGATTTCTTTTGTGAAATATGCTTTAAGTAAATCGTCTTTTGAGATAGAGCCATTCGCAAATGCATCCCAACATATACCACCCTTCTTGCAATCCTTGCACAATGGTTTATTAGCATATTTTCTACCATATCCGTATTGAATTGCATAATAGCTTTCCTTATCAAATCTTAGGTCAAAATACTTTTCTGCTATATCGGGAAATTCCTCTTCAAAATCCAGTATTGCTTGATATGCTGAACAGTTTGTACTTTGGTCTTTCTTATACTCCTGATTAGCTATGCAAAACTCTCGAAATGATTTTTTCTTAAAAAAGTTTGGTTGATTACACCAACGCGCTAATTCAATGTATACATTACGATATGGACTTATCTTGTAATCTTCATATCTCATAATATATGGTATCGAACCATAACGCATAAGTGTATGTATTCTTTGAAATACATCCTCAATATCAGTTTCATCTTGAGCTTTATATGCAGTAATAACATACATTTTGCAAATTTTTGACGAGTAGCGTTTCCACAATTGGACTTTTTCAATTATCAATTCTTTGTCCTCAATATGATCAAATGCAAAAATAAAGTCTCCATGATATTGAGAATTAATGAATCTTCTAGCTCTTTTGTCTGTCATTAACCGTAAATCTATTCCTTGTCGAAATTGAAATGGCTTTCCTGTTGCTTCAATATCATCGAGTACTTCTTCCCACTCAGGGAGGGCAAGAATGTTATCATCCCAGAGATAGATATATGGACGTGTTATATCAAGAAACTCCCTAACTGGAGAGTGCTGAAAAGCGTGGCCATATTTTTTATTGACACAAAACTCGCATTTTCTAAAGCAACCGCGCGAAGTGAAACCAATAGAATAGTCGAGATAATCTGCAAAGTGCGAGCGTTGCCGCCCTAAAGATAACTGAAGGTCCACATACTCTTTGTATAAATCATAATACGGCATGTGGTGTTCAATATCATCCGGTAAGTTTTCCCCTCCGTCTTCAAAGAAACCAGTACCGCCATAAGAAACATTCTCAAGTGTCAAGACCCAGTCAGGAATACTTGTAAAAGTGAAAACTTTAGATATAAATACTTTGTCAAAATCATATAAAGAAAAATAATTATCGTATATAAGTTTAACTTCATTGCCTTGGTCTTGGTAGTAACCTGCAATTTTCATTAGTGCCAAATTTGGATGTCGTGTGCCATTATCCATCAAATCAGCATCGATTAATCCTATTTTCATATTGATCCTCACCGCATTTCTATAGTTCTTATATAATTATATATACTTAGTTGCAGTTGTGCAAGATCCACAAATATATTAGTTGAAGGATGGGTGCTAATCTATTAGCTTATGAGGTGCAAAATAATTAAGACACACAGGGGGGACGGTTTGAAAAGAATTTCTTTGAAGTGTTTTTTTACACATTGAACATTTTGCTTTCAATGCTTGATATTATCTCGTTGTCTGCTGGGCAGAACTCAAATTTGTCAAATTGATCTGGTGATACCCACCGAATATCGCTGTGCTCTTTCTTTTGAAGGGTACCATCAACAATTTCGCAAATGTAGAAGTTGATGTATACGGTTCATTGAGGATAATCATTTTTCAATTCAACTTATCTTGTCATTCCGTACCCGATACAGTGAGTAAGAGTGTATCATAGATAAAAGTACATCTATCACTAAAAATCCAGTAAAGGCAAGTACTATATGTTTAAAGGAAATAATTCAAGTCTATTTCATGCATATTCCCAAAATGTGCATCGGTAACATGAGAGTCATCCAAGACAATAGAGATACTTTATATGTTGCTGGCTGCTGGTATTACAATGATCTATCAAGAAGAAGCCTAGAGATGGGGAGAATGATTGCTGCAAGCAAGGGATCAAAACAGTAGCCTATTCCTCGAACTGTTCACTATCTCAGTCTTCCGGATAAGGCTTTTTCCGGTTTGTTCTATTCAAGAGATAATCCGTGCTTGTATTATGAAAATCCGCCAGTTTAATTAAAATTCCGGTGGGTATATCCACATCGCCACGTTCATAATTACTGTAGATTCTTTGGCTGCAATTGAGATATGTTGCAACCTGTGTCTGCGTCAAATCCTTGTCTTCTCTTAAATTTCTTATTCTTTCATACATATAAAATCACCTCAATATAATTATAATTTAGCGAATAATTCGCTATTGATATTTAGCGGAAATATCGCTAAAATTATATTAAGACAATAAATTGAAAGATAGAAAGAAGGCGGAATATGAAATCTATTTTGGAAGAACTGTATATAAGTAATATGTACCCTGATAAATTGATTATATCAAAGGACCCTGAATACTGTTTATTGAGTCAAAAAATTTCTGACATCCTGGAAATGTGGGAAAAGAAGTTTTCAGAAAATGATTATGATCAGCTTGAGACACTGTTGGATCTGCGTTCTCAAATGGGTTCGATGGAAGCCTCTGAATCCTTTATAAATGGATTCAGGCTGGGTGCGTTGATCATAATTGAAGTGGTGACGGGAAAAGATGAATTTGCACGTTGAAGAGATTAGAATATGCAAATAAAATGCTGATAATGTATAAAAGCTAAGGAATAATTCCGGTAAATTATTCCTTAGCTTTATTATATTTATGCCTTGAATAATCTTTGAATTTTATGATCCCTCCCTCGGCTTCCGGCGGAATATCATTATATTCATAGCCGGCATGGAGCTGGGCAGTTCTCTCTGTACCTTTATTGTCATCTGCTTAGTCGTCATTTATTGATGTCGACTTTTTAAACAATTAAAAATATAATGATAACAAGTTCAGAGCAACAATTAAAATAAATCAGGAAGGAGGTTGTGTTATGCATAAAAGCGATTATATTGTTAAATATCTTGCCAATTCAACTTCTGACTATGTGACCTCTGCTCAACTGGGCGATTTTTTAAGCAGCAGTACCCGTACGGTTTTGCGGTATATTCGTGAAATTCAGGCTGAAAGTAATGAACATGGATTTGAAATTATTTCAAACAAGGGTCAGGGATATCGTTTGATTATAAGGGACAAAGCTGCATTTCAAAATTATTTGTCCAATAGCTTGGCTGAGCATGAAAAAAGCGATTTGAACAAGCTGGAATGCCAGATTGCAAGGCAGCTTTTATTAACGGATTACATTAAATTGGATGATTTGGCTCAACAGTTCAATTATAGCCGTTCCAGCATATCACGAATAACCTCCGCAGTAGCATCTATTTTTGAGGGATATAATTTGGAATTGGAGAGTAAGGCGCATCAAGGCTTTTCAGTTCAAGGAAGTGAAATTAATATCCGTCACTGTATTAATAATTTGATTTTTAATAGCTTCACTATGTACCAAACAGCACGGATGCTGCAAGTTGATGATTTAGATTGGAATTCATTCAAGAAAGCGGCAACCGATATAGTAAAATCAAGAGGACTTAATTTTAAACAAGAATTACTAATACAGTTTATGAAGTATTGTTATATAGCGGTAAATCGCATCCGTAATAAGCGTTATGTTAACTTTGAACAAATTAAAGATTTAGAATTTGATATTGTTTCAGATGAAAGCTTGACTCTTATGTTAGAGCTTATTCAATTAATTTGTCCGGAGTTTGAAAAAACAACAGAAAGCCAATGGGAATTATATTACCTTGCCCTTGCCTGGGAACAAAGTATTTATCCTGTAGAAAAACTGCATGATCCTAATCCTGAAAGAATTAAGTTTTTCTTGGATATTGTTGAAAAAGCAGTCGAAAATATCAAAAACTATTACGGAATAGACTTTACAAAGGATCACCAATTTTTGAAAGATTTAGCCGAACATATTTCCATATGTTACTGGAAATACCTGTTGAATGTAGAAAGTGAAAATCTTTATCTTGATGAAGTACGTTCTAAATACCCAACAGCCTATTACTACTCTGTAGAGATAGCAGCTTGTATTAATGAAAGCACCAAGACAAAAATTCCGGATGATGAACTGTCCCTGATAACTTTGCACTTTGCCGCAAAAATTGAACGCGAAAATCGTAAACAAATCAAAACAATAATTCTATGCAGTACTGAGTTTGGAATTACAGAACTTTTAAAAAGCCGTTTAAACAAGCAATATGGGGATATTGATGTTATTGGAATCTGTACCTGTGACAATAAAGTGCAATTATGCCATGATAACGCTGATTTCTATATTTCAGCAGATCAAATAGAGCAAAGTGAACTTAACGGCAAACCAATATTGCAGCTCTCTCCATTTTTAGATGAAGAGGATTGCCATTTACTGGATGAATTTATTGCAAGACTTAACACCACCGTTCCATTGCAAAGTATTTGCGAACCAAACCACTTCTACATTTTAAACAAGCCGGCTAAAAAAGCGCATTTGCTGAATTATTTATGTGATTACCTATTGCAGGAAGGCCGGATTACAGAAAAAGAAAAGGCTGATATCTTTGCCCGTGAAGCTTTAGTTCCAACGGCAATAGCTCCACATGTGGCAATGCCGCATTGTATCATACAAGGATCAAGCTTTCTCGTTTTTGCAGTGCTGCCTAAATCTATAATATGGGATCAAACCAGAATAAATCTTATTATACTGGGTTGTTTCCATGAAGGTGATAATCAGATTAAGAATTTACTGAAGCAGCTGTACACGGTGATTTCAAATAAACAGCAAGTTGACAAAATCATAGGCTGCAAATCTTATGATGAATTTATAAAAGTAATGAATGATTTTGTGGGAGAAGAATTATGCTGAAAAATATTTTGACCCAGGATTTAGTTGAACTGGATGCAACCGGTTTTGAAACTCCGGAGGATATTATTCGTTATAGCGGCTTATTGCTCCAAAAAGCAGGCAAGGTAGAGCCTCCATATGTTGAAAAAATGGTTGATGCTTTTCAGAGCCTTGGCCCTTATATAGTAGTGGCACCGGGAATTGCAATGCCACATGCACGTCCTGGCAGCGATGTAAACGTTCCATCTGTGAGCTTTATCAGGCTTAAAGAACCAATGCCTTTTGGACATCCGGAAAATGACCCGGTTTATTTAGTATTTGCCCTGGCTGGGAAAGGACATGACGATCATTTGGATATTTTGAAAACCTTAAGCGGTCTTTTAAGCGATGAAGAAAATATAAAAGTGCTTTCCTCAGCAAAAAATTATCAGGAATTGTTAAAAATTTTATAGAAGGAGGTGATGGTGTTTGCATGTTATAACAGTATGCGGAATGGGCTTTGGTACTAGTCTCATGCTGCTCATGAACATCCAGGAAATTGGCAGAAAGTATGGCTTTGAAATTACCGGTGAAGCAGTGGATTTAGGTTCATACAAAGGAAAACCATGTGATTTTATTGCCGCTTCATCTGAAATAGTGCGGCAGATTATTTCTGATAAGCCTGTGGTCGCTATCGACAACCTTTTAAATAAAAAGGAGGTTGAAAATAAAATTTCACCTTATTTAAAAAAGTAAAATTAGAAGCGGAGGAATTGAAATGGTAAATTTTTTGGTTGAATTCCTTAGTAATCCAACTATTGTCATTGGCTTGGTAGCTTTGTTAGGTTTGGTACTGATGAAAAACAAACTTACGACGGTCATCACCGGAACGCTAAAGACCATATTCGGCTTCATGATTTTAAGTGCAGGTGCAAGTGTTATTGTCGGAGCATTGATTCCCTTTAGCGCTATGTTTCAATCTGCTTTTGGCCTGACTGGTATTGTTCCGGAGGATAATGCACTTGTTGCAGGTGTCCAGACTGTTCTTGGTTTTGAAACTCCTATGATAATGCTGTTCTCATTCGTAATCAATATAATTCTGGCCCGGGTAACCCCTTTTAAGTACATATTTCTTACCGGTCACATGATGTTCAGCTTTGCAGGTACAATGGCAATTGTCCTGGATCAGCTTGGCATTAACGGTTGGACCGCAATAATCATAGGCTCAATTGTTCAGGGTGTCAGTATGGTTGTTTTTCCTGCCATCAGTCAGCGTTATACAAAAAGGATACTGGGATCTGATGATGTTGCCTTTGGCTTTTGGGGTTCCTCTTTAATAGTTCTTTCCGGCTTTATTGCGAAAAAATGCAGAAAGAAAAATAGTGATGAAAATGATACATGGGAAAAGGTTAAGGTTCCTGAAAAGCTTGGTTTCTTAAAGGACATGTCCATTTTAATGGGTATTGTTATGGTAATAGTTTATGTTGTAACAGCAATTGCCGCTGGTAAAGATGTCGTTACCGGGCTTTCCGGAGGGAAAAACTGGATTGCGTTTGTAATACTTCAAGCCCTCACTTTTGTAGCAGGTATACTTATTCTGCTGCAGGGTGTCCGAATGTTCCTCGGTGAAATAATTCCCGCCTTTAAGGGTATCAGCGAAAAGCTGGTTCCTGGAGCGAGACCGGCTCTGGATGTTCCAATTTTCTATGCTTACGGGCCTACTGCCACAACTATTGGTTTTCTGTGTGCCGTAGTTGGCGGACTGGTTGCTACATTTCTGTCACCTCTTACGGGGGTTGTTGTTCTGCCCGGGGTTATAGGCCTATTCTTCATGGGCGGTGCTGCCGGTGTGTTTGGTGATAAACTGGGAGGCAAGCGTGGCGCTGTTATTGCCGGTTCATTTCTGGGTTTTGCTTTTACAATGATTCCGGCTCTTTGTTATCCATTGATTGATGTAACACGTTATGGCATATCCGGTCTGTGGTTTGCTTCAACCGATGCAATCATTGTAGGTGTTATCATGAAGCTGGCAGGCATGATCTTTGGTTTGGGAGCATAGTTTGCTTAATATTTTAGATTAAGAAAAGAGTTGACCTGTATTATGAAATTTGCAAGAACTGTTTTAGGGGATATAAAGGCTGAGGATATGGGGTTTACCTATCCTCATGAACACTTGTATTCGGTTCCTCCACCGCAGCAGAAAGACCGTGATTTGGAACTCAGCAATTATTCGGCAAGTGTTGGGGAACTGCTGAACTTTAAGTCGGTAGGCGGCTGTACTCTGGTGGAAGCCTCCACTTTGGATTATGGGCGCAATTTGAACATTTTAAAGAAAATGAGCGAGGAAAGCGGAGTTCATGTAATTGGAACCACTGGTTTCAACAAACATATCTACTATCCTTCCTGGGTGGAAGAAAAGTCAATTGACGAGCTTGCGGAGTTGTTATCTTACGATATTACCACGGGTGGTGACGGAGGAGACGTTAAAGCCGGTTTTATAAAGATTGGTACCTACTATAACTTAATCCATCCTTTGGAGAAGAAGACAATGGTTGCGGCCGCCATAGCACAGGAAAAATGTGGTGCTCCAATATGGGGACATACAGAAGCAGGAACCATGGGAATGGAAATACTTGACATACTTGAAGAGAATGAGGTGGATTTGAGCACGGTTGCTCTTGGTCATTTAGACCGCAATGCTGATGAATATTATCTGTTGAAGCTTGCTGACCGAGGCATATATGTGCAGTTTGACGGTCCCGGAAAAGTAAAGTATTATCCGGACAGCGTACGTGTTGCACTAATAAAATCACTAATCGCTCATGGACATATTGATCAATTGCTGATAAGTGGTGATATGGGCCGTGCTTCCTATTTGGAGGCTTATGGAGGCGGTCCCGGCTTCCGCTTTATCAAGACAAAATTTATTGCCCGTCTTCTGGATGAAGGCATAAGTGAGGCGGATATACATAAAATTTTCTACACCAATCCTCAGAGCTGGCTGGCTGTATTTTAAGAAATCATTTTTTATGGAAATGAGGGTGTAACGCTATGATTCCAAATGAAAAACTGATTGCAATAATTCGCAATGTGAGTCCTGATTATATCATGGATATTGCTTCTGTTATTAAAACTGCCGGCATTGGAGCTGTAGAGGTTTCCTTAAGCGAACCGGAGAGAGGGTTTGCATGCATTGAGAGACTCAAAAAACAGTATTGCGATGATGATTTTGCAATCGGAGCCGGAACTGTCTCTAAAAAAAGTGAGATTGACAAGCTTTCAGCTTTGGGTGTTACCTATATACTGACGCCGGGGTATGATGAGGAGATTGTATCCTATGCTTTGAGAAAAAAGATAGATATACTTCCCGGCGTGCTGACTCCGTCCGATGTACAAAAAGCTGTCAATCAAGGTATAATACTTCTAAAGCTTTTTCCGGCTAACGCCTTTGATATGGGATATATAAAGAGCTTGAAAGGACCTTTCCCGCAAACTGATTATATTGCAGTCGGAGGTGTCAACAAAAACAATGCTGCGGAATTCTTAAAGGCCGGGTTTAAAGGTATAGCCGCAGGTTCCAATTTGGTTCCGCAAGATGCTTCAATTAAGGATTTGACAACTGTTAAGCAAGCTGCTGAAGCCTTTGTGGAAGCGGTTAGGGGTGAAAAACTGCAATGTATTTGATTCAAAATATGACTCGTTTGCAGGTAGCTGAAAAAATAGAACAATTTCCGGTGGCTATCGTGCCAATTGGAAGTACCGAGCAGCATGGACCCCACCTGCCGCTGGGAACCGATATTTTTATTGCTGAAAAATTGGCAGGTCTCGTGTCTGATAAAACCGGAGCGTTGGTATTTCCCTCACTTAATTTTGGATACTCATGGGGCTGGAGAGATATCCCTGGTACTGTTGCCATACCGCAGGAGCATCTGCAGATTATTTTAATCGATATTGTAAAAAGTGTTGAGCGCTATGGGATAAAGCTATTGATTTTTCTTAATGGGCATGAAGCTAATAATTCGTCCATGAAATATGCAATCCGGCAAGCGCAGGACGATACAAGCATGAAGCTTTTGGGAATGTTCTATCCTGGCATTGGGAAGCTGTATGAAAAATATATAGAATCTCCAACTTGGGGGGGTATGTTTCATGCATGTGAGTTTGAAACTTCATTAATGCTGGGAGTTGACGAGTCATTAGTCCACATGTCGCTTGCATGCAGAGAATATCCCGAGCACCCGGTTTTATACGGTATGGATAATTCATCCATCGGCAGTATTAGCAAAAGTGGTGTCTATGGTGATGCTACTTTTGCAACAAAGGAGAAGGGCAATAAATTGCTTACAGGCTTTGCCGACAATATTTCTGATATTATTAGAGCTGCATATGATGATTTATAAGGTATATTTGGCAGGGGCTGTGAAAAAAGGCTGTTTTTTTATGGCGAAAGGAAAGAATTCAATGAGCGAAGGAAAAAAGAACATTATTGCAGCGTTACTTCAGGAGTATGACATCAAGAACTCACGGCACGTTGAGAGTATAATTCTGATGACGTATTGTGGTCAGAAGGATAAATAAGGCAGGTCAACCATTATATGTAGTGGTTTTGAAGTAAAAAATGAGCAAAAAACGGGCTAAAAAAGTGCATTTTTCGGCTAGTTTTTTTGGGGCATTTTATAGATGACATTGGAGATTTTGATGATGACAGCGGGTAACATCCACCGAGCGGAGTAGTTATATATATAGATAGAAAGTTAAAAGAGTACAATAATATAATATGAATTGTTCCATATACGTTTAATTATGTGAATCAATTTTTTATCTTTTTTATGGTGTGTCAAAAACTGGCACGCTAAAATTTTATTAAGCAGTGTAATATTTTTTGGCTTAATGTGACTCATTATATGAAAGGGGGGTATCAGTGAAACAAATTGAAAAACTATATTTCGAATATAAGCAAGATATCTATAATTATTTGTTAAGCCTTACCCATGATCCTACCCTTTCGGAAGATCTACTCTCAGAA
>Ga0209643_1002165_pt1 | contig 13868 bp, 14 predicted proteins | sample AutmiccBRH37_all_FD_187383 | JGI IMG/M metagenome (GOLD analysis project Ga0209643, IMG submission 187383) | Deep subsurface microbial communities from Mt. Terri, Switzerland - Autotrophic microbial communities BRH/37_all (SPAdes) (version 2) | ecosystem: Environmental > Aquatic > Deep... | reverse complement strand
GATACCAATTTGGTGTTTGAATTGGAATTGGTTGGAATGGCCAATTAATGTATAAATAATTAGCGCAATCCAATGATTGACCAACTTATTGATAAAGACATTGAATTGCTCATTTTCCTAAATAATTTAGGAACTCCACAATGGGATGGCTTTTGGCTGTTTATGTCGAATAAGTTCAGTGCCATTCCGTTGTATGGGTTGTTGCTTTATTTTACCTACAAACAATTGGGATTCAAGAAAACTTTTGTTGCGGTTATTTTTATTGTTTTGCTTATTGCAGCATCAGACCAAACCAGCAATTTATTTAAATATGGATTTAAACGATTGCGTCCCTGCCACAATGAAAATATTGCTGATTTAATTCGATTGGTGGGCAACCGTTGCGGCGGTTTGTATGGCTATTTTTCTGCGCACGCCGCCAATTCTATGGCAATTGCGGTATTTTTTGGATTCCTTTTCAGAAATAAATTATGCTATTTATTTCCAATTCTTGTAATGTGGGCAATATCGGTTTCCTATAGCCGTATTTATTTAGGTGTCCATTTTCCTCTGGATGTGGTTACGGGAATGCTCATCGGCCTTATTTATGGCATATTGTTTTATGCTTTTTTTAAGGCATTTTTAAAAAAAGTTTATCGTTTATCCCTGTAAATTTCTTTGTTGAAAGGATTTAAAAATATCAGTAAAAAAATAACACTGAAAGCAAATTCATAAATTTCCCACTTTCTGGTTGAAGTGATAAATACTAACAATCCTGTTCCAATTAAAAACGCAATGGTATGATGCCATTGCACAATTGGCACCGCAAATTTGTTGGCCAAGTTTTTAATCCACCCAAACATTCTGTACAAAAAAGGTGCAATAATTAAATAAATAACCAAAACAGCCGTTAAAATCTGACTAAAAATTAACTTGTTTATTTTGGTTTCGCCAACCACCAAATTGTGTAAATTGGTTTCTCCTTGCGCATTGTTTTCTATAAAATATTGGGAAGATTCCACATTTAAAATGCGCTGTCCCCAAGAGATTTCTTCTCCAGCACCAAAAAAGAAAACAATGGATAAACCTAAAACGCCAATTTTCCAGAACAATTCTTTGTGTTTAAAAAGTTTGAAAAATCGAAAAAGCAAAAGCAAACTTGAAGCCAATAGAAATAAAGCGGATGCAAATTCAATGAGTCCATCTTCCCGGGTGTAAACTTCGTCAAAAAAGGTAAGATCTGTTTTTGCAAAGTAAATTCCCAATCCGAATATGACGATTAAAAATAAATAGGCGACTTTATCAATGGTGGTGAGTGTTTTCATAAATGCTTGTATTTTGATTTATAAATGTTTATTGAAAGGTTAAAAGTACTGTTTTTTTGAAACTAAATAAAATTCCCTGATCAATCGTTCTTTGCTTTTTGAACCAAAATTTAAATTATAAGTTTCAATGAGTTTAAAATTATAATTTTTGCCCAATTGAGAGTTCATAATTTCAACATCTTTAGGCATAAGCAGCAGGCCAAAATTTGGATCAGCAGGTATTTCTAAAGACTTATTTTTATAAATGTTTTTGATAATTCCGTTGTATTCCCAAAGCAGTTCCGGTGTCATTTCCCCAATAGAATAACTGATAATATGTTCTTTTTCTTCAAATTGATGCAAGGCATTAATGGAATTATAGGCTTCATTTTTGGTGATACTTTTTGTCAGCGGCAATCCGAACGCCGCTAACGAAACCATAAACAAAATGGTTAAATAAAATACATTTTGAATTCTTTTTAAATACAAATTTCTAATCAGTAAAATTCCTGTAAAAAGTGTTGCCACTGAAGTTAATGCATAACTAAAAAGGTGATTTTGCAGCCCGTCTTTCAACAAAAAGAACAATGCAAATGGAACGGAGAGGCTTATAATTGTAATCAATCCGAAATTGAAATAAACCGGAATTGTTTCTGTTTTTCGTTTTAACTCAGAAAAATTAATGCATAAATATTGAATGTAAAACCCTGTATTGACCGCCATCGGAATCAAGACCGGAACCAAATAACGTGCCTTTTTTTCGGGAATCAACGACAATAAAATAACAGCGGCTATCGTCCACCAAAAAGAGAATTGATAGGCTTTTTTATGTGTAACACGCTTGATCAGATAAGGATACAGCAAACTTATAAATGCCGGAATTGTCCATAAACCCGATTGGATAAAAAAGTTCCAATAATAATAAAATGGTTTGATATTGTAGCTGCTCCAATTTTCGGTTTCTTTGGTGGCAATTTTCAGAAATGCTTCGGGATCTGCAAGTCTAACATATGCAAACCACCAGCCGCCAATAATCAATAATAATAATACAAAACCTATAAGTGGCAAAAATTTTGTTTTGAAATCTTTAAATTTAAAAACAATACCGTAGGAAATCAAAAATGGCAAAAATACGGCATATAAAGAAACCGGACCTTTGCTCATTACAGACAGTCCAATAAAAAAAGCGGCCAATAAAGCGTTTTTCCAAAGCGACAATTTTTCTTCAAAAAAGAGAAACAAAAAATAGAGTCCGGCAAGCATAAATCCGTGCGCAAAAATATCCCACGGCGCTTCAATAATAATGGCAAAAATATAAAAAGAAGTCACCAAAATTAAACTGTTATTGATGCTTTGAATTTTAGTAAGCATTAATTTTAAGGATAAATAATAAATGAAAATACCCGAAAACAACACCATTAATGCCGCCGGTAGCCTTAAGGCCCAAACATTGCTGATGCCAAAAATCAACCCTGAAATTGCCGTTAACCAAGTTGGCAGCGGCGGTTTTTGATAGCGCGCTTCACCATTCATCGTGGTCAGTAACCAATGATTGTCCTGAACCATTTCCCGTGCCGTAATAAAATTACGGGCTTCCATAATGGTGATGTTTGGCACTTCCAAATGAATCAGGAGCATCAGCAAAACAACGCCCGACAATAGGACTAATGGATATTTTTCAAAGATTTTAATCATCATTTTTTAACTTTTGAAGGTTAGTCATATTTTCCCTTTTTAATAAAAAAAGATTTCTGAAATAAATGACCGAACCCATCATATGGCCAATAAATAAAACGGGATCTCTCCGTATAATTGCATAAATTAAAATGAGTAAAGAGCCAATAAAACTCAACAGCCAAAATCCGAATGGCAATGACGATGCTTTATTTTTTTCAGAATAAATCCATTGGTACACAAAACGAAGCGCAAAAACAGTTTGTGCAATTATTCCCAAAGCCAACAACCAAAACGGAATGTTTTCATTTTTCAGCAACTTGGCCAAATCATAAGTGTTGTTGTTGAAATAATAAATCACAATAAGCAACGGGAAAATCCACAAGAAAAATCGCATCCATATTGGTGCTTTTTTCCATTCTCCCTGCAGTTGTAAGTTCCTTATATAAATGAAATAGGTTAGTGCCTGTCCTAACATAATCGCGAAATCCTCGCGTAAATATCCGTATACAAATAAAAGAAAAGAGGCAAACAGACTCAATTTCCAAAAAATGGAAGGCGTCAGCACTTTTTTGCTTTTTTCTGATAAAATCCATTGCAAAATAAGCCTGCCAGAAAATATCAGCTGCGCCAAAAACCCGATACCGTAAACTAACCAGTTGCTCATTAACCCTTTTTAGTTATTTTATAATTTAAGTATTTTTTCTTCATCCATAAATACGCAAAACAATCGATGAGCGGGCCAACCAATCTGTTCCACAGACCATACTTTGCCACACCTGCAATTCTTGGAAAATGCTGCACGGGAATTTGTTTTATTTTGCCATTTTGCAATAAAATCATCGCAGGCAAAAAACGGTGTAAGCCATTAAACATCGGAATATTTTTGGCATATTCTGTTTTGATGACTTTGAGCGGACAGCCCGTATCATCCATTCCATCATCAGTAAAAGCACGTCTGATGCCGTTGGCAATTGTGGACGACATATTTTTTACGAATGCATCTTTTCTTCCGGTTCTGACGCCCGTAACCAAATCGAATTCGCCAATATGCGCCAGCAACAAATTAAAATCTTCAGGCGCAGTTTGTAAATCGGAATCGATATACCCAACCAATTCTGCCTCCACTTCTTTAAATCCGGCAGCGATGGCCGAGCTTAATCCACGGTTTTGTTCAAATGAAATATAAGAGAAATCGGGATTGTTGGCACAAATTTCTTCTATCAATTGTTGGCTATTGTCCTTGCTTCCGTCATTTACAAATAGAATATTTGTTTTTTTTGTGGCTATTTTTATATAGTTGGACAGTTCCTGTTCCACACGTTTTAAATTGTCCTCTTCATTGTAAACAGGGACAATAATGGTAAATTCGTACTTCATTATTTTAGAGCCAATTTTAGTAATTCTTCAGCAGGGTTAAACGGCATTGTTTTTAATTTTTGGATGAATTTTTTTGCCCATTTAGTTAAAGTTTAAAATCCGGTTTTAAATTTGAAATATTTAATCGGAAAAAATATTTAAAATAAAATTATGTAAATTTTACGATATTTTGTCGTTAAATGATGTTTATTCAAGTTTCAATAAATAAATGGAAGATTTAAAATTGGAATCCATAAGTTTCATTTGCGCTTTGTATTCTAATGGAATGTCTTTTATTTTTTTGTTGGTAACCACCAAAAAGGACTTGCCTTTAATTCTAAAAACCGAATCCAATTTCTTGGCATCGGCAATAGTTTTTGCTTTTCCGTTGGAATAAAACTGCCCGGAATAGGATTTGCCTTTCCAATAATAAAGTGCTTCATTTTTGTTAAAATCGATTTGTTGATTTTCAATTAGATATTTGTCGGAATTCATATAAAAATCCAGTTTACCGGTTAAAAAAGCGCCAAAAAACAACAAAATGGCCACTGCCGGAAAAATGGAACCAACAACCAACATCGTTTTTTTCTTTTCATAATCTTTCCACCAATGCACCATTAAAAGCGCAATAGGAATGGTCACCGGAAGAATATAGGTGTGTAAAATATTTTTTGAAATCGTAAAAAATAACGGGGTCCAAAACAGCCAAAAAATCAAATACGAAACATACTTATCTTTAAAAATTGATTTTCTTTCTTTCCAAATTTTATACAACACAATTTGTATCCAGGGAAACGCAAAAGCGAGTAAAAACACCCAAATCATCCCTAAAGGCTGGGAATGGCCGCTGCCATATAAATCGCCTTTCCATCCGGGAACCAGAAATCGGTTAAAATGCTCGCCAACGATAAAATAATCCAGAAATCCTGGCGACCGTTGTTCTGCCAAAATATACCAGGGAATTGATATGACTGCAGTAATTAAGATTCCGGTAAACCAAGGTAATTTCAAATAAATGGTTTTAAGCGGTACTTTTTGTAGCAAAATCCAAAGAAAAATAGGAGGGACCGTTAACACCAAAATGATGGGTCCTTTTGCCAAAAATCCCAATCCCACTGCAATAAAAAACAAATAATTCCAAAAAGAATATTTTTCATATTGCATCGATTTCCAAAAGGAAATCATAATCAGCGCAATGCTAAAAGCCAAAGCGCTATCGGTAGATACAACGCCGGTGTGAATCAGAAATTCGGGCATTGTCAACAAAATAAAAGCAGGTAAATAAAAGGAAATTCCTTCTTTTTTCGCCAGTTTTCCAATGATAATCAGCAATACAATAGCCAATAAAAAGGAAGGAAATCGCGCAGACATTTCGCTAACGCCGAAAGTTTCAAAACTTAAAGCAGAAAGCCAGGTTGAAAGTGGCGGTTTTGCCCAAAACGGAATTTCGTAATCAATTTGCAGCACCACCCAGTTTTTGGTTTCATACATCATTCTTGCAATTTCACCATAACGTGATTCCGTTTTGTCCAGTAATGGAATTACAGCCGTAAGGATCAACCGGAAAATCACGATGACAATCACAGAAATAAACAAATAAAACGAAGTGTTTTTATCCTTTTTTATGTCCATTTTTAGAAGTATTTTTAGTGGCCGAATTATTTTTTTGAATTGACGATTTTACGGATTCTGAATAAATCGATCCATAATTTTATAAAATAACTGGCTTTTACTTTTGAATCCCCTCTGTCAACCCATCTTAACAAAGGAACTTCCAGCATTTTTTCCAAAACCTTTTCCTGTCCGTAAAACTTGATGATTCTGTCAAAAATCTCCACATCAAACAGCCATTTGGATACAAAAGCATCCTTAAAAACAACTTCAGCCAATTCTTTGGAGAAAATTTTACAGCCGCACTGCGTATCGTAAACATTTAACTTTAAAATATAGGATATCACGGTGGCGATAATTCTGCCGATAAAAAATCGGTAGTTATTTCTCTCAATTACAGCACCAATTCTTTGTATTCTCGAGCCAAAAACAAAATTAATGTCGGCATTTAAGAAGCTGGTCATCGCCAAACATTCTTCCGGCGAAGTGGCCAAATCGGCATCCAAATAGGCAACATAATCGAAATGATGATGATAATTGCAATAGTGAAAACCGCTTCTGATGGCTTCGGCTTTGCCCATATTTTTAATGTAGGAATGAACAACGACCTGTTTTGGAAATTGCGTTTTTAAACCTTCAAGAATGGCAAGCGTGTTATCTGAAGAACCGTCATTGACAAAACAAATTAAAACAGCCGGATTTTCCTCCATAAAATGGCTGTATTCTTGGATAGCCAAGCCTTTTTCTTCATTATAGCAGGGAATAACAATGCAAACATTATTTTTTATGGCGGACAAATTGTACATCAAGGTTTTCTGCTTAGGTGGAATCAAAATTCGCGGTAAATTTAAATTATTTATCTCGATAAAATCGTCACACTTCAAATAATGTTTTGATTCCTGTTTAGAAATTGAATAATGAAAAGGTAAAATATAAATTTAACAATTTAAAATAATTCGCCATTCATCGCGCATTATTCATCATTCATTTTTCATTATTCATTTTTCAATCAATTTGGGTTCAGGATTTTTAGTATATTTACGCTTTTAAATTAAGGGAATTTTAATGGAATTATACAAAATAAATCAGCTCAAAATATACAATTCTTTAAGTAAATCTAAAGAAATTTTCAAACCCATTATTGAAGGAAATGTTGGGATGTATGTATGCGGACCAACGGTATACAGCAATGTGCATTTGGGAAATGTGCGGACTTTTATGTCGTTTGATTTGGTTTTCCGATATTTAAAACAGTTGGGTTATAAAGTGCGTTACGTACGTAATATCACCGATGCCGGGCATTTGGAAAATGATGCCGATGAAGGTGAAGACCGAATTGCCAAAAAGGCGCGAATCGAAAAAATTGAGCCGATGGAAGTGGTACAGCGTTACACGGTGGATTTTCACGAAACACTGCAAAAAATAAACAATTTGCCGCCCAGCATTGAGCCAACCGCAACCGGTCATATCGTTGAGCAAATTGAAATTATTAAGGATATTTTAGCCAAAGGAATGGCCTATGAAATAAATGGGTCGGTATATTTTGATGTGTTAAAATACAATGAAACAGAACATTACGGAATTCTTTCCGGCAGAAATATTGAAGAATCTGTTCACAATACGCGTGAACTGGACGGCCAATCCGAAAAGAAAAATCCGCAGGATTTTGCCCTTTGGAAAAGAGCGGAAGAAAAACATATTATGCGCTGGCCTTCGCCTTGGGGAGAAGGTTTTCCCGGCTGGCATTTGGAATGCACCGCAATGAGCACAAAATATTTGGGCGAAACATTTGACATTCACGGCGGTGGAATGGATTTGAAATTTCCGCATCACGAATGTGAAATCGCGCAATCTAAAGTAAAAAACAAGGTGAATCCGGTGAATTATTGGATGCACGCGAATATGCTGATTTTGAACGGACAAAAAATGGCAAAATCGACAGGGAATTATATTTTGCCCAATGAAATTTTTACAGGCGAAAACAAGATTTTAAGCAAGGCTTTTTCTCCAAGTGCCACCCGATTTTTTATGATGCAGGCGCATTATCGCAGTGTGTTGGATTTTTCCAATGATGCGTTGGAAGCTGCCGAAAAAGGTTATATGAAACTGATGGAAGCCTTAAATAACCTTGAAAACATTGAAGCAGGCAAAGTTTCCTCCATCAATATTGGCGAATGGAAACAACGTTGCTACGAGGCGATGAACGATGATTTTAACAGTCCGGTGTTGATCGCCAATTTATTTGAAGCCGTAAAATATGTGAATTTATTGCTTGAAAAAAAGGAAAGTATTGCAGAGGCAGATTTTGAAACACTTAAAAATACGATGAACATTTTTGTTTATGGTGTTTTGGGTTTGCAAAACAATTCAGAGGAAAATGCCTGCGATAAATTAAACGGCGTTGTTGAAATGCTGATTAAAATGCGTAAAGAAGCGCGTGACAACAGGGATTGGGCACTTTCCGACCAAATTCGCGATGAACTCGCAGTGCTGGGAATCCAGTTAAAGGACGGAAAAGAAGGAACAACATTTTCCATAAATTAATTGAAGGAAATCACTAAAATATTGGCGATTCCATTTATTTGGCTGGTGCGGTTTTACCAGGCAGCCATTTCGCCTTTTTTACCGCCAAGTTGCAGGTATTCGCCAACCTGTTCTCAATATACGTTGGAAGCGCTAAAAAAGCACGGAATTTTTAAAGGCGGCTGGCTGTCGATTAAAAGAATCGTCAGTTGCAATCCTTGGGGAGGGCACGGTCACGATCCGGTTCCGTAGGCCCCCTAACCCCCAAAGGGGGACAGAGCGTAAAGAAAACAGCCAGTGGCTGTTTTTAGCGATAGGGCCAGCCGGCGCGAGGGCACGTAAAGAAAACAGCCAGTGGCTGTTTTTAGCGATAGGGCCAGCCGGCGCGAGGGTATTTAAAGTTAGAAATTGAAAACTTATAATTTCATTATAAACAAACTCCCTTTCCTTGGGAAAGGGTTGGGCATAGGAAATAAGTAAACAAATAAACAAATAAACAGTTAACGCATAAACAATTAAACGACTATGATACTGCTACAAATAGATTGGAACCCTTCACCTGAAATTTTTAAAATTGGCTCATTTGCTGTTCGTTACTACAGTTTAATGTTTGTAATTGCCTTTATGTTAGGACTTTATTTAATGAAAAAGATATTCATTAATGATAATATTCCTATTGAAAAATTGGATTCATTATTTATTTACACCATTGTGGCAACCTTGTTGGGTGCCAGAATAGGGCATTTTTTATTTTATGAACCAGAATTTTTATTTAGAAAACCTTTGGAAGTATTGCTTCCTTTTCGTTTTTCACCAAAATTTGAATTTACGGGCTATGCCGGTTTGGCCAGCCACGGTGCGGCCATCGGAATTATTACCGCGATGTATTTCTTCAGTAAAAATGTGCTGCAAAAACCAATCCTGTTTATTTTGGACAGAATTACCATTCCAGTTGCCATAGCCGGCGTTTTTATCAGATTGGGGAATTTGATGAATTCTGAAATTATCGGAAAACCTACAAATTCGGATTACGGATTTATATTCAGAAAATTAGGGGAAGATTTTCCGCGACACCCGACACAATTGTATGAAGCATTTGGGTATCTTTTGGTATTTATCCTTCTTTGGTACGTGTATTGGAAAACCGATAAAATGAAGAAATCAGGCTACCTTTTCGGATTGTTTTTTGCATTGCTTTGGTCGGTTCGGTTTTTTGTGGAGTTTTTCAAGGAAAAACAGATTGAAGGCGGCGAAAATTGGATGTTCGGACTCAATACCGGACAGGTATTAAGCATTCCGCTTATTCTTATAGGTTTGTATTTTATGTTTCGCAAAACAAAATCAGAAAGTAAAAAAGGCTAAAGTACGATTATTAGATGAGTGTATTTATTGAAAATGAAATCTTTGAAAAAGCCGATTATTCAAAAGTTAAATTGGCAAAAGGAGAATATGATGATTGTACTTTTAAAAACTGCCTGTTTTTGAATGTGAATGTTTCCGAAATTACTTTTACAGATTGTGAATTTGTGAATTGCAATTTTAGCAATTCTTATTTAAAAAACACCTCATTCAGGTCTGTAATATTCAAAAATTGTAAATTATTGGGACTTCAATTTAATGATTGCAATCCCTTTTTATTGTCGATTGGTTTTGAAGAATGTCACTTATACATTGTTTCTTTTTATAAAATGAAGCTTAAAAACACAAAATTCAACAAATGCAAACTTCAGGAAGTTGATTTTTCTGAAACCGATTTATCCAATGCGTCATTTAACAATTGCGATTTGATCGGTAGCATATTCAAGTCTTCAATGTTGGAGAAAGCCGATTTTAGAACGTCGTATAATTACAGCATCGACCCGGAAATAAATCGCCTGAAAAAAGCCAAATTTTCTTTGCAGGGCGTGGTAGGTTTGTTGGGGAAATATCAGATAGAAATTGAATAATTTAAATAAAAAACGCCGCAATTGCGACGTTTTTTATTGCCATTTTTCAGGAATTAATCTTTCTTCCTAATGGATCCTGATCCCACAGATTTTAATTTTTCTATAGTTGGATTTCCTGTATAAATAACATCGCCCGATCCAACAATATTGGCGTGAATTTCAGAAACCGCCTGAATATTCACATTGCCCGATCCGGCAATATTTATATGAGAGGCCGTTGCTCTCAACGCATCACCTTCCAAGTTCCCTGAACCCGCTATATCACAATAAAGTTCATCAGTATTTCCTGATAATTTTATATTGCCGGATCCTGCAATATGTGATCTCAGGTTTTTGTTGGAAACCGGTAAATCCAATCCGCCGGATCCTGCCAGACTTAAATTTAAATCCGCAGCGTTTAACACATCGGTCGAACTCACATTTCCTGATCCCGCCAATGATATGGCATCAACCATCTCAAAAGGAACCGTAATTAAGATTGTTTTGGTTGTTTTTAATTGGTAGCCTCTTTTGGGCTGAATTTTTAAATGGCCATTTTCAACGTCCGTTTCAATATATTCCATTAAATTTTCATCGGCAATAATAGAAATATCGCCTTCCACTCCTTTGATCAATTTTACGTCAAATGAACCTGCAATACTAATTTTATCATATTTGGAAATGCTTCTGTTTTCCGTTATTATGTTTGCATTGCCCTTAATTTTTTTTGTAAATACTTGTGCGTTAAGGGTTGAACTAACAATTATTAATGTTAAAATGCTGATGAGTGTTTTCATTGTTTTGTTTTTAGTTGTTGTTAAAAGAAATGCTTCCGTAACTCGATTTTATTGAAATTTGCTTGCCTGAATTTGGCGAATTGTAATAACCCTCGTAATATTTTGAAGTGGGTTTTTCAATTTCCTTATTGAATGTAAAACCAGCTCCGCGTTTAAATCCGGTATAACTTAAGGCCGCCGTAATATCAAATGATGCATTTGGATGCAAACCAAGTTTTACGTGGGTATAGGACGATTGAATGCTTAATTTTTTCAAATGTTGACCCAATTCCTGAACTTTTAAGGACCCATAATCCAAATTAAATGTGCCGGATTCGAGCAATTTATCGACGGTTAGATTCATATAATCGCTTGTTCCAACCATATTTTCGGCATTTCCAATTTTTAAGCTTCCGTAATCGCAGGAATAATTTAAGCGTTCAACTTTTCCAAAAGAGATTTGGGAATAGTCGGCATTCAATTCAATATTACCTGCCCTTTCAATTCTCAGCGTGGAATAATCGGCGTTTACTGCACCGTTTTTCATATAAGAAATAGTGGAATTGTTGGTGTAATCGATATTTATGCTGTTTGAAGCATTTAACAATTCACCAATATTTAATTTGCCGTAATCGCAATTAATGGTTGCTTTTCCTTCCAGTTTGTTCAGGTTAATTCCGCCGTAATCATTGCTTAAATTTACATTGTTGGTGATGGGCATTTTAATTTGGTAATTGATTTCCATAGTCACATTATTTTTGTTTCCCCAAAAATTCCAGGTTGTTGCAGTTTTATCAATCATCGTTTTTGCGGAAACATTGGAGGAATTTGCATCGAATTCAATAGTGATTTCCTCCAAACGCTTTTTAACTTTGTCTTCATCATCGCCGTTGGTCGTAATTTTCACGATGACTTCGATGTGGTTTTCGTTCCAAGTGACAATATCAATATTTCCGTACTTGTTTGAAACGTTTAAAGTGGCGTCTTTGTTTACTTTAAATTCTTTGGTGATCGTTTTATTTTTGGTGTATTTTCCTTTTTTTTCTGTAGCAAAAATAGCCAAAGGAATCAGTAAAAAAAGTAGTAAAAGTTTAGCTGAATTTTTCATTATTTTGTATTTTTAATTGTTTAACATCCTCTATTTGAATTAATAAGCTTTGTAAAATTTCAATGCGCTGTTGAAAATTTGAGATCATTGCGTATATAATTCTTTTGTCTTCCGTACTTTCTTTGAGCTCAAAAGTGAGTGTCTCATATTGTTTTTCCAGTTTTTTTAATTGTTGCAATCCGTCATTAATTATTTTTTCAGTATCAGAATTTCGTTCTTTTTCAATGCTTGCAAGCTCTTTTTCAATGGTGGCAACAAAGTAATTTTGGGTTTCACCCATTTCCGTAGAAACTTTTGCCAGTTCCATTCCCTGTTTTGAAAATGAGGCGCCAAGCCAAACGCCAAAAATTAGAATGACGGAAGCCGCAATGGCAATAAAAGGCCACAGTTTCAAAAGAATATTAGGCTTTCTGTCTTTGTTCAATTTTGCTTCAAATCGGTTGAAATGGCCCATATTTGGCTCTTCCACATCAAACTGATTTTCCAATTCTTTAAATATTTTTTCCAGATTATCTTGCATAACTCTCAGATAAAAGTTGTCTTAATTTATTTTTCGCCCTTGAAATGGTCGTTCGTGTATTTTCATAACTAATGTCCATAATTTGGGCAATTTCTTCACAATCGTACCCTTCAATTAAATTTAAGGTCAAGGCCACTTTATAGTTGCTTTTTAGCGTCGACAGTTTATTTAAAATCCCGCTGACATTCACTTCGGGGTAATCGGCCACATCTTCCTCAACGGCTGAAATGGCAACTTTTTCAAGCGGAACCGTTTCAAACTTATGATTCCTTCTTAATGCGGTAATGCTGTTGTTGATCACTATTTTTTTTAGCCAGGCACCAAAAGTGACCTGTTCACTAAAGGAATCCAATTTTGTGAAAGCCGATAAAAACGATTCCTGCATCACATCTTCCGCTTCAAAAGAATCATTTAAAATTCTGAAAGCCGTATTATACATCGCTTTATAGTATAGTTTATAAATCGCAAATTGGGCTTTGGCATCGCCTTTTTTGCATCCTTCTATAAGTTGGTTAATATCTTGATTCGCCACGTTCAAAACTAATTTCTATTAAAAAGACTATGTTATTTTTAAAGTGTTACACTTTTCTATTTAAAATTAGATAAAAATTTGGGTGTTCCCCGCCAATTGGCGGGGCGGGCTTTTCGTTACAATCTTTTTTTGAGGAAAAAAACTCAAAAAAAGGATTTTCACTTTAATCCCTAACACAAATACGTTTAACATTCATGCCAATGACCCAATAATTTTTAAAAGTGCAAAGAATTATAATTTATTTAAAATTACTAAAAAAATAATCAGGTTGAATAGGATTTTTGGCATAACAATTGGCATTTATTAATAGATAATAGCATTGTTATCTGTATAAATTATTGATAACCAGAAAAATAAATTAATTTTGCATAAATCATTTTTTAAGTCAAGAAATAATTAATGACAAAATGACCCAATAAAATACTATGAGTAAATCGAAATTTTTTAAACTGGACAATCTGTCATTACAACATATGTTAGATGAGGATGCTGATTTGATACCGTTGATGACTCCAGAAGATGAAGAAGAAATTAATAATGAGGACATTCCGTCTGTA
>Ga0209643_1002163_pt1 | contig 13892 bp, 10 predicted proteins | sample AutmiccBRH37_all_FD_187383 | JGI IMG/M metagenome (GOLD analysis project Ga0209643, IMG submission 187383) | Deep subsurface microbial communities from Mt. Terri, Switzerland - Autotrophic microbial communities BRH/37_all (SPAdes) (version 2) | ecosystem: Environmental > Aquatic > Deep... | reverse complement strand
AACGACAAGCATTTTGAGGTGGTTGTTCGCCAAATGATGCGTAAAGTTAAAATTATTGATTCTGGTGATACCTTATTCTTAGAAAATCAATTGGTGCACAAAAACGACTTCTTTGAAGTAAATGATGATATTTACGGATTGAAAGTGGTTGAAAATGCAGGTGATTCTGATGTTTTAAAAGAAGGTCAAATTATTACGCCTCGACAATTGCGTGACGAAAATTCCGTATTGAGAAGAGAAGACAGAAATTTGGTGGAAGCAAGAGATTCAAGACCTGCAACTGCTGAACAAATTTTACAAGGGATCACAAGAGCGTCATTGCAAACGAAATCATTTATTTCTGCTGCATCATTCCAAGAAACCACAAAAGTATTGAATGAAGCTGCGGTAAGCGGTAAAATTGATTACTTAGAAGGATTGAAAGAAAATGTTATTGTCGGAAAACGAATTCCGGCAGGAACAGGAATGAAAAATTACGACAATATGATTGTTGGCCCTAAAGAAGAAATGATGTCAAAACTTTAATTATGAGCCATAAAGAACCTAAAGAAGAAGGACAAATAAATATTGAGTTGGATGATAAAACTGCCGAAGGAATTTATTCAAACTTGGCGATTATCAATCATTCAGTCTCTGAATTTGTTGTTGATTTTATAAGTGTAATGCCGGGGCAACCTAAGGCTAAGGTAAAATCAAGAATTATTTTAACGCCGCAACACGCAAAACGCTTGGTTAAAGCACTTGCGGACAATGTGCATAGGTTTGAGAAATCTCACGGTGAAATAAAGGATTTTGACCAACCTGGAATCCCATTAAATTTTGGGCCTACAGGAGAAGCATAAAGAGCAAAAAAAGCCAAACGAAAGTTTGGCTTTTTTTATTTTATGTAACTTCATTTTAATAGATTTGCCAACTACTAACAATGAAATTATTTAAATGAGAATACACATTATTTTACTCATATTCCTGCTAATTTTAAGCAATTCTGCAAACGCACAAAAAGACACCGTAAAATTAAAGGAAGTTGAAGTGACTTCAAACAGAATATCCTTGCCTTTTTCCAAAACATCCCGTACCATCACTATTTTAACTCAGGAGGATATCACCAAATCTGCAGCAACCAACTTGGCCGATGTGCTTCAAAATGTTGCCGGAGTCGATATCAGAAGAAGGGGAGTTGACGGAATGCAATCGGATTTATACATTCGCGGCGGAAATTTTGACCAGACTTTATTGTTGATTGACGGCGTAAAAATGGACGATGCACAAACGGGACATCACACGATGAACGGTATTTTATCTCTGGAAAATATTGAAAGAATTGAAATCATTAAAGGTCCGGCCGCACGTATTTACGGACAAAATGCTTTTACCGGTGCCATCAATATTGTCACAAAATCGGTAAAGGAAAATACCGCCGCCATCAATATAAATTACGGATCTTATGACAATAAAAAAGGAGAAGCCACTTTGGGCCAAAAATTTAACGGAGGTGATATTTTGGCGACGGCAAGTTATCAGGAATCGGATGGTTACAGGTTTAATACCGACTTTAAAAATGGCAATATTTTTCTAAAATCCAATTTTAAAAATTATAGTTTAATCACTTCTTTTGCAGAACGCAAGTTTGGCGCCAACGGATTTTATGCAAGTCCGGCCTTTAAAGACCAATATGAAGAAACCCAAACAAGCTTGGTGGCGCTTTCTTCAGATTATTTGATTGGAAATGTGATCATCAAACGAAGAATTTATTGGAGAAGAAATCAGGATTTATATTTATTTATCAGGGAAAATCCTTCCTATTACAGAAATTTGCATATTTCAAACAAAGTTGGCGGTGAAACAAACGTTGTTTTCAATTCGAGCTTGGGAAAAACGGGTCTCGGACTTGATATTTCAAGATTGTTTTTTGTGAGCAACAATTTAGGCAATCACCATAGAACTTCCATTACGGGCTTTATAGAGCACCGATTTGAATTGTTGAATGAGAAGCTGGATATTACGCCGGGCGTTGCCATAAGTTCTTATTCGGATTTTGACACCAAAGCTTTTCCCGGATTGGATATGGGTTACCGCATTTCAGAAAAAGTGAAATTGTACGGAAATATTGGTTATACGTATCGCGTACCCACTTTTACCGATTTGTATTATGTGGGGCCAACCACCAAAGGAAACGCTGATTTGGAAGCGGAATCTGCTTTGGCGGAAGAGTTGGGCATTAAGTTTACGGCTGTCAATTTTCAGATGGATGTGGCTTTTTTCAACAGAAAATCGGATAATTTAATTGACTGGACCAAAGACAATGAAACCGATAAATGGGAAGCCAGAAACTTTAGCGAAGTGGCGGCGCAAGGCTTGGAAACAACTATCAATTACCAATTTAAAATAGGAAATTACCCACAAAATATTAATTTGGGCTACAGTTTTATTGAAGACAATATAAAAAACAACAATGTTCAATTCACGCAATATTCCATCAATAGCATCAAACATCAATTAACTTCCGGTATTTCAACCAAATTCGGTCCGATTTTTAGCCAGCATCTTTCCTATAGATTTGTGGAAAGAACAAACGGCCAAAATTACAATGTGGTGGATGCTAAAATAGTGGCCGCACTTAAAACTCGTATGGAGTTTTCATTGGCGGCAAATAACATCTTCAATGCGGAATATACAGAAACCAATTTGGTGCCTATGCCAAAAGGAAATGTGATGGTGGGTTTTACTTTTAAACTTTAATTAAATGTTTGAAAGTTGAAAGAGAAACAAAATTCCCCTCTCGAGAGGGGCAGGGGTGTGTTTTTGATTGAACTGAAAATCAAGATAAGATAGTCTAAATTCAAAAATCACTATTTAAAATTATTTGAATATATTTGTTTTATGGAAGACCGCATAAAATCATTTGAGGAATTTTACCCGTTTTACTTGAAACAACACAGCAATAAAATTTGTCGATTGTTGCACGTGATTGGCACCACTATTGTTTTGGCTTTGGCATTTACTGCCGTTTATCACAACATTCCTGCATTATGGATTGCAGTTCCCATCGCCGGTTATGGTTTTGCCTGGGTGGGTCATTTCTTTTTTGAAAAAAATAAACCCGCCACCTTTCAATATCCTTTGTGGAGTTTGCGATCCGACTTTAAAATGTATTTCGACATACTTTCAGGGAAAATTCCGCTGGATCCTTCTAAATAGTTTATCTGTTAATAGTTAAAGTTTTAATCTTTCAATCTTTTAATTCTTCATTAGTTTAATTGGCATATTGGCTAATTGCCCAATTATTTGAGTTTTCCATAGTTTTAATTGAAAAGAGTTATACAGGATCCGTACAATTCAGACGTTTATTGCGAATAATATAAAGATATAGGTATATAAACATTAATAAATTAATATATGTAAAAATAAACGTTAAAATAATGTGAAATATCTAATAAATTGTTTTTTTAAATCTGAAAGATAATGTATATTTGCACCAGTATTGATTACCAACACCAACCGTTATGGAAACCATTAAAAACAGTATAAATCAGGACCGCAAAACAAGACCAAACACTATCGATTTCAGAAATTCCAAAAGCATTACCTGGAACAGCAAAAGAAGGTTTGGCATTTAAATGATAAAAACCATTGTTTGATTATTTGATAAATAAAAAGGGCGAAAGATTTAATTCTTTTGCCCTTTTTTTACTTTTAAATTTTAAGAATTGTGTTATTTTTGTGAGAAAACCCCAAGACATGGATGTATTGGGGCTTTTGTAAAATGCTAAAGGCATTTCTTAATGAATTTTTATCGACAAGGTTGTGTAAACTTATCTTCTAGGTCAAGTTTCTTAGAAACACTGTTTACTTTAAAGTCTGTCCAAACATTAGATTGAGGAGAATTACCACTGCAGTTTGCATCCAAAGTAACTGTCCAAATATAAGTTTCACATTCGTTCAAATTCATGGTAGCAGACCATACTGAAGAAACGCCACCATTTTGAGTAAAATTAGTGCTTAATCCGTTTACAGCAACACCTTGTGCAAACGTAAATTCCACCAAAGCGCCAATTGCATCAGCATCAGGAATGTAGGTAAATGTGTAAGTTTCATCGCCATTATCAACATAGGTAAACTCTTCATCACAACCGCAATTTGTTACTGTAACAGTCACAGGATCAGAAAATCCTCCGCCACCAATTTTATATCTTAATTGATATGTTCCTGCAGTAGCGAATGTAAGCGGAAAACAAGTATTAACTGATGTGGATGAAGACTTTAGGTAAACTTGTACCCATTCGCCAGCAATGAGTTGTTGCACTTGTAAATTGGTTCCAACAGCTGCAGTAAAACAAAATTCGGCTGCCAAACCAGCGCAAATTTCATTTGGCACATAAAAAGATTCAGCAACAGCTGCACTTACTTTACCGCCTTTAGCTGATAATTCACTATTAATTTCTTTTGCCAAAATGGCGGCATCCATTGCTTCATCATCTTGACTGCAAGAAGAAGCGATTAAAACAAACATAAGCGCGAATGTAAATTTTACAATTCGTGAGGTAAATTGATTTTTCATAATTTTAGTTTTTAGTTAAATTAAATATACATACGATTGCGCTGCCTAATATGATTAGTGTCAGCTGGTTAATTCGAAATAATTTTTTTGATTTGTGGGAACTTAAATTGATAAACCCAAATCGTTTTTATCATTAAAGTAAATTTATAATATAAACCAATATAAAAAACAAGTCACAAAACAATCTAACAAACTGCTATAAATTTATTATAAACGGTTCAATATTTAAAATAAAATGCGCTAATTGGATTGTTTTAAATCGCAATCAATCAACGATTTAGTGATTTTTAAGGGTATTTTTTGGATAAAATGAAAGAAAATAGAGTTAAATTTTAGAATAATTGATTTTAGAAATGGCCAAATTGAATGGAAAAAAGGCGCTTGTTGAAAAGTTTTTACAATTGCCAGCCTGAATCATTCAGGAAAGCAAGGGATGTTTGACGGAAATAACACATTTTATAAATCTAATTCTTTTGTTTTTATAACCTGTTTCTACTTCTGCCTTCTGTGTTAAGGCTTTCCATTATTTACTAAAACCACTAAAAATTTGGGAAGTTAAAACAATTCTTCACTGTCAATATTCAAATTTGTTATGAATGCCACTGTTTTTTTAATTTCCGTGCTTAGAATGATGTCGTTTTCAATAAAAGGAACTTCACTTCGGTATATTTCCAAAAACGATTCCAAAAATTCGGAGCTTTTTAACGGTTTTCTAAAATGCAGGGCCTGAGAGGCATTCAGCAGTTCAATGGCCAAGATAGTTTCTATATTGTCAACAATTTGTTTGGTTTTTGTGGCACCGTTGGCACCCATACTTACGTGGTCTTCCTGTCCGTTGCTTGAAACTATGGAATCTACGGATGCCGGTGTTGCCAATTGCTTATTTTGGCTGACGATGCTAGCGGCAGTATATTGAGGAATCATCAAACCGCTGTTCAATCCCGGATTCTTCACTAAAAAAGGCGGTAAATTCCGTTGTCCGGATATGAGTTGAAAAGTTCTTCTTTCTGAAATGCTTCCCAGCTCTGCCATCGCAATTCCCATAAAATCAAAAGCCAAGGCCAAAGGCTGTCCGTGAAAATTTCCACCAGAAATGATGTCATCTGATTCCACAAAAATGTTTGGATTGTCGGTCACCGAATTAATTTCCGTAGTGAAAACTTTTTTGCAATAGTTTAAGGCATCTTTGCTTGCGCCGTGCACTTGCGGCATACACCTAAAAGAATAAGGATCTTGCACGTGTTCTTTATGTTGCGCCGCAATTTCGCTGTCTGCCAAAAAATCTTTAATGCGTTGTGCCGTTTTTATTTGTCCGTTATGCGGCCTGATAAAATGGATCAATTCATTAAAAGGTTCAATTCTTCCGTCGAAAGCATCCAAAGAAATCGCGCCAATCAAATCGGCCAAATAAGATAGTTTAAATGATTTCAGCATTAAATGAACGCCATAAGCACCCATAAATTGGGTTCCGTTCAGCAAAGCCAGTCCTTCTTTCGATTTCAATTCGATTTTATTCCAGTTAAAATGCTTTAAAACAACCTCGCTCACCACAATTTCATCGTTAAAATACACTTCGCCTTTGCCAATTAACGGCAACGACAAATGGGCCAGAGGCGCCAAATCGCCCGAGGCGCCCAAAGAGCCTTGTTCATAAACCACCGGAATAATGTTGTTGTTGTAAAAATCGATCAAACGCTCCACCGTTTCTCGCTGAACACCCGAATGGCCGTAACTTAAGGATTGAATTTTCAATAAAAGCATCAACTTCACGATGTGTTTTTCCACTTTTCTTCCGGTGCCGCAGGCGTGGCTCATCACCAGATTTTCCTGCAGTTGATGTAAATTGTTATTGTCTATTTTTACATTGCACAAAGAACCAAATCCGGTGTTGATGCCATAAATGGGCGTTGCGTGTTTCTCGAGTTTTTTATCTAAATACAAACGGCAATTCTCAATTTTTTCAATGGCTTCAGAAGAAAGCTTTAAATTTTTTTCAGTAAAAATAATGTCGCTTAACGCAGCAAAATCCAAAGGCTTAGAATTGATCTGATGTAGGTTGTTCATAGTGGTGTTTTGGTGCATCAAAATTCAGCATTCCTAACGCAATATGCAAATAATTTGTTAAAGTAATATTATAATTTATTTATGATGCAATATGTTTTATATTTGCCCATTAATAAACAAAAAACAGCAACAAATATGAAAAAAATATGGTTATTGATAGCCGCCGTTACAATATTGTCTTGTAAAAATGATAAAGAAGGAGATTTCACGATTATTTCGGGTGAAATCACAAACAACAGAGGAGGTGAAATCACCTTAAGAAAGCCAAATAATTTAGAATTTAGTGAAAGTATTAAAATTTCCAACGAAGGAAAATTTTCGGATACTTTGTTTATTGAATCAGGTAATTACACTTTTCAATATGGCAGAAACAGGGCGGAAATTTTCGTGAAACCGGGCAGTAGTCTGGTTATTAATTTTAATTCCGATGATTTTGACAATACGTTGGTTTTCTCAGGAAAGGGTTTTGAAATAAGCAATTATTTATTCGGAAAACAAAAAACAGAGAAAAAATTATTGGGTGAAAACAATGAAATTTACAAATTGGATGAAGCTGCGTATGTTTCAAAAATGAAAGAAATTAAATCCACTTTGGAAAAAATGGTTTCGGACAGTAAAGGCATTGACGATGATTTTGAGCAAAAAGAAAAGAGAAATATCAATTATGCCTATTTAACGAGACTTAATAATTATCAAATTTTTCATAGCTATTATGCGCAAAAGCCTGATTATAAAACTTCTGAAGGATTTTTAAAAGAGTTGGATGCGGTGACTTACGATAATGAGGAAGATTTTTTATTCTCATCGGATTATAGAACTTTGGTAACCAATCATTACCGAAAAAAAGCGGGTGAATTGTCGCGTGAAAAACAAATTGACAGTGATGTTGCTTTCATTCAAGTGGTGGGGGCGTTGGAAAAACCAACGATGAAAAATGACTTGATTTATGAGCGTGTTAAATATGCATTTACCTATTCAGAAGACTTAGAAACGCTTTACAAACAATTTATGGCGTCTTCCACCAATGAAGCGCATAAAAAGGAAATTACAGAAAGCTACAATAAATTTAAAACGGTGGCCAAAGGACAGCCTTCCCCAAAATTTAAAGATTACGAAAATTATGCAGGCGGAAAAACTTCTTTGGATGATTTAAAAGGCAACTATGTTTATATCAATGTTTGGGCAACTTGGTCTAGTCCAAACCCAAGAGAAATGAATTCTTTAAAGGAGCTTGAAACTGAACATAAAGGCAAAAAAATTAAATTTGTGAGTATTTCTGTTGATAGGGCTGCAGACCACGACAAATGGAAGCGTGTGGTTGCTGAAAATAAATTTGGAGGAATTCACTTATTCGCAGATAAAGATATGGAATCAAGCTTTGTTCAGGAATATTTCATTAAAATGACGCCTCGCTATATTATAATTGATCCTGCAGGAAAAATTGTAAATTCAAATGCGCCTAGACCGTCGAGCAGCAAATTAAAAAGAACACTTAGTGCACTTAATATTTAAACAATAATTTAATAACATAATGAAAAAAATAATTTTACTTCTTGCAGTGATTGCAATAATATCGTGTAAATCAGAACCAAAGGATTACGTAACTTTATCGGGAAAACTAAAAACGCCGGGCGTTGAAAAATTAACCGTTCAGGGGAGAGATTTCACAAAGGAAATTTCTGTAAATGCCGACGGTACATTTTCAGATACCTTAAAAATAACCAACGGTGTTCACGCAATTTCCAATGGTGACGACAGAATTACCTTATTTCTTAAAAATGGCTACGATTTAAACTTGGAATTTAAAGGAGATAGATTGGACGCCGGAGTTTCTTATAAAGGTGAAGGTGCTGAAACCAATAATTTTATGGAAAATAAACGCGGCTTTTATATGAGCGATAACGCCAATCCAAAATCGTACTTTACATTGGACAAAGCGGCTTTTGAAGCAAAACTTGCCGCTGCAAAATTAGAATTGCAAGGTTATAAAGACAAAGCTAAAAATTTAGATTCACTGATTGTTGCTATGGACGCCAGAAACGATGAAATGTTTTTTGGTTATATTGAATCCAATTATGAGAGTATGCACGAAACCTTGACCCGTTTGGCAAAAGGAAAAGCATCACCGGTATTTGTAAACTATGAAAATTTTAAAGGTGGAAAAACATCATTGGCAGATTTAAAAGGGAAATATGTTTATATGGACATTTGGGCAACCTGGTGTGCGCCTTGTAAAGCCGAAATTCCGTTTTTAAAAGCATTGGAAAAAGAATATGAAGGCAAAAATATTCAAATTGTAAGCATTTCTGTTGACAAGCCAGAGGCTTACGAAACCTGGAAAAAAATGGTTGTAGCCGAGCAATTGGGAGGTATGCAATTGTATGCCGACAATAATTTTGAATCACAATTTATTTTGGATTATGGTATCAATGCGATTCCTCGATTTATTTTAATTGATCCGGCAGGAAATATTGTTGATGCTGATGCAGCAAGACCATCTGATCCAAAACTTAAAGAATTATTTACGGAATTGGGAATTTAATATTCTGATTATTTTAAAACAATAAAACCCGTGAAGCTCAAGCTTCACGGGTTCTTTTATAAATATTATTATAATTCCAAATCATACTCCCTTTACTTCGGAAAGGACCGGGGATAGGATTAACTTAATATCGCTCTTGAAATCACTATTTTTTGAATTTCAGAAGTACCCTCATAAATTTGGGTAATTTTGGCGTCACGCATCAATCGCTCCACGTGGTATTCTTTTACAAAACCGTAGCCTCCGTGTATTTGAACAGCTTCAACAGTTACATTCATCGCAGTATCTGCGGCATATAATTTTGCCATAGCGCCACTTAAATCGTAATTTAGGTGCTGGTCTTTTTCCCAGGCAGCTTTTATGCACAAATGTCTTGAAGCTTCAATGGAAGTTGCCATATCTGCCAATTTAAAGGCGATTGCTTGGTGTTGGCTAATTTCTTTTCCGAAAGTTTTGCGTTCTTTAGAGTATTTTAGCGCCAATTCATAAGCGCCTGAAGCGATTCCCAAGGCTTGAGCGGCAATGCCAATTCTTCCGCCGGCAAGGGTTTTCATCGCAAATTTAAATCCGAATCCGTCTTCGCCAATCCTGTTTTCTTTGGGAACTTTTACATCGGTAAACATAAGTGAATGTGTATCAGATCCGCGAATCCCTAATTTATTTTCTTTATTTCCCACCACAAAACCTGGCAATCCTTTTTCAACAATTAAAGCATTGATTCCCTTATGTCCTTTTGCGACATCCGTTTGTGCAATTACAATATAAACGCTTGCATTGCTACCGTTGGTAATCCAGTTTTTTGTGCCGTTTAACAAATAATAATCTCCTTTGTCTATGGCTGTTGTATGTTGTGAAGTGGCGTCAGATCCGGCTTCAGGCTCACTCAAACAAAAAGCGCCGATAATTTCGCCTGTGGCAAGCGGAACCAAATATTTTTGTTTTTGCGCTTCAGTTCCAAAAGTTTCCAATCCCCAGCAAACCAAAGAATTATTAACGGACATCACAACGGAAGCCGACGCATCAATTTTTGAAATTTCTTCCATCGCCAACACATAAGATACGGTATCTAAACCACTGCCCCCATATAATGGGTCAACCATCATTCCTAAAAATCCAAGTTCCCCCATTTTTTTTATTTGTTCGGCAGGAAATTGTTGTTTTTCATCACGTTCAATCACACCCGGCAAAAGCTCAGTTTGCGCAAAATCACGAGCGGCATCACGTATCATTATCTGTTCTTCGGTCAAATTAAAATCCATAATTAATAAGAGTTTTATGTAAAATTTATTTTTTGTTCAAATATAATTCTTTTTTAGGTTAAATTTTACACAATTAATAAAAATGGAAAAATTTGCCCTTAAGAGTTGCATCAACTTTTAAGAAATGGTTGAAATGAATCAAAAAAATGGAATTAACTGCAAATTTGGTTTCGATGATTTGTTATTTTATAAAGATTAAGTTCTGAAAATCAATCAACTGATTTATTTTATAGGTTGAAGTAATGCAAGCAAATTGTTCCCGAAAAATCTTCGGCCATTTTGCATAAGTTTTTATTATATTTGTTGCACTTGATAAACTTTTATTAATTATGCCTAACGACTAAATTATGACACAAATGTGACCTCCTTTGGGGGAATTATATTTTATACACCAGAGGAAATTTTGTTAGAACAGGTTAAAAATTAATGTCATAAATAGTAAATATCAGGATGAAAAAATTATTAAAAAAGTACGAAGATAAGCAACCCGAAATCGTTTTTCATTGGAAAGACCCAGAATCTGAAGCAGAAGGCTGGACCGTTATCAACTCTTTAAGAGGCGGAGCTGCTGGCGGCGGAACCAGAATGCGTAAAGGATTGGATATGAATGAAGTACTTTCGTTGGCGAAAACAATGGAAGTGAAATTTACGGTTTCCGGCCCGGCAATCGGAGGTGCAAAATCGGGTATCAACTTTGACCCAAACGACCCAAGAAAAGAGGAAGTTTTAAGACGATGGTATAAAGCTGTTACGCCTTTATTGAAACATTATTATGGCACCGGAGGCGATTTAAATGTGGACGAAATACACGAAGTGATTCCAATGACCGAAGATTGTGGCGTTTGGCATCCGCAAGAAGGTGTTTTTAACGGACATTTTAAACCAACAGAAGCAGAAAAAATCAACAGAATTGGCCAATTGCGTTTTGGCGTAATCAAGGTGATTGAAGATGCCAATTTCTCTCCCGATTTATCCAAAAAATTTACAGTTGCCGATATGTTAACCGGTTATGGCGTTGCCGAAGCCGTAAAACATTATTATAATATTTATGGCGGTTCCATTCAAGGAAAAAGAGCCATAGTGCAGGGATTTGGGAATGTTGGTTCCGCATCAGCCTATTACTTGACCCAATTGGGCGCTAAAGTGGTGGGGATTATCGACAGAAATGGCGGATTAATCAATGAGAACGGATTTACCCTGAAAGAAATGAGAACCTTATTTTTGGAAAAAGACGGGAATCAGTTGAATTCCGAAAATATTATTCCGTTTGAAGAAATCAATGAAAAAATTTGGGGTTTGCCTGCAGAAATTTTTGTGCCAGCCGCCGCTTCGCGTTTGGTTACCCAAGATCAGGTGACAAAAATGGCCGCATCGGGATTGGAAGTTATTTCTCCAGGCGCAAATGTTCCTTTTGCCGATAAGGAAATTTTCTTCGGACCCATTATGGAATTTGCCGATAAACAGGTGAGTTTGCTTCCAGATTTTATTTCAAATTGCGGTATTGCACGTGTTTTCGCCTATTTAATGGAATCGCGCGTTGAATTGCCTATGAAAGATGCCGCTATTTTTGGCGACATTTCAAATACCATTAAAAAAGCATTGGAAAACACCCATAAAAGAAATTCAGACAAAAAACAGATTTGTAAAACAGCTTTCGAAATCGCATTAAAACAACTAATTTAAACTTTGAATAAAAAATGGAAACAATAATTATAGTACTCTTTATTTTAGGGTACGCCGCAATTGCCCTTGAACATAATTTAAAGCTGGATAAACTGATTCCCGCTTTGGCTATGATGGCAGTTTTATGGGCTTTGGTCGCTTTTGGCATTGATACGGTTCCTAATTGGTTTGATTCTTCAGCGCACAAACTTATTGAGGGTTTTGCTGGATTTTCACTCGAGGAAAGGCGTCATTTGCTGGAAGAAACTTTGCTGCATCATTTGGGCAAAACCGCCGAAATTTTGTTTTTCTTGTTGGGTGCAATGACCATTGTGGAGATTATTGATTATTTTGACGGATTTGCGACCATCAAAGATTTTGTTAAAACAAAAAGCAAAAAAAGGCTGTTGTGGATTTTTGCATTTTTGGCATTTATTCTTTCTTCCATTATAGACAATTTAACAGCTACCATTGTTTTAATTACCATTCTTCAAAAAATAATTCACGATAAAAACACACGCTTGTGGTTTGCAAGTTTAATTATTATTGCGGCAAATGCTGGTGGTGCCTGGTCTCCAATTGGTGATGTTACCACCACGATGCTTTGGATTGCAAAAAAAGTGTCATCGGCAAAATTGATGGAATATTTGATTATCCCATCACTAATTTGTATGGTGGTACCGGTATTTATTGCATCATTTTTGAAACCTTTTCAGGGAAATATTGATGATAGTGCATTCGATGATTTGCCAGAAAGTAAAAATAAATATGGTGCAAGAATGTTATATTTAGGTTTGGGAGCCATTATTTTTGTTCCTATTTTTAAAACTATTACCCATTTGCCGCCTTATGTGGGGATGATGCTTTCATTGGCCGTAGTGGGTATTTTTGCTGAAATTCACAGCAGAACACAGTTTAGTTTATCTAATGTTGTGGAAAATGATGGAGATGATGCCATAGGATTTCACAGTCCGGTGCACAAATCATTGTCAAGAATAGAGATGCCAAGTGTTTTATTTTTCTTTGGAATATTGATGGCAGTGGCCGCTTTAGAATCACTGGGATTATTATTTATTGGTGCTGAAGCCTTAAAAGCAGTGGTGCCAAATATTGATATTGTGGTGATGGCTTTAGGTGTTGGTTCAGCAGTGATTGACAATGTTCCTTTGGTGGCTGCCAGTATGGGAATGTTTAATGACCCTATCGACAGTCATTTATGGCACTTTGTGGCTTATTCTGCAGGAACTGGCGGAAGTATGTTAATTATAGGTTCTGCAGCCGGTGTTGTGGCTATGGGAATGGAGAAAATTAATTTTATGTGGTACTTAAAAAATATCGCTTGGTTGGCAGCGATAGGGTTTGTTACCGGGGCAATTGCATTTATGTTGATAAGGAATTTAACTTTTTAAGGATAGTGACCCAAGATGTATCTCTGGTGTTTTATGTTTAAGAATTCTTTTTATTAAAATTTGCCGCATTAGTCCGCCAAAATAATATGCAATTTATGATATGCCGGTATCGGTACTTTGTTATTGGTTTTTTTACGATTCAAACTAATTATAAAATTATTAATTTTTACCTATGGAGAATATTTTAATTTTAATTTTCATTTTGGGTTATTTGTCTATAACTCTGGAACATTCCATAAAAATAGATAAGCTGATTCCTGCATTAATTATGATGGTAATTATGTGGGCCGTAATTTCAATTGGTCAATTTGACATTTACGCAGTTGATGAAGCACTCAAAATATTAGTTCCAGCCAACTTTGAGGAAACATTGTTGCATCATTTTGGAAAAACCGCGG
>Ga0209643_1002162_pt1 | contig 13892 bp, 18 predicted proteins | sample AutmiccBRH37_all_FD_187383 | JGI IMG/M metagenome (GOLD analysis project Ga0209643, IMG submission 187383) | Deep subsurface microbial communities from Mt. Terri, Switzerland - Autotrophic microbial communities BRH/37_all (SPAdes) (version 2) | ecosystem: Environmental > Aquatic > Deep... | reverse complement strand
TCGCAACGGTCCGTTTTGAGTGGACGTCCCGGAGCAGTGAGCAGGCGATGGAGTAACCCTGCTTGTCCCAGCCAGAGGCCTTTCGGTAGTAACAGAAAGTCGCCGCTTCGCCCGCTTGGGGCCGCTCGAGCTGGAGAAACCGGTCGCGATCTAGGATGACAGCGCGCCAGTCGCGCTTGCTATTCGCGACGACCGGCGAGGTTGAGAGCATTACCGGGGCCGCTAGGGCAGCAAGAAGAAGCTGACGGCGAAGGGGATTGTGTTCACGCATGGCCGGTGATTCGTTTAGGTCCGGCGAACCATGATAAGGACCGCTGTTGTAACTGCACGCCGAAACCGTGCGAGATTTTCCGACACTGAAAGCAGCACCTAATCCATTCGGTGCTGCCGTGAGCTGCCCGCACGCACTAGAGGGCAAATTGGCTTACGAACATCTCAACGGACGTGGCAATGCTGTGTGTGATGCATCGATCATCGATCATCACTGGCATGCCGTTCCTCACGGTGATGAAGAAGGTTGAGCCTTCAATGTCCTCAACCTCAAGGCCGTCCTGGAGACACACTGCTTCAAGCAGCGCCGTCTCCTCATCGAAGAAGCGACAATTTTGGAGGTCATCCTTGGCAAAACTGAGGGTTTGAGTATCGATCTCGAAGTAGTGACCGTTCTGATTTAGGACAAACATAGTTCTTCCTCCATAGGGGCTGGCGGCCTAGAGATTTTCCCCCTAGACCGAGGTCGTATTTCGAAGCCATTAAGCGAATGGCCCGAACGCAAGCCAAGCTTCAGACCAAGAGGCGCGTGCCACCAGCGCTCTACCGAATGAGGCAGGGTGGTGGCGCAGGAAAACGGCTAAGCGAGGCGGCCCCTAACAAGCACTCTCTTCGGCCTAGCGTTGCGCTGAAGCGGCACACGGCCCCGTCATTCCGACCACATGACATTCGGTCTTTAGAGGGCATCACTGCATGTGCCGCACCTACGCCGAGGCGGTATGGCGGCTGTTAGAGCGAAACCCCGAGCATGCGATTACCGACCATAATTTGACTTGAGCGCATGCTGAGCGAGTGTTACAAAAGCACCGTTCCAAGCCCCGACCCTCCCAGGGTTGAAGGCACTCTGATTACGAAAAAGCTACTGCTTGTTTGTTTCAGAGGCTTGTCGGCGCCCTGCTATTCAGCGCCGCCGGTGAGTAGATCCTGCTGGACAGTCGAATTGCTGACCGGATCTTCCAGTCGGCCAAAAAGATTCGCCGCGTACAAGCGCAGCAAATCAACCTCCATCCAATTGGATGGCCAAAGGCAGTCGTACCTCTGTACAGATCGCCATTTTCGACGCCACTTCACTACTGCGCAGAACACGGCACTTTGTCGTGTGGCCCCCGCTGTACCATAAGCGTGAGCTTCCTTGACCTGCCGCATCGTGAATTGGACTGGTGCAAGCCAAGAGCCTAGCGATATTGGCCCTGGGTGAATGCATCAATTGTCAGCCGCTTGTTTTAGGGTTGTAGTCGTCGAGCTTCTAGTAATGCAGTGAGGGTTCGGCGGACGAGGCCGCTGCACGCTCTATTGAGCAGTGCGCCCTTATCTTCCAACATTCGCGAGGCCACCAGGCTTCCGCTGCACGAAACCAATACAAACCCTACCGGGGCATCACATGCCCTGGCATGGATGCTCGTTATCTGGAGGCATCCATGAAGCAACGGGAAAACTACCGCAGTGCCATCCTTGACCAGATGGAATCCGCCATTGAACTGCTAGGCCCAAACCACAGCCTGCTCCGGGAAATGCAGGCGAGGGATGGGAAGCTGCAGAAGCTGTACGCCGAGCTTGACGAGATCGGTGTTGGAATGACGTTAGCCACGGAATCGGGGGATTCCTGGGCATTGGTGCTGCCGGATGCGTCGCATCCAGGCTGCTACCGCTATTCGGCATTCCGCTCCATTGGTTGGACTTGCCATCAAACCTACCGGACGCTCGACGAGGTTGTTTATCGCGCGTTTGAGGCTGGATATCGAGTTGTGGCACCGCGAGATACGCTTGAAAAGCTCAGCAAGACAGCCGAATGGCTGAAGGGCTGTGAAAGGCTTGTGTTCATCGAGAAGATGAATGCAGGAGAGATTAGCTACACGCAGATGCTTGCCGAGTTCGCGAAGATCGAGGCTAGCTATGCGATGAGCGCCGCGGCCTAATGCCAGTCTTGACTGGCGGACGCTGCGGAATTGAATTCGACTATCCGCAGAACGAACCCCTGCAGCCTTTATAGGCTGTGGGGGTTTTTTATTGGGTGCTCAGCAGCCTACACCGTCATCTACCGCGACATCCTTGCTTGGTATTGGATCAAAAGATAGTTGATCGGAGTCAAGCGCCTGACGCCCGGACGCGCCGCCGCCAATTCATACTGCTATCCTTCCAGGGAGACCTTGTTAGCTGAGTCGCGTTGAGCAATGGATTCGGGAAGTTTTTCTCCAGAGGATGATGGAACATGCGGGCGGTACCCAGCCAGGTACATTTAGCTCGTTTATGTCAGGCGCCGGGCTTACCTGCCGTTGGCTCCAGGCGAGCAGGAGGTTGAGCGGGCTGATACGGTGCCGCCTGTGCACGTACGGTCCGCCCGATGGCAAACAGACGATGCTTTCCGGATGCGGCGGATTACGCAGCTCACGAACAAGCGCGGCGAGGTAACCGGCTTTCGCCCGATGATCCAGCGTGGCCACGGCGCGGCAGGTAAGCGCTATCACGCATCCTTTAGAGCATCTGAGTTCAATGGCTCAATCGATGAAGCGCTTAGGCAAGCGCAGCTGTGGCGCGACAATACCGAGGCGAAGCTAGGTATTCAGCCGGGAAGTCTCAGGTCGCGGCCCGAATCGCTTCCCTGGAACGGGATTTCGCTGATCGTCTCAAAAACTGCGGGGGGCCGTGCCTACTGGGGAAGCAATCGTCTCCAGGATAAGCCCATGCTCAGGTCTTACATTGGACAGAAGAGCTATGTCGAGGCCTATCACGCGCTCATCTTGAAGGTGGCAGAACGCGACGGCATCCCTGTCCCAGATGAGCTGCCCATGCCACCACCTCCGCGCCGGGAGCAGTATCGCAGGCTGAAGAAGGCAGGGATAAAGGATATCCCAGAGCCTGCGCGGAAGCGTGCGAGGCGCATCAGCACCACTCCGAAATTGGTTCGCCCAGTTTGACTGGAATGTCCTGGCGGATCGGGTAGGTTACGGCCATTCCTCCCTTGAGTCAGGCCTATGCCACATCTCCTCCGCTGTCTCGCTGCATTCTCCTTCATCGCATTGGCTGGCTGTAACGACAGTAGCCTGAACGGGGCTTACGAGGCGTCTATTCAGGTCGCGGATGAAGCGCCCCAACCGGTCGGACTCGCAGTCATTCTGGACGACAGGATCATGGCAGAGGGGCAGAGTGTCGAGGTGGTCGAATGGAAGCGTGAAGGTTCGACCGTCACGGCTATCGGGGACGCAGGCGTGCGTTTGGCACAGTTCTCAATCACAGAAGGCGGCTTGCTCGTGCAGACTTTGCCGCAGAGTCGCGTGATCTACCGCAAGCTCGATCTTTAGAGCCTCGCTATGTCCAGGCTTTTCAGATGCATGCTCGCCGCTGCCGTTCTTGCAGCGGTCCCTACCTGCGCGTCTTCGGCTATCCAGGTTGTTGACTCCAAGGCATTCGCCGGCCGGAGAAGCCCACCGGCGGTTTTTCTGTCCGGAGAACTTAGCGATGCCACAGTGAGCCAGCTGCGTGCGCTCAGTGCTACCGGTAGGCTTGATGGAGCCATCGTGTATTTGGACTCAGCGGGCGGAGAGCCGCAAGCCGGCATGGCACTTGGGGACATCATCCGCGACCGGGGAATGAACACGGCAGTGGGGCGTCACCAAGAAGGCATAGCTCAGCCGGCGATTGGCCGCTGTATGAGCGCATGCGTGCTGGCGTATGCCGGCGGCACCTTTCGATTTATCGACCCAAGCTCACAGCTGGGGATACACCGTTTTTACAGGGAGACGCCAACCGCGGCAGATCTGGACGTCGCGCAGCTGATGTCCGCAGCGATCACGTCTTACCTGATTAGGATGGGCATAGACCCCGAGCTGTTTGCGCGAATGGTGACAGTGGAACGCAAAAGCATGGAGCTCCTGTCGCATAGTGATGCGATCAGACTGAGGCTGGTCAACAACGGGGTTCTCCCGGCCGAGTGGGCAATTGAAGGCAGGCAGGGCAGCGTCTATCTCGCGGGGCGTCAGGTCTCGGCCAACGGTACCGGCAAACTAATTATGAGCTGCACTGGCGGCCGTAGTGTTCGTCTGTCAGCAATGTACGACGGCGGTGACAACAACAGCGAAATCGCGCGCCGTACGGCGCATTACAGTCTGCGGATCAATGATCGATTTTTGCCGATTGCAAGCGTCACCAAGCCGGCAACCGTAAGCGGGCAATACGTCCTGGCCAGCTTCCAGCCAGACATGAATATGCTCTGGGACCTGTCAGCCGCTGAGCAGATCGGCTTCGGGTTTCATACCGGTGATCGTGAAACCTTTTACGGTTTTCTGGTTGCCGTGGACGGTCAGCAGGATCTTATCCGCAGCTGGATTACGCACTGCACTGAGGTCTAGTGAAGCCGCTCAGTCGGCGGAGGATGCTTCCGGCCTCCGGGGGACTGCGAGGCGCGCGTTGCAAGAAGGAATCTGAAATTGAACCATCGATTGTCTCCTCTGGCGGTTGTTTGCCTGGCACTGGCCGGTGGATGCGCGTCTACCCCCCCGGCTCACTTCCATGGCAATCCTTTTGACGAGCCGGAAAGGCCCGCGGTGCGCCCAGCCCCTTCGCCGGTCCCTGATCCTGTGAGGGCGTCCGCCGCCCCGCTCAGCCCGCCTCGTATTTGGGTCTCCGTCGACGACACGCACGATGTTCCCGCTGACCCGCTTGTGTTCGCCGTTGGGCAAGAGTCGGCTCCCGTCGATACGCTGCAGGAATCGATGGAAGATCCAGCTGGCCGGGGGCTCACCGGTAGAGGCGATGAGGTTTTCGACGAGGCGATGCGAATCGGCGCCGCCGGGGATGTCCAGGGGCAACTCGAGCTGCTTTCTATCTCAAGCGGACGTGGCAATCCCGAGGCCCTTTATGAGTTGGCCCGCATCTATCTAAATGGTGCAGGCGTCACTAAGGCGCCCGATACCGCCATCGCTTACCTGAACCAAGCAATGGGGATGGGGCACGTGGAGTCTTCCCGGGTGCTTGGATGGCTGTATGTGATGGGGACCGGCGTCGACCGGGATCTTGAATACGGACGACTGCTGCTTGATAAGGCTGCGCAAACAAGCGTCCGGGCGCAGCGCGAATATGGAATGGCCTTGGCCAACCTGCGCGAGCCGAACCTGGACGATTTCGAACAGGGCCTCGAGCTGCTGCAATCCGCGGCCAGTTCGGGAGACGAGCAAGCCGAGGCCGCCTATCAGGCTCTGCTCTCCGTAGGACCTGGCGACGTCGCGCACGTAACGGCCCCCATGCGAGACGACGACCTCGAGCCGTTCTCGCTGAAGGAGCGCGCATTGAAAGGTGATGTCGCTGCGATGTACGAGTTTGCGCTCAACGTTTCTTTGGGGAAAATCCCTGACAGTAATCCGGAGTTCACTGCGTACTGCTGGTACTCGGTTGCGGCATCGCGAGGTCATGCGAGGGCGGCACTTGAAACGCAATCGCTGAGCGGAGTAAGGGCGTTGGCCGATCGAGCGGAACCTGGTGCGACTGACCGTGCGATTGATGCGATCAACGCTCGGATCAGTGGGAGTTAAGGGCAGAGAGTGACGCTGCTCTAGTTTGGTTGGTTGGCTGTCTGTTGCCCAATCGCAGTAATCTCGTATCCGCTACCAGGCGAAGCGATCTCCCGGACAAAGCCAAGGCTCTCCAAGCGGCGGATCAGACGGCCACCGATCAACGCATTCTGTTGCGAGGCCACGGAACCCTCTTCAAGTGCGGCCGCAAGGTCAGCTGGAACCGCAATGCGGCCACCAAGTGAGCGTAAGGCTTTCAACGCAGCGATATCGCGGCCGGTCAAGGTAATGTTTGGCTGCCCTTTTGAGAAACGCTGGTGATCGAGGAGCAATGAGTTTCGGGTCATGATTAGCGCTGCTGTGATGACCCGGAAACTGTACCTGGCGTTCTGAAGATGACAACTCAAAGCATGGGCACGAATTTCAAGGTCAAGCGGCGGCGTCACTTCAGGGGGCAACTGCTCGTAAACCCCGCATCAATTTGGCTGGCGACTGCCCTTTGGATCGGCAACGATACCGCGCAGCTTTAGCCACTTGCTCAGGTATCAGATATGCCAAACCCTAGTCCTTTGAGGGTCATGATTGTCGACGACTCGAAAACTATTCGTAAAACCGGTGAAGAATTTCTGACTCAGGCTGGATGCGTCGTGATGCTGGCCGAGGATGGATTCGATTGCATCGCAAAGGTGCGCGACTTTGAACCGGATTTTTTCTTCATCGATGTGATGATGCCGCGCATTGATGGTTACCAGGCGACGCAAGTCGTTCGCAGCCATGAACGATACCGAACGACGCCGATTGTTTTCCTCTCGTCGAAGGACGGCATCTTTGATAAGGCGAAGGGGATGGCCGCTGGGGCAACCGAGTATCTGTCCAAGCCCTTCAAGCGGGAGGATCTGATCTCGGCTATAGAGAAGCTGGTGCCGAACTTCCGCGCAGCTCAATAGGCCGCCGACCGCCGCGGAGTCGTTGTTCTCGCGGTAACCCTTGAAAGATCGCGCGATGCCGTTAATTGAGTAGGCCAAGCAACACGCCATCTCAATCAACATCAATCAGGGGCACTCCAATGAGCGAATCTCTTCTGCGTATCACCTACATGGCCTTGGGCATCTATACCTTCGCCAGCGCGCTATTCACCACTACCCTGCTTTCTCGCCAAGGCGATGAGCCGGTTCAGCTGTTTGGCATGGGATGTCTTTGGGTATCCTTCATCGCCATGGTAATGATGGTCACTTGGGCCTCGAAGGCACAGGGGCGCAACCCAGGGCGCCGCCTTCCGGAATCCTTCCTGCGGGTCTCGTTTCTCGCGATGGGACTGATGTTCTTCTCGTGCGCGTTAGCGACCACGTTGGCAATTGCTGGAACCGTTTTGTCCGCAACGGACCTGGTTGCCGTCAGTGGTCTGTGGTCCGGATTCCTCGTTTTTGGAGGAGTTATAATGCTGAGCCAGCGGCGTGGCGAAGGTGTGAGCACCACGGTGACTAGCGCAGCCCCAACAGCTTCGGCGTGATCTGCTACGACGTACCCCCACGGGTGTAGCCTCTGTTATTTGGCTATTCGGATTTCTGTGTGTGATGAACGATGTTGGCGAGGGCCTGAGTGGGTGGAATGGGACTTTTCCGTGACCAGCTCATGATCACTGGCGATAAGCTGATGAAATAGCCCTGTCACCAGCTCTCTCAGGACCGAACCCGTTGAGCCAACGATCCAGGCAGAGAGCCCGCATGACTGGCGTCAGCAAAGACTCTCCTTGCTGAGTCAAGCCAGCCGCTGCTGGTTGTGGATGAGCTATGTGATGATGAACTCGCCACTGCCAATGCAATCGGCTAGAACTTCGTTTGGGCTTCTGAAGAAAACCGCAGGCGCTGGGCTGAGTACCGCGCCAAGAGCTAAGGGAAATTACATGGGAACTCAATTAGCTAAGGCAGCGGTCTTGATTCGGTGTGCAGGATTGGTGATCGGATTGGCTGGGTGCTTGGCTGTTTTTGCCCAGGTGATGTTTGCGAGCGTTCCTGCTGCTGATCGCTGGCCGTTCTATGCGTTCAATGCCGGATGCGCGCTGCTCGTAGTAGCCAAGGTATTTGAGTGGATTTCTCGCCGGCCCAAGCCTGTGCAGCTGGAACAATAGGAGAATCCCGTCATGACGCAATTCATCGCAACTGAACACAAATTGGCTCGCCTATGGGTCGAGGCCTGCGGCAAGAGCTTGGGCATCGAGCGTGCAGAGGCCGCAGCCATGTATGCAAACCTGTGCGGTTTCCGAACTTGGGATGCAGTTACCAACGCGATAGGGAGCAGGCAGCCCAGTGCTCCAGACGAGCAACTAGAAGTGCCCGAGTTGATGGCTCGACGGGATAGCTACATCGATGTGATGGTTGATGTTTATGCTATCAACCCATCGATGGCCATCCATCTGGCCGCTAACCTCAGTCCTTCCAGCGCCAAGGTGCCCAAGGCCATATCCATCGACCGGAGTACCTTACATTCCCCGCCGGAAGAAGATGGTTTGAGTCTCTATGTGCCGGGCTTTGATGATCCTCGGGTAGCAGATGCCATGCTCAAAGATTTGCTAGGTGATGCTCCGGGCCTCGAAGGCTTAAATCTGGATAACTTAACTGACCGTCTGCGCATTTCTCATCCGGTTGAACCGGGGGTTTTCTGGGACTTCTACAGCGATATGGGCTTCGATCTGATCGAGGATACCTATGTCGAAGAATATGAATACGGTGCTCCATCGTTCTTCATGCCGTGTAGTCCTGAAATATCCGATAGCGAAAAGGTGCCTGTCTTTCTGACCAGCCTTGCTTACACGCCGCTAGATCATCATGACCAGATGGCAGATGAGGTCCGTCGAGTGATGCTGGAGAGCGCAAAAGCGATCACTGGTTCGGATACCCTGCTCCTTTGCTGGGGGCATTTGCATCAAAAGGAGATTGGGGGGAAGCGGTTCACCTACGCTGGCCAGATTCATCACGAGGGGACTTGGCGCGATCTGCTCCTAAACAGATCGCTGGATTCCTTCGACAAGTTGCTTCACGCAGCAACCGCTCTACAAGACATTAACGTGCCAGGGCCGGAGTTTCAGGACCAAGGTTCGGAATGCCAGATTCGCTTCTTTATGGTGCAGACCCAGTGCGAGTCCAGCGTGGAGTTCTTTCGGAAATACACGGTGAACCGCATCGGCAACCCCAGCGGATGGTCACTTTGGATGATTGGTAGCAAGTCCGAGTAGGCAACAAGGAAATCAGCAAGACGTTAGCAGGCAAAAACACCGCAGCAGTGAGCTTTGCCCCGATGGTCTTCACCGGGCTCGCCGCTCTCACGTTACACGCGATAATCCGGGTGCTGGCTGTTCATCCGAGGACAGTTTCCATCAAAATCCGAATGACCGTTTTTTGGGATGATACGGCGTCCGGAAGATGGCAGAGTCTTGGGCTTAATCATCATCAGCGAGGATGCAATGTCTGACCTTGAGGAAATTTGTGCCGTGTATGGCGGAGCGAATGGCTACCGGGCGGTGCATGAAGGACTGTCTCGAGCCTTAGCTGAGCCTGGTGCCCAGGGTGAGAACGCACATGGCGCGCGCGCGGCGTTCCTGTTGGCAGAGATCGCTCCCCACCTGATGACTGTTCGTAGGCACGCGGTGCTTCAATTTCTTGAGGACGCTGGCGTGCCTCTTACGCTGGTTCGGCAGGTAGGCGCAGCCCTTCACGAGCCCCAGCTTGCCGACGACAGCACTGCGATAGCGGCAGGCTTCTGATGGGCGCGAACGTAACGTTTTCCCAGGAGTTTCCGCTTCCCCCCGGCTTTCCAGTCACCGGGTGGCGAACTTCCGATGCATGCGGTCACTCCGGCTCGTTCCACATAGCGCGAGATGGGGTAATAACGCTGGTGCACGATGGCCTTGACGTCCGTTTCGTCAGCGCCGATGCCTCCGGGGTCTTCCGGCTGAACTCTGCTGGCGACGCGGAGCTACAGTGGCCGGATATCTATGTCCACTTCCACAATGGCAAGGCTGTTCAGGCAAAACTGGAGCCGTCGTCTGGAGTGGGGTTCCGGTTTGAGCCGACTTGGCGCCTCGATGCCCCCGACGTACCAGCAGCTGCGCTCAATGTTGACAGCCTCATCTCTATTATTCGGTCCGCTCGAGTCCACCGCACCCAGCGATTCCAAGACGAGACTATTCGGGTGATGGTGGCGCTGGCGCTCTGCGACGGTGAGCTGCTGAAGCCAGTTTCACCCGTCAACGCGTGGCGCATGCTCTCCCCTGAGCAGCTGATTGCTGTCACCACTTGGTCAAGATGACCGACGCCTCTACAGCGTTTGCCGCGCCGCTTTCGCTACAACCGGGTCGTATTGCCTGATAGCCTTTGTCTCATGAACTGACAGAGATTCGACATGGCAAACCGAGGTGCACTAAGTGACCAAGTGGAACGCAAGATCCAGGCCTTGCGAGGGGTTCCGTTCGGACCAGACAGCGACCGGCCTTTAACGATGTCTGAAGCAGGCGTCGATCCGGTCGAGAACTCCGGCGATAGCGATCACTACCTTCGAATCCTTTTCGGCGATATCGGTGAGGTGGTAGGCGTCGACTTCCTCGAGTCGCTTGATCCTGTGCTGCTTGAGCAGTACTGCGTAATGACCGTGCAGCGTAATGAGCCGGGCGGTGAAATGCTGCGCACGCTAATCAGTGCGTTCATGAGTGCTTACGCACAACCCACATCATCTGACGAAGCGATGGATATTCTTGGCAACCTAGTCGCAATCCCCGCGGCATCACATCGGGCAATTCTGCACGTCTAGCGACGATCATCGCGCCAATCTTTTTTGTCCTGCTGGTTCTGGCACACATACTTAACCCATTCAATGAAGGCATTCTTAAGAGGAGTGTCTTTCATGAATGTATCGACCAACGATCGTCCCACCCCGCAACTGGGGTTCGATTTCATTCCCGTTCCCGCTGATATCACCTCGGTTAACAGACCTGGTGCGACGAGCTCCATCGACTTCATTTCGGGCAACCCGTCGGGCATCAAAGCCGGTGACGCGCTGTCCCGCATGTTCGTCGATGACCGGGTCTTTCGCTTGGGCAAGACGAACTGGCGGCAACTGCTCGAGCATGCGCTCGCGAGTGGCCACACCGAGCTCTACCTATCGGAGGACGCGCGGCACGGCCTGCGCATGCCAGGTTACCGCTTCGGGCCGATCACCAGGATGCCGGCTCAGGGGCCCGAATACGTAAAACGCACCCTGCTGGGAAAAGCTTTTGCGAAGCTGCAAGCCCAAGGTGTCCCAGTGAGATCCGGGCGGACCGCGGCCGCCGGCGGGTTTAAGGTTGAGTGGACCGTAGATGGTGCCGGCCTGGAGCTAGGCATCTTCGATGGCCGGCGGCGATTAGGGTCGACCCGCTTCCGCCTGGAAGAGCTTCCAGTGGGCGATGGGTTTCAGCAGGAGGACCTTGAGCGCCAAGGCGAGCATATTGCGGCGCGTGCCCGCGAGGTCGCGCCGGAAGGGTTTGGCGAGGCTCTGGGTAAGGCCGCCGCCAATGCGCTCGCGAGCTTCCTTTCGCCGCAGGGGAAGCAATCATGACCCAGTTGATTCAGCGGGGTGTCCTTCAGCACCTTCTCCAGGCCAAGGATCTCAATCTCAACACTGTAGACGTATCGCCGGCGCTGCTTCACGAGGTAGGTGATGCGATCGCGGAGATGATGCTTGGGCACGGCTACCGCCTCGTCGACCAATTCGTTGATGGGCGAGACGTCGTTGTGAGCTTTTACTGCGCACACTCCGGGCATCAGCTGCGGCCGATTGCGTTGACGCTGGCAGGCATGCCAAGTCAAGGGCGAGATGGACTAGCAGTGCTGCTGCGAGAAATTGACCATAGCCAAAGACTCTCTCGTTTCGGAGGCCCTATCCGCTTTGCTGGGATCTGGTACCGTCGACTGGACGCGTCTGCAACGTCGCAGGACCTCATCGATTTTGCGATGGAGCGCCTCGATAGCGAAGCTGATGGCGCCGCTGGTTCCTGGCGTGAGGTGGCGTAGATGGCAGCCGCTAGAAAACGCCGGCGGCGCCTCGGCGAGAACCCGCTGAAGGACACTCGGGCAGCGATCGGCATTTCCCAGAAAGAACTCGCAGAGGAGCTGGGGCTGGCTCGCACGACGATAATTTCAGCAGAGCAGGCTGATCCCAAGCCATGGATCTTGTTGGCTTGTGTTGGCTTGGGGTGCATTCGCTTGAGTGGCGATAGAGTAGGCCAGCTTTCTGGGCCGCGGTTGACTCGCATACGGACCGATATGGGGCTATCGGCAGAGGAGCTCGCTAATAGGCTCGGGTATGCGCCATCAACGATCAATACCTGGGAGCGCTCTTCCCCGCCGCTTTGGGCCCACCCAGCTCTGGTAGGTTTGGCTGTTTCGCTCACCCGGCCGTAGCGCCGGCTCCCGCATTGCTTCGTGCGACCACGCGGACCTTTACGCCCCGGTCACGTAGCACTGCAGCCGCGCGCTTCATTCGAGTATCGGTGGAGTCCGCGAAGAGAATTGCATGCGTCAGGCCACCTGGCAGCGTATCTGGTCTGGGGTGGTCGAGACACCGATCCGCGGTGAGTGATAGCGCAGACAGGAGCTCCCGCCGTGAGACAGCAAGACTCGGTTGAATGACCAGACGGCCAAGCTTGTGGCCACCGATTAAACCGGTAACCCTCTGGATGTCAGTTCGGGAGAGTCGGTTGTCGTGTGCGGCGAGGAACAGCTTCTCCATACGGAGCACAACCTTTTCGACCTCCTCAACGTGGCTGTAAGCCAGCGGCTGCTTACAGGCTTTACAATGCCGGAGCTGCCCACGCTCCATTTGTTTGTGCATGCGGGTTGAGATATTGAAGGCCTTACAGCCGCACCGGTAGATAAATGGTTTTGCTGACGCCAGGGACGTGTCCAGGTCATGGCAACGATCGGGCGGTAGGTTGAAGCAGTTCATCATGATCTGTTTCCACCGGGGCCCATGTCCAACCTTAGGGCCGTAGAGTTGGCACGCGACCAAGTGAGCAACCTCATGAGGAATGATAGTGCGCAGCATTTCCTGAGGGTTCTGATCAAGCAGAATTCGGTTGAGCCTGATTCTTTGAGACGTCAGGTCTCGGCTCCACTGAAATTGCCCGGCAGTGCTGCCTGACAGATTGAATAGTATCTCTGTAATCCAAAACGTTCGGCTGTAGAAGCTGCCGGCCCTCGCTAGGCAGGCGTGAACTTCGTCGTGTGCGAGCTTTACCGTATCCATAGGACCTCACGCATTTCACGTTAGGAATAATGGCGCGGCGAGCGGCGTTCGCAACTCAAAAAAGTGCGGGAAACGGAGATGGTTTCGTAGCGGCACTTTGGCTTGTCGGTGTCGTCCGGGCCGATACTCTGACTGCCTCCCCTATGGTTGGAAGGTCAGAGCTATGTGGTTTCGCAATTTATTGGTTTACCGGTTGACCAAGGCATTCCCCGTTGATGCCGAGGCGCTCGAGGTTGCGTTGAAAGAGAAGGCGGCCCGAGTACCTGGTACGCAGGAGCTCAGTACCGTTGGCTTCATCGCCCCCTTGGGAAAAGGGCCGGACGCGCCGCTGGTTCACACCGTGAACGGGCTTTTCCTGATTGGCATACGGAAATCCGAGCGGATACTTCCTGGGGTTGTAGTTAGTGACGCGGTCAGCGAAAAGGTTGAGGAGATTGAGACCCGGGATGGCCGCAAGGTCTACAAGAAGGAGCGCGACCAGATCAAGGATGAAATCGTGCAGCAGCTTCTACCCCACGCTTTCATTCGAAAGTCGGCAACATTCGCGGCAATAGATCCAGCGAACCAACTTGTGTACGTGAACTGCGCCAGCCCGGCGCAGGCGGAAGCTCTACTGTCGACGCTACGCGAGGGCATAGGCACCCTGCCGATTCGCCCGCTGTCCGTGAAAATTGCGCCGGCCGCGACGTTTACGGAATGGGTCAAAACTGAGAAGGCTGCCCCAGACTTCTATGTGCTCAGTGATTGCGAGATGCGTGATACCGAAGAGGACGGTGGGTCCATTGCGTTGAAGCAGCAGGATCTAACTTCAGACGAAGTAAAGAACCTCCTAGCCTCCGG
>Ga0209643_1002152_pt1 | contig 13955 bp, 8 predicted proteins | sample AutmiccBRH37_all_FD_187383 | JGI IMG/M metagenome (GOLD analysis project Ga0209643, IMG submission 187383) | Deep subsurface microbial communities from Mt. Terri, Switzerland - Autotrophic microbial communities BRH/37_all (SPAdes) (version 2) | ecosystem: Environmental > Aquatic > Deep subsurface... | reverse complement strand
GAGCCCAATATCTTAAGTAGTATAGATCATATTTCGAATAGAAAACCGGAATGGATCGTAAAAACTATGAGCGAGGGGAAACCTATTTATTGGTTGGATATGGGTATCCCGGAAGTAAGAACTTATATCTCCGACTTAGTTGCTGAAGTAAATGAAAAATATGATATAGATGGAATTCATTTAGATTATATGCGTTATCCGGGGAAAAGTTTTTCCGATGATAACTCGTATAAACTTTATGGCAATGGGAAAGACAAAGATAATTGGCGCAGAGAAAACATAAATGAATTATTGAGACTCGTAAATGAAAAAACAAAAAGCATCAAAGCATATATTAAAATCGGTGCTGCTCCGATAGGTATTTATAAGAATCAAAAAAACGCTTCCGGGTTGCAAGGTTATGCGGAAGTTTATCAGGATTCACGCGAATGGCTTAAAAGAGGACTTGTTGATTATCTCGTTCCCCAAATCTATTGGGGTCTAAATGAATTGCCTCGTTTCGATCTGCTTGCAAAAGATTGGACTTCTAATTCAGAGGGGAGAAGCATCGTTATCGGAATCGCGGCATATAAGAATAAAGTCTATTCGACAATGGAAGACTTAATCAATTATTCGCGCAGCGTTAATGCCGATGGTTTTTCTTTCTTCCGATATGAGCATATAAAGAATTATAATTTTAAATCGTTCCCCTATAAAACACTTCCTGCTACTATGTCATGGCTTAATGGTTATTCTCCTAATTCGCCTTATGAATTAAAAGCTAAATTCATTGATACGAAAAAAAATATTGTGTACTTAGACTGGAAGATTGAGAAAAATTTTGGGAGAGGGGATAGTATAAAGTACTATGCCCTTTATAGTTTGCCGACTTATAATTCAAAATTATCTCCAGAAGATATTTTTGAAATAATCTCACCCGAAAATCAATCGATAAAACTTGGTTTTTCTAAACCGAGGAAAGTTAATTATTATTTTACCTTGAAATCTCTTAGTCGCCTATGGAATGAAAGTTTAGAGACTTCCAATGTGCAGACAATAAAATTTAATGAACTTAGTTTATTGGCTAATATAAATGATATCTATGAAAGTCCCATTCTACAAAAAGAAAAAGAGGGCGGAGCAAGAATTCTTTTTTATTCTAAGACTGATGATGTGATGAGCCTCGATAACGGAAGTTCTCAATTAAAGAAGAAAATTATCAAAGGAAAAAATTTCCTTTCGATCGATTCTGAATTTATTACCGGAGGGAAATTGAATCTTCAATTAGAAAAAAGCGGAAAAAAATATTCACTTTCGTTTTAATCTTCTAGATATTTTTGATACCATTTTTTTCTTTCGATATCAGCTTCTTTTCTATGTGCTTTTAGATAATGATCTCCGTTCTCATATAGTATCAGTCTAAAATTTATTCCATGTTCAATAAGTTTATACGACATATCGATTGAATCGTGAGGCAATACTTTATCATCCGCCGTGCCATGAAGTAAAAGTAAGTTAGTACTTTTAGAGATTTTTTCGGGGAAATTAATTATTGATCTTTCTCTGCATTTATTCTTAAAATCCACGGAAGATGGATTCCCCATCGAAAGTTCATATAGATGCCTCATAAATTTGCTTTCTTCCGAATTGCATCGTAGGTTAGCAATTCCGCCTGTTATAACGGCTGCTTTAAAAATATCTGTTCTTGTAAGAGCGAGATAAGTCATCATTCCTCCTCTGCTCCAACCTTCGATCCCCCATCGGTTATTATCAATAAAATCTATCTCCTCGGATAGAGCGGTTAGATTTAGAATATCATTAAGATCATCGCCTCCGAAATCATCTTTTCCTTCGCTTCCCGCATTCCCACGATATTGCGAAGCGAGAACTACATAGCCCCAACTTGCGATCAATCCGAAAATCCCTCGTGCATTAAAGTTATCGATCACTCCGGCTTCGCCGATTCCTCCTCGGCACCAGATAATACAAGGCAGTTTCTTATTTATCTCTTTTGGATAAGCAATATATCCGTTTACTTTCATTCCATCGGAAAGATATGTTATCGCTTCGGTTTGTGTATCGATAACTTCTTCACCCCAGCCGCTTTTAACAAATTTTTCCTGAGAAGACGTAAGTTCAATTTTTTTTCTTGAAACTATTTTATTCATGAAAATGCCTTAGAAAAGAATTATTTTAATATGATTAATAATTTATATAATAAAATAGAAATTAAGAATATGAGTAAAAAAATCAAATCATTTTCACCACAACGAAAAAAAAGATTATTCCAATTCGGAATTGGTATATTATTAGTAATCGCTATTATTTATCTCGTATTTGCGAATCTGATATTAGCACCTAAACCGGTAACGGAAGATAAAACGGAAACAAAAGAAAAAATGGTTGCATATAATTTTGAAAAACAGGGCGAACTCTCGTTCTATACACAAGAGAATAAAATTCTTAAACAGATCGATATTCAAATTGCCGATGATGATAGCGAAAGAGCAACGGGACTGATGTTTAGAGATAAGATGGAAGAAAATCAAGGAATGCTATTTATCTTCCCAATCCAAACATATCAATCGTTCTGGATGAAGAACACCATCATTCCGCTGGATATTATGTTTGTTACTTCTGATTTTGAGATTATTAAGATTCATAAAAATACAACTCCATATTCTGAGGAATCATATCCTTCGATTAAGCCGGCTATGTATGTTGTGGAAGTCATTGGTGGATTTACAGATAAATATAACATTAACGAAGGGGACAAGATTGCCTACCGCAGATTTTAATTATTAATAAAGCTGATGTTTTTATCAGCTTTATTAATTGCAATTTTTGTTCATTTCCACTGTAAATATAAGCTAATTACAGAACTATTGAACGGATTAACAATATTGAGGAATAGAAGTCAAGCTTTGTCATGTATAATTGGATATAAAATAATTTCTAATCTATTTATAACCATTAACAAAAAAAAAGCAGTAAGGATATCCTTACTGCTTTTTTTTCAGATAATCTAAACCGCAAACTAATTACCCTGTATCTTGGCAATTAAATTGAGTGCGCCGCCTGCTTTGAACCATTCTATCTGCCCTAAATTAAACGAATGATTGAGCATAAATTTATCAGTAGTACCATTAGCATGTTTAACGATCATTTCAACTTGTTTGTCCGGAGCTAAGTTTTTTAAATCAACTAAACTAATTTTATCATCTTCCAAAATTTTGTCATAATCTTTTGGATCGGCGAATGTCAACGGAAGCAAACCTTGTTTCTTTAGATTTGTTTCATGGATACGCGCAAAACTCTTTGTAATAATTGCCTTACCGCCAAGAAAACGGGGCTCCATTGCAGCATGTTCGCGGCTCGAACCTTCACCATAATTTTCGTCTCCTACAACTACCCAGCCATGTCCGTGTCGTTTATAATCCCTTGCTACTTCGTGTACTTGTTTATATTCTCCGGTGTATTGATTTTTTACTTCTCCCGCATTCTCGGTGAATGAATTGATCGCACCGATAAACATATTATTAGAAATATTATCAAGATGTCCGCGGAATTTTAACCATTGACCCGCAGGTGAGATATGATCGGTTGTACATTTGCCTTTTGCTTTTAATAACAGTGGCATATTTAAGAAATCATTTCCATCCCACTCTTCAAATCTTTCGAGGAATTGAAGTCGTTTGCTATCGGGACTAATAATTACTTCCGTTTTGTAACCATCGGGAGACGGAGGAATAAAACCAACTTCACCTTTATCGAATCCGCTAAATGGCAATTCGTCTCCATGAGGCTGATCGAGTTTTATCTTATCACCGGATTTATTTTCGATCATATCGGTTTCGGGATTGAATGAAAGTTTACCGGAGATAGCCATTGCAGTTACTAATTCAGGACTTGCAACGAATGCGTAAGTTTCGGGATTGCCATCATTTCTTTTTGCAAAATTTCTATTGAATGAAGTTACGATTGTATTTTTCTCGCCGATCTTAGTATCCATTCTTTTCCACATACCGATACACGGTCCGCAAGCATTAGCCAAAACTAATCCGCCAAATTCAGTTAGGGTGGCAAGCTGTCCATCGCGTTCGATTGTGGCTCTCACCTGCTCAGAACCGGGAGTGATCGTGAATTGCGTTTTCGCTTTTAATCCTTTATTAAGTGCTTGACGCGCGATACTTGCAGCTCTATCAATATCTTCATAGCTCGAATTAGTACAGCTACCGATCAACGCAACACTAATATTATCAGGGTACCCATGCTCTTCAACAGCATCTTTCATTTTTGAAACTGGCCAAGCAAGATCTGGTGTGAATGGTCCATTAATATGCGGCTCTAATTCATCTAAATTGATTTCAATTAATTGATCGAAATACTCTGCCGGAGAGGCATAAACTTCCGGATCGGCTTTTAGTTCGTCTGCAAATTTTTCTGCCATATCGGCAAGATCGGCTCTATCTGTTTTTCTTAAGTAAGCGGACATTTTTTCATCGAACGGAAATACCGAAGTAGTAGCTCCGATCTCCGCACCCATATTACAGATGGTACCTTTACCCGTACATGAAATCGAATCGGCACCTTCGCCGAAATATTCCACTATCGCACCGGTTCCGCCTTTGACGGTAAGGATACCGGCAACTTTTAAAATTACATCTTTTGATGAAGTCCAACCCGAAAGTTTTCCCGTTAATTTAATTCCAATGAGTTTTGGGAATTTTAATTCCCATGGCATTCCCGCCATAACATCGACTGCATCAGCACCACCAACACCAATAGCTATCATGCCGAGTCCGCCTGCATTTGGTGTATGTGAATCCGTTCCGATCATCATACCACCCGGGAACGCATAATTTTCTAATACCACCTGATGAATGATTCCTGCTCCCGGTTTCCAAAATCCCACACCATATTTTTTCGAGATGCTTTCGATAAAATCAAAAACTTCTTTGCTTTCGTCATAAGCTCTATCTAAATCCGCCTTGGCGCCAACTTGTGCCTGGATTAAATGATCGCAATGAGCCGTTGATGGAACTGCGGTAGTTTTTCTGCCCGAATGCATGAATTGCAATAATGCCATTTGTGCTGTTGCATCCTGCATCGCCACACGATCAGGTGCAAATTCAGTAAAATCTTTTCCACCGATATAAGCTTTCTTTACCGGTTCCCATAAGTGTGTATATAAAATCTTCTCTGTATAAGTCATCGGTCGTCCGAGTACTTTTCTTGCTGTTTCTAACTTATCTCTAAATTCAGAATATTTTTTTTCTATCATATCTAAATTTGCTGTCATTACACTTCCCCTTTTATTTATATAATTCTAATTCTACTAGTTCGCATATAATATGCTCAATGGTAATATGTCCTTCTTGAATACGTTGAGTGTTCTCCGAAGGGATAATAATAGCGCAGTCAACCATCGGTTTTATCTTACCTCCATCGCCTCCGAGTAAGGCAATATTTTTCATTCCCTTTTCTTTTGCTTTTTCTATTGCCTTAATTACGTTTTTGGAATTTCCGCTTGTAGAGATCGAAAGAAGAATATCTCCTTTATTACCAAGCCCTTCGACGTTTCTGGCAAAAATATTTTCATAACCAATATCGTTTCCGCCAGCAGTAAGATTGGATGAATCGGTCGTAATTGCAATCGCAGGCAATGCGGGACGATTAATTTCGTGATTTAATCTTATCATAAATTCAGTTGCAATATGTTGGCAATCCGCTGCACTTCCGCCGTTTCCGCATAGCAATAACTTGCCGCCATTATTAAACATATTAACTATTAAATCGATTGCTTTTATTGTAGTCTCTTCGCATGAATCGAGAATTTTTAGTTTTACTTCGGAACTCTCAATTAGTGAACGCTTAAAAAAATCAGGTTTATTCAAGACAATAACTCCATTTCATTACATAATATAAAAATAATAAAGTTTGTGTTAATTAACGAAAGAGAAATGATCAATTTTATTGTCTATGACGGTATTTTATATTTAAAATCATTATTTTGAAGACACACAAATCCTATACTATCATGAAAACAGATACTGAATTAAAGCACCTAGATCTTGTAGCGGAAAATAAGAAGGCTTCAATATCCATTTTAATAATTGTAGTTCTATTTGCTTTAATAGTTACTATTATTGAGCTTCTTTTTCAGTCATCATTAATTGAAGTAAATAGTTCTCAATCCCATAATCTAAAATTATTTTTATACAGTTTATCCACTCTTGCTCTCATTTTTATTCTTTTCAGAAAATTTAATAAGTTCAGAGACCTGCTTAACCTAGATTCAAAGCAGAAAGAAGATTTATTAAAAGAATCCCTCAAGAAAGAAGAAGAAATAATAAGAGAAAGAATTTTATTAAAGACTGTAATTGATAATATCCCCGATGCTATTTATGCAAAGGATTTGGAATGCAGGAAAACTCTTGCGAATAAAACCGATCTAGAAAATATGAATTGTAGTTCGGAGGCTGAAGCACTTGGTAAATCTGATTATAATTATTTTCCAAAGGAAGTTGCTGATGCTTTTTTTAAAGATGATCAAGAAATAATTCAAACAGGTAAATCGGTAATTAGTCGTGAAGAGTATTTCTATGATAGTAATGGTGTTAAAAATTGGCTACTTACTTCAAAAGTACCCTTAAGAGATCCCGAAGGAAAAATTATCGGGCTTATTGGTATCGGGCATAATATTACACATCGAAAAAAATCTGAATTAATTAGAGAAGTCCTTTATGATATTTCGGAATCCGCTTTAAGTTCTCAAAATATTAATGATCTATATAAAAAAATTCATGAAGAGATAAGCAAATTAATGAGCGGTAAGAATTTTTATATCGCTCTTTTGGATGAGAAAAAGGATGAGATATCATTCCCTTATATGGTTGATGAATATGACGACCCTTATGAGCCACGCAAACCGGGAAATGGATTAACCGAATATGTATTAAGAACGGGCGAAGCTAAACTTATTGATATCGAACTTGATATGAAGCTTAGAGAATCGGGTGAAGTGGAATTAGTCGGTACTCCTACCGAAATATGGCTGGGAGTTCCATTAAAACTATATGGAAAAACCTTCGGTGCTATCGTAGTTCAGGATTATCATAATCCTGATGCTTTCAAAGAGGAAGAGCTTCAGCTCTTGAGTTTTGTTGCCGATCAGATATCTCAAACCATAGAACGTAAAAAATATATTGATGCAATTAATAAATATGCACAAGAACTAACCGAGATGAATTTAACCAAAGATAAATTTTTCTCAATTATTGCACACGATCTGAAGAGTCCGTTCCAAGGGCTTCTCGGTTATTCACAAATATTAGTAGATGAATTTCCCACACTTGCCGAAGAAGAGAAAAAAGAATTTATTCTTTCAATGGATGAATTAATTCATAGTGCGTATAAACTTCTCGAAAATCTACTTGAATGGTCGCGCCTGCAAACAGGTAAAATGCAATTTCGTCCCGAACTTATTCGCGTTAAAGAAGAGATGAGCGGAACATTGAATCTATTGGCTCAAACGGCTTCAAATAAGGGGATCATTCTTAAATATAATATCGATGATTCAATTACTGTTTTTGCCGATAAAAATATGTTCGCTGCCATAATCAGAAATTTAATTTCAAATGCGATTAAATTTACAAACATAGGTGGCAAGATAATTGTAAGTGCAGAAAGGAAAGATAGTTATATAGAACTATCTATTACCGATTCAGGTGTGGGTATGCCTAAAGATCGAATAGATGACCTTTTTAAAATCGATAAGAGTATTAGCTCAAAAGGTACTGCCAATGAAGAAGGAACCGGGCTAGGTTTACTCCTTTGTAAAGAGATGGTCGATAAGCATAATGGTAAAATATGGATTGAATCCGAATTAGGTAAAGGCTCGAAATTTTCATTTACTCTTCCTTTATTAAAACCATAATTGATAAATTACATTAAATTATTTTTCTAAAAGAAAACAAATTAACAATTGATTCTGATACCGTAATTACGGTATTTTAGTAAAATTTAATTATTCGGAAATTATGAAAAAAAATATCATCTTATGGGTTGTAGCTTTTTTAATAACCGCCTCTTCTGCTATTTATCAACGTCTCACGGGTCCTACCTATCCGATAGCAGGCAAAACAAAAATTTCCAATATAGAAATTAAATACAAATTAGATCGAAGTCATGGCGGAGATGACGATCATCTCGTATCAATTGATGTCCCTAATAAAGATATCAAAGGGAATATTATCTGGAAAAGATTTAAGTCCCACGATCAATGGGAGAATCAGGAAATGGTTTATAGAGAGGGGAAGCTCGTTGGAATACTTCCTCATCAACCTCCCGCAGGTAAAATTATTTATCATATTGAATTAACAGAGAACAATACTACAATTCATATACCGATTGACGAGCAGAATATTATTCGTTTCAAAGGTGATGTACCGCTCTGGATTCTTATACCACACGTAATTGTTATGTTCGGTGCGATGCTCGTTTCCACTCGTGCCGGTTTAGAAATTCTTAGCCAACAAAGTTCGATATTAAAATTAACGGCTTGGACTTTAGCACTTACGATTTTGGGCGGATTAATTTTCGGTCCTCTCGTTCAGTATTATGCATTCGGTGCTTTATGGACGGGTGTGCCATTCGGATGGGACTTAACCGATAACAAAACTCTTATTGCCGTTATTGTTTGGGCTGTTGCGTGGTTCAAAATGAAAAATTCAGAGAATCCATATCAGATAGCTTTAATTGCGGCAGTGGTTATGTTAATAGTATTCTTAATACCTCATAGCGTTTTAGGTTCTGAGATAGATCATACAAAGATTAATAACTAAATAAATCCACTCTTATAAAAGAGGAGATGTAAATGAGTAATCATGAAAGACCAACAAATGGCGGACTGCCGGAGAATGCATATACGGAATTGAAGCCGGGCGAAGAATATAAACCGATTATGTCTCCGGCGCATGTTTATCCGGAAGTTAATTTTAGGTCGGTTTTCACCGGATTAATAATGGCGATGCTTTTTTCTGCCGCTGCTGCTTATCTCGGTTTAAAGATTGGACAAGTTTTTGAAGCTGCCATTCCTATTGCTATTATTGCCGTCGGACTTGGTGCTCTTACCAAACGAAAAAACGCACTCGGAGAAAATGTAATTATTCAATCTATCGGAGCTACTTCGGGTACAATTGTAGCGGGAGCTATTTTTACTATTCCTGCTCTTTATATACTTAATTTAGAAGTAGATTTCTTGCAAGTATTTATGGCATCTCTTCTTGGCGGTTTCTTAGGAATATTATTTCTAATTCCGTTTAGAAAATATTTTGTTTCCGAAATGCACGGACAGTTCCCATTCCCCGAAGCTACAGCAACAACTGAAGTTCTGGTAGCAGGCGAAAAAGGTGGTAATCAAGCATTTGTTCTTGTTATCAGCGGTCTTATAGGCGGATTTTATGATTTCTTCGTTGCAGCTTTCGGATGGTGGAGCGAAGTATTTACTACTAAAGTTTTTGCCGCTGGGCAATATCTTGCCGATCAAACTAAATTAGTTTTTAGATTGAACGTAAGTTCTGCCGTATTGGGACTTGGTTTTATCGTAGGACTAAAATATTCAGCTATTATTGCCGCCGGATCATTTCTTTCATGGTTCGTACTTATTCCCGCGGTAGCTTATGTGGGTCAAGGTCTTACAACTAATCTCGGTACTGCTACCTTATTAATCAAAGATATGTCGCCCGAACAAATATTCTCAAATTATGTTCGTCATATAGGTATCGGCGGAATTGCAATGGCAGGATTTATTGGAATTATCCGCTCTTCCGGAATCATTAAAAAATCTTTTACTCTCGCGGTAAAAGAAATATTCGGCAAGAAAACCGAAGAGAGTGCTATCAGGACACAGCGCGATATTTCTATGAAAATTATTGCTATCGGAATTGTTCTTTCCGTAATTGCAATATTCCTATTCTTCTTATTCGGAGTAGTTTCTAATCTATTCCATGCTTTCATCGGATTGATAATTGTACTTATAATATCATTTTTATTTACCACCGTTGCGGCTACTGCTATTGCAATTGTGGGAACTAACCCTGTTTCCGGAATGACATTGATGACATTGATTCTTTCATCGGTTGTATTGGTATCGGTAGGTTTAACGGGTGCTCCGGGAATGGTTTCGGCTCTAATTATCGGTGGTGTTGTTTGTACTGCTCTGTCTCAAGCAGGCGGATTCATTACAGATCTTAAAATTGGTTATTGGCTCGGCTCCACACCGATGAAACAGGAGAGCTGGAAATTTGTCGGTACCGTTGTTTCCTCTGCTACTGTTGCTTGGATTATTATGATACTTAACGATACTTATGGTTTCACGGGAGACGGTGCACTAGTGGCTCCGCAGGCGAATGCTATGGCTGCTGTTATTCAACCTTTGATGTCAAATCAACCTGCTCCATGGCTTCTTTATATCGGTGGTGCTTGTCTTGCGTTAATCCTCACTATGATTAAAGTCCCCGCTCTCGCATTTGCTCTTGGTATGTATCTCCCAATGGAATTAAATACTCCACTACTCGTAGGCGGTTTGATTGCGCATTTCGTTACAACTCGCAGCAAAGATGAAAAACTTAATAGTGCACGCAGAGAAAGAGGAACATTGATCGCTTCAGGTTTCATCGCCGGTGGTGCTTTGATGGGTGTAATTAGTGCGGTGCTTCGTTATGCAGGATTTAATTGGGTTAATGCCGAATGGCAGGAATCTCACTCAGCTGAAATACTTGCTCTTATAATGTTCGCCCTCCTTTCTGTATATATGATTTGGGATTCTCTAAGAGGTAAAAAAGAGGAGTTATAATAGGTGTTAGAAATTAATAAGGTGCGGGAATTTTTCCCGCATCTTAAAACCGATCAAGTTTATTTTAATCATGCTTCGCTTGGTGTTTTATCTCAGCAGGTGCTCGCAAGAATTGATGACTATCTTTTAGAGCGAAGCATCACTAACATAATGAATTACCAAACTTATCTTATTTATTATGAAAGCTCTAAGAAAAAACTTGGTGATTTGATTGGTGCTTCTCCCGAAAGAATTGCTTATTGCGATAATGTTTCTAATGCACTTAATATTCCGGCTCAAGGAATCAAATGGGAATCGGGCGATAGAATAATTCTTAATGATATTGAATTCCCCTCTAATATTTATCCATTCCTTAATCTTCGCTCTCAAGGTGTGGAGATCGATATCATAAAATCACATGACGGCAAAATATTAATTGAAGATATCGAAAAAGCAATTACCCCACGCACGAAATTAATTTCTATAAGTTTGGTTCAGTTCCTCTCGGGATTTAGATCGGACATAAAAACAATCTCGAAAATGTGCAAAGAGAGAGGAACTATTTTCGTGGTTGATGGTATTCAAGCTGCAGGTGCAGTATCTATTGATTTAAGTGATATCGATGTTGATTTCTTTGCCGGCGGAACTCAGAAATGGCTTTTGGGTATGCAGGGATTATCATATTTCTATATATCCGAAAATCTTCAGGAACAATTAAAACAGAAATTTGTCGGTTGGCTCTCGGTGGATGATTCCTGGAATTTGCTTAATTACAATCTAACTTTGAAAAGTAGTGCGGAGCGATTTCAAAATGGAACTCTCAATGCTCTTGGTGTCGCAGTGCTCGATAGAACGCTCGATCTCTTTTTGGAATTCGGTAAGGAAAGGGTGCAGCAATTAATTCTTGACAATACGAAATATTTTATCTCTCAATTAAATGAGATTGGAATTACTCCCGTATTAAATAATCTGCCCGATGAAAATTTATCGGGTATAGTAACATTCAAGCATCCAAAAGCAGAGAAATTATTTGTCGATTTAGAAGCTGCAAAGATATTTGCTGCAATGCGCGGCGGAATGATCCGCTTCTCTCCTCATTTCTATAATTCACATAATGAAATTGATCGAGTGATAGACTTCTTAAAAGAGTGGAAATAATCCCACTCTTTTATAATGTTGCATATTATTATCAAACATATCCAATTTGATAAAAATAATTAACATTATGAAAATCTTCGATGCCTATGAATAAAATCAATAACTACTATTATATCCCCTCAAAATAGTCCCAAAATTTTGGTATATCTTTTTAATTAATAATTAGATACCTTTCTCGATAAGTAAGGAAAATTTCAGGGTGGGCGAATATGAATAAAAGAATACTTCACATTATTTTCATCGCATTATTATCTATTATATTTTCTTCAATGTCAATTAGTGCAGAAGGGGGCGGTGATAAAAAAACTTCCTCCATTAAGGGCATTAATGGCGAGCCATCCTACACAAGATTTAATATCAATCGTATTTCCACTTGGTTCAAAAATGATGGTGAATCAGATATTACAATACAAGGTAATTCCGGTCTCGTTTATCCAAAGGGGAGTAATAAAACAGCGGTATTCATATCGGGATTAATGTGGGGTGCTAAAATTGATACTGTTATTCATGTCGGTGGTTCAAAATATAAACAGAGCACTTTTCCGGGAAGAGTTATAAATGGAGTACGTGTTAGTCCTAATGACCCCGATGTAAGAATCTTTAGAGTAAGGCGCGATTACTTGGATAGTTATTTGAGTTCGGAAATTGATGATGGCGAAGGTACAATTGACCAGATAAGAACTCAATACGCAAAAGATTGGAATGAATGGCCCGCCGCTCAAGGTGCTCCTTATGAAGACCTTGATGCTAATGGAGAATATAATCCGCAAATTGATATTCCCGGTGTGCCCGGTGCTGACCAAACAATCTGGTTTGTTTGTAATGATTTTGATACATTGAAAGTAAAGGAGATGTCCGGCTCAATTCCATTAGGTATCGAAGAACAAGCTACAATTTGGGGATATAATTCCGAAAGCCCTCTTGGTAATATGCTCTTCAGAAAATATATCCTTATCAATAAAAATCTTGAGCAAAAACCATTTACCGATATGTACGTTTCAATGTGGTCAGACGCAGATATTGGTGAGGCTTTCAATGATCAGATAGGATGCGATACCACTCTTAATCTCGGTTTTATTTATAATGGAAATGCGGATGATAATATATATGAGGATACTCCTCCTGCAGTTGGAATTAAATTAATACAAGGACCTTTAGTATCGGGAAATTTATCAGATATTGCAAAGTTCAAAGGGAAGTATTTTGCAGGGTTGAAAAATATGGAAATGACGGCATTTTATAATGAAAATGATTTCCAGTCCAATGTTACTCTTGATCCCGATCCGTCTAATTATACTTATGGTACTATAGGAATGTATAATTATTTTCAAGGGAAATTCCGGTATGGAGTCCCAATTATTAATCCAATTACTAATAAAGAAACTAAATTTATGTATTCAGGCGATCCAATATCTGCAACCGGTTGGTTATCTTATAATAATGACCAACGTATGGGAGTTACATCTGGTCCTTTTAATATGGCTTATGGCGATACTCAGGAAGTTGTTTTTGCCGAAATACTTGCCGGAGCTACTGAGGGTATTGATAGGTTGCAAGCACTCGCACTATTAAAAGAATATTCCGTTTTTGCACAAAACCATTATAATAATTCGTTCTATAACTTTCTTCCTCCGATTCCATTATCACCAAAGGATAATGAAATAGATGTTGAAACTGATCCTATTCTGAATTGGACTGTAATCGAAGGGGCTATAAATTATTCGCTCCAGATTGCTGCGGATAAAGAATTTAAGAATATACTTATAGATGAAAGCGGATTACTTAAAACAAATTATGAATTAATGGGATTGATAAATTCCACAACTTATTATTGGCGAGTAAAAGCTAAGGATAATTTCGGAAGTTCATATTTTTCAAAAGTGTTTTCATTTACTACACAAGCAGACTCTACAAAACCGACTCTTGCGGTTTCTCCCATATCAACAGAGATCGATTTCGAAGGAGGAGAACTTAGTTTTGA
>Ga0209643_1002150_pt1 | contig 13968 bp, 10 predicted proteins | sample AutmiccBRH37_all_FD_187383 | JGI IMG/M metagenome (GOLD analysis project Ga0209643, IMG submission 187383) | Deep subsurface microbial communities from Mt. Terri, Switzerland - Autotrophic microbial communities BRH/37_all (SPAdes) (version 2) | ecosystem: Environmental > Aquatic > Deep... | reverse complement strand
TGCGGTCGCGTGGTACCCAGCCCCTTCGAGCAGCAGGTGCTCGACCAGATGCTGGCGCAGATGCTGGCCGATGATCAGCAACGCGCGGTCTGGAGTCGCAATGCGCTGACGTTCGCCGGCACGGCGGATCTTTATTCGATGCCGCAGAAGGCGGCAGACGTGATTCTCGGGGCAAGCGCATGAGCGCTACAGCTCGGTCAGCGCCCTGCCAATTGGCGGAGGCTCCATGCGCCTGATGCTATTGGAGCCGTTCAAAAGCCTCTGGCACGGCGCGGACCCGTTCGTCGAAGTCGAGCGTCTCGACGGGCAGGTGTACCGCGAGCTGGAGGGGCGACGCACGCTGCGTACCGAAGTCGACGGGCAGGGTTACTTCGTCAAGATCCACCGTGGCATCGGTTGGGCGGAAATCGCCAAGAATCTGCTTACGGCAAAGGCGCCCGTCCTTGGTGCGGGCCAGGAATGGCGAGCGATCCAGCGGCTGCACGAAGTGGGTGTGCCGACCATGACCGCGGTGGCTTACGGCGAACGCGGGGCCAACCCGGCCAGCCAGCATTCGTTCATCATCACCGAAGAACTCGCCCCGACCGTCAGCCTTGAGGACTTCACGGCTAACTGGCTGGAACAGCCACCCGCACCGTCGCTCAAGCGCGCCCTTATCGCCGAAGTCGCCCGCATGGCTGGCACAATGCATCGCGCCGGCGTCAATCATCGCGATTTCTACATCTGCCACTTTCTGCTGCATACCGACAAGCCGGTGACAGCAAGTGATTTCCGCCTGTCGCTGATCGACCTGCACCGTGCACAGGTCCGCGCCACCACACCCCCCCGCTGGCGCAACAAGGACTTGGCGGGGCTGTACTTCTCGGCACTCGAGATTGGCCTGACCCGCGGCGACAAGCTGCGTTTCCTGCGCGAATACTTCCAGCGACCGCTGCGTGAAATTCTGCGTGACGAAGCGACCTTGCTGAGCTGGCTGGAAGGCAAGGCGGAACGGCTATACAGACGCAAGCAGCGTTATGGGGATGTGCTCTGATGGCGTGCTGGACTCTGCTGCCGGCCTACACCGTGCTTGCCGATGACTTTGCCAGTCTGGATGCCGTCTTTGCCCTGCAGGGGGAGCGGCTGACCTCTGACCCGCTGTCGGAAGTGATTCGCATCGAGCGCAACGGCGTGCGCTATTACGTCAAACGCTACTGGGGTGCCGGCAAGGGCCTGCGACGTTTTATCGGTCGGCCACGGGTCAAGGCTGAATGGCAGAACCTCAAGCTGTTTCACCGCTGGGGCATACCGACAGCGCCAATCGTGGCGTACGGTCTGGAGCGTCGCGCTGGTCTGTTCCTGCGTGGGGCGCTTATTACGCGCGAGCTGGAGCAGACCGAAGACCTGGCCTTGCTCGCAAAAAACCATGACGCTCGCCTCAAGGATCCGCGCTGGGTACGGGAAGTCAGTCAACAGGCGGCGCACTCGACACGCACCATGCACGAACACCGCTTTGCCCATAACGATCTCAAATGGCGCAATCTGTTGGTCGATCCGCAGCGTCGCCTGTACCTGATCGATTGTCCGACCGGCTCGTTCTGGCGCGGGCCGTTCCTGCAGCATCGCATCGTCAAGGACCTGGCCTGTCTGGACAAGGTTGCGAAATATCATCTGAGTCAGACCCAGCGTCTGCGTTTCTATCTGCGGTACGCCCAGCGCGAACGGCTGACGGCGAACGACAAGCCGCGCATCCGCCAGATCGTGCATTACTTTCAGGGACGAGAATGAACGATTTCATTGCCGAGAATGATCGGGCAGTGCTCGAAAGCAATGGCCTTGCCAGCTTTGATGCGCTCTGGGCGCTCCGGCTGGAAGCGGTGGACGAACCCAATACCGAGCGCGGAGGCTGGAGCAGTGTCTACCGGCTGGAACTGGGCGAGACGGCTTATTACCTTAAGCGCCAGAGCAACCATCTGACCCGCAGTCTGCGGCATCCCCTTGGCGAGCCCACATTCGCCCGCGAGTTTCGCAACATCCGACGCTATCAACAGCTGGGCATTCCGACCCTGCGGGCAAGCTTTTTTGGTTGTCGCAGGCTCGCTGGCGAGCAGCGGGCGATTCTGCTGACGCGGGCGCTGGATGGCTGGGAAGATCTGGATGGCTGTTTGACGCGCTGGCCGCAACTGGGCGACGCACACCGGCAGGCGATCATTCGTGCTGTCGGCGAACTGGCCCGCTACCTTCATCAGGCCGGGCAGGTGCATGGCTGTTTTTATCCCAAGCATGTTTTCCTGCGTGAGCTGGACGGTCGCTGGCAGGCTTGCCTGATCGACCTGGAAAAGACCCGTCCCCTTCTGTTGGGGCGGCGGGATCGGATCAAGGATCTGGAGCCGCTGGTCCGTCGTGCGCGCTGTATGGGGGAGGAGGGTGTGCGGGGCTTGCTGGCCGCCTATCTGGATGATCAGCGAGCTGTCGAATCCTGGTTCCAGCGACTTGTTCAGCGCCGCAAGAACAAGGAAGCACGCGGATGAATCTGTCTGCTCTGGCCTCCGCCGGGCGAATGCCGGCCTTGCCGATACGACTGGCACTACCCGATTCTGGCGTGCTTGATATCACCTGCTGGCTGCGCGTGTTGCCGGGGCAGCGTTATGTCGGTCGGGCCGTATGGAACGGGCGCAAGGTGCTGGCCAAGTTGCTGGTTGGCTCCAAGGCAGGCCGGCATTATCAGCGTGAGCGCGACGGTGCCGGCCTGCTGGCTGCCCAGGGGTTGCCGACTCCGGCGCTGGTGGCTGAGGGCTGGGAGGACGGCGAAGGTGGGTGGTTGCTGTTCGACTGGCTCGACGAAGCTGAAAGCCTCTGGGATGCCTGGCGCTCCGTTGCCGGTCAGCAGGTGCTTTCGGACGCCCAGCGAAGCGTGCTCGGGGAAGCACTTGAACTGATAGCGCAGATGCATGCGTGCGGGCTTTGGCAGGACGATCTGCACCTCGATAATCTGTTACGCACAAGCGAACAGCTGTTCGTCGTCGATGGCGGCGGAGTCAGGAGTGAGACGCCGGGCCGCCCACTGTCGCGCGACCGGGTGGTGGAGAATCTCGGGGTGTTCTTCGCCCAGTTACCTGCTGAGCTGGAGCCTTTCATCGAAGAGCTGCTGGTGCATTATCTGCTCGCCAACAGCGAGCATGCACTGCCGCTGGAAGCCTTGCTCAAAGAGATGCACAAGACGCGCAACTGGCGGCTGAACGACTATCTGAAAAAGGTCGCGCGCGACTGTAGCCTGTTCAGTGCGCGCATAGGGCCTTTCTGCGCCCAGGCGGTGCGGCGCGAAGAAGAAGCAAATCTGCAGTCGCTGCTCGCCGATCCTGATGCTTTCATGGCACAAGGCACGCTGTACAAGGGCGGCGGCACGGCCACGGTGGCGCGGGTCGAGCTGGATGGGCGGGCGCTGTTGGTCAAGCGCTACAACATTAAAAGCTTCCTGCACTGGCTCAAGCGTTTCTGGCGTCCGAGCCGGGCCTGGCACAGCTGGGTCGAAGGCAATCGTTTGGACTTCCTGGGTATCGCCACGCCCCGGCTGCTCGCGGTGAAGGAGCGGCGCTGGTTTTGGTTGCGTGGCAAGGCCTGGCTGATTACCGAGCTGCTTGCCGGAGAAGACCTGATTGCCCGCTGGCAGCCGTATCTGAACAGCATGCCTCCCGAAGAGGAGCTGCAGGCGCTGGATAGGCTTTTTGCCAGGCTGATTGGCGAGCGCATCAGCCACGGTGATCTCAAGGGGCATAACCTGTTCTGGGAGAACGGTCGCTGGACGCTGATCGATCTTGATGCGGTACAGCAGCACAGCAGTGCTGCTGCCTTTGCGCGTGGCTATGCACGGGATCGGGCGCGCCTACTGCGCAATTGGCCGTCTGATTCAGCACTGTATCGTCTGCTCGACGAACGTTTGCCCCGGCTGTGAAGGCTCGATTCAGTGCGTGCCGTTCGGCGATGCGCCGTTCGTCCTGATGCTTCGAGGCGGGTCGTGCCGGTATAATTCGCGCTTTGCATGCGGCCACCCATTGGGGCCGTCTTTATTTGGTTCGTGATAGCATTAAGCTATCACCTGTTCAAGAGGCTTCTCCGTGGCCCTGACGATTCTCGGCTTGTCCGGCGCTCTCAGTCATGATCCTTCCGCAGCGCTTTATATCGACGGCAAACTCATCGCCGCCGTGGAAGAAGAGCGTTTCGTGCGCGACAAGCATGCCAAGAATCGCATGCCCTACGAGTCGGCAAAATTCTGCCTGGAGCAGGCCGGCATCAAGCCGTCGGACGTTGACGTGGTGGCGATTCCCTTCGCGCCCATCAGCATCTTCGAGAAGGCCCGCTGGCACTACGCCAAGCGCTACTGGTACGCGCCGGATCGCGCGCTGGATGCCATTCTCATGGGCAACCGTCGCTACTACCGCTACAAGAAGCGCATCCAGTGGTGCCTGCAGCAGCTCGGCTTCGACCTGAAGAAGGTCAAGCTGCAGCCGGTCGAGCATCATCTGGCCCACGCCTCCAGTGCCTACCATTGCTCCGGTTTCACCGAGAAGACCGCCATCCTCGGTATCGACGGCAAGGGCGAATACGCCACTACCTTCTTCGGCTGGGGCGAGAACGGCAAGATCCACAAGATCAAGGAATTCTACGACCCGGATTCGCTGGGCGGCCTGTACGGTGCGATCACCGAATACCTCGGCTTCGAGATGCTCGACGGTGAGTTCAAGGTCATGGGCATGGCGCCCTATGGCGACGCGGCCAAATACGATTTCTCCCGTCTGGCCAAATTCGAGAACGGCGAGCTGACCATCAACACCGACTACGCCAACGTCATCGGTTTCCGTCGCTACAAGGAAAACGGCAAGGGTTACTACTTCTCGCCCAAGCTGATCGACTGGCTCGGGCCCAAGCGCGAAGGCGATATCGCCGACGACCCGTACATTCATTACGCCGCCGCCATGCAGGCGCTGTTCGAGAAGCTGGCGCTGGAGATGATGGACTACTATCTGGGGGACATCATCAAGCAGACCGGCAAGATCGCTTTCGCCGGCGGCTGCGCGCTGAACGTCAAGCTCAACCAGAAAATCATCGCCCGGCCCGAGGTGAAGGAGCTGTTCGTTCAGCCCGCTTCCGGCGACGCCGGTACCGCGGTGGGTGCCGCCGCCTACGTCTCCCACCAGCGCGGCGTGTCGGTGGAAAAGATGGAACACGTCTACCTCGGCCCGTCCTACAGCAACGAGGACGTCATTGCTGCCTGCGCCCGCCACCCCAACAAGCCGGTGTGGCAGAAGATCGACGACGTCCCCGAGCGCATCGCCAAAATCATGGTCGATGGCAACCCGGTCGCCTGGTTCCAGGGGCGTATGGAATTCGGTCCGCGCGCCCTCGGCGGCCGCTCCATCATTGGCTGCCCCAGCGTGCCGGGAGTGGCCGACCGTATCAACGAGCAGATCAAGTTCCGCGAGCGCTGGAGACCCTTCTGCCCCTCGATGCTCGATACCGTCGCGTCGCAGATGCTCAAGGTCGACCATCCCAGCCCCTTCATGACTTTCACCTTCGAGGTCAATGAAGGCTGGAAGGAGCGTGTCGGCGAAGTCGTCCACGAAGATGGCACCTCCCGCGCCCAGGTGCTCAAGCGCGAATACAACCCGCGCTGGTACGACCTGATGCTGGAGCTGGAAAAGCTCACCGGCAACGGCGTCTCGCTCAATACCTCCCTCAACCGCCGCGGTGAGCCGATGATCTGCTCGCCGACTGATGCGTTGAATATGTTCTATGGGTCGGATCTGCAGTATCTGATCATGGAAGATATCCTCGTGGTGAAGGAAGAGAAGAGCGGGTATGACGTCCTCTGAAACGCTGATCAGCGTCGTCATCCCGACTTATAACTATGCGCTGACTCTGCCACGTGCAGTGGAGTCTGTGTTGGCGCAACTGGATGAAGCCGTCGCAGAACTGATCGTGATCGATGATGGTTCGAGCGATAACACGCCGCAGGTAATCGAAACGCTTTTGGCCAGTCAGCCTGGGCGGTTCCGAGCGCTGCGCAAGGAGAATGGTGGGTCGGCATCGGTGCGGAATAGAGGCATCCGCGAAGCCAGGGGGACGTATCTGGTTTTTCTCGACGCCGATGACGAGATGGCTCCCGGGGCGCTGGAAGCGCTGGTGCAGCACATCGAGCGGCACCCCGAGACGCGTATGGTCATCGGTGGTCACGATGCGATCTTGAGCAATGGCAAGTGTCGCTCCTATACCCCTCCCACTCTGCCGGAATCACGCCTGGACAGGCTGCGTGGTTACCTGCTGGACAAGCGGTTCGCGTTGTCCAACGGAGCCTGCGCCATGCATTGCGAGGTGTTTTCGCGCGGTGGCTATCCCGAGCAATTCCGTAGTGCAGAAGATATCCCGGTATTCAGTCAGGTGCTGGCCAATTATCCGTGCACAGTGCTGGCGCAGCCCCTGGCTGTGATTCACAAACATGACGACAGCCTTCGACATCAGTTCAGTCATGCCAAAGCCGGAGGATTGGCATTGGTTGATGAGGTCTTTTCACCGCAACGGTTGGACGAGGAATTTCAAATATTGAAAAAGGAATTTGCCGTGCAGCGATGCCTGTCGTTGTTTCGCAGCGCTTATTTGGCGGGTGATGCTGGCGCCGCCAAGGAGTACTTTCGTACGGCGTTACGGCATGACCGCCGTGTACTGTTGAATGTTTCCTATGCGCGCAAGGCGCTGCGGTTGTGGCTGGGCAGTTAGCAATGACTCGTAAGATCAAAGTTTTACAGCTGCAGAATCGCTATAACGTCAATGCTTCGGATCTCGCCGAACAGGTAATTCAAGGGTTACCGACGCAAACCTACGAGGTGACCACCGTATTTCTGCGTGGCCGACCAAAACCTGGCGAGCCTGAAAGCCGGGCGGCACGCTCGGTGTATTTCGACTTGAGCAGCGCTTCGACCAAGGGGCTGCGTCTCAAAGCACTTTGGCTGCTGTACAGGCATTGTCGTGCTCAGGGCTACGATGCGGTCATTGCACATCGTTTCAAGCCTATCAATATGATGATGCTGCTGAATCTCGTTCTGCGCATACCAGCCTGTGTCGGGGTCTTGCATGGCCTTGGCGAGTATGATCGCCCTTATCGCCGCTGGGAAAGTCGCGCCTTGATCAGTAAGGCTTGGCGAATGGTGGGAGTTTCCCGCGCTGTTTGCGATGACTTGATCAACAGCGGTGCGGGCTTCAAACCGTATAACGTTCGGCAGATCAACAACGCTATCGATATTTCTCGCGCCGAACGCTTGCAACATCCCAAGCCGCAAGCACGGCAGTTGCTGGGCTTACCCGAGGATGCGTTTGTGATCGGTACCATCGGACGCTTGGTTCCGGCCAAAGGGCATGTCCAGTTGCTGGAGGCGTTCAGCGAGATAAAGGATGATTATCCTCAAGCGCTACTGGCCATTATTGGCGAGGGACGCTTACGCCAGGAAATGGAGGCGATAATCCAGGCTCGCCAGTTGGGCGGGCGGGTACGTTTGCTGGGGGCAAAGGACGATGCCCTGCAATATGTCAGAGCCTATGATGTTTTCGTGATGTCTTCTGTCAGTGAAGGCTTGCCTCTGGCACTGCTTGAGGGGATGAGTGCCCGCTTGCCGGTTGTCGGCTCGGATATCGACAGCATGCGACCAATTCTGGAGGACAGTGGTGGGCGTACTTATCCTGCTGGCCAGCCGATGTTATTGGCGGAGCGGTTGCGGGAGATTGTTTTGCTGACACCCCAGGAGCGCGCAAAAGAGGGGCAGCGAACATACGAGTATCTTTGTCGGGCGCATGCTATTGAGGATTTTCGCAAGCAGTACCGAGATCTGCTCGAAGAAATGCTGAGTAATGGAAAGCGGAACCATGAGTGATCTCGATTTCCCACTCGTAACGGTGATTATCGCCTCGTACAACCACGGGCCTTACATCGAAGAGAGCATTCTGAGCGTTCTGCAGCAGACATATCCAAATATTGAGCTGTTGGTCGTGGACGATGGTTCGAGGGATGACAGCGTCGAGCGAATTCAGCGCTTGCAGGAGAGATACGAGTTTGATTTTCGTACTCAGCCCAATCAAGGCCTTGCCCGAACGCTGAATGATTGCATTGCTAGAGCTCAAGGAAATCTGATCGCGCCACTTGGCTCGGATGATGTGATGTTGCCGGGGCGTATCGCCACTCAGGTGGCTTATATCCAGGACAAGCCAGAGGTAGGGATCTGCGCGGGAAACATCCAAACGATCGATGCCCAAGGCAATATCATTCAAAGGCGCTGCCGAGTCAGAGAGTTTCGTCGGTTGGACTTCAATGCGATGTTCAACGCAACGGATGTCGGGCCTCCTGCTCCGACATTACTATTTCGGCGCGAAGCGCTGGAAGCGGTAGGGGGCTTTGATCCGGAGATACGTCTGGAGGATTTGCAGGTCGAGCTGAAAATTACCCATGCAGGCTTCTTTATCGATGTATTGAGCGACGTCTTGGCGAAATACCGAGTTCATGGTGCCAATACATACAAGAATCGGCGCTTCATGGTGGAACAGGTGATGGCAACCTACGCCTGTTTCCGAGATCATCCTGACTACCCGAATGCTTGTGCCAAGTTTCTGAATTCCATGCTGCTCAAGTGTGCTAATGACGATAAGGTGTTAGCGCGGGAATTGCTGCGGAAATTACCGCCACGCTACTGGGATATGAAAACGCTACGTGGACTAGGGCGTTTGTTTCTCAATTGAGTGGGGCGGGTCCGCGCAAGCGGAAAGTGGGGCCAATCGTCAAAGCAGAATATGGTGGAATTGCTCTAATTCCGCTCTGAAAAAAAAGGCTCAAAAAGCGGTTTCAAGCAGCGCTCGGCGCTGCTCTTCCGAACTGCCATGACGCTCACGAGGCACTATGACTGATGGTGCGTAGTCGCTGCTCCAACTTTCGGGCGGCTGGTTGGCCGCATCGATCGGCATAGCCTGAAGCCAGAGCGGAAATATGTTGCACTGTCAGCCAATGGCTATCCTCGCTATAACGCAGCATGTGCGTGAGGTTGCGGCGACGCTTCCAAGGAGAAAGTGCGTGCTGAGCGATCGTCATGTCGGCAACATCGATCAGGGCCAGTCTTCCGTTCGGCTGCATCAGCACATTGCCCAGGTGAAGCGAGCGAAAGTAAACGCCTAATTGATGGAGCTGGCCGAGAAAGGTGCCAAATTGGCGAATATCCTCTTCGCGCTCCTCATCTCCCAAGCTTCGCCAACGATTGCGCAACGTATCACCAGGAAGTGGTCGATAAATTATGCCGTCCAGTTTGGCTGCGGGTACCCGGACGAAGCAATCAATTAGAGGGGCCGCCACGCCAAGCGATTGCAGCTGTTTGGCGTTGTCGGCGAAGCGGCGCGACGGGGGAGACCAAAGTGCTGAAGAGACCATGCGCTTGCGTCGAAACAGCTTCAGGTAATTGCCATCCGCCAGCTCTGCGACCTTCACTCCGTGACCATCTTCTTCAATGATACGGGCAGTTTGTAGCAGCTCATTGAGCTGGCTTCTGCTCAAGGTTCTGCTCCGTGGAGCTTCTTGCCGCAAGCTTATGGAAATTGCAGTGATCAATGAGAGAGGTATCCAGATGAGAAACCAGTTTTCATTAGGACGGGAAAGAAAGTTGCTTCCTTCGGTAAGTCCCGCAGCCAGGCCATAAACCACCAAGGCTGAAGCCAGCTGGAGACTGGCATGATGCTGTTGGGAAAGACAGCGGAAGAATGCTAGCAGGTACATCAATAGCCAAAGAGCAAGTCCTACTATTCCCAGCTCCAGAAGTACTGCTAACTGAACGTTGTGCGGATCCGTCAGAGTAAATCCGAGTTCGGCTATATCGAAGCCGAACTCCGCACCATAGCCATGGCCGATCCAAAAATGATCGGAGGCCTGCCGTATGGCATCGCTCCATAATTCAGGGCGGAAGGAAAGCCCTCTCTGGAGCAGTATTTCCGGCATCAGCACAATACCTGCAATCACGGTGATGATTACTGCTGCCACCAGATACAGCGCACGCCGTCCGGCCAGCGCTACCATCCAGAAACTCGTCAAGGCCATCGCCATCAGAGGAGTACGCGAGCCGGTTGCCAGCACGGCCGCCAGTAGCGGAATCGTGAAAATGATTGAAAGCCAGGATGGGCAGTCGCGATCCGTTAACCAAACCGCCACCCAGTAGGTACAGAAGAAACCAAACACATGGGAAGAGAGAAGAGGGTTGGACAAGGCGCCTGTGCCGATCATGCGGTCTTGCTCTGGCCCGCTCAGGAACATGGCTAGGCCGACCAAGGCTGCAAGCGAGGCCAGCATCGCAGCAAAGCGTAGTGCCTTAAGGAGGTGGTCTTGATTCTTCAGCGCTATGATCGCGCAGGCTGCGAACATCATGAATACGTAAATCGGGCGCTTCGCGAGCCCGCTTGGATCGTCTTCGCTGCTAGTCCACGAGAGGCTCAGTAACAGCCAGGCTGCCAGAGCCAGAAAAGCCAGTATGACTGGCTCGCGAAGCACAATCAGCCAGTAGCGTGGGCGGACGATGAGAGCTATTAGCGCGGGTGCCGCCATCAATCCATAGTAGAGCTTGGTATACGAGCTGGTATCGTCCAGCCAGAACAATCCAGTCAGAAGTGCAACGTAACCAACGATTAGCCAGCGGCGAGCGATGAACTCGTCTAGAGAGTGTGCAGAAGGAAGTAATCTCGTCACAGTGAAAGTCATTCGGCTATTGCTACGGAGCCGGCATGGTAAAGCAATAGCGTGAGGAGAGGCAGCCGCAGCTGTATGGTAATCTCTCTCGCCTTTTTCAAACGTTGATACGTGGACGCATGCCAGATCATCAACCCAGCGCTAGCCAGTCTTCCAGCCTGAAGATTTACCTTCGCTTGCTCGGCTACGTAAAGCCTTACGTCGCCCTATTCATGCTGAGTATTCTCGGCTTCCTGATCTTTGCCTCTACCCAGCCCATGCTCGGCTACATTCTCAAGTTTTTCGTCGATGGACTGAACAATCCGGACGCCAGCTTTTTCGCCCAGGTGCCCCACCTGAACGAGCTGGAATGGCTGGCCGAACTGAAATTGTTGCAGGCAGTGCCGTTGCTAATCGTGCTCATTGCACTGTTGCAGGGCATTGGCTCGTTTCTCGGAAACTATTTCCTGGCCCGTGTCTCGCTGGGGCTGGTTCACGATCTGCGCGTCGCGCTGTTCAACAACATGCTGACGTTGCCCAATCGTTATTTCGACAGCCACAACTCCGGGCATCTGATTTCGCGCATCACCTACAACGTGACGATGGTCACGGGGGCGGCGACCGATGCGATCAAAGTGGTGGTGCGCGAAGGCATGACCGTCATTTTCCTGTTCGGCACGCTGCTGTGGATGAACTGGAAGCTGACGCTGGTGATGGTGGCGATCCTGCCGGTAATCGGCGTGATGGTATCCAGTGCCAGCAAGAAATTTCGCAAGCAGAGCAAGAAAATCCAGGTGGCGATGGGCGATGTGACTCATGTGGCATCCGAGACCATCCAGGGCTATCGCGTAGTGCGCAGCTTTGGTGGCGAGGCCTACGAGCAGACTCGTTTTTTGGCTTCCAGCACTGATAACACTGCCAAGCAACTGCGCATGGTCAAGACCAACGCGGTCTATACGCCTTCCCTGCAGCTGGTGATTTACAGCGCAATGGCGTTGCTGATGTTTCTGGTTCTGTTGTTACGCGGAGATGCATCGGCAGGTGATCTGGTGGCCTACATCACTCTGGCAGGCCTGTTACCGAAGCCGATCCGCCAGCTTTCGGAGGTCAGTTCGACGATTCAGAAGGGCGTAGCGGGTGCGGAGAGCATCTTCGAGCAGTTGGACGAAGCTGCTGAAGTGGATGTCGGCACAGTGGAGCGTGACAAGGTCAGCGGGCATCTGGAAGTGCGTAGTCTCGGCTTCGTCTATCCGGGCACTGACAAACAGGTGTTGCACGATATCAGCTTCACGGTCGAACCCGGGCAGATGGTGGCGCTGGTCGGTCGTTCGGGTAGCGGCAAGTCGACACTGGCGAACCTGATTCCTCGTTTTTACCAGCATGATCAAGGGCAGATTCTGCTGGATGGTGTGGAGGTCGCGGACTATAGGTTACGCAACCTGCGGCGGCACATCGCGCTGGTTACGCAGCAGGTCACGCTGTTCAACGACACTGTTGCCAATAACATCGCCTATGGCGATCTGGCCGGCGCGCCGCTGGAGGATATCCAGCGCGCCGCCCGCGATGCCTACGCTGAAGAGTTCATCCAGCAGATGCCTCAGGGTTACCAGACGCAGGTCGGGGAGAATGGCGTGCTGCTTTCAGGCGGTCAGCGTCAGCGTCTGGCGATTGCGCGCGCGCTGTTGAAGAATGCGCCAGTGCTGATTCTGGATGAGGCGACCTCGGCCCTGGATACCGAGTCCGAGCGTCATATTCAGGGTGCGCTGGATCATGCCATGACGGGGCGTACCACGCTGGTCATCGCCCATCGCCTGAGCACCATCGAGAAGGCTGACCTTATCCTCGTGATGGAGCAGGGCCGTATCGTCGAGCGTGGCACTCATGCTGAACTGCTCGTCGCGAACGGAGCCTACGCCGGCCTGCATGCCAAGCAGTTCAAGGATGAAGACGACGCCTGACTGATGGCTGGCCAGGCCGCAGACTTGAATGAACTGGTCGGCTCCATGCTGGTATGCTTTGCACCGTTTTTTCTTCCGCTCCGGAGTCCCCATGAAGCTGACCATGCCCCGTTTCGATCAAGCCCCCGTTCTGGTGGTGGGTGATGTGATGCTCGACCGTTACTGGCATGGTGGCACGTCGCGGATTTCGCCGGAGGCACCGGTGCCGGTGGTCAAGGTCGAGCAGATCGAGGACCGTCCCGGTGGTGCGGCGAACGTCGCGCTGAACATTGCGGCGCTGGGCGGGCCGGTTGCGCTGGTGGGGGTGACCGGTGAGGACGAGGCGCGGCAGAGCCTGGCCGACAGCCTGGCTGCTGCGGGTGTGCAGGCCTATTTTCAGCGCATCGGGCATCAGCCGACCATCGTCAAACTGCGGGTGATGAGCCGCCATCAGCAACTGCTGCGCATGGATTTCGAGGAACCGTTCGATACCGATCCAGCAGCGCTGCTTGCCGAGGTGGAGGGCCTGCTGGCCGGGGTCAAGGTGCTGGTGCTGTCCGATTACGGCAAGGGCGCGCTGAAGAATCATCAGATGCTGATCCAGGCGGCTCGTCGTCGTGGCATTCCGGTGCTGGCTGATCCCAAGGGCAAGGACTTCGAGATCTATCGCGGCGCCTCGGTGATCACACCGAACCTGGGCGAGTTCGAGGCAATCGTCGGCCAGTGCGCCGATGAGGCCGAACTGGTGTCCAGAGGGGGCGAGCTGATGCGCAAGCTGGAGCTGGGCGCTTTGCTGGTCACTCGCGGCGAGCATGGCATGACGCTGCTGCGTCCCGAGCATGCCCTGCTGCACCTGCCGGCGCGTGCGCGTGAGGTCTTCGACGTGACCGGTGCAGGCGATACGGTGATTTCCACGCTGGCCGCTGCACTGGCCGCCGGCGAGGAGCTGCCCCAGGCGGTGGCGCTGGCCAACCTGGCTGCCGGAATCGTGGTCGGCAAGCTCGGTACCGCGGCCATCAGTGCGCCTGAGCTGCGCCGCGCCGTGCAGCGCGAGGAGGGGTCGGAGCGGGGCGTGATGGGTGTCGAGCAGTTGCTTGCAGTGGTCGAGGACGCTCGGGCGCAGGGCGAGAAAATCGTCTTCACCAATGGCTGTTTCGACATCCTGCATGCTGGCCATGTGACCTATCTGGAACAGGCCCGGGCGCAAGGTGATCGTCTGGTCGTGGCAGTCAACGACGACGGCTCGGTCAGCCGCCTGAAGGGGCCGGGGCGGCCGATCAACTCGGTGGATCGCCGCATGGCGGTGCTCGCCGG
>Ga0209643_1002149_pt1 | contig 13976 bp, 13 predicted proteins | sample AutmiccBRH37_all_FD_187383 | JGI IMG/M metagenome (GOLD analysis project Ga0209643, IMG submission 187383) | Deep subsurface microbial communities from Mt. Terri, Switzerland - Autotrophic microbial communities BRH/37_all (SPAdes) (version 2) | ecosystem: Environmental > Aquatic > Deep... | reverse complement strand
TAGGGGCTGTGGCAGCATCAACAACTGCCATAAATATGTTTGGATCCAATTCAACTATTGATGAATTGGTTAAAAAAAATGTTTCCAAAAAATTTAAAAGAACTGCCACCTATTGCGAAGTTTGTTTTTGGAAGTGTGCCGCCTGGACCTATACAAATGAAGACGGAGAGATTAAAAAAATTATTGGTAACGAAGACGATTCTCATTGTTACGGACGCTTATGTCCGAGAGGAACCGGAGGCGTTGGGATGTATAATGATGAAGACCGACTTAGAACGCCTTTGATAAGAACCACCGTAAATGGCGAACAAACTTTCAGAAAAGCAAGTTGGAATGAAGCCCTTGATTTAATCGCCTCAAAATTTAAAGGCATTAAAGAAACCTATGGCGCAGAAGCTGTTGCTTTAATAAAACACGGAGCCCCTGGTTCACATCTGGAACATTTATTCAAAGCTTTTGGATCAGACACCATTGCCGAGCCAGCTTATGCACAATGCAGAGGACCACGTGAAACAGGCTTCAACTTAACTTTTGGTTCTTGGGTTGGATCACCGGAACCTACAGATATCAGAGACACAAAATGTTTGGTGCTGATAGGTTCACACATCGGTGAAAATATGCACAACTCCCAAGTTCAGGAAATGTCGGATGCCATTGACAATGGCGCCACCATTATTACGGTAGATCCAAGACTTTCTACCGCAGCAAGCAAATCAAAATTTTGGCTTGCGATTAAACCTGCCACCGATATCGCTTTAATGCTTTCTTGGATGAATGTATTAATTGAAGAAAGCATTTATGATAAAGAATACATCAATAAATATGCAACAGGTTTTGATGAATTAAAAAAACACGTGAGCCAATTCACTCCAGAATGGGCTTACGGAATTACCACCATAAAACCTGAAGTGATCAGAGAAACTGCAAGGGCTATGGCAAATGCGGCTCCTTCGGTCATTATTCATCCCGGCCGCCACGTGGTTTGGTACGGTGATGATTCCCAAAGAGCAAGAGCTGTGGCCATTTTAAATGCCTTATTGGGTTCTTGGGGAAGACGTGGCGGATTCTACTTTAAAGAAGCTGCTAAAGTTCCTAATTTTCCAGCACCTGCTTACCCGGAACCAAAATGGGGATGGAAAGAAATTGGTGAAAAATATCCGCTTGCGCAAATGGGAATTACCACTGAAGTGATGAAATGCGCATTACCAGATAAAAACAATAAGTTTCCAGTAAAAGCATTAATGGTAGCAGGCACAAACATCACCAAAGCGATACCGAACAAAAAATTATTGGAAGATGCTATAGATGCATTAGATTTTATGGTTGTTGTTGACACAATGCCAATGGATGTCACCGGTTATGCCGATGTTGTTTTGCCGGAATGCACTTATTTAGAGCGTTATGATGATATTCGTTCAGCAACCAACAGAGAACCTTCCATTGCGGTTAGAATTCCTGCTGTTGAACCAAAATACGAATCAAAACCTGCTTGGTGGATGGCCAAACAAATTGGTGAACGTTTAGGATTGGGCGATTATTTTAACTACGATGATTTCAAAGAAGTGATTGAATGGCAGTTGAAAGAAATGGGAACTTCGTTAGAGGAAATGGAAAAAATTGGCGTAAAAAATTATCCGCGCAAATCTGGACCAATGTATTTAAATGAAGATGAAACATATCATTTCCCTACAGATAACGGAAAAATTCATCTTTATTCCCAGGAATTAAAGGATTTGGGATTTGATCCTTTGCCAAATTATACAAAACATCCTGAACCGCCCCAAGGTTTTTACAGATTAAACTATGGAAGAGCACCAATGCACACTTTCAGCAGAACGGTAAACAATCCAAACTTAAACGACTTGAAAAAAGAAAATGACCTATGGGTAAATCCGAAAGTTGCCAGAATCATTGGTTTAAAATCGGGACAGGAAGTTTGGCTAAAAAATCAAGATGACATTATTTCTTCATTTTCCATCAAAGTGAGAGTTACCGAAAGAGTTCGTTGGGATTCTGTTTATATGGTGCACGGCTTCGGACATCAAAATAAAAAATTAACACGAGCCAACGGAAAAGGCATAAACGATACGGAACTAATTTCAAAAGTTTTCACCGATCCAATTATGGGCGGAACCGGAATGCGAGGAAATTTTGTTGCCATTATAACTGAAAACCCTTATAAAAATACCGAGATATGAGATATGCAATGGTAATTGACACCCTAAAATGTGTCGGATGTAGTGATTGCGTTGTTGCTTGTCAAACCGAAAACGATGTGCCTATTGGGTTTTGCAGAGATTGGATTACAGAAACTGTAAATGGTTCTTATCCAAACTTGGATTTGGAATTAAAATCTGAAAGATGCAACCATTGCGACAATGCGCCTTGCGTAAGATGTTGCCCAACTGGCGCAAGTCATATTGGCAATGGCGGAATCGTTTTGGTCACTGCCAATGAATGTATTGGTTGCGGCGCTTGCATAGAATCGTGTCCTTACGATGCACGTTACCAACATCCTGATGGTTATGTAGATAAATGCACCTTCTGTCATCATCGATTGGAAAAAGGACAACTACCTGCTTGTGTATCTGTTTGTCCAACAAAATGTATGTATTTCGGAGATTTAGACAATCCGAATAGCGAAGTTTCACAATTGCTAAAAAACAGAAAACACAAAACATTGGCTCCTGAAGCAGGAACCAATCCACACGTTTTTTACTTAATTTAATATTAAAATTATGCAAGAAGAATTATTTACAAGCGGAAGAAACATTCCTCATATAGATCCATATTTGCAAATATGGCACTGGCCAATATCACTTTACCTGTTTTTGGGCGGAATAGCAGCGGGAATCCTGTTTTTTGCGGCACTATTTTATGTGTTAGGGAAAGAAAAAGAATATCCGGCAGCCGTTAAATTTGCGTCAATCATACCGCCTATAGCATTATCAATAGGACTATTGGCTTTGGTGTATGATTTAACGCATAAATTATACACTTGGAGGTTGTACACCACCTTCAGAATTGAATCGCCAATGTCTTGGGGAGCCTGGGTATTGCTCATTGTAACACCGCTTTCATTTTTATGGCTATTCAGTTATTATGCTGAAATTTATCCAAAAACAGAAGAAAAGTTACAGCTATTGAAAAAATTCAAATTTTTGGCAACTTTTGAACAATTTTTAAAAACCAACAGATTATACATTGCTTATGCATTAATTCCTTTAACCTTGGTTTTAGGTGTTTATACAGGTATTTTACTTTCGGCTTTTAATGCAAGACCGCTTTGGAACAATGCCATTTTAGGACCATTATTTTTGACATCCGGACTTTCAACAGGTGCTGCCGCTATTATTTTAATGGCAAAAACCAAAAAGGAAAAACATTTGTTCGGCAAAATAGATTTGGCATTAATTATTGTTGAATTGGCTTTAATCGTTCATATGATAATGGGATATTATGCCGGTTCCCAAGTACAGTTAGAAGCGATGCAATTATTGGTTGGCGGCGATTTTACCCTGATGTTTTTTGGCTTTGTGGTAATTCTCGGGCTGATAATCCCTGCAACCCTTGAACTTATTGAACTTATTGGCTATAAAGTGCCTGTAATAGTACCGGCAATGCTGGTTATCTTAGGCGGATTAATATTTAGATTTGTAATGGTCGAAGCCGGACAATTAACCCGTTTTCTTTATTAAAACTATAAATTATGAAAAAAGACTTAAAACAAAAAAGTAAACACATTTATTGGAATCCTTATTATGGAGGTTTTTTATTGGGAATTCTAATTTTGTTTACCTTTTATTTAACCGGCAGGGGTTTAGGAGCAAGTGGTGCTATGAAAAGCAGCGTTGTATCCATTATTGAATCTGTTTCTCCAACGCACGCGGAAGAAAGCAACTATTACAGCAAATTTATAACGGAAGATGAATCCCCAATGAAAAACTGGCTGGTATTTGAAATACTGGGCGTATTGATTGGAGCATTTATATCTGGCGGCTTAAGCGGAAGAATTGGCTGGAGAATTCAACATTCCCCTAAAATTACGAGCAAGCGCCGACTGGTATTTGCGTTGGGTGGTGGTATATTATTTGGATTGGGTGCGCAAATTGCGCGTGGTTGCACAAGTGGTGCTGCATTAAGCGGTATGGCGGTGCTTTCAACAGGAGGCTTTATCACAATGCTGGCTATTTTTGGTTCGGCATACGCAACGGCTTACTTCTTCAGAAAAAATTGGATTTAATTAAATAAAAAATAAAAAAATTATGGGACCTTTAATTCCTAACGGCGTAATTCCTATTGAATGGGACAATATCATCGCCATATTAATCGGTATTGTTTTTGGATTTGTGTTGGAAGCCTCTGGGTTTTCATCCTCCAGAAAACTTGCAGGTGTTTTTTACGGCTATGATTTTGCTGTTTTAAAAGTATTTTTTACCGCTGCAGTTGTTGCTGTGATAGGCGTTTATTATATGGATTACCTTGGTTATTTAGACATCACGCAACTTTATGTTCACCCTCTTTATTTATGGGGCGCCATTATTGGCGGCATTATTATGGGTGTGGGATTTGTGGCTGGCGGATTTTGCCCTGGCACAAGTTTATGTGCGGTGGCCATCGGTAAAATTGATGCCATTGTTTATGTAGGCGGTATTATGGTCGGAATTTTCATTTTTTCTGAATTATATCCATTATTTCTACCCATATACGATGGATATTTTTACGGAAATGTAACCTTGGAAGATTCGCTGGGCATCAATCCATATTGGTTTGTATTTATATTTTCCATTATTGCAATCGCAGCATTTGTGGTATCTGATATGGTGCGTAAAAAAGTTAAAAAAATATTTTACTAAAAAATAACGCAATGGTTAAAAAAAAGATAGCAAAAGTTTTAGCTTTCAGATATAAAATTTTGGCGGCAATTTTAATTTTACTTGCCGGGGGTTTGGTTTTATTGCCTAAATACCAAAAACACGAAGGCATAAAGCCTGAAGAATTATTAAGTAACACCATCAGCCCGGAAAGATATATGACTACCGACCGATTGGCGCATATTTTAATCAACCAAGATCCGTCTTTTATATTGATTGACGTAAGGGATGAAAAAAGTTTTGCAAGTTATACACTTCCAAATGCCATTAACATTCCGCTTCAAAAATTATTTGATGAAGGATCTGTCAGTTACTTAAATCAAAATCAATATGATGTAGTGCTTTTTTCAAATGACAATTTTTATGCAGACCAAGCCTGGATTTTATGCAATCGTTTGGGATATAAACATTTGCGTGTTTTAAAAGGTGGCATAAATGAATGGTTTACAACAATTATCAATCCTGTGAAACCTGCTGAAAATATGTCCGCGTCAGATTTTGAATTGTATACAACAAGAAAAGCGGCCAGTATGTTTTTTGGCGTGGTTTATCCCGAACAGGTGAAAGCGGAAACTCCTAAAGTTGTTAAAGTGGCGCCAAAAAAAGTAATCACCATTGAAAAGAAAAAGAAAGCTCCTGCAGAAGGAGGTTGTTAATTTTAAAAACTTTTTAAAATCCTATTTATGAAATGAGCATAACCACAATTTGATTCAAAAATGTTTTAAAATATGCGAATTCCATAATACCTATAAAAAACAATAATAATTCACTTATGAAAGAATTAGAAAAAACCAAACGTATATCAATTGCCGCAACGCTTTTTATATTGGCTGTAATCATAGGGCTTTTAACCTACAAAAGACCAAAAAATATATATGCTATCAATACCAAAGACACGCTGGAGAAAATAACAGGAGATAATTACATCATCACATTAAATGAACTGAATAATCCTGATTTTGTGTTAATTGACATCAGAAATCAATATGAATTTGAACAAGGCCATCTGGAAAATGCAATTAATATTTATGCCGCCGAGATTTTAAGTGTTGACCATATAAAAGTGTTTGATGAATTGAAGGAAAGTAATAAAACGGCTGTACTTTATGGGAATAATCCGCAAGAAGTGAATGCCCCTTTTCTTATTTTATACCAATTAGGCTTCGACAATATTAAACTGCTGGCCATTGAAAATAGCTATTTGCAAAATAAATTGATTTCAAAAAACACGGTCATAGAAAAATCTGAAGCCGATGTGACCGCGTTCATAAATGAATCGGTTAAAAAAGCAACGACAGCCCAAGCTGTAAAAAAAGTGGTGATAGCACCTCCAAAAAAGGTGATTACCGTTCAAAAGAAAAAGAAAGCGCCCGCTGAAGGCGGCTGTTAATTTTGTTTTAAAAAAAGCTGTTTTTCCAACAGCTTTTTTTTTGTTTAAATCCTGAAAAATTTATTTTCAAATCTTCATTTTTCACTTTTTAATATTCCGATTTTTCTACTTCAAAAAAGCAAATCTTCTACCTGTAATTTTACCTTACAAACCCGCATTTTTACTGACAAAAAATGTAACATTTGTTACTGTAAAGAATTGATATGTATTGCATAACGGGTGATAAATGTCATACAAATAAATTCTACCCACAATTAATTTTGGGGTATAAATTAACATAAATATCATTCACAAATTATACATCATTATGAAAAAAATAACATCCTATTTTATCATACTTTTTATAACAACTGCTTTATTAAGCGGTTTTGAAAGTAACGCTCAAGGGAATTCAGCAACACCAAAAACAGAATTTGAATTATTGGTTCAATATCTTGAAGAAAACGGAAATTTTATAAATACAGAAGCGCCAACTTTAGTATTGGCAGAGGAAATTAAAGACAACTTAACCAATAAAAAATATTTGGTTATTGATACCCGAACTGAAAGTTGGTTTACTTACGGACATATTAAAAATGCCGTAAATGTTGCCCCAGCAGAATTGCTGAATTATTTTGAAAAGAAAATCACCCCAGCAAATTTCGACAAAATAACAATTGTGTGCTATTCGGGCCAAGCTGCCGCCTATTACACAAGTTTATTAAGACTAGCAGGTTATAACAATGCATACAGCCTAAAATGGGGAATGAGTTCTTGGGCTGATGAATTTGCCGAAAAAATGTGGGTAAAAAATGCAACAAATCTTTATGCCGACAAATTACAGACAACATCAAATGAAATGCCCGCAATTGGCCAGTTACCGATTCTTAAAACTGGGAAAACCGACGCAAAAGAAATTTTAAATGCACGTTTAAAAGATGCTTTTGCAAAACCCTACAGCGATTTTATTGTGAAAGCAGATTCTGTATTTAAAAATCCGTCCAACTTTTTCATTGTTAATTATGTGAATGAAGAAAATTATAATTTAGGACACATTGAAGGTGCTGTAAGATTTGAGCCAAGAGCTTCTTTGTCTTCCACTACAAGCCTTTACACGCTTCCTTCCGATAAAAAAGTATTGGTTAACTGTAATACCGGGCAATCGTCAGCTTATGTAGTTGCTTATTTACACTTACTGGGTTATGATGTTTCAAACTTGGCTTACGGCTCCAATAGTTTTATGAATGCAATCTTGGTTGAAAAAGAATGGAATGGTTTTTCAGCCAAAGAAATTAAAAATTTCCCAATAGTAGAATAATAAAAACAGACAAATCATTATTAACAAAACAAACAACTTATGAAAAAATTATCATTAATATTAATAGGATTATTATTAATTCCGACGCTTTTTTTAACATCTTGCGATAAAGGTGATGATACCTTGGTAGTTTCTGTGCCTGCCCAAAAATTGATGGTAGATTATATGCTTGCCAATAATCTGGATATCAATAATATTTTGACCTCAACCGATGGGGTAAGTTTTGTGGCTGCACCTCCTGCAGATGCAGATTTACAAACTTTTTTAAATAAATATTATATCATTGATATTAGATCTGCTGCAGATTATGCAACAAGCCATATTTCAGGTGCTAAAAATGTTGCTTTTGCCAATATTTTGGCTGAAGGCACGGCTGCTGGAACAAAACCTGTATTGGTGGTTTGTTATACCGGACAAACAGCTTGTTATGCTACTGCTCTATTGCGTATGTCCGGATTTAAAAATACCCAAGCTTTAAAATGGGGAATGTCGGGTTGGAATTCAGCTACTGCAGGTTCTTGGAATAATGCTATCGGAAATTCTGCAAATGGACATTCAAATTGGTCATATGATGCTGCTCCAACAAATATGGTATTTACCAAGCCTGTAATTTCTTCTTTATCTACTGATGGCGCCACCATTTTAAAAAATCGTATAGAATTGGTTATCTCAGAAGGTTTTAAAACGGCAAAAGGCAGCGATGTATTAGCCACTCCTAGCAATTATTTTGTTAACAATTTCTTCTCAGCAGCAGATTATTCAGCATTTGGACATATTAAAGGCGCTTATAGAATTAACCCTTTAACATTAGCTGATAATAGTTATTTAGGATTGGATCCAGCGGCTAAAGTGGTTACATATTGCTATACCGGTCAAACCTCTGCAGTGATCACAGCTTGTTTACGAGTTTTAGGATATGACGCATATAGTTTAAGTTTTGGTATGAATGGTATGTATAATAATAATACCGCCTGGACTTCAAACAAATGGAGTTCCACAGTATCAAAAAATTTACCGGTAGTTCAATAATTAAAAATATAAAGCCCTGAAAATGTGTAAAACGCTCTTGAAATTTTCAATAACGTTTTATGTATCAATAAGTAAGTGAATTTTTAGGGCTTTTCAATTAAACTCAAAATACATATGAAAACAAAATTAATTATCTTATTTGCTATTGCATTTCTATTTCAATTTAACACTGCTTTTGCCCAAGGATGCGAAGGAGATTTACCTGTTGCAGGCGCTGATGGCGTTCCAAAAACTAGCAGCACAACGTTTTTTGGGTATTTCCAGCCCCAATACGACACTTATTTCACCGATCCGGGTGAAAACACATTCAAATTTAAAAGAGCCCGCTTTGGTGTTCGCGGAAGGGTAAATCGTTCGTTCTCATACTACGCAATGATTGAAGCCAGTGATTTTATTTCATCAGATGGTAATGTTTATTTAATGGATGCGTTTATAACTTATGACAAATTAGAATGGACAAAATTCTCGGTTGGGTCATTTAAACAACCATTCGGATTGGAAGTTAGCACTGCTTGTAACAACCTGACAACCATTGATCGCGCTATTGTATCAGACCAGATAGTGGCGCCACAAAGAGATTTAGGATTGATGATGTTAGGCGGAACTGACAAAACCAAGTTCCGCTATGCTGTGGCTTTAATGAATGGCCGTGGACTGGGCGTTAAAGATAACAACACCAAAAAAGACATTATCGGACGCGCTTCTTATAAATTATTCGATTTTATGAGTGTGGGCGGAAGTTTCAGATATGGTTATCCAAATAACAATGATCTTGATCGTAAAACTTATGGCGCTGAAGTCGCTTTTAATTACAGTAATTTTAAAGTTCAGGGAGAATATATTTACGATGAAGGCGATTACAACCGAGCAGCTGAAGGTGGTTGCGGGTCAACACCGTTAGAACTGGGAGCAAAAAGAGCAGGAGCTTATGTGATGGCTTCTTATAATGTTAGCAAAAAACTGCAACCAGTTTTAAAATATGAATATTTTGACCAAGATTTAGACATTAAAAAAATTGGCTACCAAGAAATGATGACCTTAGGCGTAAATTATTTCTTTAATGACAATACAAGATTGCAAGTAAATTACCAAAACAAGATTGAAACAGGACTAAGTGTGGACAATGACGCTTTATTGGTGCAATTGCAGGTTAAGTTTTAATTTAATATATAAGTGTTTGAATTAATTAAACTCCTGATTTAAATCAGGAGTTTCTTTATTTGTGTAAACTAATTTTGCAATAAATTTCATTTATAGCAAATAATATGGAAATAAATACAGATAAAGCACTGATAAGGGAAAAATTAAAAGATTATTTTTCAGAAATTTTTGAAAAGGATTTAATTGATGAAATTATTGAAACAGGAATTTACAGAATTCTTGCCAGCGGCGAAACGCTGATTGACATAGGCGATAAAATGACCCACGTTCCGTTGATATTAAATGGGGCAGTGAAAATTATTCGCGAAGATAAATACGGCCATGAATTAGCCTTATACTTTCTGGAAAGAGGAGATACCTGCGCCATTTCATTTGTAAACTGCATAAATAGGTCTAAAAGTATGTTTAGGGGCATTGCGGAAAAGAAAACAGAAGGTATTTTTGTGCCTGTTTCTAAAATTGATGAATGGTTAATTAAATATAAATCCTGGCGTCATTTTATTATAGACAGTTACCATATACGTTTAATTGAAATGGTGGAATCTATAGACAGTTTGGCATTTATGAAGTTAGATGACAGGTTACACAAGTATTTGGTAGATAAAGTTAAAATAATGCAAGACAACACTTTAATAATCACGCACCAAGAAATTGCCGATGACATTAACACCTCACGCGTAGTGGTTTCAAGATTGCTTAAAGTTCTTGAAAACGAAGGAAAAGTAATCATCCGCCGCAACAGAATTATTATTGAAAATATTTAAAGTGCTATTCAAAACCAAGCAAATCTGTAATTACTTTTTAAAAAAACAATTCAAAAAAACCATTTTCATTTAATTATTAGGGCATTTCCCGCCAATTGGCGGGCCTGCCCGCCCACTGGCAGGTCGTGCTTTTCGTTTCAATCTTTTTTGCTTCGCCGAAAAAGCGAATCAAAAAAGTATTTCCGCTTCAATCACTAACGCAGATTCAATTTACCATTAACAATTATTGTTGTCCTGACAAATTTTTCAAAATAAACAGGTCCAATTTAGATTGAGATTGATTAGTTGTTATGAATTTTTATCGGACAACATTGATTAACACTATAAAAATCTGGAAATAACCAATAACCAATAACTTAAAAAGAACTTTTCACCATTCTGTCAACGCCATAAATGTCTTTTTTCAGATCAATATTCTTGAACCCTTTTGATTTCAGCAAATCAACAGTTTTCATCCCTAAATATTGGTTGATTTCAAAATACAAAACGCCATTTTCTGTCAGATGGTTTTTGGCCAGTTCGGCTATTTTATCGTAAAATAAGAGCGGATTTTCATTCTCCACAAACAAGGCAATATGGGGTTCGTTAGACAACACGTTTTGTTGCATTAAATCTTTTTCCGATTCCCGAACATAAGGCGGATTGCTGACAATAACATCAAAAGTGTCTGGCAATTTCTCAATGGTTAAAATATCGGCTTGTATAAAATCAACTTTTACTGCGCTCATTGCCGCGTTTTTTTTCGCTACATCTAACGCTTCCGCAGAAACATCTAAAGCGAAAACTTCAGCATTCGGCAAGTTTTTAGCCAAAGAAATGGCAATACAGCCGCTACCTGTGCCAATATCCAATATTTTAATTGATTCGTTTTTTTTGTGATTTTGAAAAATCCATTCCACCAATTCTTCTGTTTCCGGTCTTGGAATCAGCACATTTTTATCTACCTTAAACAGCAATCCGCAAAACGCCGTTTCCCCAACAATATATTGAACAGGAATCTGATTTTTTAATTTCAATAAAGCATTTTCCAGAAAATCCAAATCGTCACGGTCTAATTCAAAATTGTGTTCTAGCGCCAATTGAATCCGTGATAAATGCAACTTAAATTCAATCAAAATATTGAAAAAAGATTGAATTTCCGTTTCCGGATGGACCTTTGAAAGTTCTAAAAAGAAATGATGTTTAAAGTCTTGAATCAGCATTATAAATCTTTAAGCATCCATAAATTGCAGGAATAATGTCCGGTATCGCCCATAGGAGCATCCAAATCATTAAAACCCACTTTACGGTACAATTTTCGGGCATCTTCCATATATGGCAGGGTTTCCAAATAACATTGTTCAAATCCAAACTCTTTGGCTTTTTGCAAACAGGTTTCCATCATTTTGCTGCCCAAACCAATACCTCTTGCTTCAGGCAAAAAATACATTTTTTGCAGCTCACAAACATTTCCATTGTAATTATCCAATTGTTTGATTCCCGCACCGCCAAAAATTTCGCCTTCTTTTTCAATCACATAATAAATGGCTTTTTCGGTGTCATAAGCTTCATACAATGTGTCCAAAATTTTATCGGCATACGCAGTGCCCACTTTTGGAACGCCAAATTCAATGAGGATTTTGCGAATTACTTTCGCAATTTTTTGATTGTCATCAGGTTGAATTTCTCTGATTTTAAAATTGTTGGGAGTCATTTTAATGTGTTATTTTTGTGGGGTGAATATACACGAAAAATATATAAAACGCTGCATTGAACTTGCGAAAAATGGCTTGGGTTTTACCTATCCAAATCCGCTGGTTGGCAGTGTCATTGTTTTTAACGGTAAAATAATTGGTGAGGGCTGGCATAAAAAAGCTGGCGAACCGCACGCCGAAGTAAATGCCATAAATTCGGTAAAAGACAAATCGCTGTTAAAAAACGCCACCATTTATGTGAATCTGGAGCCATGTTCGCATTATGGAAAAACGCCACCTTGCGCGAATTTAATCGTGGAAAACGGCATCAAAAAAGTGGTGATTGGCAGCGTAGATGCGAACAGTAAAGTGAGCGGAAAAGGGATTTTGTATTTGGAAAATAACGACTGCGATGTCATTGTTGGCGTTTTGGAACAAGAATGTCTAAATTTAAACAAGCGATTTTTCACCTATCACAACAAAAAAAGACCGTTTATTTTCTTAAAATGGGCAGAAACACCAGACGGATTCATGGATAAATTACGTGATTCAACTTCGGAAAAATCGCCAAACTGGATTTCAAACACATATTCTCAACAATTGGTTCATAAAATGCGCGCTGAAGAACAGGCAATTTTGGTGGGCACAAACACGGCCTTGAATGATAATCCGAAATTAAACGCCAGAAATTGGTTTGGATTGGATCCGGTTCGGATTGTGTTGGACAAAACATTAAAAATCCCTTCTCATTATCATTTGATGGACGGAAGCGTAAAAACCATTGTAATCACTGAAAAAACATCTGATAAAAGTGTAAACGAAAACACGTATTTCGAACAAATTAATTTCAGCAATAACCTTGCGGAACAAATTTGTGCTATTTTATACCATCACGAAATTCAATCCGTCATTATTGAAGGCGGTGCACAAACCCTGCAAACTTTTATCGCTGAAAATTTATGGGATGAAGCCTTCGTTTTTGTTGGAAACACGAAATTTGAAAACGGACTAAAAGCGCCTGAACTGAAAAAAGCGCCCAATGAAATCCGAAAAATTTCAGAGGACGCTTTAAAAATTTATGTGAATATTTAAATGATTATTGATCTTATTATACCTTTAATTAGATCTTCAATCCTTACCCAATGAAAAATAAGTCTTTTTTAAAATTTATAAAAAAACTTTCAATTTTTACTTTTTAATTCCCCCTTCGGGGGTTAGGGGGCCTTTCTCAAACATTTCAATTTTGGTTTCTCCGCTCGATTTTTTAAATCCCCTGAACATTCCCGTTGAGTTAAAATCCCAATAAACATCCCCATTTTTATCCAATAAAATAATGCCGCCTTCACCGCCAAGCGGCCCAATTTGGTTAAAGAGCACTTCATGTAAAGCTTCTTTCGGACTTAAATTTTTGTACTTTATCAAGCTAGAAACTTCATGGCCAGCAACCGTTCTCATAAAATATTCACCGGTTCCTGTGCAAGAAATGCCGCAAGTTAAGTTGTTCGCATATGTTCCGGCACCAATAATTGGAACATCGCCAATTCTTCCGTATTTTTTATTGGTCATTCCTCCGGTAGAAGTTCCCGCCGCAATATTTCCGTTTTTATCAATCGCAACAGCACCAACAGTGCCAAATTTATGGTCGTCAATCAATTCGTTTTTAATCAAATAGGCCGTATGGTCCAATTGTGTTTTTTCCTGTCCCTGAATTTCGCGCAATTGATTTAATCTTTTTTCAGTAAAAAAGTAGGAGCTGTCCACCATTTCAATGCCGAATTTTTTGGCCAT
>Ga0209643_1002147_pt1 | contig 13997 bp, 13 predicted proteins | sample AutmiccBRH37_all_FD_187383 | JGI IMG/M metagenome (GOLD analysis project Ga0209643, IMG submission 187383) | Deep subsurface microbial communities from Mt. Terri, Switzerland - Autotrophic microbial communities BRH/37_all (SPAdes) (version 2) | ecosystem: Environmental > Aquatic > Deep... | reverse complement strand
TTTTGTCTCCCGTGTCCGCCCGCCAATGGGGCTGTGAAAACAGCACGGCGCCGCGGCGGCTTTTGGGATGGGTGGAGAATGGGCACGGGCGCCCAGAAAATCAATCCCCCGGAGCGCCAGCGGGCTGCGGCGCTCAGCTTTCGCTGTCCGGGGGGCGCGCGGTCCCGAAACGGGCCTTGAGACGGGTCATCAGATCGTCGCGAACGGCCCGGTAGGCGTCCAGCCGCTGAGTCCGCGAGCCATCGAAGGCCGTCGGGTCCTGGGTCGGCCAGTATTCGACGTCGATTGCCATATGGCGCGTGAGATCGACCGCATTGTGATGCGCCTCCGGGGTCAGCGAAATCACCAGGTCGAAATTCGTGTCCACAAGATCGGCGAACGTCTTGGGCTCGTGGTCCTGCATTTCGAGGCCGATTTCGGCCAGAACCTGGATCGCGAAAGGGTCGGGTTCGCCGCGCTTCACGCCGACCGAATCGACATAAACGCCGCGCCCGAAAAGATGGCGCATCAACGCCGCCGCGATCGGCGAGCGCACCGCGTTCATGTTGCACGCGAAGAGGACCGCATTGGGGAGCACGTCGCGCTTGGGGCCACTCATCGCCGTGCTCAACCCTTGATGTGAAGGACGCAGACCAGGGTGAACAACCGGCGTGCGGTGTCGAAGTCGACATCGATCTTTCCCGCGAGGCGTTCCTGAAGCAGCGTGGACCCTTCGTTGTGGATGCCGCGCCGGCCCATGTCGATGGCTTCGATCTGCGCCGGGGTGGCGGTGCGGATCGCTTCATAATAGCTGTCGCAGATGAGGAAGTAGTCCTTCACGATGCGCCGGAACGGCGCCAGCGAAAGCACCACCTTGCCATGCTCGCTGTCGTCGGACAGCCGCACGTCGAACACGAGGCGGTTCTCCTCGATGGCGAGATGAAGATGATAGGGACCGCCCGGCGAGCCGACCGGCGCGAACCGGTTCTCCTCGATCAAGTCGTACATCGCCACTTTGCGCTCATGCTCGACATCGGGACTGCGGCGCACGACCGAGGCCTCGTCGAGCGTGATCTCGACGATGCGGAAGCGGTCGATGTCGAGTTCCTCGCTCATGGCGCGCACTCTAGAGTATGACTCCCGCACGGGGGAATCGGTTTTGCCGTCACTTCGATTTTAGCGCGGGCCGGCGCATCAGTTGCGCCGCGCATTGAGCCGCAACGCCACCGCCATCGCATGGGCATCGAGCCCCTCGGCCTTTGCCAGCGTGACCGCCGCCGGACCGATGGCCTCAAGACCGCGCTGACCGGCACGAACCAGAGACGTCCGCTTCATGAAATCGAGAACCGAAAGGCCAGATGCAAAACGCGCCCGCCGCCCGGTCGGCAGCACGTGATTTGTCCCCGCGACATAGTCACCGATCGGCTCCGGCGTAAAGCGATCGAGAAAAATCGCGCCGGCATTTGAAATCCGCTCGCTCAGGCGATCGCCGTCGGCCACGAGAATCTCGACGTGCTCGGCCGCGATAGCGTTGGCGAGCGCGGGTGCATCCTCAAGCGATGCCACCACAATAATGGCACCATGCTCGTCCCAGCTCTTGCGCGCGATAGCTTCGCGCGGCAACAGCTTGAGCGCCGCTTCGAGCGCATCCTCGACGGCGCGCGCCAGCGCCTCGTCATCGGTGATCAGGATCGACTGTGCGCTCTCGTCGTGCTCGGCCTGGCTCAACAGGTCCACCGCGATCCACTGGGGATCGTTGTGCGCATCCGCGATCACCAGAATCTCGGACGGTCCGGCGATCATGTCGATGCCGACACGGCCGAACACCTGGCGCTTGGCCTCTGCAACATAGGCATTGCCCGGCCCGACGATCACATCGACCGGCGCGATGCTCACGGTTCCGTAGGCGAGCGCGCCGATCGCCTGCGCACCGCCGGCCCGGTAGATCTCGCTCACGCCGGCACGCCGCGCGGCGGCCAGCACCAGCGGATTGAGCACACCGTTCGGCGCCGGCACCGTCATGACAAGCCGCTCGACACCCGCCACCCGCGCCGGAATGGCGTTCATGAGCACAGAGCTAGGATACGCGGCCGTACCGCCGGGCACATACAGCCCCGCTGCCGCAACCGCGCGCCAGCGATAGCCCAGCTCCACGCCGGCATCGTCGACGAAACTGAAATCCGACGGCTTCTGCTTGGCATGAAAGGCCTCGATCCGCGTCGCGGCGAGATCGAGCGCATCGAGCGTTTCGCGGGGGATTTGCGCGGCGGCCCCCTCGATCTCGGACGGCGCAACCCGCATGGGCAGCTCGTGGCGATCGAAGCGGCGCGTCAATTCTCCAAGCGCGACGTCGCCGCGCCGCCGGATGTCGGCGAGAATGCCCGTCACGGCGTGCGAAACATCGCTCGGTGCCTCGCGCGAGGCATCGAGAAAGCGCGCGAACCGCGCCTCGAAATCCGGCTGCCGTTTGTCCAGTCTGAGAACCATGTGCCTTGCCTACACCGGGCGCGGTGCGCCGTCGAGCCCCGATCCGTCGCGGCTTCGCCGGACGGCCCGCGAACTACCGCCCGTGCCGTGGCATATAGGCGGTTTGCCGCGGTTCGCCAACATCGGCAAGCCCGCCCTCGATGCATTCGACCTGGACCGCGAGCGTCGCGCCGCCGGCAAACGCAAGCGTGATGACGCCGCCCGGCGGCTCGCCAGGCGTGAACTCAATGGTGAGCAGTTCGAGGACACGCTCCGTTTCCCCGAGCGTCACACCCTGCACTTTCACATCGATCACCCCGTCGAAGTGAACGCCGGCATCCACGCGCTTGAACGGACCCATCGGCGGCAGCACACCGAGGGGCCGCTTGACCGCGTCCCAGCAAAAGCGGTTCGCCACGAACGCGAAGCGGCGGGTATGGGCGGTTCGCACGATATCTCCAACGCGGACCAGCGCATCCTGAAGAAGCGCCGAGACGACAGTCAGATCTTCCGTGTCCTGAAAAAGAATTCGCATGGCTAACCCTTGAGCCGTTCGATCTGCGCGCCGCAGGCCGAGAGCTTTTCCTCCAGGCGCTCGAATCCGCGGTCGAGGTGATAAACCCGGTTGACGTAGGTATCGCCGTCGGCGCCGAGCCCGGCCAAGACCAGACTGACCGACGCGCGCAAATCCGTTGCCATGACCTGCGCGCCTTTGAGGCGGGCGATGCCATGAACATGAGCGACGTGCCCCTGCACATCGATCTGGGCGCCCATGCGGGCCAGTTCGGGAACATGCATAAAGCGGTTCTCGAAGATCGTTTCGGTGATCGCGCATTCGCCCTGCGCTGTCGCCATCAATGCCATGAACTGCGCCTGCAGATCGGTCGGAAATCCGGGAAAGGGCGCCGTCACCACATCGACCGGGCGATGGCGCGCCGGCCCCCGCGAAACGACCACACTCGTGGGCGTTTCCTCCACCATCATTCCGGCCCGGCCCAGAATCTCGAACAGGGACTCAAGCAACGCCGCGCGCACGCCGAGCAGCTCGATGCGCCCGCCCGTCACGCCGGCCGCCATCGCGTAGGTTCCCGCCTCGATGCGGTCGGGCAGCACCGCATGGGTGGCGGCGTGGAGCGCTGCCACCCCCTGAACGCGAATGGTGGACGTCCCGGCCCCCTCGATCCTGCCGCCCATCGATTGGAGGCAGCGCGCGAGATCGGCGATTTCAGGTTCCTGCGCGGCGTTTTCGATCACGCTCTCGCCTTTGGCGAGGCACGCGGCCATCAGGATATTTTCCGTGGCGCCGACCGACACGAATGGAAAGGTCACCACACCCCCCTTCAGGCCGTGAGGCGCACGCGCGAGAACATAGCCGCTGTCGAGCTCGATCTGTGCGCCGAGGGCTTCCATCGCCTTCAAGTGCAGATCGACGGGACGCGTGCCGATCGCGCACCCGCCGGGCAGTGAGACCTTTGCTTGCCCGAAGCGCGCGAGCAGAGGGCCGAGGACGAGGAAGCTCGCGCGCATTTTGCGCACCAGATCGTAATCGGCCACCAGATTGGTGATGTTGCGCGCCGACAGACCGATTACGCGCCCATGGTGCTGGCCGTTCCCGCCGCCATTGCCGTGCATCGTCAGCGCGACGCCGTGATTGGCGAGAATCTCGCCCATCAGCGCCGTATCGGCCAGATGAGGCAGGTTTTCGAGTTTCAGCTCGCCCTCGGTGAGCAGGCACGCGGCCATCAGGGGCAGCGCGGCGTTTTTCGCGCCGCTGATGGGGATGACGCCGCTAAGCGGCGCACCCCCGGTGATCCGGATGCGATCCATGCTCCTAGCGCTCCCCGTCCCGGCCGTGCGGCTGGACGGGCGCGCCCGGACGATCGCCCGTTTCGCTCTCGGCATCACGGGCGCGTGTCTGTGCCTTGCGGCGCCTGAGATTTTCGCGCAACGCTTGCGCAAGCCGCGCCTCGCGCTCGCTCGTCCGCGCGGCGGAGATGGACGATGGGGTTTGTTTGGTCATAACGCCCTTTTTGCCGGTTGGGGTGCGCCCAAGTCCAGCCTTTTCGCAATATGCCCGTGTTCGGCGAGCCATATGATCGTCTCGGCCAGGGCCTCGCGAACCGGCCCGGGCGCGTAGCCCAGATGGCGCCGCGCCTCGTCGATCCGCACCTCGCGCGGCATCCGGCTCAACCGAACGCCCTCAAGCGGCGCCCGGGGCGGCTGGCGCGTGACCCCGTTCGCCAGCCCGGTCGAGATCGTCCCCGCCAGCAGCGCAAGGGCAAAGGGGATACGCCGCCTCGGCATCGGCACACCGGACAGATCTTCGAGCAGCGCGAGGATCTCATGCATCCAAAGATCCTGCCCGCCGAGAATGTAGCGACCCTTTGGCCGGCCGGCGCGCGCCGCCAGCACATGCCCGCGGGCGACATCTCCGGCATCGACAAGGTTGAGACGGCAATCGAGATAGGCAGGCGGCGGGCGGCTCACGAAATCACGGATCATCGCGGTCGGACTGGTGAACGCATCGTCGCCGGCCCCCACCGGCACGGTCGGGTAGACAATCCGCACATCCTGCCCGCGTTCGATCGCGTCGAGCGACAATCGATGGGCGATCGCCTTCGAGCGCGAATAAGGACCGGCAAGCGCCTTGAGCGGCGGGAGAACATCGTATTCGCACACCAGCGGATTGGGATCGCGCCAGCCGCGCAGGATCACCTCGGTCGAGGTGACGACGACGCGCGCGGCGCCGCAGGCCCGCGACGCCTCCAGCACGATGCGCGTTCCCTCGCCATTGACCGTCTGGAACATGCGCGGATCGCGCGCCCACAGATGGGCGAGGCCCGCCACATGATAGACCTCGTCCGCACCCGCGAAGACCTTGCGACACAACGCGTCATCGAGGATCGAGCCTTGTGTGTAGTCCACGTTCCCGGCAAGGGCGGGCGGCGCCGGCGCGACATCCAGCACGCGCACATGCGTTCCTTCCGAAATGAGCGCAGCGACGAGCCGCCGGCCGATAAATCCGGCCCCACCCGTCACGACGGCCACCTGCTCGCTCATTGCTCCACTCCCTTGGGAACGTCACATATAGCAAGACCGTGATCGAAAGCTGAACCCAGCACCAGCGCGCCACCGGCGCGCAGCGCCACCGTCGCGCCCTGAAGCTGCCCCTTCCCGCCCGAAATTCCGATCCGTTGAGGACCGGTCCCGGTCGCGGGATCGAAACGGAAAATCACGCTGCGCGCACTCGCGCGCAAGCCCGACCGGTAGAGCGCGTAACGCAGCAGGTCTTCGTGCGCGGTGATGTAGAGCGCGCCGTCGGAGCCGCGCGCAAGATTGTCGGGCGCCGCGTGAAGCGGCCAAGTCTTGAGGAGCGCGCGGCGCCCGGCGAGCATCGCGGCACGGTCGAATACCAGAATAGCCTTCGCGCGCGTCGCCGCCACAAACACCCGGTCAGCGCTGAGCGCGATCCCGTTGGCAAAGGCGATATCGGAGGCGACGGTGTTGAGCGTGCGCTCACGCACCAGACGCACCGAGCCGTTCGCACCGCCCAGCACATCCTCAAGGCCGCGCCCGAACGAACCGCACGCCTTGCGGTCGGCGGTCACCAGCCAGCCTGAGCCCGCGCCCGAGCTCAGCGCCGCCACATCGTTGGCGTTGCACAGCGAGGGTGCCGAGATCGCGATCCCCGCGGGGGCGAGCCCACTCTCGCTCAGGCTGAAAAAGCGTAATTGCGCGCTGTGGCCGCCCTCACTGCGCCGGGTACGGACGATGATCGCCAGGCGGGCCGATTTTCCGTCCGGCTCGGCGGGCGCGATCGCAAATCCGTGGGGGCGCAACGGCGGACCGCCGGGAACCGGCGCCAGCCGCGGCGCGCCGATCAGATGATCGCTCGGCGCAAGAAGGACACCCAGATCGACGCCGTAGATCCCGCCGGGTTCGTCGGCGCGCCGGTCGTAGGCGGAGAGAATAAGACGCGGCGAGATCGGATCGAGGGCGATATCTTCGGCCCCCTCGACCAGCAGTCCCGTCACGGTGTCCTGCAACTCGACCCGGCGGCACACGAGATCGCCAGGAGGAGCCGGTGCGAACAGCAGGATCGCAGCGACGAGAACGGCCCCGCCGAAGGCCACGAGAATTGCGAACCGCCGGCGGCGCCTGATCATGCGGGCGGCGCGTAGGACCAGCGCTCGATAAAGGGCGCAAGGACGCGTCCCACCTGCTCGACTTCGCCGGCCGGAAAGCGGAAATTGTTCTTCTGATAGCCGGTGACGGAGTCGAGGTAGCTCCGGAAACGTCCCTCGTTTTCGGCAAAACCGGGCAGGTCCAGCGTCTCGTAAATGCGCGCGAGCTGCTCCATCGGCGCGCTTTGAAGTTCGTTGTAGCTCAGCTCGACGAAATGGCTGGACGGAATTTTTTCCGCATCGCGCGTCAGGCGATCCATCATGCGCAGATAAATGCGCGTGATCTGCGCGTCGATATCGACGTGATCGTAAGGTTCGAGCGCGAATTCGGCGAACAGCTTGCGATAAAAATTCCGCATCGAGATGAACACCTCGTACGGATTGCGGTGAATGTGGATGAATTTTGCGTCCGGCCAGATCTGGCGCAGCAAATCCGCGCGCGCCGTGTAGACCGGGTTCTTGATCAGCAGCCGCGCGCCGCCCGCACCGATCGAAAGCTTGTCGTAGTAGTATCGGACCGTGCGGCACCAGCGCGCGATCTCATCAGCCGTGCAGCCATCGAAGAAGACGCCTTCATTGACGAACTCGGTGAAGCGTCGCGGAAAATAAAGCGCGTGAAAAAACGAGGTGGTCGTCATGTTGGCGAGCCCGATCTCGTCTTCCTGCGGCGAGTCGGGGGTGACGGGGATGTTGTCGATAAAGCGCCCGTCGGGCAGCGCGCGCGCCAGCAACGGCTCAAGCGCCCGCCCGAGCAGGAGAAAGTTCCATGGCAAGGCGGTCGCGAAGGGCGACACGTAACCCCAGTGGGGCGCCCGCGACATAACGTTGTAAAGGTGCGTGGTTCCACTGCGCCAGTGGCCCAGAATGAACACCGGCGCCTCGTGTACGCCCTTGGTGCCCCGCCGCAGCAGCGTCCATGCGTGTTCGAGCGCGGCGAACGGCGCCTCGCCGAGCGAGGACCCAAGCGCCAGCCCGCATTGCAGGGCGCGGCCCTGCGGCACGCCGGAGCGTGCGAACAGCCGGATCAAGGTGAGCGGGTCGGCCCCGCACAAGGGATGAAACAGCATCTGGGAACGAGGTTGAGCCATGCGCACGCGGTCGAAGTCATTGGGCCGGGGTCTCACTGACCCGGGGATGCTTCAGCCGCGATCTCTTTGGTCTTGTCCTGAAGCAGGGCGATAAGACCAGCATAGCCCTTGTCGCGCAAGACCGGGTCGAACTCCGAGCGGCGCAGCGCCAGCTCGCTGATGCCGCCACCCAGATGCACATCGACGATCCCGACCCCGCCACCCTGCAGGGGCTGCACCACATAATTGAGATTGACCGGATCGCCGTCCTGGCGGGTAAGCTTCGACTTGACGAGGGTACGCTGGCCCAGCGGCTTGGATTCGGTGATGGCGAAGCTCTGCCCCTTGTAGTTCTTGAAGCGCGCGGCGTAGTTGGCAACGGTCAGGTCGCGGAACGCGATCGAAAGCGTCTTTTGCTGGTCGGGCGTCATCGCGCTCCAATAGGTGCCGCTTGCCACCTTGACCATGTAGGAGGTGTCAAACGCCTTGGTGATCACCGGTTTCATCTTGTCGCGCCGGGCGGCAAAGCCCTTGCCGTCACTCGCCCGCAGCGCCTCGATCAGGCCGGTCTGGAAGGTCTCGACCAGCGCTTCAGGTGCAGAGGCGGCCGCGAGGGCGCCCGCCATCCGCAGGCCGGCCATTTCCGGGGCCTGCGCGTTCAGATTGGGTTCGGCGCCCGCAATCAGGGCTGCGCCCAGCACAGCCGCGCCAAGTCGTCGCATGCCGACGCGCGCTGTTGACCCGCGACGCGATAGGCAGGCTCCTAGGGACAAAGATACTTTACGCATGAAGCGTTTACGCGTGAGCTTCACGATTTGACACCCTCACTGTGGACCATAATCAATGCGCCTGCTTCCTGAGGCCTCGCTCTTCGAGCGCTTGCTCAGTCTGATCGTCGTTGCGTCCGCGCGCCATGCGATCCCTGTGCTGGTCGGCGCTTTCGCTCTATCTGCCGCCGCACTCTCCTACACGGTCCACCATTTTTCGATTAACACGGATACGGACGAGATGATCAATCCTCGTCTGCAATTCAGGCAGGAATATGAGCATTTCAAGACGCAGTTTCCGGCCTTCGCTGACAGTTTCGTGATCGTTGTCGACGCCCCCACCCCGGAGGGCGCCGATGCAGCCGTCGCCCGCCTTGTCGAACGCCTCGATGCCGAGCATGGGCAATTCAAGGCGGTCTATGCCCCGGGTCAAGGCGAATTCTATCAAAAAAATGGGCTTCTTTTCCTATCTACCGAGGCGCTTGCCAAGCTCACCAATAAGCTCGCGCAGGCGCAGCCGATCCTCCAGCCGCTCGCCGAGCGGCCGGCGATGGACCGGCTGTTCTCCAGCTTTGCCGATTTTCTCGATCAGGCCCGCGCCAACAAGATCAGCGCCGACGGCTTTGTCCCGATTTTCGATGCGATGTCGCGGACGATTGCGGCACGGATCGAAAAGCAGCCCGCCGTGCTGTCCTGGCAGGGCGTGCTCGGCCCCGACGACGAGGGCGCCACGACGCGCCGGTTTGTGATCATCCAGCCGGTCTTCGATTACAGCCACCTGTCTCCGGCCAAGATCGCGTTGCAGACGGCCCGGGCCGCGGCCGCCGCCACTGCCAGTGAATTGCCGGAGGCGACCTTCCGCTTTACCGGAAAGGCGGCGCTCGGCGCGGAAGAGCTGAACAGCGTGAAGGACGGTTCGATCTTCTCCACGGTTCTCTCGTTCACCCTGGTCGCGACGATCCTGGTGCTGGGCGCGCGCTCGGTCGGATTTGTGGTCAGCGCGCTCGCGACGTTGTTCATGGGGCTGCTGTGGACGACAGCCTTTGCGCTGATCGCAATCGGACAGCTCAACATCGTCTCGATTGCGTTCGCCGCGCTGTTCGTCGGCATGGGGATCGACTATGCGATCCATGTCGGCCTGCGCTATCAGGAGCACCTCCTGGCCGGCGATCCGCACCTGCGCGCGTTACGCCAGATGGCGGCCACGTCGGGGATCGGACTTTTGCTGGGCGCTCCCGCGACGGCGCTCGGATTTTATGTGTTTGCGCCGACCGACTATCGCGGGCTCGGCCAGCTCGGCATTATTGCCGGCACCGGCATCTTCATTGCGCTCATCGCGGCTCTTACCGTCCTGCCGGCGCTGTTGACGATCATTCCGTTTCGTTCCCACACCCGGCGGCTCGATATCCAGCTTGCCGGGGTGATCCTCAAACGGCGGCGGATGATCCTGGCGGGAACGCTCATTCTCGCGGCGGTCTCGATCGCGTTTCTCCCGCTGGTGCGGTTCGATTTCGATCCGATCCGTCTCAAGGACCCCAAAAGCCCTGCGGTGGCGACCTATCTTTCGCTCGCGCGCGACAAGACGACGACGCCCTACACCCTTCAGGTCCTCGCCAAGAGCGACGACGAGGCGCACGGGCTTGTCGAAAAGCTTAAGGCGTTGCCTCAGGTCGCACGCGTCGTCTGGGTCGACAGTTTCGTGCCAAAGGACCAGGACGCCAAGCAGGCGATCCTGTCCGACGCCCAGCTCTACCTCAGCGGATTTCTGGATACCGACATCGATCCCGCTCTGGCGGTCGCCGACACCGAACGCGAAGCCCTGTCGCGGTTCCGCATTGCCCTCGCTGCCACCGCGCAGTCCGGCCAGAGCGACATCGCCAAGGCCGCCGACCGGCTGGCCAGCCAGTTTGCGGCCTATGCCTCGGAAATCGGCACCGACGACGCCGGCCTGACCGGATTGCGCGACGCGCTCACCCGGTATCTGCCCGCCATGCTGATCCGCCTTCAGCAGGGGCTCACCCCTGAACCGGTCGCGCGCGAGACCCTGCCCGACAACCTCAAGAGCCGTTATGTGGCGGCGGATGGGACGTTGCGGCTGGAGGTTTTCCCGGCCGCCGACGCCAGCGATCCCAAAGTCCTGCGCGATTTCGTGACCAGCGTCGTCGCCATCTCGCCGAGCGCGACAGGTAGCGCGCGTCAGCTGATCGGCGCCGGCGATGTGGTCTCGGCCTCGATGCGCCAGGCCACCGTCGGCGCCATCGTGATCATCGCGATTTTCCTGCTGCTCGCCTTGCGGCGAATCTCCGACGTCCTGCTGGTTGTGTTCCCGATCTCTCTGGCGGCGCTGGTGACGACCGCCTCGACCGTGTGGCTCAACGTGCCGTTCAATTTCGCCAATGTGATCACCCTGCCCCTGCTGATCGGGATGGGGGTGACCGCGAGCCTTCAGCTGGTGCGCCGCTGGCGGCTCGAAGGCGATGAATTCAACCTGTTCGAGAGTTCGACCCCGCGCGCCGTCATGATGTCCGCGCTGACCACGATGGCCTCCTTCCTCAGCCTGGCTTTCGCGAGCCACAAGGGCATGGCGAGCATGGGCATCCTGTTAACGAATGCCCTGATCACCACCCTGTTCGCGACCGTGGTGTTTCTGCCCGCGTTACTGGGGGAGCTCAGCGCCTGGCGGCAACGCCGCTAGCGGTGGGCGGGTGCTCCCGGCGTGGCAATTGTGTAACCCTATCAAAATACGGGTTTTATGGCGTCCCGCGACGCCTTGAAGCGTTTCCCCATACTGTTAAAGTACTGTTTGGGGGGAAGGAATCGGCTTTCCCGCTAAGGCCTAACCGGGCGCGGGGCACGAGTTGGGGCCGGTCTTGAAGGCGGACGTTCTGCCGTCGGCGTCGAAGGGGCACCTCATGAAAGTCGTTCTTGCCCAACCACGGGGTTTTTGCGCGGGTGTCGAGCGGGCGATCGAGATCGTCGAGCGCGCCATCGAGAAATATGGCGCACCCGTCTATGTGCGGCACGAAATCGTCCATAACAAACGGGTGGTCGAGGATTTGCGCGCCAAGGGCGCGATCTTCGTCGAAGAAGTCTCCGAGGTGCCGACAGGCGCGGTCACGATCTTCTCTGCCCATGGCGTGGCGCGCGAAGTGGAACGCGACGCCGCGGAGCGTGCGCTGACCGTCATCGACGCAACCTGTCCGCTGGTCGCAAAGGTCCATAAGGAGGGCCAGCGCTACTCCAAGCTCGGGCACGAAGTCATCCTGATCGGTCATAAGGGACACCCGGAGGTTGAGGGCACGCTGGGCCAGATCGATGGCCCTGTTCATCTCATTTCGTCAGTCGCCGACGTCGCAAAGCTCAAAGTCGACGATGGCAATCATCTCGCCTATGTGACGCAGACCACCCTCTCCGTCGACGACACGCGCGACATCATCGACGCGCTCAGCGCACGGTTTCCCTCGATCAAGGGGCCCGACGTCAATGACATCTGCTATGCCACGCAGAACCGGCAGACCGCTGTGCGCGAACTTGCGCGCGACGTCGACGTGCTGCTGGTGATTGGGGCGCGCAACAGCTCGAATTCAAACCGCCTGCGCGAGATCGGCGCGGAGCTGAATGTGCCGAGCTACCTGATCGACGACGCGTCCGCCCTCGATCCCGCATGGCTTCAAGGCAAGGTGCGCGTCGGCGTGACCGCCGGCGCCTCGGCGCCCGAGGCGCTGGTGGAGGAGCTGCTGGCGCGCTTGCAGAATCTCGGCTGCTCATCGGTGGAAACGCTGAGCGGCCTGATTGAAAATGTCCGGTTCAAGCTGCCGCCTGAAGTGCGCGACAATGAAAGCGCCGAACGCGTGAGCGCCTGAGCCTGATTGCCTTTTCGTTATCTCAACCGGAGTTCATCTCGTGGCCGTACCCCTAATTCAGCAGATCCGCGTCGGCGCCTACATCATCAAGCAGCGCCTGCTCGGCAATAAGCGCTACCCGCTGGTGCTCATGCTCGAGCCGCTGTTCCGCTGTAATCTGGCGTGTTCGGGCTGCGGCAAGATCGATTATCCCGACACGATCTTGAACCGGCGCCTGTCGGTCGACGACTGCATCCAGGCGGCCGAGGATTGCGGCGCGCCGGTCGTCTCGATCCCGGGCGGCGAGCCGCTGCTCCACAAGGATATGAACGTCATCGTCGCCGAACTCGTGAAGCGCAAGAAGTTCGTCTATCTGTGCACCAATGCGCTGCTGCTCCTCAAGAAGATGGACCAGTACACACCGTCGCCCTACCTCACCTTTTCGGTTCACCTCGACGGACTGAAGGATGAGCACGACCACGCGGTCAGCCAGGAAGGCGTGTTCGAGCGCGCGGTTGAGGCGATCAGGGAAGCGGTCAAGCGCGGCTTTCGCGTCACCGTCAACTGCACGCTGTTCAACAACGCCGTGCCCGAGCGCGTCGCCGAATTCTTCGACTACGCCATGACGCTCGGCGTCGAGGGCATCACGGTGTCGCCGGGCTATGCCTATGAGCGCGCGCCGGAGCAGGAATATTTCCTCAACCGGCAGGAGACCAAGAACCTGTTCCGCGACGTCCTGCGCCGTGGCAAGGGCAAGAACTGGATCTTCAACCAGTCGACGCTGTATCTCGATTTTCTCGCCGGCAATCAGGAATACGAATGCACGCCGTGGGGCAACCCGACGCGCAACGTGTTCGGCTGGCAGCGCCCGTGCTACCTGCTTGGCGAAGGTCACGTCTCAAGCTTCAAGGAGCTGATGGACACCACCGCATGGGACGATTACGGCGTCGGAAAATACGAAAAATGTGCCAACTGCATGGTCCATTGCGGCTTCGAGCCGACCGCGGTCAACGACACCGTTTCCAACCCGCTCAAGGCGTTCAAGATTCTGCGCAAGGGCGTCGAGACCGAAGCGCCGATGGCGCCCGAAATCTCGCTCGAACATCAGCGCAAGGCTGAGTACGTGTTCGAGAAGATCGTCACCGAGTATGTCGAACACCTACCGCCCGACGAGAAGCAGCGGAAGCGCCAGACGAGCAGCGCGGCCGAGTGAGGCCATCGCCCGCGCGTTGTCGCGGGCGAGCGCCATCAGTTCAGGCACGTCGCGCGGCGTTCCCGCCAGACCTTTCACGACATTCCACGGATTGACATTGCCGCTCTCGGTCATGCCCGCCAGCGCCGCCGGCGGGATCGCGCGCCCTGCCGGGTCTGCGATCGCCCGCAGCACCGCGAACGGCACTCCGGCTTTGAGCGCGACGGTGCCGACCGCGTAACTTTCCAGGTCGACCGCAACCGCGCCGGTCGCGCGCGCCAGCTCCGCCTTTTGAGCGGCGGAGACAATCACCTCGCGCGTACTCAACAGCGGGCCGCGTGCCAACGGGCCGGCGGCGGCGAGGGCGAGCACGCTCATCTGTGTACGGATCTGATCGGTGGCGAGCGGCTCACTCCCGGCTTCGGCCACCATTGCGGGCACCAGGATCGCGCCGGGCTCAAGCTCCGGCACCAGCGCGCCCGCGACGCCGAAACTCAGCA
>Ga0209643_1002144_pt1 | contig 14003 bp, 12 predicted proteins | sample AutmiccBRH37_all_FD_187383 | JGI IMG/M metagenome (GOLD analysis project Ga0209643, IMG submission 187383) | Deep subsurface microbial communities from Mt. Terri, Switzerland - Autotrophic microbial communities BRH/37_all (SPAdes) (version 2) | ecosystem: Environmental > Aquatic > Deep... | reverse complement strand
CTTTAAATTTATTTCCCCTGTCTTCATAATTTTCAAACAAATCAAAACTGGCACAAGCCGGAGACAACAAAACCGTATCTCCTTTTTCGGCAATTTTGTAAGCCACTTTCACTGCTTCTTCAGCGCCTGCAGTTTCAACAATTAAATCGACCACATTGCCAAAAGTTTGAACTATTTTCTGATTGTCCAATCCCAAGCAAATAATGGCTTTTACTTTTTCTCTTACAAACGGCATTAGGTCCAAATAATCGTTCCCTTTATCTACACCGCCCACAATCCATACAGTTGGTGCTTTTACGCAGTCCAGGGCATAGAATGTTGCGTTAACGTTTGTTGCTTTTGAATCGTTGATGTATCGCACACCGTTAATTTTTAGCACAAATTCCAATCGGTGTTCAGCGCCTTCAAAATCTTCCAGACTTTCACGAATAGTATCTTTTCTAACTTTTAGCAATGAGGTGGCCATTGAAGCGCCCATTGCATTTTTTAAATTGTGTTTTCCTTTTAAAGCTAAAGTTGAAATGTTCATTAGTGTATCTTCGGTTTTATATTTAATTATGATGTTATCGTTTTTCAAAAAAACGCCTTGTTCCAATTCTTTTTCTATTGAAAAAGGAAGCAAACTTGCTTTTGTGTTGTTATTTTTCAACCATTCTGAAATCACTTTATCATCAGCGTCATAAATCAAAAAATCATTTTCGGTCTGATTTTCGGTAATTCTGAATTTTGAATGGATATAGTTTTCAAACTTGTAATCGTATCTGTCCAAATGATCGGGCGAAATATTTGTAATGATGGCAATGTGCGGCGCAAAATCTATAATCCCGTCCAACTGAAAACTGCTCAATTCCAAGACGTGGATATCGTAGTTATTTTCGGCCACCTGTTGCGCAAAACTTTCACCAATATTTCCCCCCATTCCAACATTTAAATTTGCCTTCTTCAAAATATGGTTCACCAACATCGTTGTGGTGGTTTTTCCGTTTGATCCGGTAATCCCCACAATAACACCGTTTGTATATTTTGAAGCAAACTCAATTTCAGAAATTACTGGAATTCCTTGGCTTTTCAATTGTTTAACCAAAGTAACTTTGTCTGGAATTCCCGGACTTTTCATCACCAAATCGGCCTCCATTATTTTAGATTCGGTATGGTTTCCCTCTTCAAATAAAATGTCATTTTTTAAAAGAACTTCTTTATATTTTTCAGCAATTTTCCCTTTATCAGAAACAAAAACATCATATCCTTTTTGTTTCCCCAAAATGGCGGTTCCAACGCCGCTTTCTCCAGCTCCAAGTATTGCTAATTTCATTTATCGAAGCTTTAGCGTTACAATTGCCAACACCGCCAACATAATGCCCACAATCCAAAATCTTGTCACAATTTTACTCTCGTGATACCCAATTTTTTGATAATGATGGTGCAATGGTGCCATTTTAAATATGCGTTTTCCTTCTCCAAATCGTTTTTTAGTATATTTAAAATAACTCACCTGCAGAACCACTGATAAATTCTCCACCAAAAAGATGCCTGCTAAAATAGGAATGAGCAATTCTTTGCGCACGGCAATGGCCAAAACGGCAATTACGGCGCCTATGGTTAAACTTCCCGTGTCGCCCATAAAAACTTGCGCCGGATAGGTATTGTACCATAAAAATCCGATTAAAGACCCCACAAAAGCGGCAATAAAAATGGTCATCTCCCCAGAATCCGGAATGTACATTACGTCCAAATAATTTGCGAAAATGATGTTACCGGAAACCCAGGCAAAAATCCCGAGTGTCAACACAATAATGGCCGAAGAGCCCGCTGCCAATCCGTCAATTCCATCCGTTAAATTGGCTCCGTTAGATACTGCCGTAATAATAAAAATGACGATTGCAATAAAAATGATCCAAGAATACTTTTTATAACCTTTCCCTAAAAAAACCAAGGCTGAAGCATAATCCAATTCGTTGTTCTTCACAAATGGAATGGTTGTTTTTGTCGATTTTTTAGCATCGGCAAACAATACCTGGGTTCCTGCTTCAGTGACATATTGAAACTTTGTCGGCAATTTTTCTTTCATTGTAACGCTTGGATGAAAATAAAGCATCGCGCCCACAAAAATTCCCAAAGTAATTTGACCTAAAATTTTGAACCTGCCTTTTAATCCTGCTTTATTTTGCCTAAATATTTTTATATAATCATCTAAAAATCCAATAGTTCCCATCCACAATGTAGTTACAACCAACAAAATAATATACACATTGTCTATTTGTGCAAATAGCAATACAGGAATAAGCGTAGCCAAAATAATGATAATCCCTCCCATTGTTGGCGTACCCGCCTTTTCAACCTGGCCTTCCAGTCCCAAATCTCTTACCGATTCGCCCACCTGCTTTAATTGCAAATAATTGATGATTTTTTTACCATAAATCATTGAAAACAGCAAAGAAATAATAAACGCCATTGCTGAACGAAATGAGATATACTTAAATAACCCCGCGCCGGTCAAATCGTAATATTTATCTAGATATTCGAATAAATAATATAACATAATTTAGCTTTCTATGAGATTTAACTGATTTGTAATTTGCTCATAATCATCGAAATGATAACGTTTGCCGTTTATTTCCTGATAGGTTTCGTGGCCTTTTCCGGCAATTAATATGATATCGCCTTTTTTAGCCAGTTTTGAAGCCGCTTTTATGGCCTGTTCCCTATCCAAAATGGACAGGGATTTTCTCAAATTTTGAGGTTCAATGCCAGCTTCTATTTCTTCTATTATTGTTTGCGGATCTTCATTCCTCGGATTGTCAGAAGTCACCACTACCTGCGTACTTAATTGAGAGGCGATTCGCCCCATAACAGGGCGCTTCGCTTTGTCTCTATTGCCACCGCATCCCACAACGGTAATTACTTGTTCGTTTCCGGTTCTTATTTCATTGATGGTTTCCAACACATTTTTTAAGGCATCGGGGGTATGTGCATAATCCACAATTGCGGTCACGCCGCCTTTAGAAATGAAATACTGGAATCTGCCCGTTACGTTTTCCAGCCAGCTTAAATGACGCATAGCTTCTTCGGAATCCAATCCCAAAAGGACAGATGCGCCATAAACCGCCAATAAATTATAAGCGTTAAATCGGCCAATTAATTTGGTGTAAATTTCATTGTTGTTGATATTCAACACCAATCCCGAAAACTGGTTTTCTATTATTTTAGCCTTAAAATCGGCCATGGTTTTTAAGGCGTACGACTGTTTTTTGGCTTCGGTATTTTGAAACATCACCGGTCCGTTTTTATCGTCGATATTTACCAACGCAAAAGCCGTTTTTGGCAATCGATCAAAAAATATTTTTTTTACGTCCCTGTATTCCGCAAATGTTTTATGATAATCCAAATGGTCGTGCGTTAAATTCGTAAATACGCCGCCGGCAAATTGCAATCCTTCTGTTCTTTTTTGATGAATTCCGTGAGAACTCACTTCCATAAAACAGTAATCTACACCCAACTCAACCATTTCATTCAGATAAGAATTTATGGACACAGAATTTGGTGTGGTGTGCGTGGCTTCATATTGTTTGGTATCAACCAAAATTTTTACGGTTGATAACAGCCCCGTTTTGTAACCGGCATTTTGGAATAATTTATAGAGCAACGTGGCAACAGTGGTTTTTCCGTTGGTGCCAGTAATTCCTATTAATTCTAATTTTGAAGACGGATTGCCATAAAAGTTTGATGCAATCAATGCCAAAGCGCTATTTGAATCTTCAACCTGAATATAGGTGATGTTTTCAGCTAAATTCTCAGGCAATTTTTCACAAAGAATTGCTACAGCGCCTAATTCAATCGCTTTATCAATAAATTGATGTCCGTCAAACAACAAGCCTTTTTGTGCCGCGAACAGGCAATTTTTATGCACATTTCTTGAATCGAATACAATGGCGTTCACTTTTATGTCGGTGCTGCCTTGAATTGCGTTTACCACAACTTTATTTAATATGTCTTTGACTGATTTCAAATAATTTAATTTAGTATGATGGTTGATCCTTTGATTATTTTTTCACCGGCAAGCTGCGATTGCTCCGCTACTTTTCCTTTTCCTGCATAACTCACTTTTAACCCTAAATTTTCAAGTAGCGAGATAGCGTCCATTCCTGCCATTCCTTTTACATTTGGAATCGTGTCAATTTCTTTGTTGGCAATGGTGAAATAGGCGTTATAGTCATTTTCTATGCTTTTGAAATCTGGCGTTTTATTCTCAATTTTATTAATTTCGGATTTTGACAGGTAAATTTTTTGGGCAATATCCTTAAAAACCGGTCCGGAAACATCGGCACCGTAATAACCTGTTTGCGCTTTAGGTTTGTGTATGACCACAATGCAAGAATACTTCGGATTCTCGGCAGGAAAATATCCCGTAAATGATGAAATATAGCGTCTGTTAGTTTCCCAATCATCCATCCAATATTCGGTTCTTGCAGTCCCTGTTTTACCCGCCATAGAAAAATTTTTGGCATATAACTTTCTTCCAGTTCCGTGCACCACCACATTTTTAAGCATTTCCTGCATTTTATCTATGGTCTCTTTTGAACAAATTGCCGGATCAATGACTTCTTTATCAAAAGATTCTAAATGTTGGTTGTCCCAAGATCGAATTTCTTTAATAAATTTCGGTTTCACCATTTCTCCGTTGTTGGCAATGGCGTTATAAAATGTCAAAATTTGAAGTGGCGTTAAGCTAATATTATAACCGTAAGCAATTGAAGGCAATGCGTTCTTGCTCCATTTTTTATCGCCTGGTCCAGGGATTTCTGGCAAACCTTCCCCTTTTATTGGTAACCCTAACTTATCATTTAAATGCATTCCCCTTAAAGCATTGATAAATTTCTCAGGATTTTTACTGAAATTTTCATTAATTAATCTTGCAAACCCAATATTTGAAGAAACTTCAAGTGCGCGAGCCGCAGAAATCTTTCCATAACCACCTTTTCTTGAATCATTTATAGCCCTTCCGTGAATGACATATCTGCCTCCGCCCGTATCAACTATGGTACCTGTATCTATTGCTTTTGTTTCCAATGCAACAACCATCGACATCACTTTAAAGGCAGAACCTGGTTCATTGGATTCTCCAATGGCATAATTCAAACGTTCATAATAGTTGCCGTTGGCATTTTTCCCCAAATTAGAAATTGCTTTTATTTCGCCGGTTTTGGTTTCCATAACCACCACACAACCGTGATCGGCCTCATAAAATTCTAACTGTCTCAATAAGGAATGGTGTGCAATATCTTGTATATTTATGTCGATGGTGGTGACAATATCTTTTCCGTCAACCGGTTCTTTTTCATTAGCGTCATTAATTGGTTTCCATTGGCCTTTGGCTATTTTTTGCTTTAAACGCCATCCAAACTTTCCATTTAAATATTCCCGGTACGCACCTTCAATACCTGGCGCGCCTCTATAATCATCATAACCAATAGTTCGTTCAGCAACTTTCCCCAAAGGATGCGCCCTAACTGTTGATTGTTCAGCTATAAATCCGCCCTTGTACATTCCCAAATTGAAAATTGGAAAACTTTTAATTTTCACATATTCATTGTACCCCAATTTTCGGGTAATGAACAGGTACCTGTTTTTGTTTAATCTCGCTTTTCTTATTTTATTTTCCCATTCCCTAGCCGGTTTCCCCAACATTTTTGAAAGCTCCACAGAAAGACTTCTTATGTTTGCTTCAAATTCTTCAGCCTCAACAGTATAAGCGTCCATTCTAATTTCATATTGAGACATAGAAGTTGCCAACAAACTGCCATCTGCCGAAAAAACATTGCCGCGATTTGCAAAAATTGTGTCGTTTTTCAAGGTAAGTTGTTCCGACATATCCCTGTACTTTTCACCATCAGCAAATTGAATATCGGTTAGCCTTAAAATAATAGCCGCCAAAAAAAGTGTGATCAACACAAACACCACATAGAGTTTATTTAATATGCCTTTTTTTGTTGCAGCCAATGTTAATTTACTTTTTTGAGGTTACTTTAATTACTTGGGGAGGATTTTCACTTGGTTTTAATCCAAATGCTCCCACCTTATTTCTTATGGTTGATTCCAGTTTCATTTTCATTGAAATTGATCGTGTATCAACAAATTCTGCTCTTAATTCTTTAATATCTTTGTTCAGCTGCGCAATTTCCATTACTTTTTTGTCTGAACTGTGTCCGCTCGCAATCATCAAAAGCACCAAGGCGACTATAAAAAAAATAAAACGCCAATTTTTAAAGGAATCTTCTTGTATCAAGAATTTCCCTTTTAATAAATCGTAAACGCTATTTGATATTTTTGCCATTTATGCTAAAGTTGCGATTCTTAATTTTGCGCTTCTTGCCCTGCTGTTCTTCTTAATTTCCTGAAATGACGGAACCACCATTTGTCCCACTTTTTTTAAGGGAACTGTAATATTCCCATAATAATCTTTCACGGGTTCCCCTTCAAAAAGTCCGCTTCTGATAAATCTTTTTACCAGCCTGTCTTCCAAGGAATGATACGACAATACGCTCAATCTTCCGCCTTCATTTAATAATTCAGGCACTTGTAATAAAAATTCTTTCAAAGCCTCTATCTCCTGGTTCACCTCAATTCTAATTCCCTGAAAAATTTGGGCCAGCACTTTATGTTCCTGTGATTTTGGCACAAATGCCGCCAACACTTCTTTTAGCTGAAAACTTGTTTTAATTTTTTCTTCGGCACGCATTTCAACAATTCTTCTGGCGATATCTTTTGCGTTGCGCAATTCGCTATAATTAAATAACACATTGGCCAATTTTTCCTCCTCATATTTATTGATGACCTCAAATGCCGACAATGCGCCAGATTGGTTCATTCTCATATCTAAATCGGCATCAAATCTTGTTGAAAATCCGCGTTCCGCTTCATCAAATTGATGAGAAGAAACACCTAAATCCGCTAAAATACCATCCACTCTCTTGATGCCGTAAAAACGCAGATACCTTTTTATAAATCTGAAATTCTGAGGTATCAAGGTAAATCTCGAATCGTCTATCGCATTGCGTTGCACGTCTTCATCCTGGTCAAATGCATAAAGTTTCCCATGCTCATTCAACCTGCTCAATATCTCTCTTGAATGGCCTCCGCCACCAAACGTAACATCAACATAAATGCCGTCTGGATTGATATTTAAACCATCCACACTTTCTTTTAACAATACGGGATTATGATATTCCATCCTCATTGTCATTTACGTTACCCATCACACTTTCAGCCAAATCAGCAAAATCTACTGTTGCATCATCAATCGCTTTTTCGTACTTGTCTTTGTCCCAAATCTCAATAATGTTCACTGCGGAAGAAAGCACCACATTTTTGTCTATTTCAGCAAATACCTGCAAATCCTTCGGAATCAATAATCTTCCCAAACTGTCTAACTCAACGATTTTTACGCCCGCTGTAAAACGACGGATGAAATCATTGTTTTTTTTCACAAATCTGTTTAAGGTATTCACTTTGGCCATCATCGCATTCCACTCAGACATCGGATACAGTTCTAAACAAGGCTGAAAAACGGATCGTTTTATCACAAAACCATCCTGTAACATTGGCATAAGCTGTTTCTTTAATGCGTTGGAAAGCAGCAACCTTCCTTTCGCATCAGCCTTAGCTTCGTATGTTCCAATTAAATTTATCATCATAATTTGAGTGTATTCAAAAATATAAATTTTTTCCCACAATTTACCACATTTATCCACTTTGTTGATAACTTTTACCACTTTAACACATTTATAGGTCACTTTTTTGAAATTCTGAGGCGTACTTTTTTAGTTGCGTGCCTTTAAAAAAACCTGTATTTTCGAAAAAAAAGTTACCTTTGCAATAAGGTATAAAAATGAATATTTAAATGAGCAGTAAACTTATCACAGATGGCAAGTATAGCTATGTTGAAGCCGGAGAAGGACAACCTATAATTGTACTTCACGGACTTATGGGGGCGTTGAGTAATTTTGATGGTGTTTTGAATTATTTTTCAGAAAAAGGCTATAAAGTAATTATACCTGAATTGCCCATTTATAAATTGCCGCTGTTAAAAACAAATGTTAAAAACTTATCGAAGTTTTTAAAAGATTTTATGGCGTATAAAAAAATTGATAAAGCCATATTGCTTGGTAACTCTTTGGGCGGACATATCGGATTGTATTTCACCAAGTTAAATCCAGATAATGTTACCGCGCTTGTTTTGGCAGGAAGCTCTGGTTTGTACGAAAAATCTATGGGTGATACATTTCCAAAAAGAGGAAATTACGAGTATATAAAAGCCAAAACTGAAGAAGTTTTTTACGACCCTGCAATTGCAACAAAAGAAGTTGTTGATGAAATTTTTGCTTCAGTAAACGATCGCGTCAGGGTTATCAAAACTTTGGCCATCGCAAAAAGCGCCATTCGGCATAATATGGCAAAAGATTTGCCTAAAATGAATATTCCCGCCTGTATTATTTGGGGAAAAAACGACTTGGTGACTCCGCCTGAAGTTGCCATAGATTTTCAGAAATTACTGCCTGATGCCAGCTTATTTTGGATTGATAAATGCGGCCACGCCCCGATGATGGAACACCCTGACGAGTTTAATGAAATTCTTGAAAGCTGGCTAAAAGAAAGGAACCTATAAGATATGAAAATTAAAACTGCTGATTTTGTAACCAGCAATACTGACGTTTCCAAATGCCCGAAAGAGCAACTTACTGAGTATGCTTTTATCGGGCGGTCAAATGTTGGAAAATCTTCCTTAATCAATATGATTACCGGAAGAACCAAGTTGGCAAAAACATCAGGAAAACCTGGAAAAACACAACTTATCAATCACTTTAAAATTAACGAAAACTGGTTTTTGGTCGATTTACCAGGATATGGTTATGCACAGGTTTCAAAATCTAAACGACAAACATTTCAGGAGTTCATCAAAGATTATTTGTTGCTTCGCCAACAATTGATCTGCACTTTTGTGTTGATTGATTCGAGGTTAGAACCTCAAAAAGTAGATTTGGAATTTATGGAGTTTTTGGGCGAAAACAGCGTTCCGTTTTATATTGTTTTTACCAAAGCCGACAAATTAAAACTTTCTGAACTGAACCGAAATATCCAGGTTTACAAAAAAGTAATGACCAAATCCAATTGGGAAAGTATGCCGCCATATTTTGTGACTTCTGCAGTAGACACTACCGGAAAAGATGAATTGCTCAATTTTATTGACGAACTAAATCAGCAAGTAGCCACACAATCCTAAAAATGGCTTCAACCAAAAATAACCTGCAAATACTGTTTGAAGACAACCACTTTATCATTGTCAACAAACGATCGGGTGATATTGTTCAGGGCGATAAAACAGGAGATACGCCTTTAAGTGACGTTGTTAAATCATTTATCAAGGACAAATACGACAAACCGGGCGCTGTTTTTTTAGGCACCGTTCATCGCCTCGACAGGCCAACCACAGGCATCGTTGTTTTTGCAAAAACTTCAAAAGCGCTGGAACGTTTCAATAAAATGCTGCGCGATAAAAAAGTGAATAAAACGTATTGGGCTGTGGTTAAAAACAAACCAGAAAAAAACGAAAATACCCTTACAAGTTACTTAATCAAGAATCCAAAAAACAACAAATCGACTTCCTATAATACAGAAGTTGAAGGCAGCAAAAAAGCCGTTCTTTATTACAAAGTGTTGAAATCACTTGATAATTACCACTTGTTGGAAATAGATTTGGAAACGGGTCGCCACCACCAAATCAGGTGCCAGCTCTCCGCCATTGGTTCGCCCATAAAAGGCGATTTAAAATATGGTTTTGACCGAAGCAATAAAGATGCAAGCATTCATTTACACGCCCATAAAATTGCGTTTATGCACCCCGTTAGCAACGAAATGATTTCAATTGTTGCCCATCCTCCAAAAGATCCGATTTGGGATGCTTGTACAATGTAAGATTGACGATGTACAATTAACGATTTTGAATTATTGATTAGATTTAAGCCTTGTTTTTCTTATTTACAATTTCATCCAAGCATAAATTTCCCAGACTTCCTTTGTGTGTGTGCACCACTTTTTTATCGGGATTAAAAGTGCCGTCATCAATGCTTTTTCCGACAATTTTATAGGCATCCCGAAAAGGCACGCCGCTTTGAACCAATTTATTGACTTCCTCCACACTAAATAAATATTTGTATTTTTCGTCATCAATAATATTCGGTTTTACCTGAATATTTTTTAAGGAATAGGTAAGCATTTCCAAACACGATTTTAAGGTTGAAAACGACGGAATCAATCCTTCTTTCAACAATTGCAAATCGCGGTGATAACCGCTCGGCAAATTATTGGTGATGAGCGTAAACTCGTAAGGCAATGCCTGCAGTTTGTTGCATTTTCCGCGAATCAATTCAAAGACATCGGGATTTTTTTTGTGCGGCATAATGCTTGAACCCGTGGTTAATTCATCGGGAAAAGCGATAAAACTGAAATTCTGGCTCATATACAAACAAATGTCCATGCTCATTTTCGACAAGGTTCCAGCCACCGAACTCAACGCAAAAGCTGTCGATTTTTCCAGTTTTCCCCGGCCCATTTGTGCAGCAACCGAATTGAATTTCAAGGTTTCAAAGTCCAACAATTTTGTGGTATAATCTCTGTCAACAGGAAAAGAACTTCCGTAACCGGCTGCAGAACCCAGCGGATTTTGGTCGGCCACTTTGTAAGCTGCCTTTAAAAAATAAATATCGTCAATCAACGTTTCGGCATAGGCTGAAAACCACAATCCGAATGAGGAAGGCATGGCGATTTGCAAATGCGTATAACCGGGCAACAACTCATTTTTGTGCTGTTCCGCCAAGGAAATTAACAAGTCGAAAAGTTCGTTGACACCTTCATTTATTTCCTTTAAAGCGTCTTTCACAAACAAATGCACATCTACCAAAACCTGGTCGTTTCTTGATCGCGCTGTATGAATTTTTTTACCGGTATCACCCAATTTTTCAGTAAGTAAGAACTCTATTTTAGAATGCACATCTTCAAAAGAACCTTCAATAATGAAATTTCCTTCTTCAATAGTTTTTAAAATGTTTTTCAGTTCACTATCTAAAGATGAAATTTCGGCATCAGTTAACAATCCAATTTTATGCAGCATTTTTGCGTGGGCAATATTCCCCAACACATCATATTTTGCCAATATTAAATCGAGTTCCCTGTCATTTCCAACAGTGAACAAATCTATTTTTTTATCGGTTGAAAATCCTTTATCCCAAAGTTTATTACTGTTTTTCATTATAAAATTTCATTTAATATTTTGATATACAACTCTATCCCTTCTTCAATTTCACTCACATAAATAAATTCATCGGCGGTATGTGATCGAAAACTGTCGCCCGGACCTAATTTCAAGGACGGACAACTTAATACGGCTTGATCCGACAATGTTGGCGAACCGTATGTTTTTCTGCCCAATTTAATTCCGGCTTTAACAATTGGATGATTTTTTGGAATTGAGGATGAATTTAACCGCAACGACCTTGCCTTCACTTCACATTTTACCTTCGATTTCACAATATCTAATACTTCCTGGTTGCTGTAAGCATCGGTAACCCTTACATCCACCACAAAATTGCAAGTGGCCGGAATGACGTTGTGTTGATTTCCCGCATTGATTTGCGTCACGGTCATTTTTACCTTTCCCAGCATTTCCGATTCCTTCGAAAATTCAAAATTTTGAAACCAATGAATGTCTTCAATCGCTTTGTATATTGCATTGTCGCCAATTCCGTGAGCGGCGTGGCCCGAAGTTCCTTTCGCTTCGCAGTCCAGTACCAACAACCCTTTTTCGGCAATGGCCAACTGCATTAAGGTCGGCTCCCCGATAATGGCAAAATCGATGGGCGGAATAATTTGCAACATACTGTTCAATCCGTTCAAACCCGAACTTTCTTCTTCGGCCGAAGCCACCAAAACCACATTGTAATTTAAATCGTTTCTGTCATAAAAATAAGTAAATGTTGCCAACAGGGAAACCAGACTTCCGCCGGCATCGTTGCTCCCCAAACCGTACAATTTTCCGTCGGAAACTTCCGGATTGTAGGGATTTTTTGTATAGCCTTTATTCGGTTTCACGGTGTCGTGATGCGAGTTTAACAAGATCGTTTTTTTTGAAGCGTCGAAATACTTATTTTTTGCCCAAACATTGTGCTTGTCACTTTCAAAATTGATGTCGTGATTGGAAAACCATTGTATAATCAACAGCGCCGTTTCTTTTTCCTCTCCGGAAAAAGACTGCGTTTCAATTAAATTTTTAAGCAGTGCTATTGCTTCCTTTGTTAGTTGGTTGATCATTATTTTATACTTAATTCGGTATACAAATTATTTGTGTTTTTAATGAGTGATGCATCGCCAATGTTCACTTTTTGAACGCCTTTTTTAAGGGCATTGAAACAGTTATGAAGCTTGGGAATCATTCCTTCTGAAATAATTCCGTCTTCAATTAATTGTTCATATTTTTTTAAATTAATATGTTGAATGACCGAATTTTTATCCGAAAAAGTTGACAATACGCCTTTCAGTTCAAAAACATAATTTAGCTCAACTTCATAAAAATCGCTCATCGCAATGGCCATTTCCGAAGCAATGGTATCGGCGTTTGTGTTCAATAATTGTCCGTTCATGTCGTGCGTTATCGCGCAAAAAACAGGCGTTACTTTGTTTTGCAACAACAGCGCTATAAATTCGGCATTGACGGCATCCACATCGCCCGCAAATCCGTAATCCACCTCCGCAACGATTCTTTTGTGCGCCAAAATGCAATTGGCATCGGCACCCGACAAACCCAAAGCATTGCAGTTAATTTTTTGTAATTGCGCCGTAATTTTTTTGTTCAGCAATCCGGCATATACCATGGTCACCACTTCCAAAGTCGCTTCATCAGTCACCCTTCTTCCGGTAATCATTTTAGGTTGCAAACCCATGGCTTCAGAAATTTCATTGGCCCTTTTTCCGCCGCCGTGAACCAATAATTTAGGTCCTTCCAAGACAGCAAAATCCTTCAGAAACCCACCTAAAGCAACTTCATCATTGATGATGTCGCCGCCAATTTTCACGATTTTCAACAATTGCTTATCCATGACTTTCCAATATTTTCTTCAACACAATTTGCGCTGAATACGTTCTGTTATTCGCCTGTTGAATCACTATGGAATTCTCGGAATCAATCACTTCATCAGCAACAATAACGTTTCTTCTTACCGGCAAACAATGCATAAATTTCGCGTTGTTCGTCAGTTTCATTTTTTCTGCAGTAATTGTCCACGCGCTGTCCGAATTCATAACCCTTCCATAATCTTTAAAAGAACTCCAGTTTTTTACATACACAAAATCGGCATTTTCAAATGCTTTTTCCTGATTGTGTTCTATGGTCGAATTTTTGGTGATTTCAGGATCCAGCTCATAACCTTCGGGATGCGTAATCACAAAATCAGCATCCTTCAACTGCATCATTTCCACAAAAGAATTTGCCACTGCGTGCGGCAACGCTTTTGGATGCGGTGCCCAGGACAACACCACTTTTGGTTTGTGGGCGGTTTTAAATTCTTCCATCGTAATGGCATCAGCCAAAGCCTGCAACGGATGCCAGGTAGCACTTTCCATATTCACCACCGGAATTCCGGCGTATTTTTTAAAGCTGCTGATCACAATTTCCGCCTGGTCTTTTTCTTTATCTGTAAGTGATGCAAAAGCTCTGATGGCCACAATATCGCAATATTGCGCAATCACTTTGGCCGCTTCTTTTACGTGTTCCGATTTTGAACCGTTCATAATGGCGCCATCTTCATATTCCAATTCCCAGCCTTCACTGCCAAAATTCATCACTATCACATTCATTCCCAGATTTTGAGCAGCTTTTTGGGTGCTTAAACGCGTGCGCAAACTGTTGTTGAAAAACAACATACAAATCGTTTTTCCTTCGCCTAAAGCTTTGTTTT
>Ga0209643_1002141_pt1 | contig 14022 bp, 12 predicted proteins | sample AutmiccBRH37_all_FD_187383 | JGI IMG/M metagenome (GOLD analysis project Ga0209643, IMG submission 187383) | Deep subsurface microbial communities from Mt. Terri, Switzerland - Autotrophic microbial communities BRH/37_all (SPAdes) (version 2) | ecosystem: Environmental > Aquatic > Deep... | reverse complement strand
ATCCCTGCCGCCAATGGCGCACTGGCGCATCGCTCCCGCCTCTCTCAATGAGCTTCCGCCGTGGGGGATCGATCATGCGTATTAGCGCCATCATCCTGGCTGCCTGCCTGATGGCGATGAGCGCCTCGCCAGCTCTCGCTGGTGCCTGGACGCAGGGCGAGGGAGAGACCCTGCTGATCACCACAGCACGCCTTGGCAAGGCCGATGAAGGCTACGATGCCTATGGATTTCGCAGTCAATCGCGCGACTTCGAAAAGCGAGAGGTAGAGGCCTATCTCGAATATGGCTTGCGCAATTCGCTGACGCTGGTTTTCGCTCCATCCTATCAGTCGGTCGACGACAGCTCACGCCATGAAAGCGGGCTTGCCTACGCCGACCTTGGCCTCCGGGTTCGGCTTTACGATGGGAAATTCGGCGTGATCTCTGTTCAGCCGCTGCTGATCTTGCCGGGCACGACGTCGGGGAGCGACAATCCGCTGACCGGCAGTGGACGGCTCGAGGAAGAGGCGCGCCTCCTGGTCGGTAACGATTTCACTCTGTTCGGCCTCCACGGATTCCAGAACGTTGAGGCCGCCTATCGCTATCGCGGCGCGGAGCGGTCGCAACTACGCTCGGATGTGACGGTGGGTGTCGATCTTGGCCCGCGCGTCCAGGTGTTTGCCAAGAGCTTCACGATCCTTGGACAGGACGATTTCTTGATGCAGAAAGTGCAGGGCTCGCTGTCATACGCGCTCACCCCACGCTGGACCGTCGAAGGAGGCTACGGAATCACGGTCGCGGGGCGCAATGTGGTCGCGGAGCGGACCAGCTTTCTTGCCCTGTGGTTCAAGTATTGATCGTTTCGGCAAGAGCTGTGCGCCTCAGGCGCGCGAGATATCTCTCGCGAAAGACGATAAAGAGGCCGGACGCGATGACGATCAGTGCGCCGCCGATAACCATAGCGGTGGGGAATTCATCAAAAAATATGAGCCCGATGAACAGCGCCCACACCAGCGTCGCGTAGTCGAACGACGCCAACGCCGTCGCGTCGGCGTAGCGGTAGCTCTGCGTGAAGCAGAGTTGCGAGACGCCGCCCAGCAGCCCCGTCAACGCGAGCAGGGTGAATCCGCCCCAATCGGGATTGGTCCAGCCGAACGGCAACGCGAGCGCGCTTATGAGCGCACAGCTCAGCGAGAAATAGAACACTGTGGTATAGGTGCGCTCGGTTCGCCCGGCAAAGCGCAGGGCGATCTGCGCCAGCGCGATCAACACCGCCGCCAGCACGCCGACTGCAACCCCGAGTGGCTGCGGCGTCACGCCCTCGCCGCCCGTCACATGAGGTTGCGCGATCATGACGACCCCGACAAACCCGATCGCGACGGCACTCAACCGGTAAATGCCGACGCGCTCCCCCAGAAGTGGAATCGCAAACATGACCAGAAAGAGCGGCGCGCTGAAGCTGAGTGCGGTCGCGTCCGCCAGCGGCAGCAGGCTGAGCGTCAAAAACGTGGTCGCAAGCCCACCGACCCCCACCATGCCGCGCCGCACATGCGCCCACGGATGCTTACTGCGCAACCAGCCGAGCCGTTCCCGGCTCGCGAGGATCAGCACCACCACCGTCAGCAGCCCGAAGACACTGCGAAAAAACGCGATCTCCATGATCGGGTACTTCGTGCTGAGCACCTTGACGAGTGCGGCCATGCCCGCAAGGAGAACCGTTCCGGACAGCTTCAACGCGATTCCGAGCAGCGGACGCGCGGCGCTGGGATAGTCGACAGGCGACGTGAGCGGCAAGGGATTGCTCCAAAGTAGCACGAATAGCGGTTCGCCATGACCCTAGCGCGCTTGCCCGGGGCAATGCGAGGGGCGACATCCCGGCTTTTGCATGGTCGAGGGCTGGACTATCCTGCGGCTGTCACAGATCAGGAAGCACCATGCCGTTCGCGTACCGCCAGAATGCGCTCGTTCTCTTTTCCGGAGGCCAGGACTCGACGGCGTGCCTTGCCTGGGCGCTTGCGCGCTACGATCATGTGGAGACGATCGGGTTCAGCTACGGACAGCGTCACACGGTTGAACTCGATTGCCGCCCGCAGATTGTGGCAGGTCTCAAGCGGCTCAATCCGACCTGGGCCGCACGGCTTGGGGAGGACCATCTGGTCGACCTTTCGGTTCTCGGCAAGCTGAGCGATACGGCTCTGACGCGCGAAACCGCGATCCACATGTCGGACGCAGGGCTTCCGACGACGTTCGTTCCCGGGCGAAACCTGATGTTCTTTACGCTCGCCGCGGCGCTCGCCTGGCGCAGGGGGGTGCGCCATCTTGTCGGCGGCATGTGCGAGACCGATTATTCCGGCTATCCCGACTGCCGCGACGACACCCTCAAAGCCTTGCAGGTCACCCTCAATCTGGGCATGGAGCAGCGCTTCGTCATCGAAACGCCGCTGATGTGGCTCACCAAAGCGCAAACCTGGCAGCTCGCAGAGGATATCGGAGGGGCGGCGCTCGTCGGCCTCATCCTCGAAGACACGCATAGCTGCTATCTGGGCGAGCGCAAGCACCGCCATGCCTGGGGGTATGGCTGCGGCACCTGCCCGGCGTGCCAGCTGCGCGCCCGCGGATACGACGCCTACCGCGCGGCAAAGGCATGACCTACGCGGTCAAGGAGCTTTTTCTGACGCTTCAGGGCGAAGGCGCACAGGCCGGCCATGCGGCGGTCTTTTTGCGGTTCGCCGGATGCAATCTGTGGACGGGCCGCGATGCGGATCGCGGGAACGCCGTCTGCTCCTTTTGCGATACCGATTTCGTCGGCACCGATGGTCAGGGAGGTGGCAAATTCGACAGCGCCGACGCGCTTGCCGACGCCGCCGCGAAGACATGGGGACATCCCGCGATGGATCATCGCATGATTGTATGCACCGGCGGCGAACCTCTGTTGCAGCTCGATACGCGATTGATCGACGCATTGCACGCGCGCGGCTTCAAGGTGGCGGTCGAAACGAACGGCACGCAGATGGCACCCGACGGGCTCGACTGGATTTGCGTAAGCCCCAAGGCGGGCGCTCCGCTGGTGCTGACACACGGGGACGAACTGAAGCTCGTTTACCCGCAGGCCGGCGCCGAGCCCGAACGATTCGCGCGTCTCGCGTTTCGCCGTTTCTTCTTGCAGCCGATGGCGGGACCCGACCTTGCCGCCAATACCCAGGCGGCCGTGGACTATTGCCTGCGTCACCCTCAATGGCGATTGAGCCTGCAGACGCACAAGCTGATTGGGATTTCGTAGGCGGCACCCGCCACGGCGCCTCGCCCGTTACGCCTCGACGGCCTTCGCGAACACGATGATGACGACGGCAAGAAGAATGGCGCACGCGAACAACGCCGCGCGCCGCCACTGCCTCGCCCCCCACGCGGAGAGCATCGCTTGCGCCGATTGCAGGGCGTAGTATGCGACGAAGGCGCGCGAGGCATAGGCGATGATTTCGTAGATATTCGCCGCCCAGGTAATTCCGATCGCAACCACGGCGGCAGTAAGATGGCCGATGTTGGGTGAAATGCGCCCCCCGGATGACTCCGACAACAGCCCTCCAGCACCGTTCATATCGGCGACTGCCGCCGAGAGCTGGGAGGCGAGCGCGATCAGGATCAGCATCGGTCCGATCGCGATTCCCACGGGTCTCAGCATGTCGATGATCGCCGTCTCACCGCTTTGCGCAGGAAGATCGCCGCCGAAATAGCGCGTCACCAGCAAGATGAAAGCGAGATAGATCGCGGTCGATATGAGTTGCGCCCAGCGCATCGTGCGCACGCGCGTCGCCCGGTCATACTCCTCACCCAGATAGCGTGAGGTTTCGAAGCCCTGGACGAGAATGACAAGCCCCAGAAGGATACGCAGTTCCGTCGTTCCGTGGGTATGCGGAAGTGCGCCCCACTCAAACTTCCCATGCGAAATGTCGATCGCGCTGGCGAGCAAGAGCGCGACGAACAATCCGCCGATCACAGCTAGCTTGAGACCAACGGCGCCGACCTCGAGCCGCTCGAGCGCACGCAGCCCTCCGAACGCTCCGACCGCGCCAAGTGCGCCAATGACCATGCTGGAGGCTGCGCGGACCCACACACTTGCGGTGATATCTGCGAGCCGCAATCCGAATGCCGCGAACAGATTGAGATAATATGCGATCGAAACGAAGTAGGCGATCGAGAGCGCGATACTCGACATCCGTTCGAGCCGCGCGACAACAGCGGGGGGATGATCGGCCAATTCCGCTTCGACGTGCTGGATATTGTGGCGGATCGCACTCCCGAACAGCGCCGCGGTCCCGCACAAGGCGAGCATGCCAAACCACGCAAGATTTCCGGCCGCATGGGCGAGAATCGGCCCGGCGACCAAAAATCCGGATCCGATGATCGAGGCAAGCGGTGTGACCGTCGCCCGCCATCGCCGGGAATTGAGCAGGTGAGGCGAAAACAGGATAAATCCGAAGCCGATCGCCGTTACAAGTAACGCGACGTCAACGACGGTCATTCAGACCTCGGCTCTCGACGTGGCGGTACATCCGGTACGGCCCCTCACCATCGCCGATCGATTTAGTCTTCGATTGCGGCATAGACCATCGCGCGCAGCTCGCGACGCAGATTGAGCGCGGACGACGGCAACAGCTGCGTCATAAACACAACGACGAGTTCCTCTTTGGGATCCACAAGAAAATAGGTGCTCGCCGCTCCGCCCCAGAAAAACTCCCCCGGCGATCCGGGAAGCTGAGCCTTCGCCGGGTCGAGCGTCACCGCAACGCCCAGCCCGAAACCGATGCCGCTCATCGTCGTCTCGCTGAAGAGGGAAACCGAAAGCTCGTTGAGGTCCTTATTGCCGGGAAGATGATTGCGCGTCATTAGCTCCAGCGTTTTGCGTCCGAGAAGCCGCACGCCGTGAAGGCGTCCGCCGTTGCAGAGCGCCTGCGCAAAACGCGAATAATCGCGCAGCGTCGAGACAAGTCCGCCGCCGCCCGACAAGAGCGCCGGCCGCGCGAGATAGGGGCTGCGGGCGGGGTCATCCACGAGCGCAAGCTTTTCTTGCGCCGTGCGCTGATAGCAGGCGGCGAGGCGCTCTGCCTTTTCCGACGGGACATAAAAATCAGTGTCGGTCATGGACAGCGGCTCAAAGATCCGCTCACGGAATACATCGTCGAGCGACTCGCCTGTGACGACCTCAATGACCCGTCCAAGGATGTCGATGGCGATCGAGTAGTTCCAGGCGGTGCCGGGCGAAAACTCAAGCGGCAGCGACGCCACCTTGTCGGCCCATTCATCGAGCGCGAGATCGGTCGCGGCGAGTTTGAGCGTGCGGTAAGCCGCATCTACGGGGGAGCGATCCTGAATCCAGTAGGTCAAGCCGCTTGTGTGGACGAAGAGATCGCGCAACGTGATGGGTCGCGCCGGAGGGGTCGTTTGGAAGTTCCCAAGCGCCCCGCCGCTATACACGCCCGTCTGCGCAAAACGGGGGATATAGCGATCAAGTCGGTCGTCGAGCTGGAGGCGTCCCTCCTCGAACAGCTGCATCGCGACCAGACACGTAATCGGCTTTGTCATCGAATAGATGCGAAAAATCGTGTCGTCTCTCATCGGCGCGCCGCGTGCAAGATCACTTGAACCGGTCACACCGAGATGCGCGATCTGACCGCGCCGCGCGATCAGGACGCAGGAGCCCGCGAGCGATCCGTCATCGACATATTTCTCGAGATGACGATCGATCTTCGCGAGTTGCGTCCCGTTTAACCCAACCTCTGCGGGCTCAGAAATGGGCATATCCGCCATGCGCGCTCTCCGGACATTCGCGATTCATCGCCGTGAACCTAACGCGCGAATCCTGTGTCGGCCAGCGCCGGCATGTCGTCATGCGACAAAAGCGCCCGCAAATCGTGCATGACTGGCGAGCGCTTGCTTTTACGTGTATCCGATCCCACCTCTTTGGCAGTGCGCAGTGGTGCGCACTCATCCTAATCGCGGGACGCAAAGCGTCGCGCGTCGTTGCATCAGGCAGCCGGGGTCAAGCCTTCGGCCATGCCCAGTCCGGCAGAAGGCCGGCCTTTTCCGGTTAGCTACTCCTAAAATGAAATCATCCGCTGTGCTTCGGCCGCGACGCTGTCCCCGGCGCCGCGAAGATCGGCCGTGTTATAGGGAAATCACCGCCAAACTTCTGCGCGCCAGCCGCGATCGCTCGCTCTCCCAGGAGGCACGCGATCGGTTGCGCGAGCGTGCGGACGGTATTCGCGTCGGTGGATTTTCCCACCCTTGCGACGATTGTACGCGCATGCGCCTGTGGGCACTCCCTCGTAAGGCGACCTAGCCGCGTCTCTGGACGCGGGACGACCGAAACGCCACTATAGGGCCATGTCAGACAGTCCCGCATCCGGCGAGCCGCCCCTCAAGATTTCAGTCCTCCCCGTCACCCCGCTGCAGCAGAATTGCTCGATTCTGTGGTGCACGGCGACCAAACACTGTGCCGTCGTCGACCCCGGCGGCGAGCCCGAGCGAATCGTCGAGGCGATCGGAAAGCTCGGCCTGACACCGGAACGGATCCTGATCACCCACGGGCACCTTGATCATGCCGGCGCAACGGCTGCGCTTGCCGAAATTCTCAATGTTCCGATCGAGGGACCGCACGAGGACGACCTGTTCTGGATCGAGAGCATCGCGACGCAGGGACAGATGTGGGGAATGCCCGAGGCCCGTCCGTTCGAGACGTCCCGCTGGTTGCATCAGGGCGACACCGTCAAGATCGGCAATCTGACCCTCGATGTCATCCATTGTCCCGGGCACACGCCCGGGCACGTCATTTTTTACCATTCGCCCTCACGCTTTGCGGTGGTTGGCGACGTCATTTTCCAAGGTTCGATCGGACGCACCGACTTTCCGCGCGGCAATCATGGCGATCTGATCACCTCGATTCGCGAGAAGCTGTTCCCACTGGGCGACGATGTCACTTTCCTGCCCGGGCACGGCCCCCTCTCGACGTTTGGGCGCGAGCGCGAAAATAACCCCTACGTGTCCGACGCCGCAGTCGGGGTTGATTAATAACACCAAAAATGTGTTATAATATATATATTGCAAATTTCATTTGTAAAAGGCTTAGTGACGCGGACAAATGAGCCAGACGAGTAATTTTCCAATCCCATGGGCCTGACACATCTCGAGCGGCTCGAAGCCGAAAGCATTCACATTATCCGCGAGGTGATCGCCGAGAGCGAGCGCCCGGTGATGCTCTATTCCATCGGCAAGGACAGCGCGGTCATGCTTCATCTGGCAATGAAGGCGTTCTATCCGGCCAAGCCGCCCTTCCCACTTCTCCACGTCGACACCCGATGGAAATTCCGCGAGATGATTTCGTTCCGCGACGAAATCACCAAGCGCCTTGGCCTCGAACTTCTGGTCCACATCAATCCGGAAGGCGTGGCGCAGGACGTCAATCCCTTCACGCACGGCTCGGCGGCGCACACCGACATCATGAAGACGCAGGGGCTCAAGCAGGCGCTCGACAAGTGGGGTTTCGACGTTGCGTTCGGCGGCGCGCGCCGTGACGAGGAAAAGTCGCGCGCCAAGGAGCGGATTTTTTCGTTCCGCTCGGCCCGGCACCGCTGGGACCCCAAGAGCCAGCGCCCGGAGTTGTGGCACCTCTACAATGTGCGCAAGAACAAGAGTGAATCGATCCGTGTTTTCCCGCTCTCAAACTGGACCGAACTCGATATCTGGCAATACATCTATCTCGAGAACGTGCCGATCGTGCCGCTCTATTTCGCGGCCGAACGCCCTGTCGTGATGCGCGACGGCACGCTCATCATGGTTGACGACGCACGCATGCCGTTGATGCCCGGCGAAACGCCGCAGATGAAATCGGTGCGTTTCCGCACGCTGGGGTGCTACCCGCTTACGGGCGCGATCGAGAGCGCGGCAAGCACGCTGCCGCAAATCATTCAGGAGATGCTGCTCACCAAGAGCTCGGAACGTCAGGGCCGCGTCATCGATCACGACAGCGCCGCGTCCATGGAGAAGAAGAAGCAGGAGGGCTATTTCTAGATGGCCCATATTTCCGATCTGATTGCCGAGGACATCGAGCAATATCTGCACGCACATCAGCATAAGAGCCTGTTGCGATTCATTACCTGCGGCTCGGTGGACGATGGCAAGTCGACCCTCATCGGGCGGCTGCTCTATGACTCCAAGATGATCTTCGAAGATCAGCTTGCGGCGCTTGAATCCGATTCCAAGAAGGTCGGAACCCAGGGCGGTGAAATCGATTTCGCGCTGCTGGTCGACGGGCTCGCCGCCGAGCGCGAACAGGGGATCACCATCGATGTCGCGTATCGGTTCTTTTCCACCGATAAGCGAAAATTCATCGTTGCGGACACGCCCGGCCACGAGCAGTACACTCGCAATATGGTGACCGGCGCATCGACTGCCGATGTCGCCGTCATCCTGATCGACGCGCGCAAGGGCGTGCTGACGCAGACACGCCGCCACTCTTATCTTGTGTCGCTCATCGGCATCAGGAAAGTCGTGCTGGCCGTCAACAAGATGGATCTCGTCGCATTCCAGCGCGACGTGTTCGAATCGATCATCGCGGACTATAAGAACTTTGCCGCCCAGATTGGCCTTGAAGACATCACGCCGATTCCGCTTTCCGCGTTGCGCGGCGACAACATGCTGGAACTGAGCGAGAATACTCCGTGGTATTCCGGCCCGACGCTGATGGGATTTCTCGAGAATGTCGAGATCGCGGACCGCACGTCTGGCGCGCCGTTTCGCCTTCCCGTCCAGTGGGTCAACCGGCCCAATCTCGATTTCCGCGGCTTCGCCGGCACGATTGCCAGTGGCGCTGTCGCGCCCGGCGACCGGGTCCGCGTTCAGCCGTCAGGCAAAGAAAGTATCGTTACGCGCATCGTCACGCAGGACGGCGACCTTGAAACGGCCGTCGCGGGCCAGTCGGTAACGCTGACGCTGGCCGATGAAATCGACATCAGTCGTGGCGACGTGATCTCGAAGATCGACGCACCGGCCGGCATCGCCGATCAGTTCGAGGCGACCGTGGTGTGGATGAGCGACGAGCCGCTTTTGCCGGGTCGCCCCTATCTGCTCAAGATCGGCGCGAAGACCGTCAGTGCGACCGTCGCGCCGCCCAAGCACAAAATCAACGTCAACACGCTCGAAGAGCTCGCCGCCAAGCGCCTTGAGCTCAACGAGATCGGTGTATGCAATATCGCGATCGATCGCCCGATCGCCTTCGATCCTTATGCCGAAAACACCGATACCGGCGGATTCATTCTGATCGACCGGCTGAGCAACAATACGGTTGCGGCCGGGCTCATCCACTTCGCGCTGCGCCGCTCCCAGAACATCCACTGGCAGGCAGTGGACGTGAACAAGCAGGCTCATGCGAGCTTGAAGGGCCAAAAATCGGCGGTGCTGTGGTTCACCGGCCTGTCGGGTGCCGGCAAATCAACCATCGCCAATCTGGTCGAAAAGCGGCTGTACGACCTTGGCCGCCACACCTATCTGCTCGACGGCGACAATGTGCGCCACGGGCTCAACAAGGATCTGGGCTTCACCGAGGCCGACCGGGTGGAGAACATCCGCCGTGTCGGTGAAGTCGCGCGGCTGATGGTCGATGCGGGGCTGATCGTACTGGTGTCGTTCATCTCTCCGTTCCGTGCCGAGCGCCAGATGGCGCGCGGGCTTGTCGGGCCGGGCGAGTTCCTGGAAATTTTTGTCGATACGCCGATCGGGGTGGCGGAGACGCGTGACCCCAAAGGGCTCTACAAAAAGGCGCGCGCCGGACAGATCAAGAATTTCACCGGCATCGACTCGCCCTACGAAGCACCGGAGAGCCCCGAGATCCGCATCGACACGACTGCGCTCGACGCGGAGGCCGCCGCGGAACTGATCGTGGAGCGCCTGACCGATATGGGGCTTCTGCACGCCGATCCCCTCGGCGACTACGAGGGACAGGGCGGCGGAATCTAGCGGCGCCACGTCGACTCGTTCGAGGCCGCCCTAGGCGACAATCAACGGCTTTGGCACATTGCGATGAACTTCCAGATCGAAGGTGATCGTCGCACCGTAGGCGCCGATTTCCTCCGGCCGATTCCGCGGCCGGTCGAACGCGACAACGCGGGTCCCCAGCGTAAACGCCTCCTTCAAATCGTGGCTCACCATGAACACCGTCATCTTGGTGTCGAGCCACAGTGCGCGAGTTAGATCGTGCATGTCGGAGCGAATGCCGGGGTCGAGGGCGCCGAAGGGTTCGTCCAACAGCAGGATTCGCGGACGTTTGATGAGAGTTTGGGCGATTGCCAGACGTTGGCGCATGCCACCGGACAGTTGGTGCGGGTATTTGTTCTCTGACGATTTCAGACCGACAGACTCCAGATACTCTGCCGCTTCTTCGCGCGCCGCCGCGCGCGCCCTTCCACGCAAACTCCCGGTGAGCGGTGCGCGCGCGAATTCAAGACCGATCAGCACATTGTCGAGTGCGCTGAGATGCGGAAACACACTGTAGCGCTGATAGACAATTCCCCGGTCGGGTGCGGGCTCCGCCTTGATCGGCTCGCCTTCGATCAGGATCTGCCCTCTGGTTGCACGCTCTTGCCCAAGCAGCAGCCGCAGGAAGGTGGATTTTCCACAGCCTGAGGGGCCCACAATGGCAACGAACGAGTGAGGCTTGATCTCGAGATTGATCTTCTCAAGGACGATCTGGTCGTCATACTCCATCCACACATTCTTGACGCTGACGGCGGTCATGCTGCCCCCTAATCGCGCTGCGCGGCAAACCAGGGAAACAGCCTGCTCTGCACAACCCGCAGGATCACGTCCAGCATGAACGCAAGAAATGTGATCCAGATCACATAGGGGAGGATCACGTCCATCGCGAAAAACCGCCGCACCAGAAAGATGCGGTAGCCCAGCCCGCTCTCCGACGCAATCGCTTCGGCCGCGATGAGTGCCAGCCAGGCGATTCCGAGCGAGAGACGCAGACTGTCGATCAGTCTCGGCCAGATTTGCGGCAGCACCACCCTGAGCGCGATCTGCCACGTCGACGCGCCGAGCGTTTGGGCCTTGACCATTTCCTCCTGCGGAATTTCCGCGACGCGCAAGATCAGATCGCGCGTGATAAACGGCGTGATACCGAACGCGATCAAAACGATTTTCGAAGTCTCGGTCAGTCCGAAGAAGACGAACAGGATCGGCAGCACGGCAAGCGGAGGAACCATCGAGAGCGCCGCGACGAAGGGATCGAATGTCGCGCGCAATATCGGCACAAGTCCGACCGAAACGCCGATCACCAGGCTGATGAGCGTTGCGGCCGCGCAACCGCTGAAGAGACGGATCAAGCTGGCGGCCGTATCGCTCCATAGCAAATAGTTTCCGCTGCGCGGATCGGGCAGGAATGCGTAGCGTTCGATCGAGTTTGCCATCGTCGAAAGCGCGGGCAATAGCTTGTCGGCGGGATTGATGGCGAGCCGCTCGGCAGAGCCGGCCACGTAGACAAGGACGAGCAATATGAACGGGAGCACCGCGAGCACGATCGTCGCACCGCGGTTCGGTTTCAAATTGATCAATCGACGCATTCAGCTTGCCCCCGCTGGGTCATTGTCACACTCCGTCAGCTTTTCAGCAAGGCGGCGCGATAGGCGCGCCACCCACCATAGGCCGTTATGTCGCGCGCATCTGCAAATGCGGCCGGCTCGGCGACAAAGCCTTTAACCATCGCTCCATCCTCGAGTGTCACGGTGCCAATCGCGAGCGGCGACGGCACACCTGCCGTAAAGGCGCCGAAGCCCTCTGCCGTCATCCGCCAGATTTCGACCGCGATTCCAGCTCCCGAATACGCCGCTTCGCGCATCAGGCCGGGTTTGGGCGGGATGGTATTGGCGAGTGCGTAAAGCTTGTAATCGGCCGCGGTCTTTGTCGCGCGCACGAATTTCGCGCCGCGCGTGGTCAGCTCGTGGTTGAGCGGCTCGCCGGTCAAATGCGCGCCAACGACCGCAATATCGATGAGGTCCGGGCCGCAGGAGGGGACAAGCGGCGGCGACAGTGTTCGCGCGAGGCCGCTCCCCGCCCCGCTCGCCTGATGGACGCGGTCGGCCAGGATCGCGAGATCCCAATCGCAGAACGCCGGACCCACCAGCGTAACGCCAAACGGCAGGCCGTCACTTCGAAATCCGGACGGGACCGAAATCGCCGCGCAATCCAGCAGATTTACGAAATTCGTGTAATAGCCGAGATTCGCGTTGAGCTTGATCGGATCGCGCTCCATCTCCTGCACGCGATATATCGTCGGCGCGGTCGGCAGGAGCAGGGCGTCGAAGTGCTGCCACAGCGCGTCGGCATCGCGCTTCAGTGCCGCCAACCTGTGCTGATCGGTGAAGAGATCGGCAGCACGCGCGTCGCGCCCACCTGCAATCAGCGCTCGCACCACGTCGTGTGTCTCGCTCTCGTGCGTTTCAATGAAGCGCCCGACGGCGGCATACCGCTCCGCGACCAGCGTGCCGCCATAAAGCAGCCCGGCTGCCTCGGCAAGCGGCGCATAATCGAATGTCTCGATTGCAAATCCGGCCCGCTCGGTACGCGCGATCGCCTCGTCGTAGAGGCACTCATACTCGTCGTCGCCAAAGAATTCGCGGTGCATCGGAACGCCGAGGCGCGGGGGCGTGAGGCCCAGCGGGACAGGGCGGACCGGGCGCGCGAAAGGATCTTCGGTGTCAAACCGGCCAGCGATATGCGCGACCGTTCGCGCGTCCGCGACCGAGTGCGCGAATACACTGACACAGTCGATGGACCGGCACGCCGGGACGACGCCGCGCGTGCTGAGCAGCCCCTTGGTGGGTTTCAATCCGACCACATTGTTGAAGGCCGCCGGGACACGGCCGGAGCCGGCCGTATCGGTCCCGAGTGCAAAGCTGACGAGGGTAGCCCCCACCGCGACCGCTGAACCCGAACTTGAACCACCCGAAATGAAATCGGCATTGAACACGCTGCGCGGCGCGCCATAAGGCGAGCGCGTGCCGTTGAGGCCGGTTGCAAACTGATCGAGGTTGGTCTTCCCCACCAAAATTGCGCCCGCTGCAAGCAATGCCAACACGACCGGCGCCGTTTCAAGCGGCACATAGGCGAAGGCCGGACACCCGGCGGTGGTCAGTACGCCGGCAACGTCGATGTTGTCTTTCACCGCGAAGGGGATGCCGTAGAGCGGCAACTGCTGGAGCCCATCTGCGATCGCCTCGAGCGCCTCGCCCGCCGCGATCAGCTCCTCGGCGGGGCGTCGATGAATCCAGACGGCTCCGTCGCTGTAGGCATCAAGATTACCGGCAAGTCGGCGCATCAGCGCCGAAGGCGTGAGCACTCCTTGTGCGTAGGCGTTCTTCAATGTGGCAAGATCAAGACCGATCATGAGGCCTCCACAATCACCGCCACCGCGTCACCTGCGCGCAGCGGCCGTCCCTTGGCGCAACGGATTTCATGCACGATGCCCGAAACAGGCGCACGGATTTCGATTTCCATCTTCATCGATTCAAGAACCGCAAGGACAGCACCTTCCTCGATGTGGCGCCCCTCCTCGGCGAGGATCGCCCACACATTACCTGGAACATGGCTCTCGATCACCTTGCCGCCAGGCGGCAAGTCGCGGCCCTGCGCGGTCTCCGCGAGGACGGTGTCGTCGACGTGGCTCGCGAGACCTTGCACCTTCCAGCGCTCGCGCTCCTGCGCAAAGGCCTGCCGCTGAACCTTGCGGAACGCGGTGATGTCCTGCGCGTTGTCGGCCAGGAATTTTTCGTACGCGCCAAGCGAGAATGTTTGCTGCGTGATGTCGAGCTTGTAGCGGCCATGCTTGATGTCGTCGCGTGCGGCCATCAGTTCCTCGCCGCTCACCGGAAAAAACTGAATCTGATCGAAGAACCGCAGCAGCCACGGCGTCCCGTCGACAAAATTTCCGCACTGACGATAGCTCGACCATACGGGCACGGTGCGCCCGAAAAGCTGGTAGCCGCCCGGTCCCTC
>Ga0209643_1002139_pt1 | contig 14034 bp, 13 predicted proteins | sample AutmiccBRH37_all_FD_187383 | JGI IMG/M metagenome (GOLD analysis project Ga0209643, IMG submission 187383) | Deep subsurface microbial communities from Mt. Terri, Switzerland - Autotrophic microbial communities BRH/37_all (SPAdes) (version 2) | ecosystem: Environmental > Aquatic > Deep... | reverse complement strand
CGAAGAAAATAATATTGCATTCGCAGATGCCGCCGGATGCAATTCGCAATCGGTTACCGAATATGTTCTCGCTGCCATATCACATATATATAATAAAAACAGACTTTCTCTTTCGGGTAAAAGTATAGGGATAATCGGAGTTGGAAATATCGGCAGTAAAGTTGCTCGACTTTTTTCTTCTGTCGGTCTGCGAGTTGTGAAAAACGATCCTCCACTTCAAAGAAAAGCAGAAATAGAATTAGCAACAAACCCTGCGTCCTCGTCAAATTCGGCAATCTCAGCAAGTAACACCTCGATCGGAAGATCAGAGAGCGGAATTTTCTTAGAAGAAACATCTTCGCCCTTGGACACAGACTCCCCCACACACCCAAAATCCTCAGCAATGACAGCATCTGAAAAAGGTGAGTATTCCTCATTAGACGAAGCACTTGAGTGCGATATTATCACCTGCCACGTTCCGCTAAATTTTTCGGGTGAAGATAAAACTTATCACTTAATTGATGAGGCACGTTTAGCTCAATTGAAACCGGGTACTTTATTAATCAATTCTTCACGTGGTCCCGTTATTGATAATAATGCTTTATTAAAACGTCTGCAATCAAATAAAGATATTTATACTGTTTTTGACGTATGGGAAACCGAGCCAAATATTAATACCGAACTGTTGAAAATGACCGACCTCGCTTCTGCGCATATTGCAGGCTATTCTTATGAAGGGAAAGTAAATGGAACAACAATTATTTATAATAAACTCGCTAAATTTCTAGGTGTCGAACCCGTTTATAAAGTTCCCGATAATCCGGTAGGTGATAATATAATTGAACTCACAGGCGATGAAACATTCGAGGAGAAGATCGAAAAGATAATATCAAAATCATATCAAATTACTTTAGACGACCGGAATTTAAGAGAAGCTCCCGAACGATTCGATCAACTCCGTAAAGAATATCGCATTCGCCGAGAGCTTTCTAATTACATAATAAAAGAGAATGGGAAAAATATTACTCTTGCTGGTATTAAACGATGATAACAACGGAACCAGCTCTCAATAAACGACTCAACGAAAAAATGCTATCTTATATATATCATTTTGTGAGTGAGTCTCTTACCCCCTGCTTCGAGTGTATAGAAATACACTCCGCTCGATAGATTTTCAGCAGTGAAATTTACTTTATATGTGCCGGCGGATTTTTGCTCATTGACGAGTTCCGCTACTTCATTACCTAAAATATCATAAACTCTCAGACTTACAAATCCCTCTCTCGGCAGCGAATAACTGATAACAGTCGCCGGGTTAAACGGATTGGGATAATTCTGCTCAAGTACAAAATCTGCCGGAATTGTTCCACTCTCATTTCCATTTTCATCTTCAACTGAGGTAATTTCATTTACTGCGGCAATATTACCAAACGCAGCCACTGCCAAGCGCACCCCATTAAATAAATAATCGGTATTGAGTACATTCATATCATCAAACTGTGAATGGTAATATGGATTGAATTCTCGATATCCATTTATTGTAGTAAAATTTTCTATCATAGTAACCGCTGAATAATTATATCCCCAGAATGAAGCATGATCGCTTCTATCGGTGCCCGGATCAATAATTAAAGGCTTAAGAGGAATTCCGTATTGATAATTAGCATCCCACACTTGACCGGCAACTATATTAGAATGTGCATAATTACGAGTATGAATTTCGAGAAGTCCATCTTTATTAAGATCATATCCGATCATATCAATATTAATTACAGCGAGTATTGAATCTCCCCTCTCACGAGCAAGCCGTGCATAGTATTTGCTCCCCAAAAGACCCTGTTCCTCATTATCCCACAGAGCAAAGATCATACTATATCGAGTCTTTGCATCCTTAAAAACACGAGCCGCTTCCAAAACTGCCGCCGTGCCGGAGGCATTATCATCAGCTCCGGGAGCAACAATATCAGGCATACTATCATAATGCGCCGAGATCATTACCTGAATGCGGGGCAGCTCAGTGCCATTTACCATAGCATAAATATTTTCTCCATCGATTACACCGAATTTTTGCGAATATACATTGTAACCCAGATTCTTGAGTTTCCTTCTAATATATTCCGCTGCCGCTTTGTTTCCGTCATCATAGGAATTTCTTGATTTGATTTTATACTGCCCTGCTCCATACCAAAAAGATGTATGACCGGTAAGTACATTCATGGTTGCCAAGATAGAATCTTTATTTACCCGGCTAACTAAATCAGCCACTAGCGGATCCTGAGCTGCTATCGGCGAGCTAATCAAAACTGCAAACAGTAATATATATTGTAAATTCTTTTTCATATTTATCCTAAATTTATTTTTTTCTAACTTTATTTTAATAACTTTATACGACAAAAATAATGACATAATTTTTACCCTTTAAATGCCAAAGACATCCTTAATAATAGCAGTCTATAATAACAAAAAATATCTTGAATTGGTATTTGCCGGTTTGGAGAGGCAGACTTTCAAAGATTTTGAAGTGATTATTGCCGATGACGGTTCTAATTCGTCTATTGCGGAATTCCTAAGCGAATATAAAAAAAATAGCTCATTCGCTATTAAACATGTTTGGCATGAAGATAAAGGATTTAGAAAAAACAAAATCCTTAATGAAGCAATTCGTCATTCGGAATCGGATTATCTGGTAATAATTGATGGGGACTGCGTGCCTCATAAAGAATTTATGAAAGAGCATTTTATCTCCAAAAAAGCGAACACCTGCTTTACGGGAAGGAGAATAAATCTTTCCGAAAAATTCACTGCGCTTTTGACTCCGGCAAATGTAAGAGAAGGTATCATAGAAAATAATATTCCTCTCTTATTTATTGATGCTATTTTTGGAAAATCTAATTACGTGGAAAAAGGAATCTATTTCAAATCGCAATTCTTACGCAAATTATTTAACAAAAAGAAACGCGGTTTGCTCGGGTGTAATTTTTCGCTTATGAAGAAAGATTTATTAGATATAAATGGATTCGATGAAAGATACGAAGCTCCCTCAATCGGGGAAGATAGCGATATCCAATTCCGATTAGAATTAAAAGGAGTTGCCATCGAATCACTTAATCATATCGCAGTTCAATATCATCTCTATCATAAACTTCAAGACCGACCGCAGATAAATTTAGACCTCTTTGAAAAAATCAAAAAAGAAAGAATACCTTTCACACCTTACGGAATCGAAAAAAAATAATTTTATATTTGATTTTGTAGTCTTGCTTACCTTATATTTTGAGTCATTATTTTAATATTTCCTAAATAATTAAGAGGATATATGTTGGATGACTTAGATATTAAGATTCTCAAGCGACTTCAAGAATCAGGCAGAACCAAAAGAAGCGAAATGGCAGAGGAAGTCGGTTTATCGCTTCCATCGCTTAGCGAGAGATTAAGAAAGCTGCAAGACAACCACGTCATTGACGGCTACTACACAAAACTTAACCGAGATATTTTCGGTCTCGATATCATGGTACTTATCACCGTGATGATGGATTCATCGAAAAATTACGAAAAACTTTCCGATAATGTGAAAAAAACTCCCGAAATTTTGGAGTGCTATTCAATACTCGGGGAGGGCTCACATCTATTAAAAGCGGTAGTTAAAAACACATCGGAACTTGAAAAACTTCTTTCAAAGATTCAATCCTGGCCCGGAGTTAATCGCACAATAACAAATTTTGTTTTATCCACAATCAAAGAGACAACGAGTTTAAACATATAAATAAAGGAGAAAAAATGGCATCAGGCAATCCTTCCATCGATAAGGTATTCAGTTTTATAAAAACAAATAAAATTCAGTTTGTGGATTTTAAATTCATGGACTTTCCGGGACAGTGGCAACATTTTACTGTTCCAATATCACAATTTTCTGTTGATTCATTCGAGAATGGATATGGATTCGATGGATCATCATTACGCGGCTGGAAAAGAATTAATGAAAGCGATATGTTAATTATTCCCGATCCAGAAACAATGTTTTTCGATCCTTTTATTGCTGCTCCAACACTTAGTTTGATATGCGATGTATTTGAACCGGCTACAAGAGAGAAATATTCCCGCTGTCCTCGTAACATTGCTCAAAAAGCCGATGCCTTTTTGAAATCTACCGGACTTGCCGATATGGCTTACTTCGGTCCCGAAGCAGAATTTTTTATTTTTGATGACGTTCAATTTGATTCTTCTCCAAATTCTGCTTTCTATCATTTGGATTCGATAGAGGGTAAATGGAATTCGGGCAGAGACGAAGGTCCGAACCTTGGGTATAAACCTCGATATAAAGAAGGTTACTTCCCTGTCCCACCCACTGATTCATTAATGGATTTAAGAAATGAAATGGTTCTAAATCTTCAGAACGTTGGAATCGAAGTAGAAGCACAGCATCATGAAGTGGCAAGCGGCGGTCAATGCGAAATCGATCTTAAGTTTCAACCATTATTAAAAGCTGCCGATCAACTTTTGATGTTCAAGTATATTGTAAAAAATACTGCTAAGATGAATAACAAGACTGTTACTTATATGCCTAAGCCGATCTTCGGCGATAATGGGAGTGGCATGCATGTTCATTCAAGTCTATGGAAGAAAGGGAAACCACTTTTTGCTGGCGGCGGTTATGCAGGCTTGAGCGAAATGGCACTCTATTTTATCGGCGGACTTTTAGCTCACGCTCCTTCATTATTAGCGTTTACTAATCCTACTACTAATTCTTACAAACGCTTAGTTCCGGGCTATGAAGCACCGGTCAATTTAGCTTATTCACAAAGAAATAGAAGTGCTTCGATAAGAATCCCGATGTATTCAAATAGTCCTAAATCAAAAAGAGTGGAATTTAGATGTCCTGATCCTGCTGCTAATCCGTACTTAGCATTCTCGGCAATTTTAATGGCGGGTATCGATGGAATAGTAAATAGGATCGAGCCGGGAGAACCATTAGATAAAGATATTTATGATATGTCGCCCGAGGATTTAAAAGAAGTTCCATCAACACCCGAATCACTTGGTGCCGCACTTAAAGCACTTGCAGATGATCATGAATATTTATTGAAGGGCGATGTATTCACGGAAGATGTAATTCATACTTGGATAAATTATAAGATAGAGAAAGAGATCAAACCAATGGCACTTCGACCTACTCCGCACGAGTTTGAACTCTATTATGATGTCTAGAGAATATTATTTTTGGTAGCCCGATTGGTGATTATTATGTTTGAATCTTAATCGGCTTATAAGAAAATATATTGTTTATAATTTTCAAATAAAGAGAAGTAAGTTTTTGATTTGTTGTTTGCTGTACAGTTCCTAACACCCGTCTCATTCTAAGAGGCGGGTTTTTTTTAAGCAATTGCGGATTATTCCATTATTAATATAATATTGAGTTCTAATTTGCGATAATTAGTGATTGACGCTAAATATTGCAAATTAAGACTCACATTTACAACACGATCTCTTGTGTGCGGAAGGGGCGCGGAAATTGGCTCTTTAATCCTTCACCAGTAAATACACCACACCCAATTATATAGCCGTTATACTTAACGATCACTTGCCCCGGAGTGCCGGCTAATCTTTTTATCACTCCACCTTTGAGATAAATATCTATCATTGCTTTATCATCCAGATCAATGATATTTTTTGTGGTGTACTTACCTATTACCTGAGAGGCGAGTGAATTAAGTTGAAGTATATTATTTTTTATCAACGAACCGAACTTAGCTCCCACTCTTACAAATAGATCTAAATCATCACTTTCCCATTCGGCATTAATAAAATATACGTCATCTCGTCCCATAAGATAATTGTATTGCTCGAAGACGTCTGGTTCAATTCCATAATAATCGGCTAACTTCACAAGGTAATTATTTATATCACGGTTCTTCCAATTCATCAATCGATTTTTTGATTTGGAAAATGAATCTTTTTTCTTCGATTCTGTTTCTCCGATCTTGCGAAGCTTGGAAACGAAAAATCCCTCGGAATTTATTTCCCATGGAACTATACGGTGAGTTTTCGTAAGTTCTCTGTTGAGTTCTTCGCCATGATACTTCGTTAGTCCGCTCATCGATTTTACAGGCAAATCGAACTGAACTAATTCAACGGGATAATTTTTCATAAAGCGATGAAGCATATATTCATTTTCTTCGAGAGTAAGAGTACAAGTAGAATAGACAATCTCGCCCCCTTCTTTAAGCATTTTAACCGCACTTACCAATAAGCGCATCTGTGTCTCAACAATTTTTTCCACTTTCTGAATATTCCACCAATTGCTTACTTCTCCCCTTTTTTGCAAAATGCCGAGAGCACTGCATGGGGCATCAACGAGTATCTTATCAAAATAGTTAGAAAAATTTTTGCTTAATTCCTCACCTTTTGATTTGAGCACTCCTGCATTTATTAAACTCATTTTATCAATATTGAAGACAAGACTTTTAAGACGATCGGCGGAAATCTCATTAGCATAAAGCGTCCCCCGATTATTCATGAGTTCTGCTATTTGAGTCGTCTTACTTCCCGGCGCTGCACATAAATCCAATATTTTTTCATCAGGCTTCGGGTTTAATACTAACGGGGGGAGCATCGATGAAAGACTTTGCAGATAATATTTTCCAAGAATAAATTCTAAAGTTTTGCCCGCAATTTTGTTTTCATCTTTTACTACGAAGGCATTTTCTATCTCGGGGACTTGTTCTAAAATTACACCTTGAGCGGCAAGGTTTTTTATTATCCTGTCTTTATCTTCAATCAAACTTGAGAGACGGAGATATTGCACTCCATCGCTCATATAAAATTCTTTATATCGCTTTAGAAATTCCGAACCAAGATTTTCTTCGATATAGTTTTCAATATTTTCACTAAAACTTATTGACTGCACTTTTAATATCTGCTAAGACTTAAGGAATTAAAAATATGATTCGAGATGGAATTAAATTTCTTTGATTCAGGAAATTTTTCTTTAAAATCTTTTTCCATCATCTGAAGAAATCCGTCCACATGCTTCTCATAGAAGCGAACAACTTCATTAATATGTTGATGATCGAGCGGTATTTTCAATTCCTTAGGACGATACATGCTCGCATAAAGATAATATTTTGCCTTACTGAAATCATCCGTCTGCAAAACGGGATTGCCATCCGAATCAATTATTTCGTAGCTTCCGAATAGTTCGGGTCCGAGAACAAGAATTTTACCGGGCAATAATTTTATCTCCGTACTAATTCCTTCTAAAAATTGATCGGGAAATTTTTTGAGATTCTCTTTGATCTCTTTTAACCAATACTCGGAAAATTCTTTTTCAGTCATTATTTTTCTTCTCCCGGGTTCTCCACCCAATCTGCAATAAATATGTTAGTATCGCGTGATTGTTTCCTATCTGCACGGCGGTTAGAACAAAAAACTAATTTTGTACCGTCATACGAAAACATGGGGAATGCATCGAAAGTGCCTGAATTCGTTATCTGTTCTAATCCTGTTCCGTCTAAATTAATCATAAAGATATCAAAGATTCTGCCTCCTTGATCCTGCGAATGATGATTAGAACAAAAAAGAACTTTTTCGCCGCTTGGATGAAAAAACGGAGCCCAATTTGCTCCGGCAAGATTTGTTACTTGCTTGACGTTTTTGCCATCAATATCGGCAACGAAAATATTTAGTTCTTTTGGCTCTACTAAATTTTGTTTTATTAAATCTTTATACGCTATTGCTTCATCACCTTTTGGACGAGAAGCACGCCAGACGATTTTTTTTGAGTCGCGAGAAAAGAATGCACCGCCGTCATATCCGAGTGTATTTGTTAATTGCAATAAATTTCCGGTTGCAATTTCATATCTCCAAAGTTCGAGATCACCGGAACGAGTGGAAGTAAAGATGATCCATTTTCCGTCAGGTGATGCGGTAGCTTCGGCGTCATAACCCGGTCCACCGATAAGCAATGTAGGTTCGGTGGATGAACCGGATTTTGCACCGGTTACATAAATATCAAAACTATCATAAATCTGCCAGACGTATCTTCCGCCCGAAAACATTAATACTTCGGGGCATTTATGGTCTGCTTCATGTGTGGAAGCATATACTATTCTTCCATCCGGCATATAATAAGAACATGTTGTTCTGCCCGTACCAGTCGATTGTAATTTATAGTCTAATTCTTTTTTATTGAGATCAAGACTAAATATCTGATCGCAATCTTGTGAATTAATTTTCTTCCAATCGCTTTGAAAAACTAACGACTTATCGTCAAAACTGAAATAAGCTTCTGCATTGTTTCCGCCGAATGTAAGCTGACGGATATTTTTTAGGTGAACTTCACCCGGAAATTGTAATGAATCTGACTGCGCATTTATATTGTAAAACATTATTATACTGATAACGAGTAATAACTTCCTCACTGTGATTCCTTTCTGATTGCTAATAGATAAATTCCTAAAATTACGAGAGGGATACTTAGGATCTGCCCCATATTGAAACTCATTGAATTTTCAAATAGAGATTGATTCTCTTTTACAAACTCTACAAAGAAACGGAATCCGAATATGCCAATTAAAAATTCGCCGAATAAAATTCCGTCTTTGATATTTTCTTTTTGTTTTTTGTATTGAAAAAATAAAACGACAAAAATAATTAAGTATGCAATTGCTTCATAAAGCTGAGCCGGATGTCGAGGGACATTATCTATCGAAGTAAATACGAATCCCCATGGAAGATCGGTTGGCTTTCCCACAATCTCAGAATTAAATAAATTTCCCATACGAATAAAAAAAGCTGCCAATGCTACTGTGATTACTATCCTATCCATGACCCTTAGAAAAGTAAATTTAGGTCTCTTTTTGACGAATAGATATATTGCTGTTGGGATAGCGATCGCCGCACCGTGACTGGCTAATCCTCCTTTCCATACCATCAATATTTCTAATGGATGAGAAAGATAATAATCGGGATTATAAAATAGACAATGCCCAAGACGAGCTCCGATTACAGTTCCCAAAATCATATACCAAACCAAATCATTTAGATCATTTTCTGATCTCTTCTCAATCTTGAATATCCACGTAAAGATCTGATATCCAACGATAAATGACATTGCAAAAAGAAGCCCATACCATCTTACATGAATTGGACCGAGAGAAAATATTTCAGGACTAACACTCCAAGTAATCAATTGAATCCTTTATTTGTTAGTTAATTTTAAGTACAAATTAGATAATAAAAAAGCAAAAACCGATAAAATAATAGTAGCCGCACCGGCTGCTAAATTAAAATAGTAAGCAATAAATAAACCTGTAATAGTAAGCACCATCCCTACGGCAATCGAAAGGAGCATCATATTCCGAAGGTTAGTAATATAGCGTTGACTAATAGATGCCGGAATAGATAAAAGCGCAACCACTAAAATTATACCCACTAATTTTATTAAAACGACTGTCGTAAGAGCGATAATTATCAGTAATAATAAATAAAGATTATCTACCGGCAGACCGATAACTCTTGCATATTCTTCATCAAATGTAATTGCTTGAAACTCCTTGAAATAAATCACCGTAATAGATACGATACCTATATCGAGCAAAAGCATCATATAAAGTTCTTCTCTCGGGACAGTAAGAATATTACCGAATAGATAGCTCGATAAATTTTGTGTATAGCCCGGAGTCATTGATGTAAATAAAATTCCGAGTGCCATTCCGAATGCCCACATTATTCCGATTAATACATCTTCATTATTCGCTGCATTATTTCTCAATTTAGAAATAATAAATGCGGCAATTAAACTGAAAGCGATCGCACCGAGCATCGGATCGAATCCGAGCAGTATTCCAAGTCCAATTCCTCCATAAGCGGTATGTGATATTCCCCCACTAATAAAAATTATCCGCTTTACAACTACATAGCTTCCCACAATGCCAAACGCAATACTCGCAAGTAAGCTTGCAACTATCGCATTAATCATAAAATCATATTGAAATATTTCAGGAATCATGATGATGTTCTTCCAAAACTCTATGCGGTACTCCATGAGCTATAAGATCTATCGGGCAGTGATATGCCATTTCGATCTTCTCTTTGGTTAAGTCTTTCGAATCATGATATACAAATGTTTTATTGAGACAGCCTATTTTCTTTACGTACTTTGATATTGCACCTATATCATGCGAAATAATTATTACAGTGATTTCTTTATTAAGATTTTGAAGTAGATCATAAAAAAGCACACCTGTATTTGAATCAATGCTGGCAGTGGGTTCATCAAGTAATAATAGTTTCGGTTCCGAAGCCAATGCACGGGCTATCAATACTCGCTGCTTTTCACCCCCCGATAAATTCCCGATCAATTTTTCGCTTAGATTAAGAAGATTAACTTTTTCGAGCGATTTCTTTACTATCTCCTCATCATTACTGTTAAATCCTTTCTTGCCTCCTTTCACTGCCATTCGCCCCATAAGAACAACGTTATGAACAGAGATCGGATAAGTCATATCGAAAGTAGAAAATTGCGGTACGTATCCGATAAGTTTTGAAGTAGATTCGGGAGCTTCGCCGAAAACTTTCACTTCTCCTTTGAATGGTTTTATTAATCCGAGAAGCGTTTTAATAAGTGTAGTCTTTCCTCCCCCATTCGGTCCAATAATACCAAGAAATTCTTTATCGGCAATTTTAAAAGTAATATTCTCTAAAACTACTGCATTACCGAGACGTACATATACATTTTTAAATTCTACGGGTGTAATCAATTTCCACTTCTCTTTAGTTTTTCTGCTATATCATATAAATTTTTTATAAAGTCTGGAGGCACCGGATCGATCAATTCAATTTTTGCCCCTATTTCATCAGCAATGGTTTTAGCCGGAGATGAATCGAACTGCTTCTCCATAAAAATAGTTTTTATTTTTAGTGCTTTTGCTTTATCGATTAGTTTAGCTAGGTCAGAAGCTTTAGGATGATTCCCGTTTTTCTCAATTGCTATCTCATCTAGCCCATATTCATCAGCAAAATAGCCCCAAGCCGGATGATATACAAGCATTGCTTTATTATCCATTTGTTCAACAATATCTTTTATATAATTATCAGCGGAATCAAGCTGCGCAATAAATTTATTTTTATTGCTTAAAAAATATTCCTTCTCTTCCGGCATTTTTGAGATTAGATAATCATAAATATTTTCGGAAATAATTTTAACTTCTTTAATACCAAGCCACACATGTGGATTATTTCCGTTAAGTTTAATCCCTTTAGATAAATCTATAAAAGTAAGCTTCTCATTTCCAGATCTAATTTTACCGGTTAAGGTATTTTCAAATTCCCAGATAGAGCCGGTTAAGAGGTAAGCATCAGATTTACCTAATTCAATTAATTTCAGCGGTTCCGGTTCGTAACTTTCGTGAGATGCTCCGGGAGGCACTAATGTATTTACTTCTACAAATTTTCCGCCGATACGATTTACAAAATCTGCATACGGCAAAAGTGTAACCGATACTTTTAGTTTATTATTGTTAGTCGCAATTTTTTCTTCCTTCTTACATCCCGAAAAAATCAATCCAAGAACTAAAAGAAATATAATTTTTCTATTCATAATTAATCCTTCCAAATAAAATCGAATAAAAGATAAGAAGCCGTTCCCATTATTACGTCATAACTAATGAGCACAGCAATTTCGACAAATGCTTTTTCTACCGAATCGCCATCCATCGCAAACTTAGTTAATTCTAAAAGAGTCAATATTAATGGGAGTAAAATCGGGAATGAAAGCACGGGATAAAGTGTTCCTTTGCTGCTCGCCTTTGATATAATCGCTGCAATTATTGTAGATGAAATTGCAATACCAATATTGCCGAAGAAAAATGAAATTAGAAATAACGAATAATTTTGTACAGTAAACGATTCAAAAAGTAGAATGAATAATATCGTAATTGCAATATTCATCAAGAAAACCAAGAGAAGATTAAATGTTAGTTTGCCTGAAAATATTGTCGAGGGAGAAGCAATTAATTGAAGAGTCATAGTCGTTCCCCTTTCCTCTTCGGAAACAAAAGCACGAGATAGCCCTGACATTGCCGAGAAAAATATTACCACCCAGAGCAAACCACCTGTTAGGTAAGGAGTAATTTTTTCGGAACCAATCGAAAATAGAATTACACTTATTGTAACTAGTATAAACATAGCGAGCGCATTAATTGCGTAGCGAGTTCTTAGTTCCGACTGCCAATCTTTATTAAATAGTGCAAGTGGCTTCATTAATTTACTTTTTTATAATTAATTAAATCTATTGTTGTATCGCATTGCTTTAGGTCTTCGGCTTCATTAGAAGCTATAATAATCAACTTTCCTTTTTCTCTTTCTTCTCTTATCAGTTTATAAACTTTTTCTTTTCCTTCGCTATCTAAGTTAGAGGTAGGTTCATCAAATATTAAAAGCTCGGGATTGTGTATTAATGCAAATACAAATTTTAATCTCTGTTTCATTCCCGATGAATATCCTTTTACAAGATCAAATTTTCTTTCTTTTAGATTTACTTCATCAAATAGATTTGTAACGTAATCATAATCTATTTTTAATCCTCTTATCTTCATTATCTGTTCGATATTTTCTAATCCGCTAAACTCATCATACATAACGAGATATGGAGAAACAAATCCAAGATGATTATGAAGTTTTTCTTCAATAATAGCATTACCATTAATTGTATGGATTACTTTCCCTCTAGTAGGTGAAATTAATCCGCTAATTAATTTTACGATAGTCGATTTCCCGGATCCATTCGGACCGGAAACACCATAAATAGAGCCGGAATTTAATTCAATATTTATTCCATCGAATATTAATCTTCTTCCGAATACTTTACGCAGATTTTCAATTTTTATTTTATAATCAATCATTGAGTATCGCAAATTTCCCGTTTTTAGTGTTATCGCCCGATTTGGCTACATAAAGATAAATGCCCGATGAAAGTTTCTTGAATTCTTTATTAAGCGGCGCCCATTGAATGACCGACAAATTATTAACACTTCTTCTTACAAGTCCATTAAAAACTAAATTCATCGCAACATCATAGACACTCAATTCCATATCGAAAGTATCGGAATCGGGAGCCGGTAAATATAATACATTATGCTTAGAATAGTTAAATGGCTGAGGGAAAGCATAGTTTTTTTGTTCGTTTAATATCGTTTTATCTATCACCACATCATTCAATATGTCCGATTCATAAAGCATATTCTTAAATGAACTTTGCAAAAGCGAATAAAATCCGTTAGCTATTTTTGTACTATTCATAAATGATTCAGTCGATAAGGTATAACTATAATCGATCGTCTTCTGTGATTGAGCTATGCTGCTTTCGATATCACTATTTGTAATTAGAGCAACGAATTCATTTTCATTTTTAAATAGGCAATAGTTATTCGAAATCGGCTTGCTTGTTACAGTTACAGTCTGCGCTCCTCTGCTGAAATCAATCGTCATTCCCGGTTTTATATTTGAAGGATAAAATTCCGCCTCCTCATAACCGTAACCTGTTTGGGATTTAATATTCGTAAAATAATTCCACAAACCGAATAGATTAAATTCGCTCTCGAAGCGGGAGCCGTTTGTTTCTATTGCTGTATTAATAGAACTAACCGCTCTTTTTGCTGTCATATTTTCCCAAATTGTCTTGATGATACCGATTCCAAATCTATCTTTCAAAAAGATATTTAATAGAGCTAGATTATATCCATTATATTCATTTAGGGCTTTCGAGGTGTTTCTGAAATATGAATCGATATAATGATAGTAATCATTGACATCATCGAAGACAAATTCTTCCATCGCAGTAGAAGTAGCTTCAAAATAATAGTTATCTTCTGAACGATATATATAATTACCTATTTGGATAGCGTGATGAAATTCATGAGCAATGGTAGCTCTTGCGGCATCCAAACTCTTTGTAGCATAATTAGAAAAATCATTGTCAATTATTATATAGCTTCGATATGTATATTCGGTGATATTATCTTCAAATTCAGTATAGCCATAAATTCCGCCTGATAAATT